>Ga0126369_10001579_pt1 | contig 15854 bp, 29 predicted proteins | sample PanSoiMetaPlot_1_FD_109646 | JGI IMG/M metagenome (GOLD analysis project Ga0126369, IMG submission 109646) | Tropical forest soil microbial communities from Panama - MetaG Plot_1 | ecosystem: Environmental > Terrestrial > Soil > Tropical forest > Bulk soil | place: Panama | collected 2016-02-17 | reverse complement strand
GGACCGGGGAGGTGGCAGCTCGTATGACTGAAACAGCGTTCCAGTTCAAAGTGGTGTACGTCGATCCCGGCGACGGGCTGATCGTCGGCATGGAACCCTCCGGCGGTGCGGTTGGCAACGCTCACAAAGTCGCTGTGCTATTCGACCCGGCCGAGTACGACAAACTCGTCAGCACCGAGCCGGCCTACTTGAGTGCGGACAAAGACCACATCCTGGCGGCACCGGACCACTGAGTGATGACGCTCAAAAGTAAAAGCGGCAACTTTCTGCTGTACGCCTTGGGCGATGACGTGCAGACCTACCTGCAGCGCTGGCTCGCCCAGAACTGGTTGCGCATGGATACTTTTGTCAACCCGACAACCGGCACGCTGGTCGCTCAGGATAAGGAGCTGCGCGCGTATGTCCAGAAAATCATGGCTGTGCTCGATCCAGGCGGGGCACCGCCGCCACCTCCGTGACGCCCTCCGAGGTTCCGGTCAGTGCCAGCCTTAGCGCGCGTGTCATTCGCGCGTGTCCGACCCATGCGCAGTGCCCGCTCGAGTGTTCTGAACGGACAATCGAAGACCTGGGCACGATCGCCAACTCCGATAACCGCAGCGTTATGCACAAGATGAAGGAGAGCTATCTCAAGTGGCGAGCCTCGTCCCAAATGTCGGAAAAGCCATCTTAAGCGGTCGCATGTTCGGCGCGACGCCGACGCAAGCCGAACCGCACTTTATCGGCTGGGGCACTGGCGCGACGGCCGGCTCGTCGGCCAGTACTGATGTCAGCACAGCCGCCGCTGAAGCGCGCGCCAATGGCACGTCGACGCAGTTCACCACCACGCAGACGAACGACACGCATCAGATCGTGGGCACCATCACTGCCACTGGTGCCAAGACAATCACGAACGTGGGGGTCTTCGACGCGGCCGGCAGCGGTAGCCCACCCTCGGGTGGCGTGTTGTACGCCATCTTCGACGGCCTGAGCCAGGCACTCAATTCAGGTGACTCGATCCAATTCACGGCACGCATACAGTTCACCTAGTCAGATGGAGTTAGCCGGTGCCGATTGGTCACTGGGACGATGGCGTTTCTCAGTACAACACCAATCGGTTCTGGGACTTTGCCACCGAGCTGACTCAGTCGCAGTCGGTCACGCTGCGAGTCAGTGTCCAGCGTGCGCTGCCAGCGATTGCTCAGACGCAGTCGTCTGTTCTGGTCAAGCAGCCTCAGCTTCGTCGATCGCTGGCGCAAGCGCAAACTCTTGGTCGCCAGCTGTCGCTGGGACGCTTGCTCGCCACAACGCAGGTACAGACGCTTGCGCTCGTCAAACAACCGCGGCTTGTTCGCGCACTGACTCAAGCTCAGTCGCTAAGTCTGGCGGCACAGCGCGTCTACCTGCGCACGGTCAACGCGACGCAGGGACAAGCGTTGGCTCTGCTCAAACAGGTGCGTCCGACGCGCGCGCTCGTGCAGGCCGAAGCGCTGAGCCTCGTCCGGCAGGCGCGTCTGACGCGGACTCTCGGCCAGGCGCAAGTCGTCGCCCTGACGGTTGCTCGCTCGCTGCTCCGTCTCGTCAGTCTTGTGCAACCGCAGGTCCTGACGCTGGTCAAGCAGGTACGTCTGTCGCGTGGACTCGTCCAGACGCAACTGCTCAGTGGGTTAGCTACTCGCGCGTTGCAGCGTTCCTTGTCGGCGAGCCAGGCGCAGGCGGTCAGTTATCTCAGACAAGTTCGCCTGACGCGCCTGGGGTCGCCGGCGACCTTCGCCAGTCTGACGTGGACAGTCATCGTCGCGCCACGGACCTACCTGCTCACGGTCACTGCGGGGCAGGGACAGTCGGCCAGCGTGACTGTCGTCAAGGTGGTGACGGGCTATGTCTACTGGTATACCGGTGCGTTCCAGAGCGTCGCTTCGGGACCGCCGACGAGGTGGGGCAGTGGTGCTTTTCAGTCATCCGGGACCGCGCCATTGATTGTCTGGAACCCGGCCAGCAAGCGTTTTGAACTTGCATAAAGGACCAGGACCATGAACGAGGAAGAGATCCAGTCCGCCATCCAGCAACTGCAGGCCCAGCAATCGCTGCAGTCCGCGGCGCTCAAGGCGGCGCTCGAGGCCAGATGGTCGGGTGGCGCGGACACCGTCGACGGCTACGTGAAGGCACTCACGCCGGGGCTGGACACCCAGCCCGAAACACCCTTGTATCCCAATGGCTGAGCCGAGCACCGAGCAACTGCTCAACCAACTGAGCGAACAGCAGGCGGCCATCTCGGCGGGCATCAACGCGATGAACGAGGGCCGTTGGCTGGCCCAGGACTTTGGCGCCAACTCGCTCGAGGCGATCCTGTACGGACTGAACCCCACCTGGCAGGGGGAGATCTCAGCGCGCGAGCCGTTGTACGTGCTGCCGCCCGAGCCGCCGCAGGTCGACGTCGTCTGGATCGGCTCGCCGAATCATTACAACGGACGCGCCGGCTGGCCGGTGGTGGCCATCGTGGTGCACACCATGGCCGGCACGCTCAGCAGTTGCGACTCGTGGTTCCAGAACCCGGCCAGCCAGGTCAGCTCGCACTACGGCATCGGGCTCAAGGGCGAGCAGCACCAGTACGTGAAGCTCGCCGACGGCTCGTGGGCCAACGGCATCCTCGAGCCCGGCAACCAGTGGGTGAGCATCGTCGGCAACTCGGCGAATCCCAACTACCAGACGGTGACCATCGAGACCGAGGACAACGGCTCCGGCGCGACACCGGTGACCGATCAGCAGTACGCCAGCACGCTGGTCGTGGCGCGGCTGGCGATGCAGACCTACCCGTCCATTAAATCGTTGATGGGACACAACATCATCTCGCCGAGCTCGCGCAGCCAGTGCTGCGGCAATCGCTGGTGGGACTCTGGCCGTTTCAGCCAGCTCGCCGCGGATCTGGGGCTCGAGCCGTACGAGTAACGTGCGGTGGACCACTCGCGGCTCGAGCTGGTCAAGACGATCGCCACGGCGGTCATCGCCATCGTGCTGATCGTGGCCATGACGTGGATCGTGCTATCGCCGAGTACTGACGAGGCGGCCAGCAAAGCGGCGCTGCTGGTGGTCGGCTCCGCGGTCGGCTTTCTGTTTGGGCGCGAAACGCGCGGCTGAGGGAATGGGTGCGTCGCCTTATGGTGGCGTTCGTGCTGCTCGGCCAGTCGACGCTGGTGCAGGCCTTCCTGTTCACCGCCGGCGGCGGGGTGATTGGCGCATGGATGGGCGTGCAACTGTACGACACGGTCCTCCAGGTCGCCGCGGCAATGCCGGTCCCGGCCCCGACCTACGGCCCGACACCGCTGCCGAGCCGCACGCCGAATGGCGGCAAAGACGCCAATGCGCGCTTCCCCGCTACGCCCGGACCGCGCGCGTGAGCAGCGCCGAGGACTTCGCGGCAATCGGTGCGCTGATCGGTAGCCTGGCGGGCGCGCTCACCTTTGCCATCAAACTGCTGGTGGCCAGCAAAAACGAGCGCATCGGCGACCTGGTGGACGAACGCGACTACTACCGCGACGCGGCGATCGCGGGCGGCCAGAAGATGCCGGACTTCGAGGAGTGGTACCTGCGGCGCCACCCGCCGCAACATCGGTAGGGGAGGAGCCTGAGAAAGATGCAGATCGGAACGTACACGCTGGGCATCGGCGGCATCATCGCCATCCTCGTGCTGTTGCTGGCCATCCTGGGCATGCTGAGCGTGCTGCCGCAGACGCCGGTGGTGATCTTCGGCTTGATCGCCGCGCTGGCCGTGGCGCGACTGGTTCCCTAAGATCAGGATGTCTGGCGGCTGAGTTCTTGCGGGGCCGTCAGGCAGGGGGTTGGCCGGCTGCGGAACGTTCGGCCAGCCCTTATAAATCAAGCAGCCCAGCGGGTGGGGCAATCCTGGCAGAGCGGCAACATTGGCTGCGCTGGGTCGAACGGCTGCGATGCCTTCGTGCCCCAGCGATATGGCAGTTTGCGCTCGAAGCACTGCTGCTCGAGCGACCTGATGCGAGCGGCGACGTCGGGATACCAGTAGGCGATCCAGTCCAGTTCGTCAGGATCGGCGAGCGCGCCGCACAGGCATTCCCCTGAGCGGTGGAGATTGTCCACCACGGGGTTGCGCGGTAGGCCGACCTGGGCCATGTAGTCGTTCACGTCGCTAGCGGTCCAGTTGAGGATTGGGTTGATCCAGAGTTGCGCACGCTCGCGGATCACGGGCTCAGGGTGGATGCGCATCCGACGCTCAGATTCGGACTTTCTGACGCCGGTCACAAGCCCCACGGTGTCACCCTTACGGCGTTTGAAGCGACGCACCACGGCTCGTACCTGATCGTCCTTGAGTCGCTGATACATGATGCCGTGCTGAGCCGGGCCGCCGGGCATCCCTGCGCTGAGGCAGTTCTGGTCATACCAGCCTGACGGCGCACACTCCTCGATCAGTGGCCATCCCTGGTCGCGACAGACCTGGCGCACGTACTCGCGCGTCTGCTCGATGCCGATGCCCGTATTGACGTGGACAACGGCCCGAAACATCGGGTGTTGCGCTGCGAGGTGCGTTGAGGTTACCGAGTCGTGCCCACCCGAAAAGAGGGCGAGCAGACACGCCGGTCTGAACTCAGCGAGGGCCTGTTCGATCGCGCCCATCTTTGCTAGTCAGAATAGTTCATATCTCTAGCAAGCGTCCACGGCGATCAGGCGATGGCCCAGCCACTCGGCCACTGGGACGCACACGGCGTTGCCCATGCAACGGTAGCGGTGGCTGTCGGCGATCTCCTTGCCGTCGGCGCCGTAGCGGTCCCAGTCGTCGGGGAAGCCCTGGAGGCGATTGCACTCCCGCGGCGTGAGCCGTCGCACGCCGGCGCTGTAGCTGACCGCATCGACTCGTGTCTCGCTGAGCGCGCCGGTATAGTCGCCCGCGCGCACGGGTCGATAGCGTGCGTCGCCGGGTTGCTGCCAGTCGAAGGCGACCACGTCTGAACGCTGGAGTCCTGCTGGTCGCAGCGTCTGATGCTGGCCATCCACGTGCTGGTTGCGATCGTCATAAGCGACCACGTTGTGCAGGCGGAAGTTGTTCCTGCCCTCGTGGGTGTAGGTCTTGCCCTCGTGGGCCGAGATCGGATCGGCTAGCACAAGGTTCTCGTCATCCTCCTTGTGGCGACCGGGCAGGTTCGAGCCGGGGTGCCCGCCACCGCTCAGCGTGCTCGCGACCACGAGGTTGTCGGCACCGTCACCACGGCCAGACGAATGGCCGTGGTGACCCTCGCTCGCGCGCACGGCATTGGCGACCAGGAAGTTCTCGGTCTCTAGGTCCATGCGGTAGCCCGACTCGCGCGCGACCAGAGGTCGCGCGAGGCCATTAGGCTCAGCGTCGCTCAGCATGGGGAGGTCGAGGCTAGTGCCTCGAGCGCCGTCATCAAGCGTGGGGGCAAGGTCTTGCCGCGTTTTTCGGCGCGGCGCAGGATGCCCGCCGCAGCTCTCGCAGACAGCCAGTACCGCCTGGGCACGGGCCTGGTCTCCAAGACAGCCGACAATGAACACGCGACGGCGACGCTGGGGCACTCCGAACCAGCGCGCGTCCAGAACTCGGTACGCCCACCCGTACCCGAGCTCGCCCAGGCCCATGAGAATTCGGGCAAAGTCCCGTCCCGCGTTGGAGGAAAGCAGTCCGGGAACATTCTCAATGACGCACCAGCGTGGCCGCAGTTCGGACAGGACGCGTTCGAACTCAAACCAGAGCGAGCTGCGCTGGCCGGATAGACCGGCCCGCTGGCCGGCCACTGAGACGTCCTGGCAGGGGAATCCGCCGTAGACGAGGTCAACACTGCCTGACGATTCGTGGGTTCGAGTGTGTACCCATCGGGCGAGACGTGCGTGCCGTTTGCTTGAGTATTGCCAGTCCTGAGTGCCAACGCTTCGGACATCATCGAGTCGCTCGGTATCCGGCCAGTGGCGCTCGAGCACGCTCAGGCATACGGGGTCGATCTCCACCTGGAGCAGAGTGTCGATACCCGCGCGATCGAAGCCCAACTCGAAGCCGCCGACCCCGGAGAAGAGGCTGATGGCACGCACCGGACAAGTTAAGCAGCCTGCCCGGCCACGCACCAGGGGTCACGCCGGTGCGTGCGCGTTTGGTAGATATACCCACCATCATCTCTATCAAGCCCCATCAAGTTGTTGCTGGAGTTGGTCGCGTTCGGCCTGCAACTCGCGCACGCGCTCGACCAATCCGACTAGACGTGCGACGAGCTCGTCGTCATGCTGTGCCTCCGTCACGCAGTCGCGCCGGCAGTACGGACACACCCAGCCAGACTCGGTTACCATGCGTCGTCCATACCTATCAGGCAGTATAGCCACTTTCTGGCGTCACTGTAGCTATACTGCCTACTTATCGGTAGTAATGGATTAGTCGCCAGGAGTTCTCTCACCGTCTAATCCAGTACCACCGACTCCATGGTAAGAGTTTCTAGCACGCGTGTCCAGTACCGCCTATACTCTTACCATGCAAGAGCGAGTTCCCGCCGTGCGGCCCGTGCGTCAGGCCGTGGGCATCGTGCGTGTGTCCAAGGTCGCCGGGCGCGAAGGCGACAGTTTCGTTTCGCCCATCGACCAGCGCCACAGCATTCACCAGGCCGCCGAGCGCGAGGCGCTGACCCTCGGCGACACCGACATCTTCGAGGAGCTCGATGTCTCTGGCGGCGACCCGCTCACCAGACGGCCCGGCCTGACCGAAGCGCTGCGACGCATCGAGAGCGGCCAGGCCCAGGTGCTGGTGGTCGCGTATTTCGATCGGCTGTTCAGAAAACTCAGCGTGCAGGAGCAGGTCCTCGAGCGCGTCGAGGCCGCGGGTGGCACCGTGCTCGCCGTCGACGCGGGCGAGATCCGCACCGACACTGCCTCGCGCTGGCTCAGCTCGACCATGCTGGGCATGGTGGCTGAATACCATCGGCGTATCACCCGCGAAAAGACCAACGCCGCGCGCGCGGATGCCATCGGACGCGGGGTGCCCACCTTCCCGACGATCATTCCCGGCTATCGGCGGGGTGCCGATGGACGGCTCGAGCCAGACGACGCTGAAGCGGCGCTGGTGCGCCAGGCGTTCGAGATGCGCGCCGCCGGGGCGGCACTCTTCGAGATCCGCGATTTTCTCAGGGCGCACGGTATCCAGCGCTCGTACCGCTCGACCCAGACGCTGCTGCGCTCGCGCATCGTGCTCGGCGAGCTCAAGTCCGGCAAGTTGGTCAACAAGTGGGCGCACAAGCCGATCGTCGACCAGCTGCTCTGGCAGCGCGCCCAACTGACACGGCTGCCGCGGGGCCCGCGTTCGCCGTCCGAGCGCCTGCTGGCGCGACTCGGCATCCTGCGCTGCGCCACGTGCAAGGCGGCCATGGTGGCTACCTACGGCTACAAACAGCGCGGCGGGCCGCGCTACTGGAAGTATCACTGCGGCAATCGCGACTGCACCGCGCGGGCGATGATCTCCGCGACGGTCATCGAGGCTGCCGTGGTCGAGCGCGTGCGAGCACGGCTGGCCCAGGAGACGGAGTCGGCGGCCATCGATCTGGACGTGGCCGAGGCTGAAGAGGACCTGGCGCAGTCGCAGTCGCTGCTGGCTGCAGCAGTCACCGCCTTTGATGGTCTGAACGTGCTCGCCGCACGCACGCGCCTACTCGAGCTGCAGCAGGCAGTGAGCAAGGCTGATGAACGACTGGCGATGCTACGCGCCGCGTCGGCGCCGGCGCGGGTCATCAACGCGTCGGGAGATTGGGATGCCCTGCTCGTCGACGAGCAGCGCGACCTGATCCGCGTCCTGGTCACGCCCATTGAGGTGCGTCCCGGGCGTGCCAGCCCGCGCTTCGAGATCCGCGTTCAGTAGTCGGCGCGCGGCGCGCTGCAGGATGCGATGCACCTCAGCGCGCACGGGCTCAGGCAACTCGTTCGGCATGCCCAAAACTCTGCCAGTCCGCGCCGCACAAGTGACAACACGTTCGAATTTGTGCAGTTCAGTGCGTGCTGGTGGGTCGGGGAAAGCGGCTGTGGTGCGGATAGTCGCGATGGCGCCGCGGCCACTCGAGCATGTAGCGCAGCGCGAGGGCGTACATGGGCGGCACGAACTGATCCTTGCGCCATTCCCAGCGGTAGATGCTCGACTCGTTGGTACCCACGAATCTGGCGACCTGCGGCGCGGACAGGCCGAGGTGGCGACGGATGGCGCGCGCCTCGTTGCCGGTCATCTGGTTGTTCACCGGATCGGTCGTATCCACGGGGGCGCGGCTCGCGGGTCTCTGGTCATGAGTCAACAGGTGCGTCAAAAAAGGCACTTCCTAGGCAAAGAGTGAAGGAATCGCCTTCAGTCTAGGCAGTCTACGTACTGGCTGAGTAGACGATTTAGCGTTTGTTCACACAATTCACATTTGAGCCGGAAGATCTGGGGAGTCGCGACTTTGTCGCTTCTGTGGCTAGGTCTGGAGGTACACTCTGGATTCTGTGCGTGAGGCGAGAAGCGGGGTTGAGCACGGAAAGAATCCATCACTGGTGGGACAGGCATGGTGGTTGTGGATGCAGGTGAACATGGCACGCTGAAGTACACCGTCGACGGCAAGGGGAAGGTGTTCTCGATGGCCGACTACGCCTACGAGGTGCTGCAGTACCGCCCTCGGGACGTGCTCGGCAAGGACGCCGCGCTGCTGTTCAGGCCGGACGAACGCGAGTTCCCCGAGCTGGCGCGCATCTTCCACGAGGCGCGTGCCAACCCCGGGCACCTGTACTTCTGTCCTGGCTGGCTGCAGGCTAAAGACGGCTCGCGCGTCAACGTGGGTGCCACGTTCTTCTGGAATCCCGTGCTCCAGGTGTGGGACATCAGCGCCCTGGTGGTCTCGATCATCCGACCCTCGATTGAACAAATATCGAACGTGTCCAAAATTGTGCGGCTGACGGAGGTAGACCAGAAAGAGATCCTTTCGAGTCTGGAGGCAGGGCACGTGGACGAGGGCGGTCTGGATCGCATGGCCCACGAGATCGAGCAGATCTCTCAGCAGGTCAAAGAGATCGCGGACGCGGTGTGTCGGCCGGTGAGCACCAATCACGCGCGAACGCGTGGTCCGTACCGCAAACCGTACGGTCTGGCCGATCGCGACCTGTTGATCGAGGACAGCAACGACGCGCATCGGAAGTGGCTGAAGCTGTCGGCCGCGAGTCGTCCAAAGCTGGACAACTACCTGGCCGGTCAGCTCGGGCTGAGCGCGCGGCAGTTGGGTCTGCGACTGGTGGAGCATCGTCTGCGGCTGGAGGACCTGCCCTGGTCGGCGTGACACATTCGAACGTGTCGCCAAATGTCGGGTCGTGCCTTCCAGACTGGGACGCATGGAAGGCGAACGCACCCGCAGCGTGCAGGTCATACTCAGCCGCGAAGAACGGCAGCTGGTCCTCGAGATTGGCGCCGCTGAAAACCGCGGACTTCAGGAGCAGCTCAAGGAATTCATTGACGAGGGCATCGAGCGCCGCCAGCGGCTGATGCGCGCCGCGCGCCTGCTCGTGGCGGTCTAGCTTGGCCGCGCTGGTGAGCCTGGCCCTGTTAGTCCAGGTCGCGGCCGCGGACGGCGGTGCAGCGGACGATCCTCAACCCGATCCGCCGGTGCTCGAGACGGTGCCGGTGGTCGCTACGCTCGCGGAGCCGTACGGCATCTACGACAAGCTCGCGCAGTGCGAGAGCAACGAGCGCTGGCACATCAGTTCGGGCAACGGCTATTTCGGCGGCTTGCAGGAAGACCTGAACTTCTGGCGTCGGCACGGTGGCTTGGCGTACGCGTCGCGGCCTGACCTGGCTTCGCGCGAGGCACAGATCGCGGTCGCGCGCGTGGGTCAGCGCGTGCAGGGCTGGGCTGCGTGGCCGACGTGCTCACGTCGGCTCGGACTGAGGTAGCGGGGTGATCAGGTCGCCGATGCGGACCTTCAGCACCCTGGCCAGGCGTCGCAGTGTCGAGGGTCGGGCGCCGACCGTGCCCGTCTCGAGACGCTGGATGGTGTTGCGATTGACCTCGACGAGCTCGGCCAGCTCGGTCTGGCTCAGCCCGGCCAGATCCCTGAACTCGCGGAGCCGGTAGACACGGGGCATGCACACACATTGTACACACGTGACCCTGATTCTCCATAATTGTTGCACACTATCTGCCCATATGTTGTACACTATAGCATCATGAAATACGTGGAACTGACGAAGTTGGTCAATGGCTACGAACCCACGCGCGTGTGGGTCAATCCGGAGGCCGTCATCTATCTGCAGGAGCGCATGGTGCGTCGCGGCATCGGTCGTGGCGAGGAGGTCATCGAGCCGAAGGGCACGCGGGTGTATTTCGCCGAGAACGGTGCGCCCATCGACGGTGGCTTCATCGACGTACAGCAGACGCCCGACGAGGTCGTCACGCGGCTGAGCGGTCGCACCTGGCAGCGTCCTGAATCCTGGCAGCAGTGGGAGGAGCGTCGTGAGCGAATCGCCGACGCCGTCTACGGGGTCGAGTCCCGTGGCTAGTACCGCTTTGATCGATGCCAGCCGCGCCTTCGTCGGCGCGGCCAATCGCACCAATACGCTGTACGAGCTCAGCGCCGACTACGTGCGCGTGCTGGACCTGCTCGAGGATCCCGACGCCGACGAGGAGCAACTCGAGGCGCAGCTCGACGACCTGGCCGGCAAGATCACCCAGAAAGCTGAGGCCATCGCCGGTCTGGTGACGCACCTCGACGGCATGGCGGCTATGAGAAAAGCCGAGGCGCAGCGCCTGCGCGAACGCGCCGCGTCCGACGAAAAGCACGCCGCGCGCTTGCGTGCCTATGTGCTGCGCCACATGCAGGCCATCGGCTCGGAGCGCATCGACACGGCGCGCTACACGGTCAGCATCCGCCAGAACCCGCCAGCCGTCGAGGTCCTCGAAGAGATGCTCGTACCCGAGGATTTTCTCCGGGTCAAAGTGATCAAGGAGGTGGACAAGAAGACGATCCTGGAGCACTTCAAATCGACGGGCGAGCTGGTGCCCGGCACCGAGGTCGTGCGCCGTACGCGGCTCGACATCCGATGACCGAGTACATCGTCATGCGCGAGTGGACGAGTCTCAAGAAACAGCAGACGCGCCGCCTGGCAGCCGGTCCCTTCAGCTCGCGGGCGAAGGCTGAGACGTTCGCCAGGAAAGCACGCGAGGAGTGGGCCAACGTCAACGTTGTGCCGTTGCGACCTGCGGTGCGTGGCGAAGCGCTCGACACGTGACGCCTGAGCCGAAGGCCGTGGCGAAGATGAACCGCGAGCAGCGTGCGGAGGTGCATTACGCGCGCCGCGCGGGCTGGCTCAAGGTCCGCGTGCGCGGCACAGGCGCCGAGGCTTTCGGCATCGAGTCGCTGTCCGATCCCAATCGCTTCTATCTGTGCGATGGCGAGCGCTGCACGTGCCCCGACTATCGCTTCCACGGACTGAGCGGGCTGCGCATCGGACGCGACGGCGCGCACATCCCGTGCTCGCACCTCATCGCCGTCCAGCGTTTCTTTCTCAACGACGCCTGGTGGCTCGCACCTGGTGACAAGGCCGCGATCGCAGAGTCGCACTAGGAAAAAAGAGAAAGGTCAGGGTGGCAATCATGCCCATGAAAGACCCGAGTGACGCGCCCGCGGGGAGCGCCTTTAAGCTGCCCGCCGAGATTCAGCCCAACGCCATGTTCGTCGGCACGTTCGTGCACGTCGAGTGCAAGCCGTACAGCGGTCCGCCGAAGTATTCGAAGGACGGCGAGCTCGTGCAGCAGTGGAGCATCATCTGGCACTTTACGCTGCGCAATCACGACACGCTGCAGCGCGTATTGAACGCGGACGGCACGCCATTCGAGATGTGGCGTTTCACCAGCGACGCGACTGGTATCGGCAGCCGCGGGCGCGAGGTGATGCATGCGCTGGCAGGCCGCGAGGTGTCCAACGCCGAGGTGTCGTCGCTGCTGGCGGCGGATCCCGAGCACATGCCGACGAAGCTGTACGGCCGCCAGGCGCTGCTGATCATGGGTGCCTACACCGACAGCAACAACCGCGCGCGTGTCGGCATCAACCAGACCGTGGCGCTGTCGGCATCCGATCGCGCGCGGCTCGAGGCGGCCAGAAACGCCGAGGCCAGCCAGCCGACGCCGGCCACGCCGTCGACTGAGGTCGCGAGCATGGGCCCGCCGCGACCGCTTCAACAGTTCGATCAGAAAGGCCGCGAGGTTGCGTCCCCGCCTCCGCAGCCGGTTGCTCAAGTCGCAGGGGCGCGTGCGGACGGCAGCGCAGAACTGCCCTGGTGACCTGAAGAGGACCTCGTGACCGTGACGAGGTCCTCTTTTCTTTTTTCAGACGGGAGTAGTTGTGGACGAGCGCAGATATGCGATCTCGCGGTTCACGTCACGGACCGATGTCCATCCTGATCCTTACGAACTGACCTGGGACGAGTTGGTCTGGTCGCTCAGCCAGCACGAGGTGCGGCCCTCCAAGCATGACATGTGGTTGTGGTCACCGGCGAGCTATCTGGAGGGTGGCACGCGCAGCCGCAATCATGTGCAGGCGATCAGCCTGTTTGTGGCCGATATCGATGACGGCAGCAGTGGTCCGGACATGTACGCACGGCTGATGATGCTGGGGACCTCGTTCTTGGTTGTCTCGACGTGGTCACACACACCTGAGCATCCGCACTTGCGCGCGGTTATCCCGTTAGATGAGCCGATCCCCGCCGGCGCGTATGACCGCGTCTGGCAGGCGTTCAATCAGAATCTGTTCAGCACGCACATTGATCCGGCGACGCGCGATCCGTCGCGCATGTTTTATGGGCCGAGCTGTCCCGCGGAGCGACTGGGAGACGTGTATGTCAGGCAGCTCTGAGCGGGCGTTCAACTGGCGTTCGGTCGATCCGGCACCGGAGATCAAGGTGCCGATCAAGGCGGACATCCGTCCGGACGCGGTCATCGTCCGGACGGAACTGGAGTATCGCGCTCAGTGCTTCATCGGCAAGTGGTACCGCGAGCTCAGCGTGATGGCACCAGGCTCAGGCCGCCACAACGCACTGCGGAGCAAGGTGTGTGCCGCGGGCGGCCTGGTGGCTGCCGGCCTGCTCGACGAGCAGGAGGTCTACGAGACGTTCCTTGAGGCGTGCCAGGCCAACGGGCTGACGCAGGATCCGGGCGGCGCGGCCGAGCGGACGATTGCGGACGCTCTGGCGTACGGCGCCCAGACACCGTGGGCGCCGAGCGACTTGCCGGACAGTCCCGTGTGGCGCACGCGGCTCGAGCGAAAGCCCCGATTTAACACTTTTCCAAGCGCGTCCGCCGTCCGCACACATATAGAGGAAGCGGACGGACGGACGGTATTGAGACCCTGTCTCAACCCGCGGACGGCGGCCGACATTGGCGCGCTGATGCTGCCCGAAATCGAGTGGATTGCGGAGCCGTGGGTCGTGGCTGGATGTCTGACAGAGCTTGACGGCAAGCCCAAGAGCGCGGGCAAGACAACGTGGGGACTCGACCTGGTGCGTGCCGTGGTACGTGGCGAGCGCTTTCTGGGCAGCGAGGCGCTGCGCGGCCCGGTGCTGTTGTTGAGCGAGCAGAACGAGCGCTCGCTGCATCAGGCGCTGTATCGCGCCGATCTGTTGCAGAACCACGACCTGCACATTCAGTTGCGACACGAAGTCGGCGACATGCGCTGGGCAGATGTTGTGGCTGAAGCCTCGGCGTTCTGTCGACGCATTGGTGCCAGGCTGCTGGTGATCGATACGTTGGCACCGTGGCTAGGTCTGCGGGGTGATGCGGAGAACCACGCTGCGGACGCGCTGCTCGCTGTCCAACCCCTGCAGGAAGCGTGCGCGCGCGATGGGCTGGGCATTCTGTTCATGCGCCACGAGCGCAAGGCGGGTGGCGACGTGGGGGATTCAGGTCGTGGCTCGAGCGCGTATGCCGGTGCGGTCGACATCATTTTGTCGCTGCGGCGTGGCAATCGTGATGTGCGGCCCACGGTGCGCCAACTCGAGAGCCTGTCGCGCTACGACGAGACGCCAGCGCGCACGGTAATCGAATTGCAGGCCGGGCGTTTCGTGATGCTGAGCGACAACGGTGAACTGGCGTTTACCGAGGTGCAGTACCAGATCGTGAGTGCGTTGAAGGAGCGCGGGCGACTGCGTGCGCAGCAATTCAGGGAGTTTGTGAGCGTGGGACGGACGCAGTTGTACCTAGCGTTGGACGCGCTCACAGAGCGCAAGGTGATCTGTCGCGAGGTGCTGAAGAGTGGTGCGCACGAGTATGTGCTGCCACCAGACGAGGATGTGATGGAGGAGGAATGATGGCTACTCCCAAGGTCATTTTTTGGACGGCCAAAGAGTTGTGCAGCGTGCCTGTGCCGTTGCACGAAGAACTCAGGCAGTTCTATCTGCGGTTGTATCGCTTGCAACGCATTGTCGACGTGCTGGTTGAACGCGAGGGGATTCGTGCTGTCGTTGAAGCGATGGATCGTGAGGCAGAGGACGACGATGACGATGATCTTTGATCCCGAGCAGCTGATTTCCAAGGCCAGAAAACCGCGGCGGTCGCGCATGGACAACATCGGCTGGATCGAGGGCGAGGCGTCGACCAGGATCCCGAGCGCGCCGCCGCGGCGACTGCGCGCCAAGCCGCTGCAGCACCATCTGCGCAAGACGCTGCCGATCGGTCTCAAGCGGGCGAAGTACACGGTGCCGAAGCATCGGCGGGCGGGCATCACCACGCGCGAGCTGCTGTGGGAGAAAGAGACGGAGGCGCATTTTCAGGCGCGTGTGGTGGGCGTCGCCAAGTATGTTGGCTTCAAGTACGTCTACCACACGTACGACAGCCGGCGCAGTCCCAGCGGTTTCCCAGACCTCGTTTTGTTGAATCCGGCGAGCAAGCGGCTGTTGTTCGTAGAGCTCAAATCTCAGCGCGGCAAGTTGACGCTGGCGCAGCGGCTGTGGCGCGTGGCGCTCGAGGCGATCGTGGGCGTGGAGTACTACACGTGGAAGCCGTCGCAGTGGAACGAGCTCGTGCGCGTGCTGGGAGGTTGAGAGAGCGATGAGCGAACTGCACTGGCTGTTGGTGACGTTCGTAGCCTGGTGTCTGGCGAGTCTCAGCGTGGGTCTGGCGCTGGCGCGGTGGTTCAGATGGCTCAGAGACTGACGTGTGCCGAGTGCCGCTATCGCTTCAGTCCGCACACGAGTGGACGGCGGCCTGGTCAGCGCGCGTTCTGTTGTTCGCGCTGCAAGAGTCGCTTTCACGTGCGGCTGTTTCGAAGTCGCCGCAAGCTCGTAGCGTGAGCGCGCACGGTGGCGCGGATCGTCGACCGTGGCTGATCCTGTCGCGCACGGAGGCGGTGGCGCTGCGCGCCGCGGTGCAGCGTAGCCAGCGTGACAGTGAGCCTGTCGCGCTCAGGCGCGCGCTTGAGCAGATCGATCTGCAACTGGCGTACATCGATCACGGACGGGGCGAGGAGCCGAGTAAGTACGCGGCCTACCTGCGCGAGATGGGTCAGATCGTAGACTGATCAGGTCGGGTGTCGGTCGCCTGACGTGAGAAACGTACCAGCCCCGCGGCCAGTGACGAGCGCGGGGCTGGTGTGTGTCGAGTTGGGGAGTTTGGCTACTGCAACCGCGACACGCCGTAGTGTAGCGGGGCTACCAGTGGATGTTGAGGACCAGAATGAGGATCAGCGCGGCGACGATGGCCAGGCTGATGAGCCAGCCGCGCAGCGAGTAGGCGCCGCCGTAGCCGGGGTCGAACTGACCTTTCGGCGCGGAATACGAAGTGTTGGGCTTCCAGAAGTCCGGGCGGTGGTCTGGGCTGGAGGAGTGGTCAGTCTTCGGCATGTTCGAGTGGGTCCGTAGG
>Ga0126369_10001578_pt1 | contig 15862 bp, 13 predicted proteins | sample PanSoiMetaPlot_1_FD_109646 | JGI IMG/M metagenome (GOLD analysis project Ga0126369, IMG submission 109646) | Tropical forest soil microbial communities from Panama - MetaG Plot_1 | ecosystem: Environmental > Terrestrial > Soil > Tropical forest > Bulk soil | place: Panama | collected 2016-02-17 | reverse complement strand
TCAAGGAAGGTAAGGTCACGCTTCCTCTGATCTACGCCATGGAAAACGGCCAGCGCGAAGCTCGCGAACTCGTTGCCCGCGTCCTTGAGGAGAAGGAATTCAATTCCGTCCAGCCCGAAACGCTTGTGGCTCTGGTTCGCGACTCCGGCGCCCTCGACCGCACCCGCAACCTCGCTTTGGAATACGCCGTCCGTGCCAAAGCCTGCCTCAACGGCAGCGGCTATTCCGAATACGCCCGTGCTCTGCAAACGCTCCCCGACTTCATCCTCGAACGCGAATACTGACCTCTTTGCCTTGTCCTCTGCAGTCTTCCTTGCGCGACATGGCAAATTTGTCGGCTCGCCATTTGTGATACGTTAAATTCGGTGTCCGATCCATGCTCCCCTTCAAACTTATCTATCATGAACGCTACGACCTCAACCTCGGCCCCCACGTTTTCCCGTCGCAAAAATTCCGTCTCGTTCACGATAAACTCCTCAACGACGGCATTGCCGAGCTCGACGACTTCCTCCGCCCCGAACCGGCTGCCGACGCAGACATCCTTCGGGTGCACACCTCTGACTGGGTCCAGAAACTCAAAACCGGCACGCTTACGCACAGCGAACAGATGAAACTCGAGGTCCCGTATTCGCCCGAACTGGTGCGGGCGTTCTGGCTTGCTGCTGGCGGTACCATCCTGGCCGCCGAATCCGCTCTTGGCAACGGCTTTGCTTGCAACCTCGGTGGGGGCTTCCATCACGCCTATCCTGGTCACGGCGAAGGCTTCTGCGCCATCCATGACGTCGCCGTAGCCATCCGAACCCTGCAAGCCCGCAACGAGATCGCCAGAGCCTTGGTCGTCGATACTGATGTCCACCACGGTAATGGCACCGCGGCGATCTTTGCCAACGACCCAACGGTCTTCACCCTCTCGATCCACCAATCGAATAACTACCCCGCTCACAAGCCGCCTTCCTCGCTCGATATCAATCTCGAAGACGGCGTTGAAGATGACGAATACCTCGCGGCTTTGCTTCCCGCCGTCAAACAATCCATCGAAGAATTTCATCCGGAAATGCTCTTCTATGTCGGGGGTGCTGATCCCTATGGCCAGGATCAGCTCGGCGGGCTCAACCTATCGATGACCGGTCTCGAACAACGCGATTCCGGTGTCTTTCGAGAGGCCCGCGGGCGCAACGTCCCGGTCGTCACCACGCAAGCTGGAGGCTATGCCCGCCGCCTCGAAGACACTGTCCAAATCCACGTCAACACCATCCTCGCCGCCAAGCGAATTGCTGCTTCGGTTATCGGCTAAAGGCTAGCGGCTTGTCCCCGCGCCCGCCGCCTCCGGCCGCAACGTCCGCGTAATAGCCTCAATCAGTGTCTTATCCGCCGAATCTGGATCAAATCCATCGGTTCGATAAGCGATCTTACCGGTCCGGTCCAAAATCACCGTTGTCGGAAACGAATTGACTCTCAACAATTGGTCCAGCCCATCTGCAAACAGCACGCTGGTCTTCGGCCTTTCTTCGGCGAGGTATGGCCCCACTAGTGTTTCGTCCTCGTCGCAATTGACCTCAAAGAAGACCACGTCGCTTTCCTGTCCCGCAAAATGACTGGCCACGCGCTCAAACTGGGGTTCCCACTCACGACACGGTCCGCACCAGGTCGCCCAAAAATTCAGCACCACCACCTTGCCCTTGGTCTCCGCCATCGCAAAAGGCGACCCGTCGGAAACCTTCCGCAACACAAACTCCGCAGGCTCTTTCCGCCCTTTGTTCCGCGCAGGCTTTGTCCCCATCGTGGCGGCGACGGTCTCGTCAAAGGCGTGCAGGACATAATCGCCCAGCCCATCCTCCGACACGTGGGCCAGCCGCCACGCATTTCCCAATTTCTTCCGCAGTTCGGCCTTCGGCGTGCTCCCGTTCGAATTGTCTGCCAATGCAAAAGCTACGGCATACTGATGAATCGCCGTAGCCAGATCCTTCCGCAACTCTGCCAGTTCACCGAGGTGCTCCGCGGCCGAGGACCCTGGCAGCATTTTGAAGCTGCCCTCAAAATCCACCTGCGCATTCTGGCGCTCATTTAGCTTTTGATAAAGCCGCCCGCGCACGAGCAATACCGAGGCCACATCACGTTGTTTGTCGCGCTCGAATTGTTCGTTCGACTGCCGGGGCGATTTCAGGGACGCGTTCTCGTGCCGGATAATCTCGAGCACTCGCGTACAATAATTCGTCGCCCGCCGCCACCCCGCCGCATCGCCGTACCGGTCCAGAAGTTGAATGGCCAGCAAGTTGACCGATGCATCCTCCGGATTCAGAGCCACCATCCGCTCGGCATATTCGGTCGCGGTAGGGAAGTCTCGCAATTGCAGGCTCGACTCTACAAGCGCCCGGTAAATCTGCGGCCGCTGCGTCGTGAGAGGATACTTCTGCAGGAATTCCTGAAGGTTACGAGTCAAAGCGGCGCGGTCGTTTCCCGCCTGATCAATGGCCTTCTGCAAATCCTGCTGCTCCATTGCTAAAGCCTGTGCTGTGCCCTGCTTCGAGGAGTCCGCCTTGGGAAAAGGCGCGCTGGGAGAGGGGTTGCTCTGAGGGGAAGGTTTCTCTTGGGCCGAGCAGGGAAGGGGATCGACACAAAAACAGAACAGGCAGAACAGCAGGGCTCGACGCATCAATCGGCGGGCAGCGCGCACCACGCTATTCTACATGGACTGGCGGGGCTTTAGACCGCCGCCCATTTATGACCCGTTTCCCACGCTAACGCTTCCCGAAACCGTGTGCACTTCCACACGCCCGCTCGAATCTCCGATGTGTGCGCGCAGCGAATGCTTGCTCTGCTCCTCCAAAATCACTGGAATGCTCGTGCGAATATCCCCCGAAGTGGATTCCGCCGAAAGCAGGAAGCTGGCGCTCTTCGGCACCCGGAGTTCCACCGAGCCCGAAACCGTCTTCAATTCCCACAGCCGGCTGGCACTGGGATTCCCGGAAACCTGGATCGATCCGGAAATCGCATGTACCTTCACGTCGTTGCTTGCCTCGACCACTTCAATCGACCCGCTGGCAGTTGAAGCATCCACGCGGTCTCCCGGCCGTTTGATTCGGATCGACCCGGAAGCCGCGCTCACCCGCACTTCGCCCTTGACATCCGAAATCATCGAATCCCCGGAGGCGCTCGAAACTCGCAGCAGTCCGCCAATTGACGAAACATCAATCGATCCGCTGGCAGCGTTTGTGGTTGCGTCACGATCGACGCGATACACGTGCACGTACCCGGAAGCGGAACTCGCCTTCACCGGCCCCTTCACGTTGTCAACCGTAATTCCACCCGAGGCCACGCCGGCATCAATCTCGGTGTCGTGCGGAACTTCGACCTGGTAATCGATCGAAACATTCTTTAGCCAGGAGACGTTCTTGCCGATGCGGATGGTGTTCCCGCTCTGCTCAATCGGAGGATTCGCGGCCACCTCTTCCACGCTTTTCCCAGATCCACCAAAGATCGACCAGCCCCCCGGCATGACCTTCCCATGAATATGCACTACCCCGTCCGCGCTACCGCGAATTTCCACGTTTCCGGAACCGTTGCTCACTTCCAACCGTACCGGCGCCGTCACCGCGAAAGACTTGTCAAAGGTCGCACTGTCCCCTGCAAAGGCAGGCACAGCCAGAACAGCAACCGCTGCGCAGACAAGCGGTCCACGTAGCATGGCAAATTGGCGTTTCATCATCGGCAGAATACCGCCCGGCGTTCCGGGCCCTCCTGTTGGAAGATACGTAGTCGCGGCCTAGGATGTTCCGGCAGCCTTGCCGAGGGTCTCGTTCAGCGACCCCTGCCGGTAACCCTCTAAATCTAAAGCTACGTAGGCGAATCCCGCAGCCTTCAAAGCGCGGGCAATTTCCGCCGCCATGTCCGGGTTGAGTGCCCGCGGCAGCTCTTCCGGGGCCAATTCGACCCGGCCCAGCTTGTCATGCAGGCGCACGCGGAACTGCCGGAAACCCAATGTCCGCAGCGCCGCCTCGCCTCGCTCCACCAACGAAAGCCTCTCTGGCGTCACCTCGGTCCCATAAGGCAAACGCGACGACAGGCACGCCGAGGCCGGCCGGTCCCAGCAGGGAATTCCCGCGCACTTTGCGAGAAACCGGATCTCCGCCTTGCGTAATCCCGCCCCAAGCAACGGTGTCAGCACCTGGTGCTCCGCCGCCGCCCGATGACCAGGCCGGAAATCTGAAGTGTCGTCGGCGTTCACCCCGTAAGCCACCGCGGCAAATCTCCGCTCTCGCGCCAATTTATCGAGCACCTTGAACAGCTCATCCTTGCAGTAATAGCAGCGATCCGCCGTGTTCGCCCGGTAGGCGGGGTTCTCAAGCTCTTGTGTCTCGACAAATTCATGCCGTATCGCGGCTACCTGCAGAAAAATCTCCACCTGCTCCCGGTCATACGCCGAATAACTCTGTGAAAGCGCCGTCACCGAAAGGGCCTTCTCCCCCAGTACCCGGTGCGCCGCCCAAGCCAGATACGCGGAATCAATCCCGCCCGAAAGCGCCACAATCAGCGAGGGCACCTCGCCGAGCCGCGCGAAAAGCTCGCGCTGCTTGGCCTCAGCCACTTCCGCTGAAGTGTCCCCCGTCCGTATCTTGACCAGCGTTTCCATGTCCTCTTATTCTGCCCCAACCCGTTCCTACTTGAAATCCAGCAGTACCTCTACGGTCCCTTTCTCCGAGTCCGTCTGCAAAAAATGACCCACCGAATCGTAATGCACCGGGACGTCCTTGAAAATCGCCTCCCGGTGCGACTCTAGCCGGATCAAGAACTCCTCAAACACCTTCTTGTCGAATAAATCTCCCGGCTTGATCAGCCAAGCGTCGCGAATCATCCGTTCCCCGGTCAACGACATGCCCGAAATCGTCATCGCTCCGTACTTGTATTGCACTCCCTCAGCAATCGCGACGTTGTAGGCAACCGTGTGCCCCGCATCGTCGTAAACCGGTGTCGGCGCCACCTTCGCCTCCAGATACCCATGTTGCCCGTATTCCTCCCGCACCCGCTCCCATCCGCCTTCGATCGTCTGTCCGTTCGCGACGTCCCCGGCTTTCATCCCGAGCAAGTTTGTCAACGTGATGGTCGAAATCGCCGAGTTTCCTTGCCACTCGACACCCTTCCATTTGTAAACCGAACCCGGCACGCAGGGCACGTACACCGGGATCTGGTCGGCCACCTTTTGGTTCGGATTTCCGGAAAGTCGGACCTCCGCAGGTCCGATCTTTGCCTCGAGATATCCCGCCTGCTGGTACACCGGCCGAATCTGCTCCGCGAGAAAAACGTCAATCGTCATCCGGGAATATGCGTGCCCGACGATCTCCGACAAATGCGCCCGCACGGCGCGGTCTTCGGTGAGCTTCGGGTCGCTGAACTCCAGGCTCGCAATTTTGGGCACCGCTCCTTCCACCGAAAACTGCTGCACCGATCCGTCTGAAAGCGGGCTCAGTACTACCTGGTGCGTCACATCGAGCTTAAGATCGTGCGCCGCAAGGAAATCCTTCAGCGCTGTTTCTGCACGCTCGACCACCTGCCCGGCCTCTGGCAAATGCCCGTCGTAAAAAGGAAGCAGCTTTCGGATGGCATCGTCCAGTTCCGAATCCGCGTACCACGGAAAATTGTCATAGGAAACCGCCAGCCGCGCATTCTCTTCCACGCGATACGTGACTATGAGCCGATCGTTGTGCGTGTCGAACTTGAAGGTCACCTTTGCGAACAGCCCGGTGCGCACCAGGGCATCCGCGGCATCCTGCAGATCGCTCTTGCTTACCTGCGATCCTGTCTTCAAACCGGTCAGGGCGGTCACCTGCTCTTCTCTCAGGTGTTTCAACCCATCCACATGCAGTTCATGAAGGGTCGCCGTTGGTGCTTGTTGGGCGGGAGACTGTTGGGCGTTGGAAAACAACGGGCCCAGAATCGCAGCAAGTAGAAAAACAACCGAGCGGAGCCGCATACTCGTCATTCTATCCGATTTCCTATGGCCGGGTTTGCCACAGCGGCGGGCTCGAGTTGGCTGTTGCTATAGAAAGAGGCCGTATAGACCGATTCCCCGCGTCTGCGACGTTCTGCCCTAGGGCGCCTTCAGTAAAAAATCGCCGGTTCCGGCGGTTCCCTCGGCAACGCCTTGGACCGGTCGATCACCCACTCTGGAAATACCGGCTCGCCCTGTGGTGGCTGCCCCCGCGTAATGGCCCAGTGCTCCAGCCAACTCGAGCCCTCCAGCCCCACAAATTCATCCGGGGTGCTGTAGGCTCCGTCGCCGAGTGCCTCATCCAGGGTTACAAACCCGTATCCGCGATTCCGCAGTAAGTCGATCAGATCGCCGATGTGATCCGCCTCCAGCCAATTCCCATGCAACAGCAAAATCTGTGGCGGCTCGTATCCAAACAAGTTCCGCGACAACTTCTCGAAGTAATCAAAGACATTTGTCGTGTGCTCCAGGTAGGCCGCGACCAGTTTGTCCTCGAGCGTTTTGTCGTCCCGCTTGTGGGCATCGTCGTACACCCCGCCGAACATCCAGTCCCAAGCATCCATTGTCACTGGCGCGATGCGGTAACCGCGCGCCACCAGAAATGCCTCTGCTTCGCGTCGCGTCTGCAAATCCCGCCCGGTGTCCAGATACGGATGCCGAAAATAGCGCAACTTCTGCTGGTGTGCGGCCAGCAGCATCTTCGTCACCGTTTCCCCTCGCACCACTTCTTCCTCCCAAACCTGTAGCGGCACGCGGTTTAGCGAAGTATGCCCAAAGGTGTGATTTCCCAGCTCAAATCCCTTATCAAGCCACAGGCTCAGCGTCTTGATCCGCGCATCGGCTTCCCCGACCTTGTACAGCTTCCGTTCGTTCACAAACCCCACTGCTGGCACATTCTTCGCCTTCAACGTGTCGAGCAGCTTGGTCGTTAGGGCGAGCAATTCGTCGCCGCTCATCCGGTTGGCACCGCCCGCCGGAAGGTCGTCAATTGTAATCGCAATCGTCCGTTGTGGCTTGCCTTGCCCGTATGCGGCGGGAGACGCAAATCCCAGGAATGCACACCAGAAAATAAAAAAGGAGAGTTTTTTCATGCAGGCATTCTAACCGAAACTCCAAACCCTGCAGCCGCTATGTCACTGCTAGAAAGGGATGAGAGCTTTAACGACGGGATTGAAGCCGTCAATGAGCTTTAACCCTTGGGAATGGTTTGTTCTTACTCAACCGTCACCGACTTCGCCAAATTCCTTGGCTGGTCCACATCGCAACCGCGCCGCACCGCAATATGATACGCCAGCAACTGCAGCGGGATAATCTCCAGCAGTGGCGAAAGCAAATCCGGCGCCGGCGGCAGCTCAATAATGTGATCCGATGCCTCGCGCGCCAGATGATCGCCAACCGTCACCACGGAAATCACAATCCCGTCGCGTGCCTTGACTTCCTTGATATTCGAGACGCTTTTCTCATACAGCGTCATGGACGCTGGGTCCGACTCATCGCGCGTCGCCAAGACCACGACCGGCAAGTTCTCGTCAATGAGCGCGTTCGGGCCGTGTTTCATTTCACCGGATGGATACCCTTCGGCGTGAATGTAGGAAATTTCCTTCAATTTCAGCGCACCCTCCAGCGCAATCGGATAGTGCACTCCGCGCCCCAGATAAAGAAAATCCGACTGACGAAAAAATTGTCGTGCCAGATTTTCGTAAAAACCCGTCGTCTCTGCTTGCAAAATGGTTTCCAGCTTGTGTGGAATCCGCGTGAATTCGAGCATCAAATCGCGAGCCGCGCTCGGTGCCAGCTTTTCCCGACGCTGTCCCAGATACGATGCCAGCAGCAGCAATGCCGCAAGCTGCGACGTAAACGCCTTCGTCGAAGCGACCCCAATCTCCGGCCCCGCGTGCGTCAAAATCGTCCCCGCAGCCTCCCGTGTAATCATGGAACCCTTCACGTTGCAAATCGCCAGGCTTGGCGAACCTTTTTGCTTTGCCTCCCGCTGTGCCGCCAGCGTGTCGGCTGTCTCTCCCGACTGGCTGATGCATACCGTCAGCGTCTTGGCGTCCAATATCGGATCGCGATACCGGAACTCACTGCCGTAGTCCACTTCCACCGGCATCCGCGCCAGCCGCTCAATCATGAACTTCCCGGCTAGTCCCGCATGCCAACTTGTACCGCATGCCACAATGCGTACATTCTGAAACTCGCGAAACTCTTTCTCGGTAATGGCCATCTCGTCCAAAAACACCTTCCCGGTGTCCTGCGAAATGCGTCCAAGCAGCGTGTCCCGCACGGCCCGTGGCTGTTCGAAAATCTCCTTCTGCATGAAATGCTTGTAGCCGCCTTTTTCTGCCATGAGCGGGTCCCACGCCACATGCTGCGGGGGGCGGTCCACGGGATTCCCGTCCAGGTCGGTGACCGTCACGCCGTCACGGCTCAGCACTGCGACGTCACCGTCGGCCAGAAAGAAGATCTTTCGGGTGTGCTCCAGCAAAGCCGGGATATCACTGGCCACAAAAAACTCGCCATCTCCTAGCCCGATTACCGAAGGCGGTCCAATGCGCGCCGCGATCAATTTCTGCGGATCCTTGGCCGAGAGAAACACCAGTGAGTAGATTCCCCGCAGCTCTCTCAATGTTTTCCGCACGGCCTGTTCAAACGGCAGCTTCTTCGCGCACTCCTCTACCAGGTGCGCCACTATCTCCGTATCGGTCTCGGTAACGAACTTGTGGCCCTCGCGTTGCAACTTTTCCTTCAGCTCCAGATAATTTTCGATAATCCCGTTATGAACCACGACGTACTGCCCGGTGCAATCGCGATGCGGGTGCGCATTCTCTTCCGTCGGTCGGCCGTGTGTTGCCCAGCGGGTATGTCCGATACCGTAAGTCCCCTCAATCGGAGACTCACGCAAGGCTTCCTCCAGATTTTTCAGTTTTCCTGGCGCGCGCCGGATCTCGATTTGCCCCGAGCCGTTCACCACGGCGATTCCCGCCGAGTCGTATCCCCGGTATTCGAGTTTTCGGAGGCCTTCCAGGATGACTGGGACGACTCTTTTCGGCCCAATGTAACCGACGATGCCGCACATGCAGGATTCTCTCCTAAAAGCGGTAGGTCCAGAGTAACATGCAGATTCTTGTTGGTGGGGCTGGAAAAGCGCGGTTTACGGCCACAGAATTACTGCGGGATTGGCTCGTTAAAAATCCGCTGTAGCTCAAACGTCTTGAGCTTGTGATTTTCATCAAAATAAAAGGTAACCCGCGCGGTCACCGGCTGCACCGTTTGTGTATCAATATGCCGGATCGAGGTGACAATCGTCCCGTCTTTCCCCGCGGGCAATACCGCATATCCATGATTGTTCAGATACGTCAGGACGTTCGCTTCCGGCGTTCCCTGCTGCAACTGCTCGTCCAACATATCCTGGATCGGCTTTAGCTGAGGATCGCTTGTCCGGATCTGCGCATGCGAACAGCCCGCCGCCCAACCCACCGCTGCGCTCAGCAGAAGTGTACACAGTTTCGCGAGTCGTTCTGCGCGCTGCCAGGCGGAAAGGGAAAGGGGGATTTTCATGGTCTCCTAGACTAATCCACGATTTCGAATCGGAACTCCTCGATCACCGGATTCGCCAGCACTTCTTTGGAAATACGCTCCACCTGTTTTTGCGCCTCGTCCTTGTTCCAACCATCCAGATCCAACACAAAAAACTTTCCCTGCCGGACTTCTGAAATCTGCTGGTATCCCAAGCTCGTCAAAGCGTGCTGAATCGTCTTTCCCTGCGGGTCCAGCACTGTCCGCTTCGGCATGACCCAAACATGTGCTTTCATGCGTATCAGTATATCATCCAGCCTGCCCGCTCCCCGTTGCCGGCGTCCCTAAAACCTGGCCACCAACTAGGTCCGCCCAAAGGCATACCGAAAACTATTCTCCACCAGTTTTTCCAGCTCTTCCTCGGTCAGTTTCATCGCCGCATGCGCTGTTTGATACTCCGTTTCGAGCGATGTATGGAACATCGCCGGATCATCTGTAGAAAGCGTCACCGGCACGCCCACCCGCATGAACTCCGGCAACGGGTGCTCATGCAATCCGACATTGAGCTTGCGCCTCAACTTAGCCAAGGCTCCGGTGTGCAAATTACTCAACGGACAAACCTCCAGAGGAATGTTCCGTTCCGCCAACAATTCCATCAAGCCGTCGTCTTCAATCGCCGCAATCCCATGGCCGATCCGCTCAGCCCCGAGCAACTCCACCGCCTCACGAATTTTCTCTGGCCCCCCAATCTCTCCTGCATGCATCAAGCGGTGAAGCCCGTGCTCTGCTGCCCGCTCATACACGCCACGAAATTCCGCAGTTGGCAGACTCATCTCATCCCCACCGACCCCAAATGCAACAATTCTCGGCGAAGCGCAACGCCGCGCCGTTTCGACCACGCGCATCGCTGCGTCGGCCCCGAACTGCCGCACCGCGTCAAATATCCAGTTCATACGCAGCCCTTGCTTCTCATAGGGCACGGTCGCAGCCACGATGGCCTCAAAATTGGCTTCGGCGCGCTGCTGCCGCAAAAACATCACGCCTACCGAAAGGGTCACCTCCGCGTAGACGGCCTTTTGTGCCAAAAGCTGTTCCGCCAGGTCGGCGGCCACCAGTGCAAAATCCGCAGGATCGCGCAAAAACGAAGTCACCCACTTAAACGCATCCAGGAATCCCGCGAAGTTCGTGTACGCATACCTCCGCCGCACCTCGTCCTCAGTCAACTGCACACCTTGCCGCTTCGCCAGCTCGCAGGCAATCGCCGGTCGAATCGAACCTTCCAGATGCAGATGCAATTCCGCCTTAGGTAGAGAAGCAATGCGCTCAGGGAGCGGAGTGGCGTGCACGGCAACCAGTCAGCGGGGAACTGTTGGCCGTCCGGCGTTGACCCACGCCGTCAGCCAATAAGAACCAACATCGGTCGACGCATCGGAAAGCTGCCGGATCAGCGAAGCCGCCGTCAAACTATAAAACCGGTCATAATACTCGTCGGTGTACGATGTCAGTCCCTTCTTCGCGCGCCGGTCCGCCAGCAGCAGCGACTCGACCAAACTGTGCGCCTCGAGACAAGAATCAAAAGCATAGTCGGTCGGATCGCTAATAAAAAATGCGTCGCGGGGGCTAATCGGGAAAAACGACCCGTACCGGGCGATCAACACGCTGTTGAACCGATCGTTAATCCCGTTCTGTGTCGTCAATCTTCCGTCAAAATTCTCTGTTGTGTTAAACGGGTCGTGAGTCTCGGCGACGAAGTTCGCCAGAAACGCGGCATCCACCTTTGCCTGTTCCCAGCGGCCGGCTCGAAAATCTTCCGTCAGCTTCTGGCTGTAGACGCCCACTTGCCACGGCAGCAGCCCGGTGGCCTGAATCTTCGATTTGCCATATTTGTCGATTGCCGCCTTGTAATTGCGTGGAAGGGTATCATAGGGAAACTTCCCATACTTGTCCAACTCGATGAAGTGGTTGTTGCGCTCCCAGGGATGCTCGTCAATCAGGTTCAGCGGATCGTTCACGTGGTCGGTCAGGTATTTGCGATGGTTCTCGAAAAACAGCCGAAGCTCGTTCGGGAGTGTATCAACTGCACGATTCACGATGAGCCGCTGCGCGCTTTCACCCCACGCGCGCGCCACCTGCGGTGCCGCAAACCCCAGCAGCACCGCCAACACGACCTTCCGTGCTTTCCTCCGTCCATTCACCGAAGATCCCAGGGGCATGGCTGTGTTCCTTACTTGTTTGCAGTGGCTAGTCTCAACGTGCTTTTTCTGCGTCCATACAAATAGTAAATCACCAGCCCGATCACCAACCACGTGAAGAACCGCAGCCAGTTCATGATCGGCAGCCCGGCCATCAGCAGCAGACACGTCAGAATCGTCACCACCGGAGCCAACGGTCCGCCTGGCGCGCGAAATGCGCGAGGACGCTCCGGCTCCCGATAACGCAAAATCAAAACGCCCGCCGCCACTAGCGCAAATGCAAATAAGGTCCCGATATTCGAAAGATCCGCCAGCGTGCCAATGTCAAGCAGGCCGGCCGGTATTCCCACCACGAATCCCGCCAACCACGTCGAGAAGTCCGGGGTGTGAAATCTCGGGTGCACGCGTCCGAAAATCCGCGGCAATAGTCCGTCGCGCGACATCGCGAACCACACGCGCGCTTGGCCCAGTTGAAACACCAGCAGGGAAGAAATCATCCCCATCAACGCGCCCAGCAGCACCACCAGCCGTACCCCTCCGAAATTCAGGCGTTTCATGGTGTTGACCACCGGCGCCGCATCATCCATCAGCGTCTGCCAGGGCACCAGTCCCGTCAGCACCACCACCACGGCAATGTAGAGAATCGTGCAAACCACAAGTGTCGCGATGATTCCTCGCGGCAAGTCCCTTTGCGGGCTCTTGCACTCTTCCGCCGCCGTCGAAACCGAATCAAACCCGATATAGGTGAAGAAAACGATGGACCCGCCCGTCAGAATTCCCGGCCAGCCATTCGGCGCAAACGGGTGCCAGTTTGCCGGCTTAATGAACCGCGCGGCAAAACCCACAAACACCAGAATCGCCACGATCTTCAAAAGCACCATGACGTTGTTGGTTTCCGCGGACTCTTTGATGCCGCGCACCAGAATTACCGTCAAAATCATCACAATTACGAAGGCCGGCCAGTTGAATCCAAAATGCCAGCCCGGCGCGTAAATCGAGTTCCCTTGCAAATCCGAAAGCCCTGCCGGCAGATACGCCGGTGAAATCCACTTGGGGTCGGGATGCCAGCCAAACCAGTCCAGCAAATTCACCACGTGCTGCGAAAATCCCACACTCACGGCCATGTTGCTAACGGCATATTCGAGGATCAAGTCCCACCCGATGATCCAGGCGATCAATTCGCCCATCGTCGCGTAGGTGTAGGTATACGCGCTCCCCGCGATCGGAATCATTGCCGCCAGTTCGGCGTAGCATACCGAAGCGAACCCGCAGACGATCGCTACCAAAATGAACGACAAGGCAATCGCCGGGCCCGCTCCGGGCCGCCCGAACGAAGTCGCATGGGTGATGAGGTATTGCAGCAACGGCGCATTCAGCACCGATGAAACTTCCAGTCTCTGCCCCGCGATGGCCGTTCCCACAACGGTGAAAATGCCCGATCCGATCACAGCGCCGATCCCCAGCGAGGTCAGGCTGATCCATCCCAGTGACTTTTTTAATCGGATTTCTGCGTTTTCGGAGTCGGCCAGAAGCTGGTCAATGCTCTTACAGCGAAACAGTTGTGGCGCCACCCATGCTCTCCGCTCGCATCCGGGCGCCCCAACCGCGCGGGCTTAGGCCATTCTCCCTGTATCAGGCCGGATACGCTATGTGGGAATGATGACGCCCCAATCTATCGCGACTCCGTCCACAGCGCAACTTGTGGCATAGTCACTCCCCGGTTTGTGGTTGCACTCTGGTGGCAGATCTTCCTGTGGATACAAGGCTTGTGAATCCAGCACTAGCTGCGCTGGGCAGTGTGGTGACGGGGCTTTTTGAAGCCCGCGGGGGAAGACCTAATCCTGTTCCGGCCGGGTTGCTACTGCCCAAACCGCATCTGCATCTCCGATCAAAAACGTTACAAAGCAAAGCGCCAAAACCGAATGATCAAGGGAAGCCCCAAAGTACTGCCACAACGGCGCACCTGCGCCTGGATAGTTCGACGAAAACAGTAGCGTCAGCATAAATAACAACCCAAACGCGCTCGCCCTTCGCACCCAAATCCCCAGCGTCAACGCGATCCCGATAGCCAATTCTCCATACGCCACCAAAAATGCAATTATCCGCGCGTACGGCAACACAAACCCGCGCAGCATCGGCGCCATGAACGGATAGGCGCCGCCATCCTGCAAGAAACGGTTGATCCAGAACTCAAATCCGCCATGCAAGGTGAACTGTGTTCCAAACACCTTGTACTGGGCAAAAATCAAGAAGAGCAACCCAACCGCGATCCGCAGCACCGCCAGTGCCCGCGCATTCTTGAGCCTTGGATCAACGTGGCGTTTCATAGCAAAGGGGTATTTGGCGTGGACCCGATTGTCGTCCCTGCACAAGCCCCGCCGCAAGGACTCTCTGGGGGCCGTGCATCGCATCTGATGCTTCTTCCCCTCTTTTCCTATTCCCGGTTTCTATTTTCGCTTTTTCCGACCCCAACCTAGACCTGCTGCAATTGCGCGTACCGCTCAATAAACTTCTTCGTTCCTCGGCCGGGGAAACTCACGCTTACTCGCCGGTCATCCTCATCGCCTTCCACACCCACCACAGTCCCAACTCCATACTCCGGGTGTCTGACCTTCGTCCCCAGCATCGGATCCGCCTGGGCTCCACGCTTGATCGCCGGCCGGCCAAACGAAGGCCTGCTCGAAGCGTCCGCAGGGCGTCGTTGCGATGTCCGGACGGCCGGGGAAGGCAAGCCTCTTACTCGCCGCGTAAACTCTTCTGCGGAATAAGAATATTCCGGGTCCGGCTCATAGCGCCGCGTCTGCCCAATCTCCGCCATCGACCCGCGGGCCGTGTCCACCAACTCGCTTGGAATCTCGCTCAAAAACCGCGACGGCAGCGACGCCCGCAACTGCTGCTCGTTCCCGAACACTCGCCGGTACACCGCCCGCGTCAGCGTCAGGGACTTGCGCGCCCGCGTCATCCCCACATACACCAGCCGCCGTTCCTCCTCAATCCCTTTGTCCTCATTGATCGAGCGGCTATGCGGGGAAATACCGTCCTCCATGCCTGTCAGGAAAACATGGTCGAACTCCAATCCTTTAGTGCTATGCAGCGTTATCAGCGTCACGCCAGGCTTACCCTCAAACGAATCTGCATCGCTTATCAATGAAGCGGCGTCCAGGAAGTCCGTGAATGATTCGCCAGCATCCATCGCTTCGGCCACCGCGCGGGCCAATTCTTCCAGGTTCTCGATCCGGGCCACGTCATCGGGCGTGTTGCGGTCCTTCAGCATGTCCATGTAGCCGGTCTCTTCCAGCACATATCGCAAATATTCCGCAGGCTCTTTCGTCGCATAACCTTCCTGCAGCTGTCCGATCAATTCGCGGAACGCGCGTAGCGGCGCCACAGCACGGCTCGACGCCGGATTCGTCATCAGCGATTCCATTGCATCCCAGAACGACAGCGATTCCTTTTGCGCGATGTCGCGCAGCGCGTCCACCGTCGTTTTGCCGATGCCTCGTGCGGGCACGTTCAACACCCGCAGCAGCGACACGTCGTCTTCCGGGTGCAAAGCAAGCCGCACATAGGCCAGCACGTCCTTGACTTCGGCTCGGTTGTAAAAGCTGAAGCCTCCGACGAGCTTGTACCGCAACCCCCTGCGACGGAACACCTCTTCAAACGACCGCGACTGAAAGTTCGTTCGATATTCCACAACGCAGGTCTGGTCCGGATCGTCGTTGAGAATCTTCTCGAGCTCGCCGGCTACAAATTCCGCTTCGGCCTGCGCGTCCCGCGCCTCGAAATACCGCAGGTTGCTGCCCGCCTCTTTTTCTGCGCGCAGCTTTTTGCCAAGGCGCTCCGGATTGTTCGCTACCACCGCACCTGCCGCATCTAGAATCGTCTGCGTCGAGCGGTAATTCCGCTCGAGCCGGATGACTTTCGCGTTTGGAAAGTCCTGCGAAAAACTCAACAAAATCGAAACATCCGCACCGCGCCATCGATAAATCGACTGGTCTTCGTCGCCTACCACACAAACATTCTTCCGCTCGTTCGTCAGTAGTCGCAACACATCGTATTGCACCCGGTTTGTGTCCTGATACTCGTCCACATGCAGATAGGCAAACCGGTTCCGCCAACGTTCCCGTACCGGGGGTGCCTCTCGCAGCAATCGAGCCACGCGCAGCAG
>Ga0126369_10001577_pt1 | contig 15862 bp, 11 predicted proteins | sample PanSoiMetaPlot_1_FD_109646 | JGI IMG/M metagenome (GOLD analysis project Ga0126369, IMG submission 109646) | Tropical forest soil microbial communities from Panama - MetaG Plot_1 | ecosystem: Environmental > Terrestrial > Soil > Tropical forest > Bulk soil | place: Panama | collected 2016-02-17 | reverse complement strand
TTTGTGCGCCCCTTCGCTCTTTGCCGTCGGAGCTTTAGCTCCGACGTTGAAGCCAGCAATAGCAACGGGGCTTAGCCCCTGAGAAATTTGCTTACGATTCTGGCGCGCGGCACCCCCAATGTAGCCGCGGGGAACGCCTTTTTTGGGTGTCATCCCGAACCCGGCTCGCGCGGTTGCGAACGGTGGTGAGGCCTGCCTGCCACAGGCAGGGATCTGCTTTTCCTAACGCCGGCATCTTGTTTACGGTGAGATACGAAGGGCTGGTTGTTTTGCGGCTTGCGGCCGGCCGCTTTTGTCGGGAGCCCGGCTTCAACCCCGGCAAAGTTCCGCGGGGCTCAGCAAAAAACAGTTGACAGCAATGCACCAGGTGCTAGATTTGTAGCATGCGTGCTAGAAAAATAGCATAGCGGCGGAATAATGAAGAAAAAGCCAAAACCGAATGCCCTGACGCGCCGCGAGCGCCAGATTATGGACGTTCTTTACCGGCTCGAGCGCGCTTCCGTCGGGGAAGTGCTCGCGCAACTCGACGGCAAGCCGCATTATTCCACAGCCCGCGCCCAGCTTCGCGTGCTCGAAGAAAAGGGGCACGTCCGCCATGAAGAACACGGGCTGAAGTATGTTTATGTTCCCTGCGTTCCCCGGGAAATTGCGCGCCGGTCAGCTCTGCAGCATTTGGTCGAAACGTTTTTTGAAGGCTCCACGGAGAAGGCCGTCGCGGCCTTGCTCGGCGGCGAGGGCTGGAGGATTTCCTCCGCGGAACTCGACCGCCTTGCCCGCCTGATCGCTGAAAGCAGGAAGGAGAGCTGACCCATGCATTTGCTCGAAAACCCGGAATTGGCGATTTCATTCCTGTTGGGCTGCGCTGTTAAGGCGACTTTCGTCTTGACGTTGACGGGGGTCTCTGCGCAGGCCATGCGCAACGGCTCCGCGGCAATGCGCCATCACGCGTGGGCCCTTGGAATAACGTGTTCGTTGGCCCTTCCACTCCTTACGTTCCTGCTTCCCTCGTGGCATTCAGAGACCCTCGGCAACGCGGCCAGACTCTGGGGTACGGCTCACGCAGCGGCACGAAGCGCCAATTTCCAGAAGCTGCCCTCCACGGTGATTGATGCCGCAGCCGGCTCCCCGCTCACCGGCCAATTGATCAGGCTGACCCTCCTTTTCTGGGCGGTCGGTACTCTTTTTGTCCTGGTGAAGCTCCTCGCAGGTGTGGGGCGGCTTGCATGGGTATCTTCGCGCTGGGCGCCGGTAGTAGACGCGAATTGGGCGCAGACAGTCTCAAGCCAATGCGCGCGGCTCGGAATTGCGCGTCCTGTGAAAATACTGCTGTCCGCAGAGCCAGCATCGATGCCTCTGACGTGGGGATCTCTCCGGCCGCGCATTTTGCTTCCCGCCGGAGCCATGGAATGGTCCCCAGAGCGTCGAAGGACCGTGCTTTTGCACGAACTCGCCCACATCGCCCGCCACGACTGGCTGACACAAATCTGCGGCGAGCTAACTCGCGCCATCTATTGGTTTCATCCACTTGTGTGGCACGCCGCCGCAAAGCTGCGGAGCGAGAGCGAACGCGCCTGCGACGATTCCGTCTTGAACAGCGGCGTCGATCCCTCGCAATACGCAAATCAGTTGCTCGAACTTGCGCGCACTTTGAAGAACGCGCATCGCGGCTGGTCCACCGCACTCGCTTTTGCTCGCCCAACGAATCTGGAAAGGAGATTTATCGCCATGCTGAATCCAAATCTAAACCGCCGCGGAATTTCGCGAAGAACGGGGCTGCTCCTGAAAGTCGCCGCCTTGTGCCTCTTGCTTCCACTGTCCGCTCTGAGCCTTCCGGGCCAAAACTTGTCAGGAAAATTCACCGGCACCATTTTTGATCCCAGCGATGGCGCCGTTCCGAATGCAACCATCGTCATGACCAACCACAAAGCCAGCACCGTCGATATGACCACCTCCGACGCCGCGGGCAATTTTGCTTTCAAAGCCTTGCCGGCGGGTGAGTACGAGATGAAGGTGCTCAAACCGGGGTTTGCCGTTTACCGCGCTCCGCAAGTCGTGCTGGAGCCGGGCCGCGACCTTGCGATGACCGCCAAACTCGACATCGGCAGCATCAACGAAACCGTAGACGTAAAGGCCGAAGGCTCTTCGAAGGCCTTGGCTACGGCCGAGACCTCTGTGACGTCGAAGTCGATGCGCATCCATATTGGCGGAAGTGTGGAAGCGGCCAAGCTCATCACCAAGGTGCAACCCATCTACCCTGAAGGCGCCAAGGCCGCGGGGGCACAGGGCTCGGTGTTGCTCCATGCGGTCGTAGGAAAGGACGGCACTCCGCTGTCGCTGCAAGTCTTGAACAGCCAGATTAATCCCGACCTTGCCCGTGCAGCCGTCGAAGCAGTCACCCAGTGGCGTTATCAGCCCACGCTGCTAAACGGCGAGCCGGTCGAAGTCGACACCGTGGTCACCGTAAATTTCACGCTGCTGCCTTAATTTTTTGGACTAGATCCCTCATTTGTCACTCATTTCGGGATCCGTTTTGGCCCTCAGCCTGGTGCCCTACTCTTTGGAACAAACGAAGTTGGACGCATCGTCGGTGCTGCCGGAGCCTTTGTACTTCGCCACTTGAGGGTACGGGCAGAGTGGCCGCGTGCGGTCCGGTTTGGCAGACGCTGAAGGCGGTCCGCCATCAGGGAAGTGGGCTGCGAGGATGCGCTCAGGCGTCTTTCCTTTTTCCACCCACTGTTCCAGCGCCGCGATGGTGTCAATGTCATAGGGGCCATCGCCGCCATAACAATGGTCCATGCCCGGGGCCATGAACAGACGCACGGAGTTCTGCACCTTGTCGAGCCCGCCCAAGGCCGCGGCGATGCTCTCGTAGTATTTGATGGTGTTCCCCGGAGCGATACCGCCGTCGGCCCAACCGTGGTAAAGCAAGAGCTTTCCGCCTTCGGCAAAGAACTCTTTCAGGTTCGGATCAATGGCCGTAAGGACCCCGTTATCCACCTTTTCTGCGAGGGCCACTTCGGTGTCGAAGTTCATGGAATGAAAATCCCAGTCGGGGTTCTTGAAGACCACGTATTTGAAGTAAGAGGTCACGATGGGTGGTTCGCGGCCGCTAACAAAAAAGGGCCAGCCCGGTTCACTCCCGGGTTCGAGGCCGGGGAAGATTTGTTCGCCGGTGCGCGGGTTCTTCGGGCCGCTATAAATCCTCCTGGCCGCTTCCACTTGAGCGCTTGTCAGACAAGTTGGGCCGTCGGCGTCTTTGCACTGCAGGACCTTTGGATCAAAGTGGCAGCGCCTGGGATTCTCGAGCACGCCGTCTTTCACACCGTCGAGGCCGTCGCAGGCTTCCAGCACAGCCTTGTGGAGCAGTGGAAACTTCTCCTTGGGAAGGTAGCCAGAGGGGTTCTCGCGAGTGGCGAGGCCGATCCAAATGCCGCTGATGCAAAGACGGGTCATGTAGTTGGCAGGTGCGCCGGCGATGATGCCGTCGTAGTCTTTGGGGAAACGTTGAGCTTCCTTGAGCCCCTGCCTGCCGCCGGTTGAGCATCCATCCCAATAGGAATGCTTGAGAGCGCCGGCACCGTAGTAAGCAGCGATGATAGCTTTGGACTTGATCGTCATCTCATGGACCGCTCGATAGCCGAAGTCAATGACCTTTTCGGGATGGCCGAGTGCAAAACTGGCGTCGCCGCCGCTGCCTTCGTGGCCGGTATCGGTTGAAGCGGTGGCATAACCGCGGCGAAGTGCTTCGCCCATGGGGGAATACCAGATCTCGCCGGACCAACCGCCGTTGCCCATTGCTATGAACTTGCCGTTCCAGTTTGAAGCGGGCATCCAGACTTCAAATTTGATGTCAGAATCCGGCGTTGGCTTGACTTCTACGGCGACGCGGCAAAATGCGGGCAGGTCGGTCAATGGAGACCCAGGCATTCTTGCGGGTTTGGGCGGCGTGAACGTACCAGGTGGTTCGACCTTAGCCAGGGTAATGGTTGTTTCGGGCAGCGCGAGGGTGGCCAGGCCTTCGCAGGTGGCGGAGTCAGCCGACGGAGCCGTAAAGACGAAGGCTGCCGAGAAAACGATTAACGATGCAAACAAAGCATGCAAGGAGATGGCTCGAGGCGTGACGGATGGGCAGGCATTCATCAATGCACCTCCAAATGGCGGAGTGTACCAGAGAACTGCCGACGAGAAGACACGGAATGCGCGTGGAACAGAGACTGGGCCCGCGCGACACCCCGGAATAACGATACCAATTGCCCGGGGTAGGGTAGGGGGCTGCTAATAGCCGACAGCTTTGCCGGGGCCACGTACGTCGTGGCCGCCCTGGAGCCAGCCGTCGTTCCGCAGAATGGCTTCGACGCGCGCAATCACAACGGGATGGGCTTCCTCAATCGAGTAGCCGGCTTTCTTGAGCAAGGCAATGGTGTCCGGGGAGACGCCGCGCTCGATGCCCAGAGTATCGGGCTTCCATTGATGATGAACGCGCGGGAAGTCGATGGCGTCTTGGATGTTCATGCCAAAGTCCATGACGTTGAGCATCACTTGCAGGACCGCGGTGATGATCATCGAGCCGCCGGGTGCGCCGAGGACGAGGAAAGGCTTGCCACCCTTCACGACGATGGTGGGAACCATGGAAGAAAGCGGGCGGCGGCCCGGGGCGATGGAATTCAACTCGCCTTGAACCAATCCGAACATGTTGGGCGTGCCGGGCTTGGCGGCGAAGTCGTCCATTTCATCATTGAGGAGAAAGCCCAACCGGGGAACCGTCACTTTGCTGCCGTAACCTGCGTTGAGCGTGTAAGTGACGGCGACGACGTTGCCTTGCTCGTCAGCAATGCTGTAGTGCGTGGTATCGGAACCTTCCGCGGCGCCGTCGGGAAGCCCGGGGCGAATCTGGTCGCTGGGCGTTGCGTTGATGGGATCAATGGAATCGCGGCGCGCGCGAATGTAAGCGGGATCGAGCATCGCCGTAATGGGATTGTTCACGAAATCGGGGTCGCCCAGGTATTCGTTGCGGTCGGCGTAATAACGCCGCATCGCTTCCGCAAGGTAGTGATACTCGGTTGCCGAGCCGGGTCCGGATTTCTCGTAGCCGGTACCGTTGAGCATGCCGAGCATTTGCAGAATGCCGACGCCGCCGGAACTGGGCGGAGGCGAAGTAATGATCTGGTAGCCCTTGTAATCGCCTTCGAGAGGCTTGCGTTCGACGGCTTGGTATTCGCGAAGATCGTCCAGGGTGATCAGCCCGCCGTTCTTTTCCATTTCGCGCGCCAGGACGTGCGCCGTTTCGCCTTCGTAAAAATCCCTTGCGCCGTGGTCCGCGACGCGTTCGAGGGTGCGAGCCAGCTCCGTCTGCTTGAAATTTTCGTTCCAGTCGTAGAAGGTGCCGTCTTTCAGGAAGATGCGCCTGGATTCCGGAAATTGCGAAAGGGAATCCGCACTCGCTTTGAACGAGCGCATCTGCGGATAGGAAATGGGAAAGCCGGAGGCGGCGAGATGGATCGCCGGCCGCAGCAGCTCCGCCCACGGTTTCGTGCCGTATTTTTTCAGAGCGAGTTCGAGGCCGCGGACGCTGCCGGGCACGCCCACAGCGCGCCAGCCAAGCACACTGTCTTTCGAGGCATTGCCACTGGCATCGAGATACATATCGTGCGCGGCTTTGCGAGGAGCTTTTTCTCGGAAGTCAATAAAGCTCGTGCGTCCATCGGCCATGCGGATGAGCATGAATCCGCCGCCGCCGATGTTTCCGGCGTACGGAAAAGTTACCGCGAGCGCAAAACCAACAGCGACCGCGGCGTCAACCGCGTTGCCGCCGGATTTCAAGATGGAGACTCCCACGTCAGCGGCCAACGGTTCCTGTGCCACCACCATCCCTTTGCGGGCGTAAACTGGTTCGTGCCCAGACGTCGGCGGCACAAAAAGGCAGACGGCCAGAGCGACTGAAAGAAGCTTCACAACAAAGACGTTTTTCATAGGAGGGAATTATAGGACAACCGGCGGAACTGTCGCTGGCGGCACAATTTGGAGTGCGGCTGCCTTGTTTACCCCGGGCGTTTCTTGAGAAGGGCTGCCGGTTTCTTTCCGGCCGCTTGCTCTAAACCTGACAACGTTCCATGAAGAAGGGTGCTTGCAAAACGAAGACAATCGCACTAGGTTGGGTATACGCAGAAGCAAGAAAAATGTTCAAGACGCTGAGCTTCTATTGGAACGCGGCCCGGGGCTATCGCTTGAAACCGTGGAAAAGTCCTTACCTGCGCTGGCGGTTCGAGACTTTTCTGGGGAAAGAAGCGGCGGACATGACGCCCAGCAAATTTTTCCATCTCGCCTGGAAATATCGCGAGCACATGGAGCACTTCGTAGATTGGGCCGCGGAACGCCGCCACTTCCAACGCCGCCACGCTTGAAAGGGAACTAAGCTTCCATGCCAACCAGTCTTTGTGCGACAGCTCTTGTGATTGGTGACTCGTGCCAAAAGTCTACAGTCGACGGTAGACTGTACCGCTTTTAGGTCTTTCGCTGGGGGTATAATGGGATTGGGAGGAGGGTCCGTGGAAGAACTGAAGATCCTCCAGAAAACGGAAAAACTTCACGAAGCGCTCTGGTGGGAGCCGGAAGCAAACGGCCGCGTTCACTGCTATCTTTGTCCGCGTCACTGCCACATTCATCCAGGGCAATCGGGATTCTGTTTCATCCGCACCAATCAGGACGGAAAGCTTTATAATCTCGGATACGGTTCCCCCGCGGCTCTGCAGATTGATCCCATTGAGAAGAAGCCGCTGAATCATTTTCTTCCCGGCACACGCATTTTCAGCATGGGGACAGCAGGCTGCAATATGGGTTGCTTCTTCTGCCAGAACTGGGACATTTCCAAGTCGCGCTCCGATCAGGTGCGCTCGCAGGAAATTCCTCCGGAAGATGTACCGCTGCTGGCCATGAAATACGGCTGCGATTCGCTCGCGTTCACCTACAACGAGCCGACCATCTGGGGCGAGTACGTCATCGACATCAGCAAACAGGCGAGAAAATACGGGCTGAAAACGGTGATGGTGACCAACGGCTACGTCACCTACGAGGCTTTCCATGACATTTATGACCACATTGACGCGGCCAACGTCGACCTGAAGGCGTTCACGGAAAATTTCTACGGAAAAATTACGCTCACGCACTTGCAGCCGGTCTTGGAAACGCTGGAGTGGCTGAAAAAAGAGACCAATGTGTGGTTCGAGATCACGAACCTCATGATTCCAACGTTGAACGACGATCCTGTCGAGACGCGAAAGCTTGCCGACTGGGTTCTGACGCATCTCGGACCGGATGTTCCGCTGCATTTCACCGCGTTTCATCCCGATTTCAAGCTGCAGGACAAGCCGCGAACGCCGTCCTCCACGCTGGATCGCGCACGGCAAATCGCGATGGAAGTGGGCCTGCGCTACGTTTACGAGGGGAATATTTACAGCGACGGCGCGAATACGTATTGTCCGAACTGTCAGGAACTTCTCGTGCGCCGCTCGTGGCACGATGTCATGGACGATCGCATCAAGGATGGCGCCTGCCCGAAATGCAAGTTCCGCATCGCCGGAGTGTGGTGGAACGACAGAGAACAGAAGCGCGAATTTAACGGCGGCAGAACGACCGCCACGCACAAATATACTCATCTAAATCTGTGAAATGCCGGCTAAATATCTGTGGCTCAAAATCCGCGGAAGTGATAGAACCCCGGCCCCACGCGCATGCTGTGATGCCAGGCCATTGGGAAAGCCCACCAAATCAGCGAGCCGAGAATCGTCTGCCACACTACGAGCGGAAGAATGTTCCGTTCCTTCCAGAACAGCCAGGCCATCAAAGCTCCTCCAACAAAAGTCAGGGGCACAAGAACAGGGTTCGGCCAATGGAGCAAGGCGAATAAAAGGCCGGAGACGAAGGAAACGCGCATGGGACTGTCCGTCGCAGCGAGCAGGCGATTGGTGACGAGCGAGCTTAATCCCACTTGCTGCAGTACGCAGAAAGACATGTAGCCAAAGAAACGGCTCGGCAGGAGAACATGCTGAAACGCGTGGTGCACGCCGCCTCCCAGGAAAGATCCCACCGCCACAATAGCGAGTGCGCAAGCCAGGAAGACCATAGAAGAACTTTTCGTGGCGCTCCATAAATTGTCCAAGCGCCATCCCAGAGTTTGCGGCGTGTCCTTGTTCAAGATGAAGCTGGCAATCAGCCAGACGGGAAACACGAGCCACGCGGAACGATAAGAATCCTGAAGCTGCCAAATAAACCAGGCAATGAAAGCCACGAAACCAAAAACCTCGACAAGGGGCAAAAGCCTCGAGCTCCTTGCGGTCATCGTCAGGCTAATCATGAAGTCTCTCTTCGGTTGGATGACTCAAATCGAGAAGTTGTAAGGCACTTTCAAAGAGCTGATCGATTTCTTTTTCGCTGACTTCGGGCGCGGCGAGTAAAGACTTGAGGTCGAAATCGGGGAATCCGCGATTCGTGAGGCGCGCCGGGAGCAGCTCCCGCAAACGGCGCGAATCAACGGAGCCAAGCTCGCGAATCTCCTCGAAAACCACGCGACGCAGGGGATCGTGAAACACACTCGCGTCGAGCAGACGGCAGACTTCGCCGCGCGTTCCACCTTGAATCCACACCGAGCACAGGAATCGCAGCGTATTTGTTTCGAGAATCGGGCGACTCGCACGGTCGGTGGTCATAAAATCAATCTTACTTCGCGATGGCCGGGGAAATCTGTTGCCGGACCAGCGCTTCGACTCGAGACCAAACGGCGGGGTCGCAATCAATCTCGGTATGATTCTTCGCAAAAACCCGATCGTACCAGGGGTACTCGGTGCAATGAATCGGGCGTTCCTTGTAATCGAAGCGAAAATTTCCGAGGATTTGCGTTTTTGCCGGGTCGGCTGCGCGAATTTCCGTTCGGCCGTGGATCATTCCATTCGGCTGATAGAAATTCGCCGCGTGCGCGACGTTGGCAGGTATCACGCTATCATCCGCACCAAAGCGCTTTACGCTGTCAATTTGAACGGTAAGCAGAACGGGAATCCCGCGGCGGTCGAGTTCGCGGGCAAGCTCGACCATCGTCGACGCGCCCCAGCTGTGGCCATACAGAATGATCCGCGCCTGCCGCTTTTCATTTTCAGAGATCTGAGCCGAGCGATCCGCGCTCAGTTGTGTGAGAATTGCTTTCAAGGCCTTTTCACGGTTTCGGTTCTCGAAGGTTTCAACGAAGACGCCGCTGGGGTATTCGGCGCGCAGGTGATCGGCGAGTTTCACTTCGCTGCGAACCGGGTCGTCGAACTTGACGACGCCCCCCACAAAACCGACGACGATCACGGGCGGCTTCGGCGGAGGTTCCAGCGAAACCGGCGGAACGGTGGGCCAGTCGTGCCGTTGGATGACCGGAGAAGCGCAGGCCACTGCAATGAACGCCAGCAGCGCGATCGGCGAAACGCGAAGGACGCAAAGCCGCGCGCGGCCCGCGCACGTACGACGCAAGAGCATCACGCTAAATGAGATGATGTTCCCCCAAACGAGGTTGCTGAGAAAAGGACATGGAGCAAAAACATAAGGTGGTGATTCTAGGCGGAGGCTTTGGCGGACTGGCCGCTGCGCAAAAATTGAAGCGCGCCCCAGTGGCTGTCACACTCATCGACCGCAGAAATTTTCACTTGTTTCAGCCGCTGCTCTATCAGGTGGCCACCGGCGCGCTTTCTCCCGGAGAGATTGCCGCGCCGTTGCGAAGCGTCTTAAGCCACCAGAAAAATGCGCGCGTCCTTCTCGGCGAAGCGGTGGATGTTGATCCCGAGGCGAAGCGAGTCATTCTGCGCGATGGCGATGCCTACCCCTACGACTCATTGATCGTCTCCACCGGTTCGCAAACTTCGTATTACGGGAATGATGCCTGGCGCGAATGGGCGCCAAGCCTTAAGTCCGTCGAGGAAGCGACGGCCATCCGCCACAAAATTCTGTACGCTTTCGAGCGCGCCGAGCGCGCCGGCACTGAGGACGAGGAACGCGCCTGGCTCACGTTTGTCATCGTTGGCGCCGGAGCGACGGGGCTGGAACTTTCCGGAGCGCTTGCGGAAATTGCAAAAGAGACGCTGCGACACGATTTTCGTAGGATTCATCCGCAAGAGGCCCGCATCCTTTTGTTGGAAGGAGCGCCGCGTGTGCTCGGTGCGTATCCGGAGGATTTGTCTGAGAAAGCAGAGAAGCTGCTCACGGGCTTGGGCGTGGAAGTCATCAAAGGCGTGATGGTCACAAACATTGATGCGCAAGGGGTCACCTTCAAGCGCGGCGATGCCATCGAATCGTTGGCTACTCACACGGTCATCTGGGCGGGCGGCGTCACGTCCACGCCTTTTGCCGAAAGATTAGCGCAACGCGCGAAAGCCGAAACGGATCGCGGCGGGCGCATCAAAGTTCGGCCAGACCTGACCATTCCGAATTATCCCGATATTTTCATCATCGGGGATTTGGCTCACGCCGCGGACGAAAAAGGGAAACCGCTCCCCGGTGTCGCGCAAGTCGCCATGCAAGGCGGCGCCTACGCCGCAAAAACGATTCGCGCTCGCCTGGAAGGGAAAACGCCGCTTCGTCCGTTTCACTATTTCAACAAAGGCGACATGGCCGTCATCGGCCGTGCTGCGGCCGTGGCCAATATTTTTGGCGTGCATATTTCGGGATGGCCCGCATGGCTCATCTGGCTTTTTGTACACCTGATGTACATTGTGGAATTTCAAAGCCGCGTGCTTGTATTCATTCAGTGGGGTTTCGAATACTTGACCTTTAGCCGCGGCGCACGGCTCATCACGGGAACCGCGGCTACGGATTCCGTGGCGAAACCGGATACCCTAGGAAATATAGGCGACGGACGATAAAGAAGCGCAAGGGATCGGGTGTTAGGACTGGGTCCTCGCTGCTCCGGTCCGCCTGGACAGGGCATCACCTCCTAGAAGCTGAGCTTCATTCCCAATTGAATTTGGCGCGCGCCCGTGGTGAAGTCGGGCCGAAACGTTTCGGAGGTCGAGTGTCCAAAAACAGGCCCATCGGCCAGAAGATTGTCTGGCTGGCTGAACTGCACACGATTGAAGAGATTGTAGAATTCGAAGCGCATGTCCAGTTTCACACGCTCGTGAATCCCCACGCGCTTGTTCACGACCGCGTCGGAATTGTTGATCCCCGGCCCGCGGAAATGATTGCGTCCAAGATTTCCGGCGGAGCCGAACGCGGGAATGGAGAAAAGTGCGATCGACGGGCCGGTTTGAGTGCGCGGGTCGTTGCTTGGAGGAATCGTTGCGCCCTTATTGAGATCCGGCCGCGAAACCAGCCCGGTATGCTCCGTGTCCACAGGCGTGAAAATGTCGAACGGCAACCCGCTCGAAACCGTCGTAATTCCCGACACCGTCCAGCCGCCGACGAGCAGATTCCTGGCCGCTCCATGCGCGTGATCTTTGCGCCCAAAAGGAAGCTGCCAGGAATAATTCACCGCCAGCCGGTGTGTGACATCAAATTCCGAATTCCCGCGCTCCGCACGCACGTTGAAAGAATTTCTGGGATACGGCGGAAACTCGATATTGTTGCTGATCGGAACGAGCGGATCCGCGCCATCATCAATGACATGCGAATAGGTGTACGCGCCCTGTATCGAGAACCCATGCGACATGCGCTTCGTGATGTTCAACTGCAGCGCGTGATAGATGGAGTTCGAAATGCCCTTGAAGAATTCCGCTTGAAGAAAAGCGGTGTTGTTTGTGGCGGGAAACGGCAGGGAACCGTTGTTCGCGCCCAGCCAGAGATTTGAGAACTGCAACGTCGTCTGATCGCACTGGCCGGTAGGCGTGTTCAAGTTCATGTTGTTCGGGTTGCCGGGAACGCAGAAGGCTTCCAAGTGTGAAACTAAAGCAGGTTGCGGCGGATTCCCATCCACCAAGCGCAGCAGGCGAGTTCCTTTCGATCCCACGTAGTTGGCTTCCAGCAGTAGGCTAGGGTACGGTTCGATTTGAATGCCCGCGCTCCAGCCTTGCGAATACGGTGTGCGCAAATTCGGATCCACGAGGAATGGAAGAATCGGCGAGCACGGCTGACCCGGCGGCGGGCAATCGTGCACGACAGGCGAAGACTGAAACGTAGGCAACGGCATTTGCGCCGTAAGCGCGCACTGCGAAATGAACTGCGGATTGTGTGTGGCAAAAAACTCCAGGAAGCCCGGGCATGGTTGTGTTTCCAGCATTTGGAACGGCGGATTCCCTCGTAGCAGGCTCACAAGCTGGCCAAAAACGCGGTCATGATAAAGGCCGTAACCAGCGCGAATCGAGGTCTTGCCCGTTCGGAAAGGATCCCAGGCCACCGAGGCGCGCGGCTCGATATTTTTCCAGTCGTCTTGGTAGAGCGGCACCCTTCCTGGACCCTCCCCGACTTGCGCAAACGTGAATGGGCCAGGACTGTCAGGCGAAACAGTAAGAGTCGACAAGCGATTTTGGACTTCCACCGGCACGCCAAAAAATTCGTAGCGCACACCATAACTGAAAGTAAGATTGGGAATGATTTTGTACGAATCCTGCGCGTAGATGGCGAACTCTCGCTGCCGGAAGCCGCGCTCGTCCGTGGGCGTCCGCAAACCCGCGTTGTCAAAGAACTGCGCCTGTGTTTGAAAATCCACGCCGCCGAAAAGCAGCCAGACCAGATTTTGAAATGTCGGATCTTGATCGATGCTTGTTCCCGTTCCCGCCGCCGGGATGCCGAACGTCGAAAATACCGACGAGTCCGTGATGGTTCGCGAGGCAAAGTCATTGGAGCTGTTTGAGTAGACGCTGCGATACTCGCCCCCGGTTTTGATCGTGTGCCTTCCGAGCACTCTGGAGATGTTGTCGCCGGCCGTGTACGTTCCCGCGTTGCGTGTCGATCCGCTGGTGTCTCCGAGGAAAATGCAGCCAAAGCCCGCCAGATCACCCGTAAGCGGAACGTCGAAGCCCCGGCCCACAGCGTCCACAAATTGACCGCTGTTCAAACCGTCAAACACCGTCGTACCCGTGCACGTCAGGGGAAACTCCAGGCGATTGAAAGCCAAATGGAGTTCGTTGATAAGCCCTTGCGCGGCAGTGGAAGTCAAACGCGCGGTAAGGTTGTGATTGTGCTGCAGCGTCGAGACTCCGCCGATGCCAGAGAGAAAATCTTCATGCTGATAATTCGAGTCAGAGTAATGGTTGAAGGTGTAGCGGACCGAGAGGACGGCTTGCTCCGAAAAGTTGTGATCGATGCGCCCGGTAATGTTGTTGGCGTTCACAACGGAGAGGCTGGGGAAGTGGAGCAGTCCGCGCGCCCCGTCCAGTTCCGCGCCGTTCGGGTTGGGATAGACCGCAAGAATCTGCTGGACGCTCGGGTCAAGCGGCAGTCCAAATACATTTTCCGGCGAACCTTGCGTCACGTCCACGGGCGTCCCCTGGAACGTGAATTGTCCGGTCTTGAACGCCCCGCTCGGAACGATGCTTGTTTTCAAGAGCGTGGTGCTGAAGCGCCAGATCTCCTGGTTGGCAAAGAAAAAGGTCTTGTTTTTCTGGATCGGTCCGCTCGCGGAATAGCCGGCTTGATTGCGCACGAACGGATCCTCATTGCGGTCTTGCGCGAAAAAGTCTTTCGCCGAGAGCGCGGTGTAGCGCCCGAACCAGTAAATGTCCGCGTGAAGATCGTTTGTGCCTTGCTTGGTGACGATATCAATGATCGCGCCGTTATTGCGTCCAAACTCGGGCATATAGTTATTGGTGAGCACTCGAAATTCTTGCGTGTTCTCGGGATTCAGGGTACTGAGCCCTTGGCCTCGCTGACCCGGACTTGTACCGAAATCTGGATCATTGTTGTCTGCGCCGTCGAGCATGAAGTTGTTGCTGCGCTCTCGGGATCCGTTCGCAGAGAACCCGCCAAAAAGAGTGTTTGTTTGAATCACGCCTGGGGAAAGCAGGACCAGTTCGTAGGGGTCGCGCAAAATCAGAGGCAAGCTTTCCATCTGCCGGCTGTCCACGAGATTTCCGATTTGCGCGTCGTTCAAATCAATGGGCGGCACGGATTCGGCCGTTACGCGGATCATTTGTCGCTCTGGTCCGAGAGATAATTTGACATCCAGCGTCAGAACTTGGTCCACGGTGAGGGGAATCTGGGAATACAAAAGCGGGCCGAAATTGGCGTGCTCGAAACGAATGTCGTAGACACCCGGGTTCAGATTGGTGAACCGGTAAACGCCCGATTCGTCTGTCTCTGCAGACCTCGATGCGCCGGTGGATACTTCGGCGGCGGTGACCTTGGTCCCGCGGACCGGGGCTCCGGATGGATCGGTAACTGTTCCTCCAATCGAAGCGGTTTGGGCCCTCAGGCAGGACGGGATACTGAGGAATACGAGCAAACCCACGAATACGGTCTCGCGTTTCATACCGTAGCCCCCTCTCGCGGTTTGATGGTATTTGGATGTACTGGGTAGGGGATTGTTTGCCTTCACCGCTTTCCAGAGAAACCGCCGCGCCTGCAAGCATGGTTGCGGCTGGCAAAATCATTTCGAAAATCGAACCGTCGCGGCGAGCGCAGAAACTTTCCCTCCGTGATTCGGAGAGCGAATCACAACTCGGACTCAAATCGGCGGAAGCGCCGCTCAAGTTCCCATTGTTGCGCGCCTTTCTCACTGGATTTCAGGAAAGAGCTGCACGCCGTCGAAGGCTTTTCGCTTCCAAGAGAATCCTTCGCGCAAGCAGAAACCGCTTGCGTGAAATGATCCGGCGCCTGCCACAAGCTTTCGCCCGGCAGAAAAATGTGCTCCAGGCTGGTGCGCACCATCTGTTTCACGTCCCGGTAGCTGAGATTGTAAGTCTGCACGGCACGCACATATTCGTGCGTTAAGTCGATCCGCGAGACGCCTTCATCATCCGTCGCCAGGGCGACGGGTACGCCGAATTGCCGATACAGCGGAAAAGGATGCTCCTTTCCGCTCACGCCGAGAATCACATCGTTGCTGGTCAGGCTCATTTCCACCATCACGTGATTGCGCGCCATCTCTTTCAACAATTCATGCGGGCGATTTTCATACATGATGTCGACGCCGTGGCCGATGCGCTCGGCCTTCGCTTCTTCGACCGCCATCCGGATGTGGCAGCAAAGGCCTTCGTAGGTCACAAGACCCGGCGCGAGTTCTCCGGCATGCAGGGTCAAATGAATCTTCGGATACTGCTTGTGGAAGAAAGCGATCATCCGCATATGCAGCGAGTAATCAGACATTGCAATGTAGCCGTCTTCTGGCATCACAAAATTAATGCCGACAAAACGTGGATCGGCGGCGGCAGTCTCAAAGCACAGCACTGTTTGGGCAAAGACCTGCTGCTTCGCAAAGCCGCGCAGCACCTGGCAAAGGTAGCGAATTTCCACGCGGCACGTGGAAGAGGCATCCGCCTGTCCGCAATGTTCCCGCTGCCGTCGCAGTGTTTCGGCTTCATCAATCTGGGCCTTCGCCGTGGCAACCTCGTCGCGCAAGCCCCGAGCCATTAATGCCTCGCGAAACTGGCCGAGGTTTTCCTGCCACCCGATTTCCGCAGCAATCGAAGCGGCGTGGCCAAACTCTGGAGTGTGCATCAGCTCGAGGTATTGTTCGTTCTGCGCGTCCGCACGTGTCGCAACTTCATCAAGCCATTCGCCGAGATGCCGACGGCTTGTCCCGCCAAACTTCGCAAACGCATCGAAAAAGTGATCATGGGCCGTCACTCCCGGGGAGGGAACAAAGCCGCGCATCGAAAATGCGTCCACCAGCGCGTCAAATAAATGCTGGTCCTTGTAGGCCTCCTCAGCGAGGACTTTCCCGTTTCCGCAACCCGCGTTCCCC
>Ga0126369_10001576_pt1 | contig 15863 bp, 13 predicted proteins | sample PanSoiMetaPlot_1_FD_109646 | JGI IMG/M metagenome (GOLD analysis project Ga0126369, IMG submission 109646) | Tropical forest soil microbial communities from Panama - MetaG Plot_1 | ecosystem: Environmental > Terrestrial > Soil > Tropical forest > Bulk soil | place: Panama | collected 2016-02-17 | reverse complement strand
TTCAACTGGCAGATCAGCGTCGCTCTGATCCCAGGCATGGCAGCTCGTGAAGTCGCAGTTGCCGCCTTGGGCACCGTCTATGCCATCGAAGGCGGCAAAGAAGCTGCGGAACAGATCGGCCATGCGCTTGCCAGCAAATGGAGTCTGGCAACTGCGCTTGCGATGCTCGCTTGGTACATTTTTGCGCCACAATGCGCCTCCACGCTGGCCGTGATCCGGCGCGAGACCGGTAGCTGGCGGTGGATGGCAATCACCTTTAGTTATATGTTGGCGCTGGCTTATCTCGCAGCTTTCTTCACTTACAATGTTGCCGTTATCCTCGGTGCAGGGTAGCGCGCCCAACGGGTGGACTCAGCGAACGAACGGCGGTAATGGTGCCCGCGACATCGTGCCGGGCCAACAGTCGAGTGCCGCTGCGTCATGGATCTGCCTCCTCGCGAGCGACCTAAATCACGATGCAAGATCAGCGTTGGAATGGTACGGCGGCGGCATGTCATTTACATTGGTGGTTACGAGCCTCGTGATGCGCGGGGGTATTACAAGCTGTTTCAGCGGGAATGCGATCGCTTTCAGCGCGTTTGGCCGGTTTTGCTGACGATCCAGCCCGGCGCGTTCGATTCTGGGGACTTTGCGCGCTGGCTGGTCGAAGTACGCGCATCGAATTGGCAGGTTTCGACCACTTACGATTTTCTTCGACTTGAAAAATTCATCCGGGCCGATATGGCCGAGCCGATGATGCGGCATATCCCACGCTCGCTCGGCTGGATCGTCGGCGATCTTGTGAGCGGTGCACAATTCCATATTTTTCGGGCTTCATGGCGCTTCGGCCTACACCTCCTATTCGTTCAGCTGGTGCTGCTGACCTGGTTGGCACTCACTGTTGTGACCGGTGTAATGGTTGCTTACGTCGCTACGAACCGTCTCGGTCCGTTCGCACCGGTCGGCATCGTCATATCCGTGCTTGTCGCGCTCGGATCTTTTCTCGTGCTCCAACCCGTCGCCGACCGGTGGGGAGCAATCCAGATCCCCAGTTGTTGGCTGATCCTGCGGAAGTTTGCTCGCGGCCGAACGACCTGGCTCGATCAGGTCATCGATATGGCTGCGCAGCGCCTCATTGCAGTCGCCCAACTCAATGACGCGGATGAGCTTGTTGTGGTTGGGCACAGTGCCGGTGGCGTTATCGCGTCGGCGGTGATGGCGCGCGCGCTGGAATTCGATCCGGCTCTCGGTCGCAAAGGACCACGGTTGGTCCTGTTGACCTTGGGGTCGGTCATGCCGGCAGTCGCCCTTCATCCCGCTGCGCGACGAATGCGGAACATCGTCAGATGCCTTGCGGTTGAACCGACGCTGGCCTGGATCGATTGCCAGTCCCGCAAAGATGTCATGACTTTTTTGAACTTTGATCCGGTCGTTGGCATCGGCGTGCATGTGGGAGCGCAGCGATGCAACCCGTTAACCTGGCAGGTCCGATTCAAGGATATGCTCTCGTCCAAAGACTACCGCCGCCTCAGATGGAAGTTCTTCCGCGTGCATTTCCAATACATCATGGCGAGCGATCGGCCATCGCCGTACGACTACATCTTGCTCATCGGAGGACCGGTTGCGATCGCCGCATGGGCAGAGCAACATCATGAACTCACGCTTGAGTTCATCCGGAGTGGAATGCATGGCGGCCTCGGCCGCCATGACGTCATGGTCGGCACAGGTCAATGAGTTTTCCGCGCCGCGTCGAACCCGAATTGCTCGATCAGTTGCCTGCGGACGACCCGCGCGCCATCCGGGCACGGCGTGACGTGCGGCGCGCCAATACGTTGATGATGAACGCCAGCATCATGGCGTCCGCGCTGTTGAGGCATGGGGCGGGCCTGCAGCCGCGTAAGATCGTGGATCTGGGGTCGGGCGACGGCCACAACATGTTGCGCGTTGCGCGCCGGCTGGCGCCGCATTGGTCTGACGTCACGGTCATTCTGCAGGACAAACAGGACATTGTAAACCGCGCGACACGCGATGCCTTTACCGCGCTGCGGTGGCGTGTGGAGACGAGTGCAACGGACGTGTTCGACTTTCTGGCCAATGCGCGGTTGTCGGGCGTGGACGTTGTCACCGGCAACCTGTTTCTGCATCATTTTGTTGACGAGCAATTGGCTCGCCTCCTTGCGAGCACAGCGCAGCTTGCGCGGCTCGTGGTGGTCTGCGAGCCGCGGCGCGCCAAGTTCGTCGTCCGCTCCAGCCGGGTGCTGTGGGCGGTGGGATTCAGCGACGTTGGCGTTCATGAAGCCATCGTCAGCGCGCGCGCCGGCTTCAATGGCAAGGAGCTTTCCTCTTTGTGGCCAAACCAGGACGCATGGGAATTGCATGAGCGGACGGCCGGACTATTCACTCACTGCTTCATAGCCCGGCGCGCCGCGCAATAGACGGAAAGTCCGGTCGTTTCGGAGCTGATTACATGAACGATCCAAAGCCGGCGCCTGTCCGCATGAACGGGCTCGCCGCCTGGCGCTGGGCGCTGCGATTTGGGCTTGACCCTCTGACGGCCACGCGTCGTGTCTTCGACGATTTTGGTCCGTTTGTCGTGCTTGCTGAAGCGTTGCCATTCGTACGGCGCCCGCGCGCTGTTTTGTTGAACGTTCCGCTGGTACTGACTGCCGGTGCGGCGTTCAATCGCGAGCTGCTGTCCGATCCCGCAACATGGCGGGGCGTCAGCCTGCTGCCGGGTGGCCCCCGAAACTCGGCGGCAAGACGACTTAGCACGGGTCTCACCCGCACAACCGGTCACCAACACACACATTATCGCAAGCTCGTGGCACCCCCGCTGCACAAGACCAGCGTCAATGCTTTGACTGAAAAAATGGCGTGGCTTGCCGAGGCAGAGGTCGTGTCCTGGCCGGCCGGCAAGACGATCGATATTTGGGAATTCCCTCGCCGCCTTATGCGAAGCTTTGCGGTCGAGCTGTTGTTTGGCGGAAACAGCAAGCAGGGCTATCTGATTGCGGACGCGGTCAGCCGGCTGATGGAAGGCAAATGGAGCGGCAGCGCATTCGCTCTCCGGATCAACCTTCCAATTACATCCTACGGCCGAATCGTGCGCGACTCCGAACTGCTCGAACGGCGCCTCCTGGAGTGGGTTAGGAGCAAGCGAGGACAAGTTGATGATCGAGACTTGGCCGCGGTCGTGGTCAACAGTCCCGGTGCGGACGGAAATCCACCGAACGATACAGCTATTGTGGGCCAGATACCGTCTCTCTTCGCTGCCGCGTTCGAGGCCGGCCAAAGCGTGCTGACCTGGACCTTGCTGCTCCTTACCCAGCACCCGCGCATCGCCGCGCCATTGCTCGACGAGTTGCACAGCAAGGTAGGCGGCACGTCACCGTCGTTAACCGACATCAGTGATCTTCCGTATCTCGACGCCGTGGTCAAAGAGTCGATGCGCATTCTTCCGCCGGTCCCGCTGCAGATACGCGTCGCTCAATCCGATACCGAGATTTTCGGACATCCTTTGCCGGCGGGCACGCGCGTCATCCTCAACACGTTTCTTACCAATCGGATGCCCGATCTCTATCCCAATGCTGACGTGTTCTGGCCGGAACGGTGGTTCGCGATTGCTCCGTCAGCGTTCGAATTTCCGGTGTTCAGCGGCGGTCCGCACGCCTGTCCCGGCTATTGGTTTGGTTCGACCGCGGTCAAGATCGCGCTGGCTGCTATCCTTACGCGCTACCGATTGGCCTTGGCACCCGACACCCGGATCGACTACCGGGTTCAGCCGACCATGCGCCCTCTACGAAGCGCGCGGGCGCTGCTACATGCTCAGGACGGCGCGTTTACTGCGACACCGATCAGCGGCAGCATTCGTGACTTGGTGAAGCTGCCGACGTGACGAACGTCAGGCGACCACCAGTGGTGGCCGCCCTACCTCAAGAGATAGCGGAACTGTGAAGTGCGCTGAGCGCAGATAGTGGTAAACTGGTCTAGCTCTGTCCCAAAGAGCGCGGTCCCGATCTCCGTCCCCGCCCCCCATCTCCCCAGGAGGTCGGGACCGTCATTGGCTGATTCCTGCGGCACAATTACGGCAAAGGCTGAAATCTTAAAGTCATTGGCAGGGCTTAATTTCGTCCAGGACTGCTGCCGCCGCTTCGCTGAAGTCGGCAGGCGCAGCTTATCCACGCGCCGACGCCTGCTTGCAGCAATCCGGAAACGCCGAAATTTCAAGCGCGCTCGTTGCGCCTCGCAACCGATTTCCATGTTGTCATGCTACGACTTCCCGCAGTAGTCCGTCCCGCAGTCGGGACGTTTCTCGACCTGTGTGAAGTCCAGCCTATAGGGATATCGAAATGACGATCAATGCTCTGATGATTTGCGGAAGCTTGCGCAAGGGATCATTCAATCGCGCACTCATGAACACACTACCGGGGCTGGCACCTTCTGGGATGACACTCGTCGAAGCACCATCTTTCCGCGGCTTCCCGCTTTATGACGCCGATTTACAGGCAAGCGTCGGCTTTCCGGCGGACGTGACTGCGCTGGCCGAGGCCATAAGGGCCGCCGACGGCGTCATCATCATTTCTCCTGAATACAATTGGAGCATTCCGGGCGCACTCAAGAACGCGCTCGACTGGGTTTCCCGCGTCAACGACCAGCCGTTCAAGGACAAGCCGGTGGCGATTCAATCGGCAACCGGCGGTCAGCTCGGCGGCGCGCGCATGCAGTATCACCTGCGCATGACGCTGATGTTTCTTAACGCCTTCGCATTCGGTACGCCGGAAGTCTTTGTCGGCCTGGCGCAGACGAAGTTCGACAGCAAGACGTTGGAACTCAAGGACGAGCCCACCCGGAAAGTCATCGCGCAGCAGCTTGCGACATTCGCAGCATTCATCGCGCGTATGAAGGCTTGAAGGGGCCTAAGCGCAGGTGAGTTGCCCACCCCTTACGAGTAATTCCCGTTGACCGAAATCCGCTCTAATTTCGCGCTGTGCTGGTGATGCGCCAAATGGTGCCGCCAGCGTCGTCGGAGACATAAAGGGCACCGTCGGGCGCCACCGTCACCCCGACGGGGCGACCCCACGCCGATGCGTCGTTGACCACGAAGCCGGTGGCGAAATCCTCGTATTCGCCGGTGGGGACGCCGTCCCGTACGATCACGCGGATCACCTTGGAGCCGGTCCGCTTGCTGCGGTTCCATGAGCCGTGTTCCGCAGCAAACAGACTGCCGCGGTATTCGGGGGGAAATTGTTGGGCGTTGTAGAAAGTAAGGCCGAGCGAGGCCGAATGGGCCTGGAGCAGCACATCCGGCACCGTGATCTTGTCCTTGAGGTCGGGTCGCGCTCCTTTATGCCGCGGGTCTTCATTGGCGCCGATGTAGTACCACGGCCAGCCAAAGAATGCGCCTTCGCGCACGCGCGTGATGTAGTCCGGCGGAACGTTATCTCCGATCGAATCGCGTTCATTGGTCGAACACCACACCTCGCTGCCCTCACTCACCGCGAGGCCGACGCAATTTCGGATGCCGGTGGCATAGATGCGGCGGTTACGGCCATCCGGATCGAACACCAATACGTCGGCGCGCTCGGTTTCGGAGCCCCAGGCAGCGCCGATCGGATGCTGCGACGTCCATGCCGCCAGCGCGGCCCCATCGAGCTTTCCGATTCCTTCGCCCACATTGGACGCTGAGCCGACCGAAACGTACATCTTCGATCCGTCGGGGGAGAACACGACGTCACGGGTAAAATGGCTACCGCCGGTCGGCAGTCGTGGCACCACCATTTCTGATTTGCTGCGGGCGGCAAGGTCGCCATTGTGATAGGGAAAGCGGACCACAGAACCGGTGTTGGCGACGTAGACCCACTCAGGATTGGGACCGGGCGGATAGAACGAAATGCCGAAGGGGCCAGCGAGGCCAGAGGCGTATACCTCGCTGCGCGGCTTGCCGGCTTCCGAGGGCCGCAATACGCGAACGCGGCCCGCGGCGCTTTCCGCCACAAATATGTCGCCGTTGGGGGCGGCGCGGATAAGACGCGGCTGATCAAGTCCCTCAGCAAGCAGACTGACCTCGAAGCCCCGCGGCACCACTGGCCTTGCTCCTGTCGGGCGCGAGATCACCCGCACACCGTTTGCGTACGAGCCCTTGAGGTCCGCAGCCGGCAAGTCCGCGGCTGTGATAAGCCGGCGCAGCCCCGGCCGGTCAGCGCGCCAATCGGTGAATGCCGCACGGCCTTGGAGAAGTTCATCCGTACCCTGGGCCAGCGCCGGGGCGGGCGCCAAAACATTGGTTGCCACCAGCATGGAGCCGCATGCGGCCGCGAACGTTGCGAGGCGCATGAAATTTTTCATCACCAAAGCCCTCCCGGTTCAACCTTTGCCCCAAACGCGCCACTGCCGCCACATTGACAGAATACTGCGGCCGTAGAAGGTAGATCTGCAAGCCGGAAATCCCCATGAACACCGCCGCATTGGAAGCCGCCGATCTGCCCCATCTGGTCCCGGGCCGCGCCTGCGGCACCTGCATGATGTGCTGCAAGGTGCCGGCAATCGAGGAATTCGCGAAGCCCCCGGGCGTGTGGTGCAAGCACGCAGTGTCCGGCAAAGGCTGCGCTATTTATGCGGAGCGACCGGGATCGTGTCGGGCATTCTACTGCCTGTGGATGCAGGACGCGAGCTTCGGCCCGGAATGGAAACCCGAAAAGGCGAAGTTTGTCGTCTATGTGCAGCGAAACGGCGTCTATCTGCAGGTCGCCGTCGACCCCAACTTTCCAAATGCCTGGACCAAGCCGCCCTATCAGGCGCGAATCCGTCAATGGGTGGCCGACGGCGCCGAACGCGGGCGTTTCGTATTCGTGCGCATCGGTCCCCGCATGATCTCCCTGCTGCCGGGGCGCGACGTCGATCTCGGCCGGGTCGACTCCGATGATGAAATAGTGGTTTCGCGCCAACCCGGGGCGGCCGGCTTCATCTATGGCGTGGAGGTCAAACGCCCAATCGCAAAGACGCCGGCTTCACTGGCATAGCGCCCTGGTGACGAAATGCTCGCTCGTACATACGCGTTCCGGCGGATTGTGGCCGGATACCCGAGTGGCTGGCGGGCACTTCTCCACGGCTTCAAAATCGACGCTCGCCCCGCTGACATAGCCTTTGGCTCGACACAACGCCTCAGCAGCGACGCGGCAATCCGGGGCTCCATTGGGGGCAAGGATGCAGCGTTCGCGACCACTGATGACGCCGGCGACTGGGAGCTGCGTAGTGACGCTTGTTGCGGCGTTGCGGGCGACATCGGCGGCCCCTTTTGCGGCCTGACCAGCCTGCCCGCCGACGGCCCCAACCACCGCACCGAAGCCTGCACCGACATTGGTAACTCCTTGCTGCACCCAATTTCCGAACGCGTCGAAGAAGCCCTGTGGCTCTGATGGCGAGGCGTTTGCGGGGGCGGACGACGGTGTTTCCGGCTCTGGCGTCTGTGCTGCAGTGATGACGCAGGCGAACACAAAAATATTAAGCGCCAGCAGGCTGGCGGCGAAGCGGATCGCGGTTACACCACCTTCAGGCTCGCGCCATTGCGCCCATCCCGGCTTCGCCCTGATTGTCATTGGCGGTTCCGGCATCCCTGTTCCGCTGTCACCAACTCCGCGTCATGGTGTCAAACCACATGTCGCGAACCACGCTCATCTAGAATAGGTAGATTGCGGCAAAAATGCCGACGAGGAGGACCCCGACACCCAGCGTGAACCAGAGGCTGAGGCGCTTTTCGATAGTCTCGCGGGCGATTTCCCCGTAACGGCTCAGCAGGAATGCCGCGAGATAAAACCGCATGCCGCGAGCCACAAATGAAAAGACGACGAACAGCCAGATATTGTAGCCAGCAAACCCGGATGTGATCGTGACAATCTTGTACGGAATAGGGGTCACGCCCTTGATCAGAATGATCAGCGTGCCCCAACGCGCATAAGCCTCGCGAAACGCCTCTACCTTGTCGCCATAGCCATAGAGCGAAATGAGCCAGTGGCCAACCGAGTCATACAGCAGCGCGCCTATTCCATAGCCGAGCACGCCCCCCGCGACCGAGGTCAAAGTACAAACCGTGGCGTAGGTCCACGCCCTTTTGGGCTGCGCCAGCGACATCGGGATCAGCATGACGTCGGGCGGAACCGGAAAGAACGAGCTCTCCACGAACGAAACAAAACCCATCAGCCACAGGGCATAAGGCTTGTGGGCGGCGGCAATGCACCAATCATAAGCGCGTCTCAACATGCTGCGCCTGGATATAGGTGATGTGGGTCATTGTCCATTGATCACGGCGAGCACCGCGCGCGAATTCGGGTTTCGCCCGGAATGCGACAAAATGGACCGCGCCCGCGAATTTGACGGCAGCCGGCAAAACGCGCGATCAGCGGCGATGACGCACCCGGTGGACCGGCAGCGCCGCAATCTTCGGCTCGGTTGACTTGGCGCTGCCTTTGGCCGGCACATCACGCTTCGGCAGCTTTTCGGCGATGCCCAGCAGTTGCTCGCGCCGGCGCATTTCTTTCCAGACCTCAGAAGGTTGGACACCGGACGCCACCCACACCACAACCAGGTTGTAGAGCAGGTCCGCACTTTCGCGAATCACAGCCTCGCGATCGCCGTTTAAGGCGTCGATCACGACCTCGATGGCTTCCTCAGCGAGCTTCTTGGCAATCTTGGCGCGCCCGGCGCGCAGCAGCCGGGCCGTGCGGGAAACGACCGGATCGGAACCTTCCGCAGCAAGCACCGCCTCGTAGAGGCGTTCAATCGAATCAGCCATTCCGCCACCATAGTCCGAACGCTGAGATAGACAAATTGTCGGCTCGCGTCATAGTGAAGAAGCGCGGGACAATCCTCGTCGTACGGCTGTCATGATTGCTCGGCCAAAAGGCTCGCATTGCCGCCGACAGCTGCGGTGTTCACGCTTACGACCTGTTCCAGGGCAAAACGGCGGAGGTAGCTCGGGCCGCCGGCCTTCGGCCCGGTACCGGACAAACCGGAACCGCCAAACGGTTGGGTGCCGACCACTGCTCCGATGATGTTGCGATTGACATAGATATTACCGACCGCGAGGCGCTTGATGACGTGCCGAACCATCACATCAATCCGCGACTGGATGCCGAGGGTAAGCCCGTAGCCTCCGGCCGCGATATCGTCGATGACACGGTCAAGTTCGTCGGCGCGATAGCGCACCACATGGAGCACAGGTCCAAACACTTCCTCTTTCAGATCAGCGGCGCGTTCCAGTTCGATTATGGCAGGCGCAACGTAGTGGCCGGCGGCTGGAAGCTTATCGCTCAGGTCTCCCCGGAAGACAACACGGCCTTGCATCTCCATGCCAGCGATCCAGCGATTGAGCTTGTCCCTCGCCGCCGCATCGATCACTGGGCCCACATGGGTCGCGGGGTCACGTGGATCGCCGAGCTTGAGCTCCCGTGCAGCGCCCGCCACCATTTCGATGACCCCATCCGCGATGTCGTCCTGAAGGCAGAGGAGACGCAGCGCGGAGCAGCGCTGGCCAGCCGAACGGAACGCTGAGGTGATGACATCATCGGTGACCTGCTCCGGCAATGCGGTGGCATCGACAATCATGGCATTGATGCCACCAGTTTCGGCGATCAGCGGGACGATCGGGCCATCCTTTTTGGCCAGTGTCCGGTTGATGATCAGCGCCACTTCCGTGGAGCCCGTAAAAGCTACTCCCGCGGTTCCCGGGTGGGCCACCAGCAGGGCTCCTGTTGCGCCGTCGCCCGGAACCAGATGAAGCGCTGTCGGGGCAATGCCGACCCGATGAAACAACCGTACCGCCTCGGCGGCGATCAGCGGGGTTTGCTCGGCAGGCTTGGCGATCACCGCATTGCCGGCGACGAGCGCCGCGACCACCTGGCCGGTGAAGATTGCAAGCGGAAAATTCCATGGGCTGATGCAGACAAAAACGCCGCGGCCGCGGTGATGCAATTCGTTGCTCTCTCCGGTTGGACCCGGCAGGGTCTCCGAAACCAGGCGTCGCCGCGCCTCGACTGCGTAGTAGCGGCAGAGGTCGGCGGCCTCACGGACCTCGGCCATTGCATCGTCGAGCGTCTTACCCCCCTCCGCCTGCAACAGTGCAATCAGGCGGCCGCGGCCTTCTTCCAGGAAATCGGCAGCGCAATCGAGTGCAGCGGCCCGCATCTCGATGGGTGTCGCATTCCATGCTGGAAAGCCAGCCTCGGCCGCCGCAAATGCAGACCGTACAATAGCCTCGTCGCCTTCAGTCACCATTCCCACCACAGCGCCATCGATCGGCGAGGGCACCGGGCGAACGCGGCCCGCAATCGCGATTCCATCGAGCATCGGCATCGCCTCGGCCTGCGCCGGTTGCCCGTCGCGGACCTGTAGGAGCAGGTGCGCAAGGCTTTCGGCGTGCCCGAACTCGACGCCCGACGAGTTTCTCCGCTCCGGCGCGTAGAGGTCAGGCGGGCGCGGAATCTTCGGATGGCGCACACGATGCAGATTGCCAATGGCGCATTGCGGGCGTTCCAAGATCGTCGATAGCGCCACCTGGGGGTCGGCCGCCGCATATACAAAGGAGGAATTGGCGCCGTTTTCCAGCAGCCGGCGCACCAGATAGGCAAGGAGGTCGCGATGCCCGCCGACCGGCGCGTAGACGCGGCAGGCCGCATCGGGCTCGGCTCGCAGCAGAGCCTCATAAAGTGTCTCACCCATACCGTAGAGACGCTGGAACTCGTAGCCCACTACGCCTCGGGCGATCTCGATGGTGCTTGCGACGGTCAGGGCATTGTGGGTTGCGAACTGCGGATAGACCAGCGGTCGCGCTGCCAGCAGCTTGCGCACGCAGGTCATGTAACACAACTCGGTCATCGCCTTGCGACTGAATACCGGGTAGTCGGTGAGCCCGCGTTCCTGGGCGCGTTTGATCTCAGTGTCCCAGTACGCGCCCTTCACCAGCCTTACCATGAGGCGACGACCGCGCGCGTGTGCGGCCTCCACCGCCCAGTCAATTACCGCTGGCGCACGCTTTTGATAAGCCTGCACAGCAAGCCCGAAGCCGTTCCACGCCGCAAGAGACGGATCGGCGAGCGTGCGAGCAACGATGTCCAGGGAGAGTTCCAGCCGGTCCGCCTCCTCGGCATCGATGGTGAGATTGAGATCATGCGCCTTGGCGGCCCGTGCAAGCTCGATCACGCGCGGCGCAAGCTCCCTCATAACGCGCTCGCGCGAAACTGCCTCGTAGCGAGGGTGAAGGGCGGAAAGCTTCACCGAAATGCCGGGCCGCTGGGGCAGTGCTGCTGCGCCAGCTGCTTTGCCGATAGCAGCGATGGCCGTTTCGTAAGCCTCGTAATATCGTTCGGCGTCTGCGCCGGTGCGCGCGCCTTCGCCCAGCATGTCGAAAGAGTAGCGAAATTCCGGGTGAGCAGCGCCGCGCGACAAGGCTTCTTCGATGGTCTGGCCCAGCACGAAATGGGAGCCGAGGAGGCGCATGGCCTGCCGCGTCGCGGTTCGCACCGCAGGCCGGCCGAGCCGGCTCACAAGTTCGTGCAGGATGCCTTCGGGGGTCTCGTGGCTGCCGATCACTCGTGCCGAAATGCCGAGCGCCCAGGCCGAGGCGGAGACCAAGAGGGCACCTGAGCGCACCTCGTGCGCGGCGAAATTGCCTGCGGACAGCTTATCTTCGATGAGCCGATCCGCGGTCGTGGCATCCGGCACGCGTAACAGCGCCTCGGCGAGCACCATAAGGGCAAGCCCCTCCTTGGTGGAAAGCGAGTATTCGCGCAAAAAATCCTCAACCCCACCGACGCCGCCGGCATGCGCCCGAATGGCGCTGACAAGAGCACCAGCGCGCATATCGACACGTGCCTCGGCATCAGGCGGGAGCGGTGCGGCCTTCAGAAAGGCGGCAGCGAGGTCCTCGTCCGGTGCTGCGTAGGCCGCCCGAAAGAGCGGAATTTTGTCATCAGCCGGGTGGAGATGGTTGCTGGTCATTGCACGTCCATACCTGGTAGTGCGCCTTGGCGGTGCCTGTATGCCGCGCATATACCAAATTGTCCCGAATTCAGATGCAGACAAGGCGTCGCGTTGCTGTTTCCGATACGCCCTCAACTGCGACGCGATTTGTCATGGCCATGACAGTTGCAAGGGGCTAGATAATGAACGATGCGGCGTGACCCGGCGTCGCTGCTTCTTACGTCGGGAGATTGGTCTATGGGCTTCTTCGGATTTCTCCGTCCCTCTCTGCGCCCCCTGTCGGTAAGCTGTACCGCTGCAGGCGTTGTCGTCGCGACGGCCGTCAATGCGGCTGCAGCCCAGACGCCGATTAAATTCAGCCTCGATTTCAAGTTCGAGGGCCCGGCGGCGCCGTTTCTGATCGGGATCGACAAGGGCTACTATCAGGCCGAGGGTCTTAACGTCACCATCGAGACCGCGGCCGGTTCGGTCGAGCCGATCATGCGCGTTGCCTCCGGCGCATACGATATGGGCTTTGGCGATATCAACACGCTCATCAAGTATCGTGACCAGAACCCCAACGTGCCGGTCAAGGCGGTGTTCATGGTTTACAACCGTGCCCCCTTCTCGATCGTCACGCGCAAGAGCCGCGGTGTCACAGTACCAAAAGATCTCGAAGGCAAGAAACTCGGCGCTCCGGCGGCCGATGGGGCTTTTGCACAATGGAAGGTTTTCGCCCAGGCCAACGGTATCGACGCCTCCAAGGTGGCGGTCGAGAATATGGACTTCCCGATCCGGGAACCGATGCTCGCCGCCGGCCAGGTCGACGCCATCGCGGGGTTCTCGTTTTCCTCCTATGTCAACCTGAAGGATCGCGGGGTGCCGGTGGACGACATCGTGGTGCTGCTTATGGCCGATTACGGCGTCAATCTTTACGGTAATGCCGTCATCGTGAACCCGAAATTCGCGACCGAGCATCCTGACGCCGTCAAGGGCTTTCTGCGTGCCTTCCTCAAGGCGCTCAAGAGCACCGTGAAGGACCCTTCCGCCGCGGTAGATTCGGTCATCAAGCGCAACGACGTGGCCAAGAAGGATGTGGAGCTTGAGCGTCTCAACATGGCGCTGCACGATCATATCCTGACGCCGGAAGCCCTGGCCGACGGCCTTGGCAGCGTGGATGCCGCACGGCTCGACAAGACAATCGACCAGATCGCCCTCACTTACGACTTCAAGGCGAAGCCGAAGGGCACCGACATATTCGATTCATCGTCCTTGCCGCCCTCCGCTGACCGCAGCATGACGGATTGAGGCTTAACGCGCGGATGCCTTCGCCGATGTCCGCCTAGGACATCAGGTCGGCTTTATCGCTCGCGCAGTTGCTGGCATTGTGATGTATTGGGCACGGCAGCGCTGGAATAGCGCCTGAGCGGGCGGGCGCAGCAGTCGGTGTTCGCGGAACAAGCGACGGAAGGATAAGGATGAGCCTGTGGCGCCTCTATGCGCGCGTGCTGTCCCTGCTTGGTCCGGAGACGCGCCTCGGGCTTTATCTCGCGATCGCTAATTTTGCGCTGGCAGGCGCCCAGTTCGCCGAACCCGTGCTGTTTGGGCGGATTATCGATGCGCTCGCCGGCTCGCAGGCCAAGGGCGCCTCTACGTCATGGTCGGATCTGCTTGTGCTCGTCGCCGCCTGGGTCGGTTTCGGGCTGTTCACCATCGTGTGTGGCGTCACGGTCGCGCTCCATGCCGATCGGTTGGCTCATCGTCGCCGGGCAACAGTGCTGACCGGCTTTTTCGATCATGCATTGCAGTTGCCGCTGAGCTTCCATCACACGGCTCATTCGGGCCGGCTCATGAAGATCATGCTGTCCGGCGCCGACGCGCTGTGGGGCTTGTGGCTCGATTTTTTCCGCGAATCTTTCGCCGCGGCCGTATCACTTGCCTTTCTGCTGCCGCTGTCACTTTACTTCAATTGGGCGCTTGGCGCGGTGTTGATCGTGGTATGCATCGTTTTCGCGTTCTTCACCGGGCTCGTCGTCAACAAGACCGAAACCCTCCAACGCTCGGTCGAGGGGCATTATTCCGACCTTGCCGAACGTGCCTCCGATGCACTCGGCAATGTGGCGCTGGTGCAGGGCTTCGTTCGCGTCGAGGCCGAGGTCTCCGGCCTGCGCAACGTCGCTGACCAGCTTTTGGCGGCGCAGATGCCGGTGCTGTCCTGGTGGGCCGTGGTGGCGGTGCTGACCCGCGCCTCGACCACGCTGACGCTTCTCACGATCTTCCTGGTCGGCGTCTACCTGCATCTCAATGGCCGCGCCTCGATCGGCGACATCGTCATGTTCATGAATTTTGCCGGCGCTCTGATCGGCCAGCTCGAGAAGGTGGTGCGTTTCGTCAACAGGGTGTTCTTCGACGTGCCGCGGCTTAAGGAATTCTTCACCGTGCTCGATACCGAATCAGAGGTGCGCGACCGGCCCGACGCTATTGATCCGGGCCGTGTCCATGGGCTGGTGGAATTCCGGGACGTTACGTTTTCATATGACGGCAAGCGGTCGGCGGTTGCCGATCTCAACTTCACGGCGCTGCCTGGCGAAACTGTTGCGCTGGTCGGCGGCACCGGCGCCGGCAAATCGACTGCGCTGGCGCTCCTGCACCGCGCATTCGATCCGCAGTCCGGCAAGGTCCAGGTGGATGGCGTCAACGTCCGTGACATCCAGCTGGCCGCACTGCGCCGTAACATCGGCGTGGTGTTCCAGGAAGCCCTGCTGCTCAACCGTTCGATCGCCGACAACTTATGTGTTGGTAAGCCCGACGCCACCGTCGCAGACATGCGCGAGGCTGCCGCACGCGCCCAGGCGCTCGACTTCATCGAAAGCGCTCCCGGCGGATTCGATGCGCCGGTAGGCGAGCGCGGCCGCGCACTGTCCGGCGGCGAGCGCCAACGCCTGTCGATTGCCCGCGCGCTGCTGAAAGACCCGCCGATCCTGATCCTCGACGAGGCCACCAGCGCGCTCGACGCCGCCACCGAATTCAAGGTGCAGGCTGCGCTCGACGAAGTCATGAAACACCGCACGACTTTCGTGATCGCTCATCGCCTGTCGACGGTGCGCAACGCCACCCGCATCCTGGTGTTCGAGAACGGCCACATCGTCGAGACCGGAACATTTGATGAGCTGGTGAAGATGGGCGGTCGCTTTGCGGCGCTCGCCAAGGCGCAGTTCATGACGGCGGAAACGAAGGCCGAAAAACCCGCGGAATTTCAGCTTGTGGAGCTCTGAGCGGTGGTGCGGAGCAAAACTCGTGGCAGCCCATTCGTCATCGCCGGGTTTGCCGCCCCCCGGGACCTGATCCGGGGGCGATCTCGATCAGGAAAGCTCAGTGTCCGAACTATCGGGATGGGCCCCGGATCAGGTCCGGGGACGACGAGCCCGGCCGTGATCAAATAGGAACCGCGACGAATTTTGCCCCTGTTACTAGGGTGCACGCAAGCCTCTGATTAAACGCTGTTTTTTGGGGGTATTTCGTTTTGCCAAAATGGCGGCCGGGCCTCGGTTGCGCAGGCGCCGCGACAGCCGACTCGCCCTAGGCGTCGCTCCATTCTTCAAGGAGGTCCTGGCTCGCTCCATTCTTCAAGGAGCTCCTTGTAATAATCCAGTTCGCGAATCGAAAGGGTCTTCCAAGCATATTCGCCGTAAGGCAGATCTCCTGCTCTGTACAATTGTTCATAACCTTCATCAATCTGAACCTGAGTCACATCTGCTAAAGTCTCAATTTTTGATGACCCCCCTCCATGTGCGAAAAGCATCACATGATCAATACGCTTCCATTGCCGGGTTGTTTTCTTCGTCGCGTGTGTTCTGAGTATCCTTGCCGTACCCGTCGCATCGTTCGGCGGGCCGCGCGAGTATATAGACTCAATAAACCTCACCAGCGAG
>Ga0126369_10001575_pt1 | contig 15866 bp, 15 predicted proteins | sample PanSoiMetaPlot_1_FD_109646 | JGI IMG/M metagenome (GOLD analysis project Ga0126369, IMG submission 109646) | Tropical forest soil microbial communities from Panama - MetaG Plot_1 | ecosystem: Environmental > Terrestrial > Soil > Tropical forest > Bulk soil | place: Panama | collected 2016-02-17 | reverse complement strand
GAGCCTTCGAATAATGGGCTGGCGGTAACGTCTTCCACGACTACACGTTCTCTGCGCTGCATGGCCTCGCCGCACGCGGCTTGTCCACCCTCTACGCCTTCGAAGAACTTCAGGAACGGCGGACGGAACCCCCTTTGGGCGACGATCCTCAGCACGCCTTCGTCGAGCAACTGGACGTTGCCCATGTGCGCGCCCGTGATCTCGATCGCAACATCCAGGACGTCGTAGAGGAGCGCCCTCGGAAGGCTGCCGTGGCCCATTAGGTCTCGGGTGCTGCTGATGCCGCTCAGCAAATCCGCCAATGTTGCGCAACGGCCGCCCGCGGCACTGAGTGTCACACCGGAAAATATACGAATCAATATTGTGCGCTGCCGCGCCTGTGGCTTGCTGTAGGCCGACTGGCCGTGTTGCCGTAAGACGATTCCTACAGATTCGCCGCCCTTGCTCGAGCTCGCGTCTCGCGCCGCAGGAATGCTGGAACGAGGCGCTCGGCCCGCCGTGGCGCGTTGATGATGCGCTCGCCGATCCAGCGGTGCAGCGTCCCGCTCCGCCAGGCATCGAACACCAGCGGATTGATGTACGACTTGCGGCACACCGCGGGCGTATTTCGCAACTCGGCTGCAACCCGCCTGACCGCCTCGATGATCGAGTGCGAAAGCGCCCGCTCGCTCGCCGGCTCGGGGAGCGGCGTTGCGTGAAGGATCGCGATCGCCCGCAGTGTCGCGCTCCAGGTGCGGAAATCCTTGGCGGTGAAGTCCTGCCCCATCGTTTCCTTAAGGTACTGGTTGACCTGGTCGGAATCGATCGGGCGCAGTTCCCCGCCCTCGTCCACGTACTGGAACAACCGCTGTCCGGGCAATTGGTGACAGTGCCGCACGAGGCGCGCGAGCCTTCGGTCGTCGATGTCGATCCGATGCTCCGCACCGCCTTTGCCGCGAAAATGCAGCAGCACGCTGCCTTCGCGAGCGAAGCGGACGTGGCGATTGCGCAGCGTGGTGAGCCCGTAGCTGTCGTTCTCCCGCGCGTACTCGGCATTACCGACGCGGGCGCGAGTCACGTCGAGCAGGCTCACCACCACTGCGAGCACCTTCTCTCGCGGCAGTCCGCTCAAAATGAGGTCGCGTCGCAGGCGACGCCGGAGCCGCGGCAGCGCTTCGCCGAAGGCGGGCATGCGCTCGAATTTCTCGCGGTCGCGCAGCCGCCTCCATTCGGGGTGATACCGGTATTGCTTGCGCCCTCGAACGTCCCGCCCGGTGGCCTGCAAGTGACCTCGCGGTTCGGTGCAGATCCATACCTCCTCGTATGCAGGCGGAATCGCGAGCTGCGCAATGCGATCGAGCTGGGCTGGTTCGGTCAGTGATTGCCCGCTGGGCAGGAGGTAATCGAATCCGCCATCCCGCCGAATGCGGCGCAAACCCGGCGCTGCGTCTGTCGTGTAGACCAGGCCGCATTTCGGATCGATGGCGTCGCCGTTCTGGCGATTCATTTGCAAGCTGGACAGTGGCGAAAGTAGGACGCGCGCGACGCTTGCCGCGCACGCCTCAGGAATTCTGCATACACCGGCCTCGCGGTTCCATCGGCCAAGCGCTCGTTCTTTGTCGGCGTCTCCGGCAAACGCTTGTAGGATCATCGGGACAAACGAAGATGAGCCAGGCCGTGTGGCATGCCTTGTGCAAAGCCTGGAAGCAGGCTTAGCTCGCAGCGGAGCGGCGATTGGCCGAAGAACTTGCGCCTTTTTTCACCATCGGGCATTCGAACCGCCCGTTCTCCGAATTCGTGGAGCTGCTGCGGCAGGCCGAAATCGAGCTGGTGGCGGACGTGCGAACGATCCCGCGCTCGCGAGCGAATCCGCAATACCATCGGTCCGTGCTGCCGCGCGCGCTGTCCCAACTTCACTTCGATTACGAACCGATCGCGGCGCTTGGCGGGCGGCGCAGCAGGCAGCCGGATGTTCTGCCGGAGGTCAACGCCTTCTGGACCAATACGAGCTTCCGCAACTACGCCGACTACGCGATGAGCGCGGCGTTTCGCTCCGGGCTCGACTCTTTGCGCGAGCTGGGCCGCGAGCGGCGCTGCGCGATCATGTGCGCGGAAGCCGTATGGTGGCGCTGTCATCGGCGGATCATCGCCGACTATTTGCTCGAGGCCGGCGAAACCGTTCTCCACATCATGGAGAAAGGTCGCATCGAGCCCGCGCAACTCACCGCAGCTGCCAAGCCAGGCCCGCACGGGACGCTGGTCTACCCCGCAAGCCGGTAGCGAGGGTTCATCTCTGCTGATGAAGATCGGAGCTGCACACCGCTGCCATTTAGTCCGAGTTTTGAGTCTTTGTCGGCGCTCCACGATCCGGCTTCATTGATTCGTCAGGGATCGAATCGCGGTCCTTCGCAACCGTTGAGTGGTCATTGGCCTGACCGGGCAACGGCATTGACTTTGATTCCTCCTCTTCGCTCATGGGCTGCATCGCGCGGTCGCTGGGTTGAGATGCTTGGGCAGATCCTTGGCTGCCCGCTCGGGCTTGGTCCATACAAGCATCCCGTGCGTCGCCGGTTTTGGTATCGCACTGCTTGATCGCGTCGGAATACCGGTCCGCATTTGCCGTCGTTGGGTTGGCCGTGTTCGAAGAATCCGGGCTCGGACTGGAGTTGACTCCTTCCGCGCCGGCCATTGCGCTCGCCGCACCTACGGCGACGCCAATCAGTAGAGACAAAAGCGATCGTTTCATCAGCGGTTCCTTTCTATGCCGTTTTAGTGACGTCTTCGTTTAGAGCGCGCTTTGGCGCCCCAATTGGTCGACCATGCGGGATCGCGCAGGTTCCGGAGGTGCAAGGGCGTCGCGACGGTCAGCCAACGACGAGGACAGTTCGCTAACTATTCCTACATGAGAATCGGTCTCGCGCTGATTCCCTCGATTCGCTACTTCGTTTACAACGGATCTAGCAAAGCCTGCTGCTTGCGCACTTCCTTAGGAATCCCCCATGAATGATGAAACCAACAGTCGAAACACGACCGCCGGCAGTGCCGCGGCTGTCGAGGAGAAGCTCTCGGCGGCCGTCGATTCGGCTCAGCAAACGATCGTAGAGTCGGTCCGGCCGGCCAGCCAAAGCGTGCAGACCTTCGTCCAGCAGCAGAAGGCTTTGGGCGCGGAACAGATCCGTGGCGTGGCGCGAGCCGTCCGCAGCGCGGCGCGCGAATTCGAAACACAGCTGCCCGGCGTGGCGCGATCGGCGCAGGATGCCGCCGCAAAACTCGACGATGCATCCTCGTCATTGCGCGACCAGAGCCCGCAGGAGATCTCTGCTTCCGTCGGACGGTTTGCGCGTCAGCAGCCTGCAGTTTTCTTCGTTGGGTGTGTCCTGGCCGGGTTTGCCTTGTCACGCTTCCTCAAGAGCTCCGCTGACCGGCGAAGCGACTAAATGCGTAGAGAAATAGCTATGACTACAGCCAATTATCGTCGATCCATTCCGGACCTGTTCAGGGATCTATTGGTTCAGCTCGTGACGCTCCTTCGCATGGAGGGTGAGCTGGCACGCACCGAGATGTCCGAGAAGCTGGGACAACTCGCGCGGAGCACGGCCGTGCTAGTCGCCGGTGCCGTGATCCTGATACCTGCCCTTGTCGTTCTTCTCGAGGCTGCCGTCGCCGCCCTTGTCAAAGCTGGCTTCGAATCGTACCTGGCGGCGCTCATTGCCGGCGGCGCTGCTTTGATCGTCGGAATCATTCTTCTGGTCGCTGGCGCTCGATCCATCCGGGTCCGTAACCTCGCCCCCAGACGAACCATCGACAACCTGCAGCGCGACGTGAACGTGGCCGCAGATCGAATGAGGACTGATCATGAAATCCAGCGCACAAGTTGAGCGCGATTGCGAGCAGGCGCGAAGGAACTTCGCGGAGACGTTGGAAGAGCTTCGCACCCGGGCTACGCCAGGTCAATTGGTCGACGAAGCCATCGACTATGTCCGCGATACCAGAGGTGCCGAGTTCTTCCGTAATTTGCAGCAGCAGGTCGTCGACAATCCGCTTCCAGTGACCTTGGTGGGCGCCGGCATTGCATGGCTGATGATCCTGAACGCAAGGTCTCTTCGCAGAGATGAGGCGGAGACGGGCGCGGCTCGTGTCCGCGAGAGCATGGGCCAACGGGCAAGCGATGCCGCAGACGCCGTTCGTGGTCTCGGAACCCGGCTCGCCGAAACGACCGGGTCCAAGGCGCGAGAGTTGTCGGAACGCGCGGGATCGGTGCCCACTTCAGTCGCGGATAAGGTGCGCGACGCCGCCGCGAGTGCCTCGGACGCCGTAAGCGAGGCCAAGGAAGCCGCTGCTTCATCCCTCGACAAGATCCGGGAGCGAACTGCATCGGCGTACGACACGGCGACCGGCGCCATTAAGAGGGCGAGCAATTCCTCATCGGCCATCGGACGCAACGTGATCGATAGCAGCCAATCTGTCCTCGACTTTTGCAAGGAGCAGCCGTTGGTCATGGGCGGCATCGGGTTGGCGGTTGGAGCCGCGCTGGGAGCAGCGATTCCTCGTTCGGACGCGGAGGACCGGCTCATGGGCGAGGCGAGCGATGAAGCGAAGGAAGCAGCGCGTCGACTCGGCACGAAAGCCGCGCAAAAAGCCAAGGAGGCGTATGGCGAAGTCGCGAACGCCGCTGCACAGCAGTCCGACGCCTTAGGCGAACAGCGGAGCGCTTCGCCCGGCGAGGAAGCGCAATCATCGCGAACCGCCTCCACACCCGTGGCGCAATCGGCCGCAGCCATCGCAGCTTCCAAGGAAGCTCGCGAGCACGCGGACGAGCGAGAGGGCGGAACGTGCGCCCCGGATGTGCCTTCGGATGGCGGCAGGAGGCACTAAGGCGTCGCTCGTCATCGCACGGACGCGAAGCCCCTCGCATCCAAGTCGCTCCTCGTGGTGGCGGATCGCCGCGATTGCAGCCGTTGCAAGCTTTGCCAGACGGTCGCGCACCGCCGACAGCAATTCGCTCGTAGAAGGCCGACACGGGTCAGGCGCGACACCTCGAGAGCCGTCGCGTGCGTGGATGGCGGTCTTCCGCGACGTCCGCGAAGGGATAACTCGCGACCGCGTACTCGCGATCGCCGCCGGGGTCACGTTTTACTCGCTCCTGGCGATTTTTCCGGCCGTAGCCGCCCTGGTAGCGCTGTACGGACTATTTGCCGATCCGGCGGCGATCAATCAGCACCTCGATGCACTTTCCGGCTTGCTTCCCGGGGGTGCGATCGATGTGATGCGCGACCAGATCACGCGCATCGCGGCTCAAGGCGGCGGTACCCTCGGTCTCACTTTCGTGATCGGACTTCTCCTATCCGTGTGGAGCGCCGATGGAGGCATCAAGGCGCTTTTCGACGCCCTCAACGTGGTCTACCGCGTGCCGGAGAAGCGGGGGGTCATCAGGCTTGGCGCGATTTCGCTCGCTTTCGTTGTGGGGGGCACGGCCTTCCTGCTCTTGGCCATCGCGGCGGTGGTTTCGTTCCCTGCCGTCTCCAATCTGACCAGCATCATGAAAGAGGCTCGCTGGCTCGTGGCGGCGGCGGAGTGGCCCGTGATGCTGGTCGTCGTTGCACTCGCTCTCGGATTGCTTTACCGCTACGGTCCATCCCGGCCACCGCCGAAGTGGCGGTGGGTGACATGGGGAAGCGCCTTCGGATCCGTCGGCTGGGTCCTTGCCTCGGTTCTCTTCTCCTGGTACGCCGCCAACTTCGGAAGCTTCAACAAGACCTACGGATCGCTCGGAGCGGTCATCGGGTTCATGACGTGGATCTGGATTTCGACGATCGTGGTTTTGGTCGGTGCGGGCATCAATGCCGCGGTGGAACGTCTGGACGGCTCGACCAGGGACGAACTGTCGGCGTTAAAGCACGAACATGGCCAGCATGGCGGCGGCCATAACCGCGGTTGCAATCCAACCTAGCGACGCCACCAACGGATGTATCGTCACCGTGCCCATGACTCGCTTGTTACGGGCGAGCAGCATCATCACGAGCATGATTGGCGGCGCAACCATTCCATTGATAACGGCGCTCCAAAACAGCGCCTTCATCGGATCGAGCTTGGTCAAGCTGAGCAGCGCACCACCGAGCGTGGCGATTGCGACGATCCCGTAGAATCTCCGCGCCTGATATAGCTTCAGATCGAGACTTCCTTTCCAACGGAAGGTCTCCGCGACGGCATAAGCCGCCGAGCCCGCCAGCACCGGGATTGCGAGAAGGCCGGTCCCGATGATGCCAAGGCTGAAAAGCAGGAAGGCGAAGCTGCCCGCAATGGGTCGCAGCGCTTCAGCGGCTTGGGCCGCGGATCGAATATCGGTCACCCCGGCGCCATGAAGCGTCGCGCCCGTGCTGACGATGATGCACCAGGCGATTGCGTTCGAGAATCCCATCCCTGCGAAAGTATCAAACCTCATCCGGCGAAATTGATGTCGTACTCCTCGCGCTCCATCCTTGAGCGGCGCGGCTGCCGGGCTCGCCTTGAGTTCTTCGACTTCCTGGGAGGCTTGCCAGAAAAACAGATACGGGCTGATGGTGGTGCCAAAAATGGCAACGACGACGGTCATCAGATCTGCGGTTATTGCTACGTGCGGCCACAGCGTTCCTTCTAGGACCTCCTTCCATGGAACGTTCACGCTGAACAGGGCTGCGGCATAGCAAAGGAGAGCGAGCGTCAGCCACTTGAGGAAGCGCGTGTACTGGCGATAGGAGACAAAAATCTCCAAGGCAAGCGAGAGACCGCCAAAGAAGACAGCGTAGAAGTGCGCTGGCCCTCCCAATACGAGACGCAAGGCTTCACCCATCGCCGCGATGTCGGCAGCGATGTTAATGATGTTCGCAACCAGCAACAGCAAGACGACGGCGTAAACGACGGGCTTGGGGAAGCAGATGCGAATGTTTGCTGCGAGCCCTTTGCCCGTCACACGGCCAAGCGCCGCACTTATCAATTGAATGCTCGCCATGAGCGGATAGGTGAGCACGACGGTCCAGGCAAGTTGGTAGCCGAATTGCGCGCCAGCCTGCGAGTACGTTGCAATCCCACTCGGGTCGTCGTCAGCAGCCCCCGTGATCAATCCGGGCCCAAGTTGACGCAACCATTCCCGCCGCCTGTTCATGATCGCTCGCTCACGCGCGCGATACTGGACGCCTCACGTTTTCGCCGCTATCGGACACAGTCCGATTCCGCTGTAGGAAGTTGCGCCCTGCCGCAAACTCGCGCGCAAAACAACTGACACCACTTCGCGTGGAGCGACCCGTAGTCGTCGTTTGCATCAATCCTTCGCGCGTCTTGCTTGTCCAAAGGGTCATGCCCGATGACAAGCGGCCCAACACACGCCCGGCGGCCGCGAGCCACGCGAAGGGCCCGGCGGGGATCTCCAAGCGGGGCTGGCGCGACGTTCTGAGCCATGCACTTCGCTCCCTTTTCGAGCAGGAAACGGCGCTCGACGCGGCCGGTATGGCCTTTTACATCGTATGGGCGCTCTTCCCCGCACTCGTCGTGGCCGTCGTTGTCGTCGCGAGGATGATCGGACGGGGCAGGGTGCTCGCGCTGCTCGCGTGGCTGCGACTCGATCTGCCTAAGAACCTTAGTGCCGTGGTGCTCCCACAGTTCGATGCCATTGCGCGTCACTCCGGTGCCGTTTCCGCCCTGACGTTGGGGGCAGCGAGCGTGCTTGCGATCTGGGCGGGGATGCGCGGAGCGCGCGGACTGATGACCGCATTGAACGCGGTATACGGTGAACGCGAGAAGCGAAGCGTGTGGCACAGGACGGCGATTGCGCTCCTTCTTGCATTCCTCGGTGGGATCTTTCTCGTTGTCGTCCTTGCAAGCATTGTGCTGGTTGCCGCTGATCCGCCGTCCGGCAAAGCGGGCGTCGTATTGCTAGGCCCGTCGCGGTGGCCGGTGCTGATCGTCGCCATGATGCTGCTTCTCGCCGTCTCATACCGCTACGCACCATGCAGACCGCTGGCTAAGTGGCGTTGGGTAACGTGGGGTGCAGCGTTCGGAAGCGCGATCTGGGTGGTAGGCTCGTTCGCCTTCGCCTATGTCACCGAGCATGTCGTGCATACGAATCCGCTGCTCGGCTCCCTGGGATCGATCGTTCTCTTCCTATTCTGGGTCTACCTCACCGTTCTCGTGATCTTGCTCGGCGCGCATATCAACGCACAGCTCGAGGAGCACACCGCGGTGGACACGCGCGCCGGAAAGCGGTGAGGATCGCATGCTTTCACTGAGATCGTACCGAGCAGCTCGAGCCATCGCAGCGTTCCAGCTGTTGCTGACGCTGCTGCTCGCCGTCCTGCTTGGAGGCGAGATTGCTTTCGCCGAGCAGGTGCACGTGCTCCATAGCGAAGGTCTCACCCACGGCTTTCTGGTGCTGCGCGATCTCGACGGTAAGACGCTCGCCGACGGAGAAATCAGCCAGCTCGCCGCAGGGCGTCTGGTCAAGAGCCATCTCGTCTTTCACTTCAAGGACGGGTCGATCTATGAGGAGAGTGCGACCTTTTCCCAGGATGGCAAATTCAAGCTGGTGAGCGATCATCTCGTGCAGAAGGGTCCGTCCTTCAAGACTCCGATTGAGACCTCGGTCGATGCGGCGAGCGGCAAGGTCATCTGTCGCTACACCGACGACGGCAAGGAAAAGACGGCCGACGAGCAGATGAGCCTGCCGGACGATGTCGCGAATGGGCTTTTGTTCACCTTGCTGAGGCACATCAAGCCCACCACCGCGCAGACGGTCGTCTCGCAGGTGGCGATGACACCGAAGCCGAGACTCGTCCGACTGACAATCGCGCCTGTTGGCGAGGAGGCCTTTTCGGTAGGCATCGACCGGTACAAGGCGATGCACTACATCGTGAAGGTCGAAATTGGCGGCTTCACTGGATTGATCGCCCCGCTCATCGGCAAGCAACCGCCGGACATGCATGTCTGGATCAAAACGGGCGACGTGCCTGCGTTCGTCAAGTTCGAGGGACCCATCTACAGCGGTGGTCCGGCCTGGCGTGTTGAGCTCGCCGACGCGGCAAAATTCCGATAAATCGGCGCATGGATACGAAAATGAAATCCACGGGCAAGGAAGAGCTTGCCACGCTGCTCCGATCATTGAACAGCGCCCTCCGGTGTCTCCAAGGGAACGGTTCGATCTCCGACGAGCGCGCCCATGACGCGAGGAAGCAGCTCAAGAAGGCGCGCGCTGTCCTCCGCGCCTTGCGGCCCACGGTTGGCGAAACCGTCTACCATCGAGAGAACAGGGTGCTTCGAGACGCTTCACGAGCGATCTCGCCTCTGCGTGATGCGAAGGCGCAGGTGGATATCCTGACGGCCCTTCGTGACCGTTATCCACACGACTTGCCCTGCAGCGAGCTTGGTCCACTTGAGAATAGACTGCTCGCCAAGCTCGAGAGGACGCGCGGACGGATCCGCCGCGCTGCGCCGGGTCTGCGTCGGGCCATGCGATCACTGGAGAGATCCAGACAACGACTTCGAAGCATCGCGAGCGAGCACATGAGGGCAGGGCGGGTAAGCAAGGGTCTGCGCAAGGTCTACGCTCGGGCGCGGAAATCCTTCGCGATCGCAAAAGGCAGGGCAACGCCCGAGCGGCTGCACGACTGGAGGAAGAAGACCAAGTATCTTTACAACGCAGTCAAATCGCTCCATCTACGGGATGAATCCACGCCGGCCGTCATTGGCAAGCGTGCGCACCGCTTGGGCGACTGGCTGGGCGAGGAACACGACCTCGTCGTGCTGTCGCACGAGCTGCGGAAGCGTGCAGATCTCCTCAGTTCGGCGACAAAGCGCGCGCTGAATTCCGCGATCAGGCGCCGTCGCACGAGACTGCAAGAAAAGGCTTTTCGCCTGGGCGCCAAGACCTATGGCGATCGGCCCAAGAAAGCGATCCGTGGGCTATAGGGTGTCGAGGCGACGTTCGTTCAATGCAACGCGGTCGCGGACCACCGTCAAGGTGGTCGTACGCGGCGGCACGCGCGATTTGGTCAGCCATGTTCGTATGCCAACCGCGCTAGAGACTTCGATCTGGCAAGCCCGTATAAGCGCTAGCCCGCCGCCTCCGCATCAACACTTTTTTCAGCATTTGGAGTAGTGGCACGGACGATAATAGAAATTGGCCAAGAATAGGGCCCGGTGCAACCAGAAAAGAGGCGATCTGCGTGCGACCGTCCCACACGCGATCCATTAGCGCATGGTTCGGCGCTGCAAGGGAGTCCATCCACTCAACCTCAGGCATGGCATGAAGGCGGCGGATGTTTTCGAGCTCCAGGAGCACACCTGGAGAGAATTTGAGCCAGAGCTCATCGTAGGCGATCTTGAATGCGTAAGAGCCCGGAAGAGCGAGGAAACTGATCCTCATCGCGATTGCTTTGCCATTGAGTCGAAGCGCCAACATAGTTAATCGGCCGCGACTAGCTGCGTCCTTCGCCACCTGAGTCAGCCATGCTCTGTGCTCGTCTTTGCAGCCAAAGGCCGTCCGTTCCTTGCCTTTCCATCCTCCCATCTCGAGTGCGATAAATTCATCGAGCCATTTCTGCGTTTCGTGGGGAGACGGGAGCGACTCGTAGGTCAAGTCCCCTTGCTCCGCCAGTCTTCTCTCCTGCCGCCGCCATTCGTGACGGTGATGGGCGGTCGCTATTGAATGTATGTAGCGTTCTGCATCGCCTCTAGGTTTGAACATAGCCCGCGCCCAAGTCTCGGAAAGCCAGTGGCCAACGCCATCTTCGTTCACGATTTCATTGAGGACGCGGAAGAACGGGCCATCGACACGAAGATCGGGGAAATGGACGATCGTTTGCGGTGGCTGCTCAACACGGACCCAGTCAAGGAAAGCGCGAATGGACGCGGCGGCGCAATCCCGTCGTACTAGCGGCGCGGATCCGACTGAATAGATGTGACTCCACAATCGCACAACTCTCGTCGGAAGGCTTCGAAACCGTGCTCGCTCATCGATTGGGAACACCGCGCAAAGCAGACCCGATGGTGATGCAGCATCGAACCTGAAAACCATAACTACTCGGACCGCGTTACCAGGCAGTCGATAACGCAAAGCAGGGATCAACATCCATGACTCGGCGGTCGGGCTCGGTTCCAGCGCGTGTGCAGCAAGGGCTTCCCATTCTGGTCTGAGCGATTCGAGTTCCTGGTCGTCAACCAAAACGCGTACGGAGAAGCGGGTCGTTCCGTCAGGGTGCGTTTTCGTGGCACTAAGCGATTTCGACTTCCGATAGATCTCCGTGCTCGTCTGGCTCATCGCCGAGCCGGCGGGGTCAGCCCGTGGCGCCTCAGTATCTCGAGAGGTTTCGCCATTCGTTGCACTCATATAGCGCCGCCACATCCGACCGCTTCGCGTTGCCGCCGCGTCGAAATCTCCAACGCCAACACTTGTCTCCGGCGGGCGCGATCTCCATATGGAGACCGACTGGGTCGCGTGTCCGTTGAGGTCTCGCGCATGATTTCACGCCCCGAACTTCTTCCCATAAAGGTCATGGGGGCAACTCTCCGGTCAGGGAAGCACTGGCTGCTATCTTGCCCTCGCTTGCCTTCGGCTGTCGACGGGCGCTGACGACTCTCAGAGACATTGTGTTTAGTGGGAAGATGCGGGCTAAAGCGGTTGCCAGCGGTCATATGTCTGGCGGAAGGTGTGAGATTCGAACTCACGGTGCCGTTGCCGACACGCCGGATTTCAAGTCCGGTGCATTCAACCGCTCTGCCAACCTTCCGTTCCGCGGGGTCCGGGCTGAGCTGGCTTCAATGGGCAAACCCATTGAAACCTGGGCCGTTTCTGCTAGTCTAACAGCCGCGACGAGCCTCGTCGCGCTTTGCCGTAAGGCTTTGAGGGGGCATCATGGAACCGCAACTAAAACCAGTACCGATCGACGATTCGCAGCGGACGCAGTGGCCGATGTCCGGCCCGGCAGCCGTGGAAGCGGCTGCGCCGAACAAGGTCCTGCGCAACACCTACTGGCTGCTCGCCCTGGCGATGCTGCCGACGATCGCCGGTGCCTACGCGGGCATGTCGATCAATTTCGCCGGCTTTTACCGGACTTCGCCGATCATGGCGCCGCTGCTGATGTTCGGCGCAATGATCGCCTCGCTGTTCGTCGTCGCGGCGCTGCGCAACAGCGCCTGGGGAGTGTTGGCGGTGTTCGGCTTCACGTTCATTTCAGGCGTGAGCCTGGTGCCGATGCTCACCTTCGCCGCGGGCCTGAAGAATGGCGGCCAACTGGTGGCGCTTGCCGGCGCGATGACCGCCGCGGTGTTCCTGGTCATGGCGACGATCGCGACGGTGTCGAAGCGCGACTTCAGCTTCCTGCGCAAGTTCCTGTTCGTGGGACTGGTGCTGCTGATCATCGCCTCGCTCGCCAATCTGTTCTTCCAGATCCCCGCCCTGGCGGTCACGATCTCGGCGATTGGCGTTCTTGTGTTCTCGCTGTACATACTGCACGACGTGAGCGACATCGTGCGCGGCGGCGAAACGAACTACATCATGGCGACGACCAGGCTCTTCCTCGACATCCTGAACCTGTTTGTAAGCCTGCTGAACATCCTGCTCATCTTCTCGGGTCAGCGAGACTGAGGTAATTCGGGTTGTAAAAAGGGCGGCCGCGGCCGCCCTTTTTTGTTTCCAGTGGGCAGGTTTCACTCCCGCGTGAAAAGGGCGACCGACTCGACGTGAGTCGTGTGCGGAAACATATTCGCGACACCCGCTGCGCGGAGTGAAAAGCCGCGGTGATGGACGAGCACTGCGGCATCGCGGGCCAGCGTCGCGGGATTGCACGAGACGTAGACGAGGCGTCGTAGCCCTTCGTCCGGCAATGACTTGACCAGCGCGATGGCGCCTTCTCGTGGCGGATCGAGGACCGCCTTGTCGAGTGGGGCCAACGAGGCGATGCTGCTCGCCGTGGCCTCGAACAGATTTGCCACGCTGAAATGCACGCTCTGCGTGAGGCCATTGCGCAGCGCGTTCGCACGCGCCCGTTCGGCGAGCCCCCGGTGCCCCTCGATGCCGATGGCTTGCGCTCCGCGCCGGGCGATCGGCAGCGTGAAATTGCCCAGCCCGCAGAAGAAGTCCGCGATGCGCTCCCCGGGCCTCGGCTCGAGCAGCCCGATCGCTCGTCGCACGAGCACCCGGTTCAGCGCTGCGTTGACCTGCGTGAAGTCGGTCGGCTCGAATTCGAAGCTCAGCCCGAAGTCCGGGAGCGAATAGCGCAGCGCGGGCGAATGCGGATCGAGAGGGTGGATGGTGTTGGGGCCGCCTGGCTGGAGATAGAGGCGGACAGCATGACGAGAAGCGAACTCGGCAAGGTTATGCAGATCTTTGTCGTTCGGCGGCGCCAGCACCCGCAGCACGAGTGCGTCGACCGGGCTGCCCACCTCTGCGCTGCCCTTGGCTTCGCCTTCCCCGATGGCGAGCTCGATCTGCGGCACCCGATCGTGAATCGACAGACTCGAGACGAGCGCACGCAGCAGCGGCAGAAGTGCCGATATGCGCGACGGCACGACGAGACAGCTCTCCATGTCGGCGACGAAGCTCGATTTGCGCTCGTGAAATCCGACCAGCACTCCGCCCTTGCGGGGGACGTCGCGGACCGAGAACCGCGCGCGATGACGATAGCCCCAGGGCATTCCGTGAATGGGTGCGAGCATCTCGCCCGCGCGAAGGCGCCCGATGTGCCACAGCGCGTCCTCCAGCACGCGCTGCTTGACCGCGACCTGCGCGGCGGGATCGAGGTGCTGCAAACTGCAGCCGCCGCAGGTGCCGAAGTACGGACATGCAGGCTCGACTCGCGCCGAGCTGGCCCTGTGCACTGCCGCGATGCGCGCCAGCGTGTAGTTCGGTTTTTCGCGCAGCGCCTCGATCGCGACACGCTCGCCGATGAGCGCACCTTCGACGAACGCGACCTTCCCTTCGCGACGCGCGACACCGCGGCCTTCCTGATCGAGAGCGGTGACGACGACGGTGTCCATGCGTGACATGAAAAGATCGCAGTATCGGATTTTACCGGCCGCCACGCGCTCGGGTCGGCGCGGTACCCTGGCAGGGTAGAATCGGACATGCGAATCCTTGCACTCGACGCTTCGACCGAACTGTGCAGCGCAGCGCTCGGCGGCGAAGGCGCTCATTGGCAGGAGCGGTTCGAGCGCGCCGGGCAGCGCCACTCCGAGCTCCTGCTGCCGATGGTTCGCGCGCTTCTCGCGGAGGCGGGAATCGGCCTCTCGGAGGTTGACGGCATCGCCTTCGGCGCCGGTCCGGGATCGTTTACCGGGCTGCGCATCGCCTGCGGAGTGGCGCAGGGCCTGGCCTTCGGCGCCGGGCTCACCGTGGTCGGTGTCTCGACGCTGGAGGCGATGGCCGAACTCGCACGGCTGCAGCACGGCGCGACTCGCGTCATCGCCGCGCTCGATGCCCGCATGCGCGAGGTTTATGTCGCAGCCTACGAATACGACGGTTCGCGATGGAGCGAAGTCGTCGAGCCCGTTGCGATCGACCCACTTGTCGCGCCGCTGCCTCCAGGAGGTGGTTGGGCAGGCGTCGGCGCAGGCTTCGCGGTCTATCCCCAACTTGGGCAGCGGCTCGAGCAGATTCTCGCCTCGCGCGACGAGCATATTGCGCCCAGCGCAGTCGCGGTCGGGACGCTGGCATTACCGCGCTTCCGTGCCGGAGAGGGCGTGCACGCGCGCGACGCGGCACCGATCTACGTGCGTCAGCGGGTGGCGCTCACCGCGGCGGAGCGTGCGGCGGGATTGCGACTGTGAACGCTTCGCTCGCCATCGCATTCGACTCGCCGGCGCTGCTGTGGCGCCCGCTGCGCGTGGACGACATACCGGCGGTCGCTCTGCTGGAGCGCGAATCCCACATCGCGCCGTGGACTCCAGGAAACTTCAACGATGCGCTCGCCGCCGGCTACAGCATGACGGTCGGCGTCACGACAGACGCGATCGTCGCCTATGGGGTGCTGCTCCTCGCTCCCGGCGAGGCGCAATTGCTCAATCTCACCGTGGCTCCGGGCGCGCGCCGGCGAGGCCTCGGGCGCGCGCTGCTCCGTCGTTTTCTCGCCGATGCGAAGCAGCGCGGTGCCGAGCAGTGCTTTCTCGAGGTCCGGGTATCGAACGGGGCGGCGATCGCTCTCTATGCCGCGGAGGCCTTCGTCCCGGTCGCGCGCCGCATTGCTTACTACCCGCCGGGCGCTGCCGGTGAACGCGAGGACGCGCTGGTCATGCGTCGCGCGCTTGGCTCGCGCTGAACCGTGGACCGTATCGAAATCCTGCGTGAGCTCGGGCTTCTGCCGCAGTGGCGGCTGCGTGCTTCCGTGGTTGCGCCCGCAAAGAACGAGGCGACCCCCGCGACCGTTGTGACGAAATCGGATGCGGTGCTGGAGGAGCCGCCACCGGTGACCGACCGGTTGCGCCGCATCGCCACGCTCGAGTGGCGAGAGTTCGCCAAGGATGTCAACGCGTGCACGGCATGCGGCCTGTGCAGGACGCGCAACAAGGCGGTGCCGGGAGTGGGCGATGCGCGCGCCCAGTGGCTTTTCGTCGGCGAGGCGCCGGGGGCGGACGAAGACGCCAAGGGCGAGCCCTTCGTCGGTCAGGCAGGGCGGTTGCTCGACAACATGCTCGCCGCACTAGGAATGAAGCGCGGCACCAACGTTTACATCGCCAACGTGCTGAAGTGCCGGCCGCCGGGGAATCGCACGCCCGAGCCCTCCGAGGTGGAGTCATGCCGGCCCTATCTCGATCGACAGATCGAGCTCATTCGGCCCTCGTTGATCGTGGCGCTTGGCAAGAGCGCGGCGACCACGCTGCTGAATGTCGAGGCGACCATCGCCAGCCTTCGCGGCCGCGTGCAT
>Ga0126369_10001574_pt1 | contig 15867 bp, 8 predicted proteins | sample PanSoiMetaPlot_1_FD_109646 | JGI IMG/M metagenome (GOLD analysis project Ga0126369, IMG submission 109646) | Tropical forest soil microbial communities from Panama - MetaG Plot_1 | ecosystem: Environmental > Terrestrial > Soil > Tropical forest > Bulk soil | place: Panama | collected 2016-02-17 | reverse complement strand
GCCGACAAGCTGAGCCCAGCGGTCGCCAAGGCGCTTCCGCGCGTGTACGTGCCCAACCTACAATCCAACGACGTCAGCGTGATCGATCCGGCGACGCTCAAGGTGATCGACACGTTTCCTGTCGGCGTGAACCCGCAGCATGTCGTGCCGTCCTGGGATCTCACGACCCTGTGGGTCACCAACAACGCCGAGCACCGCACCGACGGCACCCTGACGCCGATCGATCCGATCACGGGCAAGCCCGGCCCGGCCGTCGCCGTCGACGATCCGTACAACATGTACTTCACGCCCGATGGCCGCTCGGCCATCGTCGTGGCCGAGGCCCTCAAGCGGCTCGACTTTCGCGATCCCAAGACGATGGCGCTCCAGGGCTCGCTGGCGGCGCCGGGGTGCGCCGGGATCAATCACGGCGACTACTCGATCGACGGCAAGTACCTCTTGATGACGTGCGAGTACCAGGGCCGCCTGGTGAAAATCGATTGGATCAATCGCAAGGTGCTCGGTTACCTCAAGCTATCGGGCGGCGGGATTCCTCAAGACATCCGGATCAGCCCCGACGGCAAGATCTTCTATGTCGCCGAAATGAAGCGCGGCGGCGTCTACCTGATCGACGGCGACGCGTTCAAGGAGGTCGGGTTCATCAAGACCGGCGTCGGCACCCATGGGCTCTATCCCAGCCGCGACGGAACGAAGCTCTACGTGGCCAACCGCGGCCAGTCTCAGATCGGCGGCAAGCCGAAGGGGCCGGGCAGCGTCGCGGTGATCGACTTCGCCACGCGCAAGGTCGTGACGACGTGGCCGATCCCGAAGGGCGGTAGCCCCGACATGGGTAACGTCAGCGTCGACGGCAAGCGCCTCTGGCTCTCGGGGCGCTACGACAACGTCGTCTACGTGATCGACACGACGAGCGGCGAGGTGGTGACCATTCCCGTCGGCAAGGAGCCGCACGGCCTCACGGTGTGGCCGCAGCCCGGGCGCTACTCGCTGGGCCACACCGGCAACATGCGCTGATCCCGGCGCGCTAGAGCGTTCGCAGGAACGCGACGAGGTCGAGCTTCTGCTGAGGCGTGAGCGCCAGGGCGAATCGCGCGTCGTAGAAGTTCACCACGTCGAGCAAGGTCGTCGCCGAGCCGTTGTGGAAGTATGGCGCCCGCCCGGCGAGCGCGCGCAGGATCGGGCCCTTGAAGCGCCCGACGTCCTTCCACTTGCCGGTGATGAGCGCCCGCCCGGGATCGGTCACGATCTTGAGCTCGTCGACAGTGCCCTTCTTGCGCAGCACGTAGACGGGCATGTCGGCGACCGGGAGCCCGAATCGGTTGTGCACGCCGTCGCCGCCGGCCGCGTGTGCGACGGGCGGATCGGCGACGCCTATATTGAGCGGGGTGGGGACGGAGTGGTTCCCGGCGTGGGGCGTGTCGTGGCACGTCGTGCACGAGCCCACCACGGTCGTCACGTTGAAGTCGTCGTTGATACCCGAGACGTCGGTGATCGCGATCGGCAGCGTGTTGAAGAGCGCCTGACCTCGGGCGACGGCGCGCCGGGCACGGTTGATGCCGTGGAGCGGTACGCGGCTCCACGCGTCGTATTCGGTGAACACGATCGGGTCGAAGCTGGCCGTCGCCGGGTCGCACGTCACCCCGCTCGGATCGCAGCCGAGCGGGTCGTTCGCTCCGAAGGTGAATGACTGCGAGGCGAGTGCCTTGGGGCCACCGTGCGCCCCCCCGTCGTGCAGGTGGCCGGCGGCAAGATCGAACACCTGCGCGGTGAAGTTTCCCATCTCGTAGGCGACGATCTCGTCGCGCGTCGCCTGATCGATCGGTTGCGGTGCTTGAGCGTGCCCCTGCGTCGCGTCGTTCGCCTGCTTGGCGAGATCGAAATGGATCGCGGTGACCGATCCTTTCTCCACGGTCTCGCGGCCGTCCCACATCACGGTGCTGAGAAAGGCGAGGTTCGTCGCCGGAAGCGGCCGCCGAAAGAGCGACAGCTCGTCGCCGTTCGGATTGTGGCCGGCATAGCCGTACGGATCGGTCACCGCGAGCAGCTCGAACTCCGCGTTCGCCGGAACGGCGATGCCGACGCGGATGAGCCCTTTCGTCAGCAGCATGCTGTATGCCGCGCGCCGTCTGTCCACCGTGGACACGTCGGCGAGCGGCGAGTTCGAGCCGTCGTTGATGCGGAAGATCGGGTCGGTGCCTTCGGTCGCGTCGAATCGCGCCCGCAGACTGGCCGGCGTCACCGTCATGTTGTCGCTGGGCTGATGGCACGTCACGCACCGCCGCTCGTTGACGCCGAGGTCGAGGAAGAACGGATTCACGCGGGCGACGACGGCGAAGCCCGCGACGTTGATAGTGGCCGCGCGTCCGGACTCGTTCGTCACCGTGAACACGGTTCCCGGCGCGCCGTGCTCGTCGTTTCCACGACGCTCGTCGTGTCCACGAACTGCCGGTGCGGCCGCGCCGCCGATCATCACCACGATCAATCCGATCCCGAGGCATCGACTCCGGCACGACATCGTTCCCCTCCTCGTTCGGCAAGGCGATCGCCGGCTGGCGGCGACTTCGTCGGCGAGCCTAGTGGTGTGCTCGCCTATCCACGAGCCGCTCCATCTCTATCCGGAACGCGTGCCACTCGCGCAGCGCCGCGTCGTAGTGCGCCAGCACGTCAGCGCGCTCGTGATCGAAGCGCATCCGTTCCACGGCTATTCCCGCGAGCACTCCGAATCCGACCAGGTACAGACCAAGCCCGATTCCGAGCAGAGTGTTCCTGCCAACGTTCACGGCGCCCTCCGGCCGAGGTCCATCGGAGCATCTCCTCGGCAACGAGCCAGAGCGGAAGCCCGAGCGCGATCACGTACTCGGTCAACGTCGCCGCCGTCATGGCTGTGCCCCGAGCACTCTCGCCAGAACCGTACCAAGCCGAGCACCCGTGAAATCGGGATGTTGCCGCGCATTGCCGCTGTCACTCACCAGGTCGACAGGGGCAGAGGGTCAGCTTTTGACCCACGCGGAAGCCTGGTAAGCTGCTGCGGTCATGACCTCGCCGCTGGCGGCGCTGCGGGGCGAGAGCGACCTGATCACGGCGGTCCGTGCGAAGGTGGCGCAAGCCCTTGCCCGTCAAGCCCGAGGCCGACGCCTACCGCCGATCCTGATCCTCGGAGAAACCGGCACCGGGAAGGGGCTTCTGGCCCGGACGGTTCATCAGGCTGGGCCCCGCCGCGACGGGCCGTTCGTCGACGTCAACTGCGCCGCGATCCCCGACGCCCTGCTCGAGGCGGAGCTGTTCGGTTACGAGCGCGGCGCGTTCACCGATGCGCGCCAGGCCAAGCCCGGACTGTTCCAGGCCGCGCACGGCGGCACGATCTTCCTCGACGAGATCGGCCTGTTGCCGGTTGTCCTGCAGGGCAAGCTCCTGAGCGTGCTCGAGGACCGCGCGGTGCGCCGGCTGGGCAGTACGCGTACCGAGCCGGTGGACGTCGCGCTCGTGGCCGCGACCAGCGTGGACCTCGAGCGCGCGATCCGTGATGGCCGTTTCCGTGACGATCTCTACCATCGCCTGGCGGTCATTACTGTGGAGCTGCCGCCGCTGCGCGCCCGTCGCTCCGACATCCTGTTGCTCGCCGAGCATTTCCTCGCACGAGCCTGCGCCGACTACGGTCTGCCGCCGCGCGCGCTGACGACGGAGGCGCGGAGCCTGCTGCTCGTTTATCCGTGGCCCGGCAATGTCCGCGAGCTCGCCAATGCGATGGAGCGCGTGGTGCTGCTCTCGGACGGCGACGCGATCACGCCGGAGATGCTGGATTTCGTCACCGACGCGCCGCGCGCGCGGGACGAGCCCGACAACGTCGCCGACACGCCCTCCAGAGAGTCGCTCGACAGCGCACTGAGAGCTCGTATCGAGGCGGCGCTGCGCAGTCACGGGGGAAACATCCGGCGCACCGCGGCCACGCTCGGCATTTCCCGCAACACGCTTCGCGCCCGCATGGACAAGTACGGCCTGCGACATCGCGACCGAGAGGCCGGCGCCTCTCGCGCCGAACCGTCACGCTCCTCGCCGAGGCTGACGACGGGCACGCCGGTTCATTGGGAGCGCCGTCACCTGGCCTTTCTTCGCGCGCGGGTGCGATCTGCGACAACCGTCGAGACCGCCCGCGGGCTGCAGGTGTTCGCCGACAAGATCGAGAGCTTCGGCGGTCGAGTCGAAGAATCTGGGCCAACGGATGTCCTTGCTGTGTTCGGCCTCGAGCCGATCGATAACGCGCCAAGCCACGCCACCTTGGCGGCGCTGGCGATCCAGAAGGCCGCGACCGATGGAGCCAGCGTTGCCGTTCATTGCGCCGAGCACGTCGTGAACCGTCGCGAATCGACGGCACGGATGGGGATCGACGGCAAGGCAGCCACGTGGTCGGTGCTCGAGGAGCTCGTCGCATGCGATCCGCCCGGCGCGGTCCTCGTTTCGGGCGCCGTCGCGCCGTTCTTGGCGCGGCGCTTCGAGCTCGAGCCCCTCCGCGAGGCGCAGCCCGACGCGTGGCTGGTCATCGGTCGTCGCGAGGCACGGGCCGTCTGGACCTCTCCTCGCTTCGTCGGAAGAGACCCCGAGCTCGGCACACTTCGGCAGGCGGTTGCGCGCGCCGAACAGCGCCACGGTCAGATCGTCGGCATCGTTGGCGAGGCCGGCGTCGGGAAATCCCGCCTCGTGCACGAGAGCGTTCGCGGGCTCAGTGACTGGCTCGTTCTCCGCTCCGGGGGAGTCCCGTACGCGACGAACACGCTGTATTTCCCGATCGCGGAGATGCTCAGGGCGCTATGCGGAATCCGGGAAACCGATAGGGTCGTCGACGCGCGGGAGAAGCTCGCCCGCTCCGTGCCGGCAGCTGCGGGCGATCCCGACGAGATCCGGCCGCCCTTGCTCGATCTGCTCGGCGTCTTGCCCTCCGACGACGCGTTCCGCTCTCTCGATCCCTCCGAGCGTCGCCGCCGCACGCACCGCGCCGTCAAGCAGGTGCTTCTGGCCTCCAGCCAAGCGCGGCCGCTCTGTCTGCTGGTCGAGGATCTCCACTGGATCGATTCCGAAACCCAGGCGATCCTGGATCTTCTCGCCGAGAGCATCTCCGTTTCGCGCGTGCTGCTCCTCGTGAACTATCGCCCGGAGTATCAACACGGATGGGGCAGCCGCCGGGGCTACAGTCAGGTGCGGCTCGATCCGCTGTCGACGGACGGCGCAACGGATCTGCTCGGCTCACTGCTCGGCGCCGACCCGAGCCTCGACGATCTGAAGCAGCAGCTCATCGTGCGCACGGAGGGCAATCCCTTCTTCATCGAGGAATGTGTCCGTACTCTGGCCGAAGTCGGCGACGTCGTCGGCGAGCCCTCGGCATATCGGCTCGAGACACACGCGGCGGACTTCGTGCTTCCGATGACCGTCCAGGCGGTGATCGCGGCTCGCATCGACCGGCTCTCCCCGGACGTGAAGCGGCTTCTGCAAGCGGCGGCCGTCCTCGGCAAGGATGTGCGTGTGAGCGTCCTGCGCTCGATCGCCGCAACGGAGGGCGAGCGCTTCGAGACGGGTCTCGCGTCGCTACGCCGCGCGGAGTTCGTTCAGGAAACGCGCGTGTCGCCGGAGCCCGAGTACACCTTCACGCACGTGCTGACTCACGAGGTTGCCTACGCGAGCTTGCTTGCCGATCAACGCCGCGAGCTGCATGCCACGATCATGCGGGCGATCGAGCGAGAGTATCCCGATCGACTGGCAGAGCAGGTCGACCGGCTCGCATACCACGCGCTGCACGGCGAGCTCTGGCCCAGCGCGGTCGCGTATCTTCGTCAGGTGGGGGACCGGGCGGCGAGCCGCTCGGCCTACCGCGAGGCAGTCGGTTGTTTCGAGCAGGCGCTCGCGGCGGCCGCTCATCTGCCCGATCGCGACCTGATCGCCCAGACGATCGATCTCCACCTCGAGCTGCAAGGGCCCCTCGCGGCGCTCGGACAGATTCAAAAGCTGCAGGACCACCTGCGCCGGGCCAAGGATCTCGCGGGGACGCTCGGGGATCGAAGTCGGCTGGCCCGGATTCTCGCGCTCGAGTGCATCCATTCGAGGGCGACGCTCGAGTTCGGCCGAGCAATCGAGGCCGGTCAGCGAGCCCTTGCGATCGCGACGGAGCTCGGCCAGTTCGACCTGCAGGCGATCACCCGCTACGGCCTCGGCGTGACGTTCCACGAGCTGGGTGATCTTCTCCAGGCTCGTGATTTGCTCCGCTGGGTCGTCGACGCGCTCGATCCGGGAGTCGCGAGCCTTACGGCGCCGCGCGCTCGGGATCAGGCCGGCGAGGACATGAGAGGCGACGCCCGCCAGGTCTGGAAGACGATGACGGAGCTCGGGTGGATGGGGCTGGGGCTCGGTCCCACCATGATTCTGGTTCGACCGCGTGCGTGGCTGACCTTGACCCTCGGCTATCTCGGTCAATTCGGCGAAGCAATCTCTCTTGGAGAGGAATCGATCTGGATCGCCGAGTCGGGCGGTCACGAGTTCGATTGCATCATCGCGACGAACACCCTGGGGAGCGTGTACGTCATCAAGGGTGATTTCGAACGGGCGATCCCGCTGCTGGAACGCAGCCTGGCTCTGGCGCGAACCTGGAGCCGCGTGGGCTGGTCGACCGCCGGATTTCTGGGGCTCGCGTATGCGCAGTCCGGGCGTTGTGACGAAGCGCTCCAGCTCTTCCAGGAAGCGCTCGAGACGAGCCGCGAGGCGGTCGGCGACGTGCGGAGCTCGCGCTTCCGCCAGCTCGGTGAGATCCATCTCCGGGCCGGACATCCGGCCGAGGCGCTCGAGCATGCCCGGCAGGCGCTCGATCTCGCTCGCGATCGAAAGCAGCGAGGCTTCGAGGCCCTGGCGCTGCGGCTTCTCGGCGAGGTGGCCTCGCATCCCGACCGATTCGAACCTGGGAACGCCGAGCAGTATGCTCGTCAGGCTCTTTCGCTGGCCGATGAGCTCGGCATGCGGCCGCTCGGCGCGCAATGCCGCCTGGATCTCGGCACGCTGTGGTGCCGCACCGACCGTGCTGTGGACGGTCAGGAGCATCTGACTACTGCGGCAGCCATGTTCAGGGACATGGGCATGACGCGCTGGTTCGAGAAGTCATCGATTCCATCGTCCTGAGCTTCGCCTGCAGCACGCGCTGACCACGCCCGCCGTCTCTCTGATCGAACACGAGTCGAACACGAGTCGGGTGAAAACTCTAGGACCAAGGAGCCATTGCGGCCGCCTGCCTTGCCGTTCGATACGGGCGTATGAACCACGGCTCGCGAGCCGCAACCAGAGACCAGGAGGAGTCGATGGAGAACAAGTCGCAACAAGGTGGCGGAGCCGACGAATGGGACGCCACCCAGTGGCACGTCGTTCAGAAGGGCGAGACGTTGAGCAAGATCGCACAGCAGTACTACGGCGACGCCAGCCTGTACCCGAAGATCTTTGAGGCCAATCGCGACGTCCTGAAGGACCCGAACATGATCCGAGTCGGGCAGAAGCTTCGCGTTCCCTGAAGCACACCTTCCGCCAGGCATGAAGGAGGAACGCCGATGATCGAACGATGGCAGGCGAGCGTCATGAGAGCGTTCGTGGGGATTCTGGTCGGCGCGCTGACCGTGGCGGGCTGCGCCACGGACAAGGGCCCGGCCCAGGCGGCGATCGCCGCGGCAGAAACCGCGGTCAATTCGATTCTGGCCGACGCGAGTAAGTACGTGCCCGATCAGGCGCGCGGTCTGCAAGCGGGTCTGACGGCAGCCAAGGAGAAGTTCACCAAAGGCGACTACGCTGCGGCGAGCACCGAGGCGAAGGCCGTGGCCGACAAGGCCAGTCAGGTCGCGGCCGCTGCGTCAGTCCGAAAGGCCGAGCTGACGAAGTCGTGGGAGAGCTTGAACGCCGGCATGCCCAGGGTGGTGGAGTCGATCAAGAGCCGAGTGGATATCCTCTCGCAAAGCAAGAAGCTGCCGGCGAACATGACGGCGGACAAGCTGGCGGCGGCGAAGTCAGGCCTGGGAGAGATCACGCAGCAGTGGACGGCGGCCACTGAGGCGTACAAGGGCGGCGACCTCGCGGAAGCGATCGCGAAGGGCACCGGCGTGAAGGCCAAGGCGGCCGAGGTGATGACCACGCTCGGGATGACGGTTCCGGACGCACTGAAGGGCTGACGCCGGCGCGCGGACACCGCGGTCGTGGGCGTCGTGCTATCTTGACGGCGGAGCGCCCCGAATGCGGTGTCCGCACTGTCGGCACGAGAGCGACGAATCCGCCCGATTCTGCGCACGGTGCGGCGCGCCGCTCGGCGGCGCGAGCGGCGCGCCGGCGAGGCCGCGTGACGCACGCGCCTACACGCCGCGTCATCTCGCCGAGAAGATCCTCACGACCCGGAGCGCGCTCGAAGGTGAGCGAAAGCACCTGAGTATCCTGTTCGTCGACGTGGTCGACTCCATGCGCCTGGCCGAGAAGCTCGACGCCGAGGAGTGGCATCGCGTGCTCGATCGAGTGTTCGAGATCCTCGCGGCTGCGATCCACGGGGTCGAGGGCACGATCAACCAGTTCACCGGCGACGGCGTGATGGCGCTGTTCGGCGCACCGATCGCCCACGAGGACCACGCTCGGCGCGCGTGCCAGGCCGCGCTCGCGGCGCGCGACACCCTGCGCGCCTACGCGGAGACGCTCCGCCCCCGCGGCATCAGCCTCGCCGTGCGGATGGGCATCAATTCGGACGAGGTGGTCGTCGGCAAGATCGGCGACGATCTGCGCATGGACTACACGGCCCAGGGCCAGTCGGTCGGTCTCGCCGCGCGCGTGCAGCAACTGGCCGAGCCGGGTACCGTGCTCGTCACCGAGAGCACGGCGCGCCTGGTCGAAGGATTCTGCATGCTCGCAGACGCCGGCATGCATTCGGTGAAGGGCATCAGCGCTCCGATCCATGTGCTCGAGCTTTGCGCGATCGGCCCGGCGCGCACGCGACTCGACGCCGCAGCCCGGCGCGGTTTGACGAGATTGATCGGGCGCGACACGGAGCTGGCGTGGCTCGAGAGCATCCTGGCGCGCTCCATGGCATCGGACGGGCAAGTCGTCGGGGTCGTCGGGGAGGCCGGGGTCGGCAAGAGCCGGCTGTGTCTCGAGCTCGCCCGGCGTTGCGTCGCGCGTGGTGTCGCGCTGTACGAAGCGCATTGCCCCGCCCACGCCGCCACCGTACCTCGTTTCGCAATCCGTGATCTGCTGCGTAGCTTTCTCGGACTCTCCCAGACGGACGAGGTCGACGTGATGCGACGCAGTGTCGCGGAGCAGCTCGCCGCTCTGGACGCGGGTCTCGCCGATGCGGTGCCGCTGGTGCTCGACGTGCTCGGCGTCGGCGATGGCGCCGCCGCGCCGTCGGCGCGCTCGACCGCCGACCTCGCCGGATTCTTGCGGCGGCTGCTGCGATTGCGGAGCGTCGCCCAGCCCACCCTGGTGCTCATCGACGACGCGCACTGGATGGATCCGGCGAGCCACGAGCTGGTCCGTGAGCTGGCGGCAGCGGTGCGTGGTACCCGCACGCTCCTGCTCACGAATTTTCGACCGGAGCACCGGCCGGCCTGGACCGGCGGGTCGCACTACCACCAGCTCGCCCTTTCGCCTCTCGGCGCGGAGGCCGCCCGAGAGCTGCTGGACGAGCTGCTCGGGTCGCACGGAGCGGTCAGCGGGCTGGCCGCCTCCATCCTCGAGCGCACCGGCGGCAATCCGTTTTTCACGGAGGAAGTGGTACAAGCGTTGGTCGGCGCCGGGAACCTCGTCGGCGAGCGAGGCGCCTATCGCCTGGCCACGCCGGTCGAGGCGCTCGCCCTTCCGGCGACCGTCCAGGCGCTCCTGGCTTCGCGCGTCGACCGGCTCGGCGAGGTCGCGAAGCAGGTGTTGCAGGCCGCGGCCGTGATCGGCAAGCAGTTCGACGAGCCGCTGCTCCGCGTGGCGAGCGGCGTCGCCGCGCCTCGCGAGCTCGACGCGGCGCTCGCCGACCTGGAGGATCTGGACTTCATCCGCCTCGTCGGGCTCTCGCCGCATCCCGAATACGCATTCAAGCATCCGCTGATGGCCGACGTGGCCTACCGATCGCAGCTCGGCGAGCGGCGTGCTCAGCTCCACGCGGCGGTGGCCACGGCGCTGGAGAAGCTCCGCGCCGATCGGCTCGGTGAGTACGCGTCGCTGATCGCCCACCACTGGGAAGCGTCGGGCATGCGGTTCGAGGCCTCCCGCTGGAAGCGCCGCGCCGCCCTCAACGTCGCGAACATCAAGATCGGTCAGCACCGCCGGCGCCCGCGACCGTGAGTCGCCGGCTCCGGATCGGCATCGACACCGGGGGCACGTTCACCGACGTCGTCGCCGTCGACGAGACCAGCGGCGAGATGTTCACCACGAAGACGCCGTCGACACCGGGCGACCCGTCGATGGGCGTACTGGACGGGATCCGCAAGATCCTGGAGCTCATCGCTCGAGCCACGCCGGCCCCGCACGCTGCGCCGGCCGTCGCGGCCGTCTCTCACGGCACCACAGTCGCCACCAACGCGCTGCTTCAGGAACGATTTCCCGGACTCGGCCTCATCACGACCCAGGGCTTCCGCCACGTCCTCGAGATCGCGCGTCAGGCGGTCCCGCGCGGCTACGGCAACTCCTACTTCTGGGTGAAGCCCGAGCGCGTCGTGCCGCTCCATCTGGTGCGCGAAGTCCCCGAGCGGTTGAATTTCCGCGGCGAGGTGCTGCGTCCATTCGACGAAGCCGGGGCTGTCGCGGCCGCTCGCTGGTTTCGAGATCACGGCATCGAATCCATCGGCGTGAGCTTCATCCACGCCTATGCGAATCCCGAGCACGAGCGGCGTATGCGCGCCGTTCTCGAGCGTGAGCATCCCGGCGCGCACGTGTCGATCTCGTCCGACGTGCTGCCGGAGTACCGCGAGTACGAGCGTACGGTGACGACGCTCGTGGACGCGTTCGTCAAATCGCGCGTGGCCGCCTACGTGGGCGCCATCCAGGCGCGCCTCGACGGGGAGCTCGGTGCCGGGGTGCCCTTCTATGTCATGAAGTCGAACGGCGGGGTGATCTCGGCGCGCGAAGTCGCGGCGCAGCCGATCACCACGATCCTGAGCGGGCCCGCGGCAGGCGCGCTCGGGGCGAGCGTGCTCGCCAGGGCGGCGGGCTTCGACCGTGTGCTCACCGCGGATGCCGGCGGTACGAGCACCGACGTCTGCCTCGTCGAGCACGGGCTGCCCGGTCTCACGACCGACGGCGCGGTCGGGCGCTTCCCGGTCAAGGTGCCGATGATCGACATCGTCACCGTGGGCGCCGGCGGCGGCAGCATCGCGTGGATCGCACCGGACGGCGGACTCAAAGTCGGGCCGCGCAGCGCCGGCGCCGATCCGGGCCCGCTCTGCTATGGACGCGGCGGCGCCGAGCCGACGACGACCGACGCACACCTGGTACTCGGTCGCATCCCGCCGCGGCTGCTCGGCGCCGAGATTCCGCTCAGCGTCGAGCGCGCGCGCGAGGGAATCGCAGCGCTCGCGACGCGGCTCGGCCTCGGGCTCGCGCGTGCCGCCGAGGGCATCCTAGAAATCGCGGCGTGGAACCAGGCCAACGCCATCCAGCAGGTCTCGGTCAAGCGCGGGCTCGATCCGCGCGACTACACGCTCGTGGCCTTCGGCGGCTCCGGCCCGCTGCTGGCCGGACGACTCGTGGATCTGCTGCACCTCCGGGCCGCGCTGATACCGCTCTCGCCGGGCAACGTCTCGGCGTTCGGGCTGCTGACGGTGGATCTGAAAAATGACTACGTGCAGACCTTCGTGCAGCGCCACGATCGCCTCGACCATGCGATGGTGAACGCCCACCTGGCGCGGCTCGAGGCGCTGGCCCGGGCGGCGCTCGCGTCCGAGGGCTTCGCGGAGCACGAGATGCGCATCGAGCGCAGCGCCGACCTGCGCTATTTCGGACAGGCCTGGGAAGTCGCGGTGGAACTGCCGCCCGGCACGATCGAGGAGCCATCGGCGTCCGTCGCCGCGGAGCGCTTTCACGAGGCCCACGAGCAGCGCTACGGGTACAGCTATCGACACGCGACGGGACACGCGGGCACGGGCCGCCAGGCGATGGAGTGGGTGAATCTGAGAGTCACCGGCATCGGACCGATCGCGCGGCCGAAGCTGCGCGAGCGGCCGCCGGGTGACGGCCGGCCGGCGCGGGCCATCAGCGAGACACGCGTCGTCGTGTTCTCCGAGAAGGCCGTCGAATGCCACGTCTACGAGCGGGCGCGCCTGGCGCCGAGCGACACGCTGAGCGGACCGGCCGTCATCGAGGAGTACGGCGCCACCACCGTCGTCTATCCCGGCCAGCGCGTCGAGGTGGATGGCTTCGGCAACCTGATCCTCACGCGAGGAGCCGCGTAGTGGGCCATGGCGCGACGGACCGACCGGCGATCGATCCGATCGTCATCCAGATCGTCGAGGGCACGCTCGCGTCCGTGGAAGCCGAGGTCGAGGCCGCGATCGAGCGCACGTCGCGCTCGCCGATGATCCGCGAGGCGCGCGATTTCCGCGCGGGGATCCACGATCGCCGGTGCCGCAAGCTCACCGGCCGCTCGTACTCGGCGCTCGTGCAGCCGATCGTGCGCGATTTCCCCCTCGAAACGATGCGGCCGGGCGACGTGTTCTTCCACAACGACGTCTACGGCTCCGAGGGCGGCATCGGCCATCTGCCCGATCTCTGCGTGACGGTGCCGGTCTTCGCCGACGGGGTCGTGGTCGCGTTCGTGCAGGCCTTCGGCCATCACGACGACATCGGCGGTGCGGTCCCCGGCTCGATGCCCTCGCACGCGACGAGCGCGTACCAGGAAGGCCTCATCGTCCCGCCGGTCCGGATCTACCAGGCCGGGGTGCCCAACGAGGATCTCATCAAGGTCATGGTGCGGAACTCGCGGCTGCCGGACAGCCTGCGCGGTGATCTGGACAGCGAGGTCGCGGCCTGCCGGATGGGCGCCGCGCGCCTCGGCGAGCTGTTCCACCGTTATGGACGAGCGCAGGTCGAGGCCTGCTTCGACGCGATCCTCGATCGGACCACCGAGACGTTCCGGCGAGAGCTGCTCGCCAAGATCCCCGACGGCACCTATGTGTGGGAGGACTACGCCGAGCACGACGGCGTCGACCCGCCGCGCCTGCACACGCAACGGATGATGCTGACCAAGCGCGACGATCGCCTGATCATCGACTTCGCCGGCACCAGCCCGCAGGCGAAAGGACCGATCAACCACGCCGGCGACTACGCCGACGGCGTCTTTCTCAAGAAGTGGCTGGCGCCGATTCTGAGAAACCTCGCGGACTCGCCGGAGCGCATGGCGGAGCTCGACGTCAACGAGGGCGTCGTGCCGCTGATCGAGCTCCGGTTTCCGCCGCCGGGGACCCTGGTCACCCCGGTGTTCCCGGCGCCGACGAACGCGCGGACGTTCGTGATCCTGCGCCAGCTCGGCATCCTCGCCGGCGTCATCGCGAAGGCTGTCGGCGGGCGCATGCCGGCCGATCAGGAGACGATCCGCTATACCGGGTTTCACGGAGTCGATGGAGACGGCCAGTTCTATCTCATGCGCGAGGTGCTCGGCGGCGGGTCGGGCGGGCGCTACTACGCTGACGGCTCCGACACGATCCACGTCGTGCCCGACAGCAAGAACCTGCCGGTCGAGTTCACCGAGACGCGGTTTCCTCTCGTGATCGAGCGGCTCGCGCTGGCGCCGGATTCCGGCGGCCCGGGCACGAGGCGGGGAGGGCTCGGCTACCTCAAGGAGTTCCGCGTGCTGCGCGATAGCGCGTTCCTTTGCGTCGCCGACCGCGCCATCCTCTCGTGCTGGGGCCTGCGCGGCGGCAAGGCGGGCGCCGTGTTCAAGGTCACGGTCGATCCGGAGGGCCCGAACGAGCGCGTGCTGCCCGGGCTCGTCGACGACGAGCCGATTCCAGCCGGAACCCTCGTGCGGGTCGAAACCACCGGCGGCGGCGGGTGGGGCGATCCGCTCGAGCGCGAGCCGGAGCTGGTCGCGCTCGACGCGCGGCAGGGGAAGATCAGCGCGCGCGCAGCGCGCGAGGACTACGGGGTGGTGCTGCACGGTTCCAGTGCGTCGTCACGGACGGACGACGAGCCGCGCGTCGACGAGGCCGCGACCCGTGCGCTTCGCGAGCGCCTGCGCTCAGCGCGCGGACGCCGGCCGTTCTTCGATCGCGGGCCAGGCTATCGCGCGCTCGCCGGCGTCGATCACGCCGACGTCGACTTCGTGGACGCTCAGCCCGATCCGGGCGGGGTGCGTCCGAGCGTCTGAAACACGCGCGCGACCGGCTCGGCCGCGATGAAGCTCCGACGCTGGGGCGGACTGACCAGCGACGCCACGAGCGACTCGATCGTGCTCGCCGCCGCGGTCAGGTGCGCCTCGGCCTCGTGGTCGCGCCCGAGCCGGGCGAGCACGACCCCGAGCGCGGCGTGCCCCAGCCACGACTCGCGCGAGGTCCCGAGCCCCTGCGCCTGATCCAGCGACCCCGACAGCACGCGGGCGGCGTCGGCGAGCCGACCTTGTGCGGCCAGGATCTGGCCCTCCAGCCTGGCGGCGCGAGCCGCGTGCTTGCGCTGCCGGCACCGGGTCGCGGAGTCGAGCGAGCGCTGAGCCCAGGCCCACGCGTCGTCGTACCGTCCTTCGGCGAGTGAGAGCTCGCCGCGAGATCGCCACAACGAAGCTTCCCACGTCCAGCGGCCCCAGTTGTCGATCTCCCGCAGCGACTCCGCCTCGCGAAACGCCCGCTCGGCGCTGCCGTGATCGCCGCGGTACAGATGCGCCAGACCGAGCTTCCAGAGCGAGTGCCCACGCGGCTCCGGCCAGGGCCACAGTCGTCGACTCGTTTCGTCGCCTTCGGCATTGAGTCGTATCGCTTCGTCGAGATCGTAGATCTCCAGGGCCACACCCCCGAACAGGTTCGGCAAGCGCGCGAGGTAGAGCTTGTCCCCGGCCGCCTCGGCGTACTCGAGCAGGCTCTGATAGTGCTCGAGCGCACCCTCGTAGCTGCCGCGTGCCAGCGCAGCGTGGCCGAGGTGATAGAGCGCGAGGCCGACGACAAAGCCGGAATGCTCGCGGCGCGCCAGGTCGAGCCCTTCGCGCAGATGGGCGACGGCCGCGTCGTAGTCGCCATACCACTCCAGCTGGCGGCCGTGGAACGTCAGACACTGCGCCAGCAGACGCGGATCGCCGGCCTCGCGCGCGAGCCGCACGGCTTGGGCCGTGTCGCCCATCGCCTCGACGACGGGGCCGTAAACGCCGCCGCGCGCCTCGCCGCGCAGCGCGTGACAGCCGGCCTGGCCGGCCGTGTCGCCGATCTCGCTCGCGATGGCGAGGGCGCCGTTCACCGTCGTCAGCACCTCTCCGATCTTGTGGCCCCAGTTGTAGACGTTCGCCAGCCCGAGCAGGGTCGACACTTCCTGCTTGCGGTCGCCGACCCGGCGGATCAGCGCGAGCGCGCCCTCGAACTCCGCCACCGCCGCCTCGAACTCGGCCAGGATGTAGAGCACGCCGCCCAGCTTTTCGCGGACGCTCGCCAGCTCGCGGTCGCCCGGTGTGGGGCGCGCGCGTTCGGCGACCGCGAGCGCCTGCACGTAGTGTTTCCGCGCCTCGGCGCTCGCGAACGCGTGCGCGGCCCTGTCCCCGGCGAGGACGCTGTAGCGAAACGCCTCGTCCCACTGCTCACCCTCGACGAAGTGGTGCGCGAGCTCCTGGTAGTGCTCAGCGAGGCGATCCGGATAGAGCTCCTCGATGGCGCGGCCGACCGCGCGATGCAGCTCCTTCCGGCGCTGGACCAG
>Ga0126369_10001572_pt1 | contig 15870 bp, 12 predicted proteins | sample PanSoiMetaPlot_1_FD_109646 | JGI IMG/M metagenome (GOLD analysis project Ga0126369, IMG submission 109646) | Tropical forest soil microbial communities from Panama - MetaG Plot_1 | ecosystem: Environmental > Terrestrial > Soil > Tropical forest > Bulk soil | place: Panama | collected 2016-02-17 | reverse complement strand
GGCTCATACATTGGCAGCGGCGCCTTGCCGCAACCGGACGGGACTCAGAAGGCGGTCGAGGTGCACATCTTTGCCGAGTCGCAACGCGGCACCGGCGATGGACATCGGGGGAACTGGGATGGCACCCCTTATGGTGCCGGCGTCGGCACCATGACCAATGGCGCAGTGGGCCAATCCGTCAGCAGCGTCGATGGTCCGGTGGTCACGGTGAAATATAAGGAAGGGGAAAAGAAGATTATCGTCGGGCCGAACGTTCCGATCGTTCGTTACGAAGTCGGCGACAAGAGCGAGCTCAAGCCGGGCGCCGCTGTCAGCATCGTGGCTGCAACCAAGAAGCCAGACGGAACGTTCGGGGCGGCGCGCATCAATGTCGGCCGCAACGGCGTCGTGCCGATGTGATTGTACAGGGCTACCCCTTCTCCCCGCCTGCCGGGGAGAAGGGACTAATTGCCGCGCCCGGCTATGAAACCTTGGACGCGGCGCTTTGCGGCTTGCGGATGCGGCCCGTGAGGTTGCCCCCGCGCGGCGCTGCGTCATCGCTGTTGGCGAGGCGCTCGAAACCGGTCGGACGATTGCCCGCGGTATCTTTGAGGATCTCGGCAACCGCCGAATCGGCTTTGTCCATCGACATGTGGGCTACCTGAGAGGCAATGTCGGCGATGCGTTCGCGCTGGAGGTCGCTTTCGGTCCGCCACGTCTCGTCGGCCTGTCGCTTCTCCTCCGGCGATTTGGCAGCGGTCCGCCGCGCCGCATCCTGGGCCTCGTGCTGTAATTCGTCGATTCGCAACTTGAGCTCTTCGATCCGGGTTTTGTACAATGCGATTTCGACCCGTTGGGTATCGATCGTGCGCGTCAGCTCGTGAATCTCGAACGCAGCTTTGGCGAGCGCTGCTTCGTTGGCGGCGAGCGCCCGTGGTGTCGTTTCCCCGGCGGCCGACTTTGTGGAAACGGCCCGCCCGTATTCCTGGAGCGTGTTGAGGCGCTTGATTTTGGCATCGAACTCGTCGGCGACGGCGGTCTGCTCGGCCAGCTGGGCTTTAAGTTTGGCGATCGCCTCCGTCTTGCGCGCGAGCTCGCCGAGTTGGCTGGTGGCCTTGGCTTTGAGCTGCTCCACGGTCATCTCCAACCTGCGGGCCGACATCGCAAACTCGGCGCGCAGCTTGTCCTTGTCGGCCTGAATCTCGGCCAGAGAGACCGGAATGGCGTCTTCGAGGCGGCGCAGTGTGAGACGGACCGCACGATGATGAACAAAGGAAATCAACACGAGCGCCAAAAGACCCGCAACAAGAAATCCTGCACCGAAAAACATGATCGTCTCGATCATGACCGCAACTCCTGCCTGCCGCCGATTTAGGGTACATCATCGCACCGGGTCGGCTTGGATACTATATTAATGGTATATCAACCAAATTCCGAGGTCGATACGCGGACGGCCAGAGCTTATCGCGGGAGGTGTAGGATGGGTTGACTGCAGCGAAACCCATCCTTGCACAGACGGCCCTGCGGTAACCGACGGCGTATCTAAAATGGATTCCATGTTGAAACAGGGGTGAATTTCAGATAGCCGACGTTTGCTCCGAGTCGCAGTCCAACGCCGGACCGGATCGGCACCAACACGACGTTATTTGCGGTCAGGGCCGTCATGCCAAAACCGCCGATGAGATAGGCGGAGCCGTCGATGCCGGCAAACCGCTGGTAGATCGCCTCCGTTGCCGGCAGGTTGTAAACCAGCATCATGGTCCGGGCGCCCTCGCCGCCAAAATCCCATCCGAGCGTCGGTCCTTGCCAAAATACCTTCAGATCGCCGGCGTTTTTCGTATAGAGCATACCTTCGCCGTAACGCAGCCCGCCGAAAAAGGCGCCGCCCGCCTCCTCGCCCAGTACATATCCGTTCGGCAGGCCCCATTGGCTGACAGCCGTCTCGATTACGCTGGCAAGTCCTCGCGACACGGTACCGAAAAACCGATGCCCGGCGCCAACCAGTTCGCCCGGCGTAAAATTTTGTTGCGGGTCTGGAGGTGGTGCAGGTTGGGCGAACCCGGTTCGCAGCCCCGCCAACCCGATCGACAACACCAACCCTATCAACATGATCAAAGCGATTGTTCGCGGTGTGGCGCGCATCGCAGGCTCCTTCAAGTTGTCCGGCAGAAGGCTCGCCGCCGCGGCATCTTAACGGAATTGATGCCGCATCGGCGCTCCGACCCTAGCCCCACGCCTGTTTAACAAACCACAGATCGAATCGTTTCACCTTTTGGCAGAACTATGACTTCAGCGGGGCGGAGTAGGAAGCCGGTCATGGATGAGCGAGGGATCGCCACGCAGGCCCGGCGCCAAGCGGCCAGATATCCCCAGGCATGTACTGCCGCAGGGACAGGTACGCGTCAGGCGTGCCAAGAGGCGGCATTGAGCACGCCGATCCGGTCGCCCCACGCGATGAAGGCTGAAACGCGGAAATCGCCCGCCACGGCGCCATAGCGCAGCGCGCCTCCCTCCGGCAGGGTCACCGTCCCTCCGGCCGCCGCGACCAACGCGTGGCCGGCGGCCACGTCCCACTCGCAGGTCGTGGCAAGCCGAGGATAGATGTCGGCGACACCTTCGGCGACCCGACAGAACTTGAGTGCGGAGCCACAAGCCACCCGCTGCCTGACTTGGAGCCGGTCGAGCAGCGCAACGGTCGCGCAGTCAAGATGGGATCGGCTCACCGCAGCGACTACACCACCGCGCGGTGCGTTTCGGATTCTGATCGGCTGGGCGGCAGCTGAGTCCGGGATGCCGCTGCGCGACATCGCCAGCCGCTCGGCGCCTTTCCACGTGCCTCGATAAATGAGCCCTTCGGCCGGTACCGCCACAATGCCGACGACAGGTTCGCGATCCTGTATGATCGCGAGGTTGACGGTGTATTCGCTTGATCCGGCCACAAATTCCTTGGTACCGTCCAGCGGATCGATGACTGCGAATACGTCGCCGAGCCGTGACTGGCGGATCGCCATTTCCTCCGACACTACCGCAACGCCGGGCATCAGCCTCGCCATGGCCTGCAGTAAGATGGCCTGCGAGCGCTCGTCTGCATCGGTGACCGGCGAACGATCGGCCTTGATGCGGACGTTGCGGGCCGCAGTAAGCGTCGCAGCCGCCGCTACCGCGACCTCCGCGGTGAGCTTCGCCAAAAGGGCTTCGTCCACAATCGCCTGGTCGCCTGACGGCCGGCCCACGCTCCTCGATCCCCAACACTCGTCGCTGCGCCCACCTTGGCTTGGCGGCGCGCCCGCCGCAGTGTATCAGACACAGCCCCCTGGGGCAGCAATGCACTGAGTCGGCCCAAGGTGTCACTCGCCTGAGGAGCAAAATCGCATGTCGGTTCCCGTTACGCTTGAAGCCCTCGATCTTGCTGCACTGTTGTGTTCGCGCGTTTGCCACGATCTGATCAGCCCTTCGGGCGCGATCGTTAATGGAGTGGAAGTGCTGGAGGAATCCAAGGACGAAGAGACCAGAAGCTTCGCCATCGATCTCATTAAGAAGAGTGCGAGGACGGCGTCGGCGCGGTTGCAATTTTGTCGGATCGCATTCGGGGCAGCCGGCTCCGCCAGCGCCCAGATCGATCTCAGCGATGCCGAAAAGGTCGCCCGCGGCTTCATCGAGGACGAGAAAGTCAAGCTTGCGTGGAATCTGCCGAGCGCCCTGCAGCCGAAAAACCGCGTCAAGCTTCTGCTGAACATGATTCTTGTCGCCACCCAGTCGATCCCGCGGGGTGGAATCGTGGCGGTGGACGGCGATGGGCCACCCGAGGCAATGACCTTCAAGATCTCGGCGCGCGGGCTCAACGCCCGCATCCCCCAGGCGGTGCCGGCGCTGCTGGCCGGCACTCCGGAGAACGGAGTGGTCGATGCCCACGCGATTCAGCCGTTCTATGCAGGTCTTCTCGGCCGAGCCAGCGGGCTTGCGGTATCGATCGAGACAGATGGCGATGCGATCGTGGTGGCCGCCCGTGCAATGCCGGAACTCGCCGCGGCGCCAGCTGCCGCACAGCCGAGCGTGTAGTTCCGCCTTGCGCCAAGGACGCAGCGCGGGCGCCTGACCCGCTCGCCTCCTGTCGATATCGGCCAGCGCCAAAACGATCCTCGTCAGGCCGAATTTCGCAAAATTCCCTGTTATTTTCCCTGTTCTGAGGGAATCCGGAATTCAGTGCGGCAGTCGTTCAATATAATTCGAAATGCAGACACGTCGCGTAGGCCTCGCGTCGGGTAGCAAGAGCATTCCTTCGTGACCCACCATATCCTCATCGCCGGTGGCGGCATCGGCGGCATGGCGGCGGCGCTGGCGCTCCTCAACCGCGGCCATGATGTCGATGTGTTCGAGCAGGCTCCCGAACTCAAGGAATTCGGCGCCGGCGTCCAGATCAGCCCAAACGGCACCCGCGCCCTGCACGCGCTCGGTGTCCTCAAGACCTTGCGGCAGCTGTCCTGCGACACCGAAGGCAAGGAGGTCCGCCTGTGGAACACCGGCCGGACCTGGAAATTGTTCGATCTCGGCGCTGAGGCGATTGAGCGCTACGGCTTTCCTTACGTCACAGTGTTCCGCCCCGACCTTTTGCAGGTGCTGGTCGATGCGGTGCGCGCCAGAAAGTCGGACGCGATCCATCTTGGCAGGCGCGCCTGCGGCGTAACGCAGCACGACGGCCGGGTGACACTTGAGCTCGAAGATGGCGAGACCATCGAGGGCGATGCCTTGATCGGTGCCGACGGGGTGCATTCGGTCATCCGCCATAAGCTGTACGGCGGCGACCGTCCGCGCTTTTTCGGCATGATCGCATGGCGCGGCGTGATCCCAATGGAGCGGGTGCCGCAGCATATCGGCCGCGACAAGGCGACCAACTGGATCGGGGTCGGCGGTCATGTGGTCCATTATCCGTTGCGCGCCGGCAAGCTGATGAATTTCGTCGGTATCCAGGAACGCGACGATTGGCAGGTCGAGTCATGGACTACGCGAGGCACAGCGCAGGAGTGCGCCAACGACCACGCCGGCTGGCATCCGGATGTGCGGGCGCTGATCGCGGCCTCTCCGACCCTGTTCAAATGGGCCCTGATGGGGCGCGAGCCGCTGCCGCAATGGACGACCGGCAATGTGACCTTGCTCGGCGATGCCTGCCACCCGACGCTGCCGATGCTCGCCCAAGGCGCCGTGATGGCGATCGAGGACGCCGTGATTCTCGGCCGCTGCTTCGAGAAATATGGCGATGTTGCGACCGCGCTGTCGCGCTATCAGGATGCCCGCATCGCCGTCACCGCCCGCAAGGTGGCAGGCGCCAACGACAACGCCAAGCGCTTCCACAATCCGGCGCTCCGCACCGAGGAAGGTGCCACCGCCTATGTGGATCGCGAATGGAGCCGCGACACCATCATCCGCCGTTACGAATGGATTTTTACCTACAACGTCGATACGGTCGAAATCTGAGCCTTAAGAAGCAGTATGGAGGAGACCAGAAAGACCGATGATCGATCTCGCTGAAGTCGTCGTGCGCCTCGGCAGCGCCACGCTGATTGGCGCCGCCATCGGGCTCAATCGCGATCTTCATGACAAACCGATTGGCGTGCGCACCCTCGGGCTTGTGGGCCTTGCCAGCGCGATGGCCACTTTGGTCGTGTCGAATGGCGGCGCAGACGCTAATTCTGTCGATGCAGCGAGCCGTGTCATTCAGGGCGTGCTGACGGGCATCGGCTTTCTTGGGGCGGGCGTGATCGTGCGGCGCAACATCGGCGCCCGCGCTCATGGATTGACCAGCGCCGCTTGCGCTTGGACGACCGCCTGCCTCGGGCTGGTATGCGGCCTCGCAGCATGGCCGATCGTTGTGACCGGTGTGGTGCTGGTGTTTGTATTGCTGGTATTTGGCGGACCGTTCGAGCGCATGAGCCACCGCTGGCTCAGCCGGCATACCGGTCCGCCGGCGGAGCACGACGCTGGCGCGAAGCCTGAGACGTCGCTCGAATGAAACGATCTCGTACGGTGACATGGCGCGCTTGAAACGATCGCCCGCTCCTGCTCTCATTCGTCGCAAATGGCCCATAACGGGAGGAAAGGATTTCGAGCATGCCGTCCTTGAGCGATTGGAATGTTCCGCCGGACAAGCAGCCCAAGCCCACGGATTATGATTTCGATCTCGAGGCGGCCATGAACGCCGTAGTTGGCCTACGTGCAATGGTTCCGGAAGACGCCTTCACGGCGCAGATGCTTGGCACCGAGCGCGCCGGAAACGGTGTATTGATCCGCGACAGCGGACTTGTGCTCACAATCGGATATCTCATTACGGAAGCGGAAACGATTTGGCTCAGCCCCAACGTCGGTGCGCCGGTGCCGGGCCATGCGCTTGCGTATGACCAGGAAACCGGCTTCGGTCTGGTGCAGGCGCTGGCGCGGCTCGACCTGCCGGCGTTGCCGATAGGCAATTCCAGCGAGGCCCAGATCGGCGAACGCGTCGTCGTGGCCGGTGCCGGCGGCTGCAAGCACTCGGTTGCGGCGCGCATCGTCGCCAAGCAGGAGTTTGCCGGCTACTGGGAATATGTGCTTGATGAGGCGATCTTCACCGCGCCGGCACACCCTAACTGGGGCGGCACAGCGATGATCGGAGAGTCCGGGGAACTACTCGGCATCGGCTCGCTGCAGCTCGAACAGGGCCGTGAAAGGGGCATTTCGGGCCATCTCAACATGATCGTACCGATCGACCTCCTCAAGCCGATCCTCGATGATCTGTTGCGCCACGGCCGACCCAACCGGCCGCCGCGACCCTGGCTCGGTCTCTACGCAGCGGAGATCGACGACCGGATCGTGATTATCGGGCTCGCAGACCGTGGCCCGGCACAACGCGCCGGACTGCGTACCGGCGATATCGTGCAGACCATTGGCGGCGAGGAGGTCCACAGTCTCGCCGGCATGTTCCGGCGGGTGTGGTCGCTCGGCCGCGCCGGAGTTGAAATTCCCATCCGGCTGAATCGCGACGGGCATACGCTGGCGCAGAAGATCACGTCAGGGGATCGCAGCAGATTCTTCAAGGCGCCCCGGCTGCACTGAAAGCAACCGGCGGTTGCGGGCTACAGCGGCCGTGGGGCGGATTGGCGGGCGTATTCCGCCCCGCACCGGTGGGGTTACGCCTTTGGTTATCCCCCTTCTTATCTTTCGTTTACATGCGTTCCTGCACGGCATTGCCAACCAATGTCTTGCCGAGCGACCAGATCGCACCTGGAACCCGGTGAGTGGCGGCAATGACGTCGTCAAAAGCGTGCTCGATCAGATCGCAATCCTCGTCCGTGATGATGAGGGGCGGCAGCAGCTTTATGGTGTGGCTCGCGTGCCCCGCGACCTGAGTCAGCACTTTATGATCCTTGAATAGCGGGATGGTGACCAACTGGCAAAACAGTCCCTTGTTGGCAGTTTCCAGAAGATTCCAGCTTGCTTTGAGTTTCAATGAGGTTGGCGGCCCGAACTCGATCCCGATCATCAGACCTTTGCCGCGAACCTCGCGCACGAACTCGTACCGCTCGAACAGACGCCGGAAGGTAAAACGGAGCCGCTCGCCGAGTCGGTCGGCGCGGGCGATGATGCGTTCATGCTTCATGACTTCAAGGGTCGCAATGCCAGCAGCCATGGCGAGATCGTTCTTGGCATAGGTCGATCCGTGCACCACGGCGCGGTCGAGGCGATCGAATATTTTGTCGTAGATGCGTTTACGAGTCAGCACTGCGCTTACCGGCACGTGGCCGCCTGACAACGCCTTGGCGAGCAGCACCATATCTGGCTCGACACCCCAATGCTCACCTGCGAGGAACCGTCCGGTGCGACCAAGCCCGGTCTGAATCTCGTCGGCGACAAACAGTGTGCCGTGACGGCGGCATAGCGCCGCCGCTTCGCGCAAATAGTCATCGGCCGGTATGTTGACGCCTTTGCCTTGGATGGGCTCGACCACGAACGCCGCGATGTCGCGCGACGCGAGCGCGCGCTCGAGCGCGGCGAGATCATTGAACGGGACCACGCGGCAGTGCGGCAGCAGGGGCTCAAAACCGTTTCGGAAGATGGCGTCGCCGTTGAGCGACAACGAGCCGTTGGTCAAGCCGTGAAATGCATGCTCGCAATAGACGATGCCGGGACGACCGGTTGCACAGCGCGCAAACTTGATTGCGGCCTCGGTCGCCTCGGTGCCGGAATTGGCGAAAAACACCTTGTCGAGGTAGGGCACGAATTCGAGCAACCGCTTAGCCAGCACGCCGGCAAGTGGCGAAACGTCGAATTGGACCAGATTGGGCAAGTCCGCATCGAGCACGCTTTTAAGGGCTTCGCGCAGTGCCGGGTGATTACGCCCAATCGCGAACACGCCGTATCCGCTCAGGAGGTCGAGGTATTTATTGCCATCGCGATCGAATAGATACTGTCCGACGCCACGGCAGAACCCGACATCATATCCGATCGCGCGGAGGACCCGAACCATCTGCTCGTTAAGATGGCGCGCATGAACCTCGTATCGATCGGCTTCGTTCTGCGCATAAAGATGCGCGACGTTCAAGCTCATGAGCGCGCTGTCGGACGCATAGATAAGGTGGGGCCGATGACTCAATTGAACTTCCTCCTCCCTTCGTAATTCAACGGCTGCCGAAATGCCGCCGGAAACCGTTGGTAAAGCAACAGTCCGTTATAAGTTAGGTAAGCAGGAGACATGATGCGCTCCTTTCCGGCGATCTTGACTGCGACATTTTTGCTTGCAGGCCACGCCGCAGCCGCCGAGCCTACGGGCGAATGGCGCACTGCCAACGGGGCTGCCAACATTCGGATCGACGATTGCGACGGCGTCCTGTGGGGTATCATCTCGTGGGAGAAAGAGCCGGGAGGCGTGGATTCGAATAACGCCAATCCCGCCGCACGCAGTCGACCGATCCTTGGACTGCACATTCTTTTGGCGATGAAACCGACCAAACCAGGGCTTTGGCAAGGTGAGGTCTACAACGCGGAGAATGGTAAGATCTATGATGCGCGAATCAGCCTGACGTCACCGGACGTCCTGCGAATCGAGGGCTGCGTACTCGGCTTTCTCTGCGGCGGCGAGAACTGGACGCGGGTCAAGACGACCGAAGTCGCCCACCCGCCGCAACGAACACCGGCTTCGCAACGCACCGGCACGCCGAGACAAGCGCCGTCTCCAACGCTCACCGCCTGTTCAGGTATTACGGATGGAGCGGGGTCGGCCCATAAGGGCGGGCTGAAATAGCACCGCCGCCGCAAGCGTGCAGCAAAGCGACAGAGCCAGCAACTTGCCCATACTCGATGTTCCGGGATGGCTTGATAGCCACAAGCTGCCAAATGCGGTCGCGGTGGTCGCGGCGCTGAAGACAACGGCGCGCGTCAGGCTCGATTGCAGGAGCTTGGTGCGACCCGCACGCCATGACAGGATGTAATAGATCTTGAAGGCAACGCCGACGCCGAGCAGCAGCGGCAGCGCAACGATATTGGCGAAATTGAGCGGCAGTCCAATCAGCACGCAGATCTCCAATGTCACTATGCCCGCCAGTATCAAAGGCACCAGCGTCAGCAGCACGTCGCCGAATCGCCGCAGCGTGAGCCATAACAGGACTGCGATAGATCCCAACGCCCAGCCGCCGGCCTCGATGAACGCCCGCACGACGGCGTTGCCGGACTCCAGTATCGATATCGGCCCGCCGACTGCGTTCGGCTCGACCGCGAGGACCGCTCTCGCAAATGCCCGGAGATTCTCGTTGTCGTCCGGATCGCCCTTCGGCACGGCCTCGACAAGAACATTGCCGTCAGTGGCACGCCAGTTGTTGACGATTTCGGGCGGCAGATTTTCAAACGACACCTGCCTGGCTTGCATGAGATTGCGGAAATCGTCGAGATCATTTTTGATCGGCACGATGAAGACGGCTTCGGCGCGTTTGCGCGTCGCCTCATCCGCCGCGGCGAGCTTCGACAATGCCGTGGCAAGACTTAGCGAAGCCTCGGCGCCCGGCCCCACCTGCTCGGCCGCGGCCTTGGTGAGACCGTCAATTCCTCGCTTGAGAGCCTCGATGTTATCGGCGTCCGTCGGCGTCGGCCGCGGCGGTGCACGCAGGACCGGATTAAGGACGGCCGCGGCTTCAGCAATCATGGCGAGCTTTTCCGGTTGATCGGCCGGGATGAAATCCGAGATCGTCATGACGCGGTCAACCTCCGGCAACGCCTTGAGCCGCTGGGCTACTTGATCGGCCGTGGCGATCGAGGGCGCGAGAGCATAGATGGAATTGGCCCCGATACTCGGGTCGCGCCGCAGATCCAGATAGGTTGCAATCGATTCGACCTTTGGACTACGCAGGTTCATCGGGTTGAAGTCGAAGCGAAGATAATACAACAGCGGTAAACCCGCGATCGCCAGCCCGAAAGTCACCATGATGATTGTGCCCCGGTGGTTTTCCAGAAAGTCGTCAACTGGCGCCAGCCGGGCAAATCCGAGCCCTTCCGGCTCTCCGGCCGGATGAAACACGTAAAGCAAAGCAGGCAGCACCGTAATGCTGGTCAGGTAGGCAATTATCATTCCGGCGCCGGCGATCACGCCGAGTTCCGAGACGCCCCGATAGGCGGTCGGGAGGAACGACAGAAATCCCGCCGCAACGGCAGCAGCCGCAAGCGTCAGCGGAATTCCGGCGCGTGCGCCAGCCTGAGAGAGCGCGGTTCGCAAGTCCGGCATTTTGAACCGTTCTTGGCGGTAGCGAACGCTGAACTGAATACCGAAGTCGACACCAAGACCGATAAACAGCACCGCGAAAGCAATCGAAATAAGGTTGAGCGCGCCAACCAACATGAACCCGACCATGGCGGTGATCGACAAGCCGATGAACAGAGCAACCACCACGGCAAGGATGATCCGAAACGATCGCAACGCCAGCCAAAGAATGAGCAGCACCAGCGCGAGCGTAACGAATCCGTTGACGAAAGCGCCATCCTTGACGGTGGCGAACTCCTCATTGGCGATCGGCACCGGGCCGGTTAGCCGCACCTGCGCCTGAAAACGCGAGGCAAGTTCAAGGCTTGCGGCCGCAGCACGGATCGCGTCGGTCGCTTCCTCTCCGGGCTCCAAGGCGGTAAAATCAAGCTTAGGCTTGACATCGATAAGGCGGCGCAGATCGCCCGGCGTCGATGGAGTGCCGCTCATGAGTTCATGCCATGAGAAGGTCGCCGGACGGCCAGCCAACACATCTTCAAGTGCCGCGGCTGCCATGGCGAAGGGCCGGGCTACACCATCGAGCGTCAGTTCATGCTCGCGGACGCCAGCCAGGACCAACGCGATCATCTGGCTGAGACCGCGCAAGCTTGGGTCCACTACGGGAACGCGCACTAAAGGAGCGGCCGCGGCAAACTGCCTCGTTATCCCGCCGACTTCTTCCTTTGACCGAAATAGCAACCCATTCTGCGCAAAAAACGGCGTACCGCCGAGCTGTGTTACAGACGGAAACAATTTTTTATTTTCCGAGAGCTTATCCGCCAAAGCGGAGCGCGCGAGTGCGGCCAGTTCCGAGGTGGGCGCCTCCACAACTACAAGTATATTGTCGTGGGCTTTTTGAATAGATTTTTCAAATTTAAGTTCTCGTTGCCGCCACGGAAGTTTTTCTGAGATCAACGTATTGATGTCAGTGTTAATTGCGAAGTGTTCTACAGAATAATAACATGCAGCTGCAGCGATCAACATCGCCACTGCAATCGTCTTGTAGGCATATTTAGTACAAAAATCAATAAGAGCAACAATCGCTGTTTGCACCATGCTGTCTGATTTCCCGCTCTACCTGCCCCATTGATGGGACGCCAATCTGAACGAACCGCGTGCGAAACCGTTGCATAACGGCGAACGGTAAAACGCCAGGCTGTCTAGACTATGCAGTTACCTTTAACAAACCAGCACGTAGGGTGGGTCCGCCTTTACCCGCCATCTCGCATGGAATGGCAGGTTAAAGTGGACCCGCCTTACCAAACTAGTGCCCCCCGGCCTGATCTTCCAGTGCGGCTTCGGAATGCGATGGCGAGCCTGACGCATCGTTTAATAGCCGTTAGCGCATATGTTCGCCCCAGTTTAGCCACGAAAGGCAACGCGATCGGTATAGGGATAATTCGAATTGGTGATGCATCCGCAACGGCAATCCGTGCTAGGCTCTTCAGCGGGGTGAGGGGCCTCATCGGATCAAGCTGTGTAATCAATCGGTGCGGTAGCAGCACCGGGTTGGGTTTCGTTGCCGGCCCCGCACCGGCGAGCACGTGCGTACCTTTCATAAAGAAAGAGCCAGGAATGAAGATACCGTTCTTCAAGGAGATGAAGATTGGAGCCTACCTGCTCAGGCAGAAGATCCTTGGCCGCAAACGCTACCCATTGGTGCTTATGCTGGAACCGCTGTTCCGATGTAATCTCGCCTGTGTCGGCTGCGGCAAGATCGACTACCCGGATCCGATCCTCAACCGCCGGCTCTCAGTCGATGAGTGTCTGGCGGCAGTGGATGAATGCGGTGCCCCAATGGTGGCAATCCCGGGCGGCGAACCGCTCATCCACAAGGACATCGGCGCCATCGTCAGGGGCATCGTGGCGCGTAAGAAATTCGTGTCGCTGTGCACCAACGCGCTCCTTTTGGAAAAGAAGCTCGATCAGTTCGAGCCCTCGCCTTATCTGTTTTTCTCTGTGCATCTCGATGGGCTCAAGGAACACCATGATAAATCAGTGTCCCAGGAGGGCGTGTTCGATCGTGCTGTATCGGCGATCCGGGCCGCCAAGACGCGTGGCTTTGCCGTCAACGTAAACGCCACCATCTTTGAAGGGCATTCCGCGGAAGACGTCGCCGCGTTCCTGGATTTTGCCAAAGCTCTGGATGTCGGCGTTTCAATGTCGCCGGGCTATGCTTACGAGCGGGCACCCGACCAGGAACATTTTCTTAGCCGCCGCAAAACCAAGGAGTTATTCCGCCGCCTATTCGCGCTCGGCAGGGGGCGGGGTTGGAGCTTGATGCATTCCGGCCTATTCCTCGACTTCCTTGCCGGCAACCAAGCCTATCATTGTACGCCTTGGGGCATGCCGACGCGGAATATTTTCGGGTGGCAGAAGCCCTGCTACCTGCTCGGCGAGGGCTATGCAAATTCATTCGCCGAGTTGATGGAAACCACGGACTGGGACGCCTATGGCACCGGCCGCTACGAAAAATGTGCGAACTGCATGGCCCATTGTGGTTATGAGCCGACCGCAGCAGCGGCCACCTTGGCGCATCCGATCGAAGCGATACGGGTTGCACTGTTCGGAGTGCGTACCGAAGGGCCGATGGCGCCGGAAATATCACTGGAGCGACAGCGCCCGGCGCAATACGTATTCTCACGCCACGTCCAAAAGATGCTGGCGCATATTGGGGAGCCCAAGGTTCGGACCGAGGAAGCGGCGACTCGGAATTAGCGCCCGTCGGGCCGCCCAACTGTCAAGCCCGAGGCGGAAAATCGTCGGCACCTGCTTCGGGTGCCGAACAAGCGACCGCATGATGGCCTGAAAGTCGATCCCACCGTTGGCATTCGTCGCCACCAGCGCTGCCGGCGGCAACCCCCGATGCGAGGGGTCCGTGATGACCCGGAACGCAGCGAACGGAACCCGGTGCTCGAACGCAATTCGCGCCGCCACGTGAGATTCCATATCGACCGCAACCGCACCGGTTTTTTCGTGAAGCTTCCGCTTGGCCTGAACAGAGGCAAGAGGCACGTCGGAACCCGCAATATCGCCGAATGAAACGCCCCGCAGCGCGGCATGCCGTGGTTTCGTCCCCTGAACCATGTCCATCAGCGATTGCGCCCAGCCGATGTCGCTCGTATAACGGCCGCTTTCTGTAATAATATTGCGCGCGACGATGCACGCCCCAGGCTTGAGGTGCGGCGCTAATCCTCCGGCGATGCCGAAGCTTAAAACGCCGTGGCATCCCTTCCGAATTGCGACCTCAAGCGATCGCCGGAGTTGTATCTGCCCGCCGCCGCAAACCACCGCTACCCCAGGGCCGGCCACGATACGCGCTTCAAAAGCGAGGCCTGTTACGGCCACAAAACGTGGCCTATTCACATCGACCAATGAACCCCCCTGAGGTAACAGAAAGCCAGAAAACTCGCGACCCGGCCGTCGCACTGCGCATAAAAACAAAGCACGTGGGCTGCGAGAGTTCAAGGTTAGTTATCAATTAGTTAACAAGCGCGACTTTTGTGTCACATGCCGAATGCGACAGCACGACCGTTGCCAGACTCGAGACCTCGGTAACGGGCCAGTGCCCATAAAGGGAAATATCTCCGGTAGCCGTGGTAACGCAGGTAAAATACGCGGGGGAACCCGGTCGCCGTAAAGCGCGGTTCGGTCCAGAACCCATCATCGCTCTGAGTTCTGCCTAGGTAGGCAATACCCCTCGCGACGGCTTGGTGATCGGTCCGACCTGCCGCCATCAGGCCGAGCAACGCCCATGCGGTCTGGGATGCGGTGCTGGGCGCACGTTCATAGCCGCGGTATCCGAGCTTGTAACTCGTTCCGTCCTCGCCCCATCCCCCGTCCGAATTTTGGATCATGACCAACCAATCCGCTGCGTTACGGACGAGGTCGGATTTCGGATCGAGGCCGACTGCGTTGAGCGCACACAGCACCGACCAGGTGCCATAAATGTAATTCATGCCCCAGCGCCCGTACCAACTGCCGTCTTGAAGCTGAGTATCGCGCAGATAATCGACCGCGGCACGCAACATAGGGTTGGTATCAGGCCGTTCGCCAAGTTGGGCCAGCATGGAAATACAACGCGCTGTGACATCTTCGGTCGGTGGATCGAGCAGCGCGCCATGATCCGCGAACGGGATGTTGTTGAGATAGTAATAGGTATTGTCGGCGTCGAACGCCGCCCAAGCGCCATTGCGACTCAACAAGCCCTCGATCCATTCGCGCGCACGCGCGATTGCGGTGTCATATTCCCGGGTCGGTTGCCGTTTGCGCATGCGATCCAACGCCATCACCACCACGGCGGTGTCGTCGAGATCCGGATAGTGCGGATTGGCATATTGAAAGGCCCAACCGCCGGGTCGAACATTGGGACGCCGCGCCGTCCAATCACCCTTCACATCGAGGACCTGTTTCGGTAGCAGCCATTGCAGGCCGCGGCGAACACCTGAGCCTGCGGCGGCGTCTCCCGCTTCCAGCAAGGCGTGGCAGGCCAGTCCGGTATCCCACACGGGCGAGACGCAAGGTTGGCAATAGGCCTCGCAATCATTGACCACCACGAGCTTATCAACCGCAGCACGCGCCACCGCGGCGTGCGCATGGTCCTTCGGATAACCGAGAACTGCGAACATCATCATGCTGTTGGCCATAGCCGGGTAAATGGCGCCAAGGCCATCCTCGCCATTGAGTCGCTCGATGACGAAATCGACCGCACGCGCAATGGCGCGCCGGCGCAGTGAAATCGGAAACCAGGGCTCAGCGGCGCGCAGGATTGCGTCGATTACGCGGAACAACGTAAACCAACCCACATTCTGGTGAGGGGCCTTTTCGGGCGGTCCGATGTCGCGCGGGTTTTCTAGAAACAACTCATCGATCGTCACCCCGCGCCGGTTCTTGGCGAGCGGCTTGAGGGCCTGCAGGACCAGAAGCGGCACGATGACGGTGCGCCCCCAATAGGAAATCTTGGTCAGGTGAAATGGAAACCAGCGCGGCAACAGCATGATCTCGACCGGCATGACCGGAACACTGTTCCACGTCAGCACTCCATAGAGCGACAACAAGACGCGGGTGAACACATTCGATTGCTTGGCCCCACCGCGTGAAAGGATGGCCTCGCGCGCCCGCATCATATGCGGAGCGTC
>Ga0126369_10001571_pt1 | contig 15870 bp, 14 predicted proteins | sample PanSoiMetaPlot_1_FD_109646 | JGI IMG/M metagenome (GOLD analysis project Ga0126369, IMG submission 109646) | Tropical forest soil microbial communities from Panama - MetaG Plot_1 | ecosystem: Environmental > Terrestrial > Soil > Tropical forest > Bulk soil | place: Panama | collected 2016-02-17 | reverse complement strand
GCGCGAGTGAACCATCTCTCCAGATCGCCAGGAAGCTGAACTCGATTTTTCGCGTTCAACATCAACGCTTCCCAGGTGCTGACTGCTGACACCCAAATTTCATTGGCCGGATTTTCCAACTCTGCCCTTACTCGTTTTGAAAGCTTGGCGGGATTCCCCAGAGCCCACAGCCATATGTGAGTGTCGAGTAAGAGTTTCACTCGCTGGGTTCCTTCCAGTCGCGATCATCGAATACCGGCGACACGATGTCGCCCGGGAACTTGATCTCGCCTTTCATGGAGCCGAGCCAGCTTCGGCTTTTTTGATTCTGAGAAGGAGGGTTTACCTCGGCGATGGGCTTCCCGAATTTTGTGACCAAGAGCGGCTTCTTCGTCTTTTCAACCTCCTCGAGCAGGGAGAGACATTTCGCCTTGAATTCGGAAATTGCCACTACCTTCATAGCGCTATTAAACCATGGTCAGAAGTAATAGTCAATAGAGAAGGAGAATTGCACCGCAGCATGGTTATCGTAGGACCGACCTGGCTTCCCCAGTCGCCCAAGCTACCGCCTTGCATTCAAGCAAGCTACTTAAGCTGGACCATCGTAATTAACACCGCAGAATCGGTCATCCAAGCCCTCGCCATCGAAATCCGCTACAAGATTTCATTCTGGGACGCGCTCATTATCCAAGCAGCTAGGAGTTCCGGTGCGCGGTTCTGTAATCAGAAGATTTGGCGGACGGGCAGACCTACGGTTCCGTGCGGGTCATCAATCCTCTCAATGGCTCGACTTCAGAATAGGTCACACCTGAATTCACGATTGGGTTCCTACGACGAAGAAGGCGATTTTTACCTGTCGACCCTGGACCGTCGGCATCAAGGAAGTCCACGACGACATTTGGCTGGTGAGCTTTATGGATTATGATCTGGGATACTTCGATCTGGAGAGGCGAGTGCTCGAACCACTCGAAAATCCGTTCGGCCCAAAAGTGTTACCCATGTCTTAGGTACGAACTGTCACCCATGTCTCCGGGCTGGACCCCTGGATAAGTGGCGCGCCCGGTGAGATTCGAACTCACGACCCCATGCTCCGGAGGCATGTACTCTATCCATCTGAGCTACGGGCGCGCGGTGCAGAAAAGTGGGTCGCGGGCAGTTAATCCGCCCGACAGTTCTATTCTATCTCGCCTCATTCCCTCGCGCTAGCCGCATTCCTCTGCCCCATCGGCTGTTCTTCGTGTGGCGAATTAACCAATCGTGCGAGAGCGAATTCCCTTTGCCAGCTTTTCAATTTCCTCGGCCTTTTTAATCATGATAACGGAAAGAACCTGCACCGAATCGGTTTTCTCCACTTCGGCTTTCAACTCGCTGGCCAGTTGATAGAGGCGCTCGATGTTCTTCTTGATGTCTTTCTGGTTGGCTTCCAGCACGGCTTTGGAGTCGATCTTTGGTTCTTCAGGATCCTCATCCCTTTCTTTGATCGGCGGCTTGATCGGGGGCCTGGTCTGGCTCTCTTGCCCTCGCATAGAGTAGCCCATGACGCCCGAAGCAAATAACGTGGTCAGAAATCTTCGTCTTGATTTCATGATCAAAACTCCCTTTGGCCTATCAACCCTCTCTACCGCGCGCGTATGTGCTTTTGAAACCTCCTCCAATGTTATACTCCCCCTCTCTTAGATATCATGCCAAGTTATTTGAATCATCTGTGGGACTTGACGCTTCCTCATGCTTTGCGCTTGCTGGGTCTTCTTGTCCTCGTGCTGGTTTTGAACCGGCTCCTGCGGGCTGCGAGCAATTTGATTGTCAAGACGGCTATCGGTCCGGGCCGCCAATCGCAACTTCGCGAGCAACAGACGCGTGCGCTGGCCGGGATTGCTTACAGCACGGGAAGCAAAGTGGTCTGGGCGGTCGCGGTGCTCATGGGGCTGCACGAATTCATGGACGTGACGCCCGCCGTAGCCCTTGCAGGTGTTGCCAGCGTGGCTTTGGGATTCGGCGCGCAAACGCTTGTGCGCGACGTCATTGCCGGATTCTATATCGTTTTCGAAGATCAGTTTGTGGTGGGGGACACGATTCAAATCTCAGCTTACACCGGCCGCGTGGAACATCTCACGCTTCGACGGACGGTCCTTCGTGATGATCGCGGAGCGCTGGTGACCATCGCCAATGGCGAGATTCGAACAGTCAGCAATCTGAGCCGCGACTGGTCTCAAGCCTTCGTCGACGTTTCCCTGGCGCCCGAGACTCCCGTCGACAAGCCATTAAGAGCCTTGGAGACTGCCGCTGCAGCATTGCGAGGTGATCCATCATGGTCGCAAGCCCTTGTCGATGGCCCCCGGATCCTTGGCGTTCAGGACTTTGGCAGAACGGCCTCGACCATTCGCCTGCAGGTACGGACAACTCCGACGCGGCAGGATGAAGTGACGCGGGAGTTGCGCCGCCGCATCCAAGCGGAGTTTCTCAAACAAGGAATACCCGTTTCCAGCGTCCAGCGCATCGAACTTACCGGCGTTTCTCATTCGTTGCAGGAAGCGGCCCAGCCGGACACTGCGAGTTAGCCCAGGAGGATGCGCCATGGCCCAGATCACATACGATGAAGTGAACCTCATGCTGCGGCTTTACGACCTGCGGCGCGAATCGCGCCTGCGGCAGGCACGCGCCTGGTTCACCGACAACTTCCACCCCAACTCTCCCGAAGACATGATTGAGAAGTATCCTCAAGGCAGCGAAGAGAACACCTACATCCGCATGGTAATCAGCTACTGGGAAATGGTGGCAAGCATCGTCAATCGCGGTCTCATCAATGATGAGCTCTTTTTTGAAAGCAATGGGGAAATCTGGGTGGTGTGGGATCGCATGCGCACCATCGTTCCAACATGGCGTTCGGCCTTCAAAAACCCTCACCTGTTTCAGAATATTGAAGAAACCTGCAAGCGCTTCGAGGCTTGGCGGGAAAAGCGTGCGCCTGGATCTACGATGGCGATGCGCCAGATGCTCGGGCAAGCGAAATCGAAGACCAAGGTTGTTTGAGCCAGCTGAACTATCGTCTACGCCAAGCAGGTTCAGCCGCGAGTTCGCTTGTGGCATCAGGCTGCGTTTTGCAGCGGCTAGCCTTACGCAATTACGCCCAGCCGCCTTTGCGGTGTAGCGAGCGGTATCCACTTCGTGAAGCAACTCTGCTTAGAGGGCAGAGGTGATGGACGTCCCAGCCGCGGCGAAAACCGTGGACATTTCATCCCCTGCAAATGACAGGAAGCACTTTACAACCACTGGGTCGAATTGCGTTCCGCTGGACTCGGAAAGGCGACGAATGGCTTCCTCGAACGGCAAGCCCTTCCGATACGGACGCGAAGAAACCATCGCATCAAAGGCGTCAGTGACGGAAACAATCCTCGAGACAATTGGAATCTCCGCGGCCTTCAACCCGGCGGGGTATCCCTTGCCGTCGAAAAACTCATGATGGTGAAGAATATCGAGAGCTGCGCGCTCAAATCCGGGAAGCATGCGTAGCACGGCCCAACCGTATTCGGGGTGCTTCTTCATCAGCGCGTATTCTTCGTCGTCCAGGCGGCCCGGCTTGCGCAGAATGGAATCTGGTATGCCCACTTTCCCAATATCATGCAGAAGGGCCGCAACTTCGAGGTTTTGCAGGGCGGCTTCTTCGAGGCCCAGTTCCTGTCCCACACGCATCCCCCATTCCGCGAGGCGCGTGCTATGCACTCCGGTGTTGAGATCCTTTAAGTCGAGTAGCTGGTTAAAGGCGCAAATCACTGAATTGCGCAACGCAGAGGCTTGCTCTTCAAGCTGCTTGATCCGCAGGGATTCCGGCGCTGAAAGAAGCGGAGAGCTTCCTATCGGCGCCGGGATTTGACCCTTGAACATCCGCTGTTACAAACAGAGCAACGAGCAGGAGCCAGGACTAGTTGTTGAACCCGAGCCGTTCACCCACGCTGAGACGGCTTGATAGACATTGAGTCGGCCATGATTCAGGTCCGGCGTGAGGGCTTGTGCGTTGGCCAGGGCGTTGGCTGCCTGGGATTGATTGAGGCTGGATTGCTTGGCACTAAGCATCAGAGCGACAGTCCCAGCAACCAGAGGCGAACTAAAAGACGTCCCCGATTCGCTGGCATAAGTGCCGCCCGGGTAGGTGCTAATGACGTATTCTCCCGGAGCGGCGATCCAAACGTCGGCGGAACCGTAATTGGAGAACGAGGAGCGGCTATCCCAATTCGTTGTCGAAGCAATACCGACAACCTGGCCGTTCATGGCTGCAGGATAGACGCGCGCACTGGTGTTCTCGTTCCCGGCCGCTGCCACCAGAACCACGCCAGCCTTGTTTGCATAAGAGACAGCTCGATTAAGAGCGGATGACGATGAACTCAGGTCGAAGCTCATATTCACCACGTTGGCGTGATTCTGGACCGCGTAGTAAAGAGCCGCGATGATGTTTGAAATATAGCCAGTTCCGTTGGAGGAGAACGCTTTCAGCGGGAGAATCTTGGCACTCGGGGCGACTAGGTGCACAAGGCCGGAAGTCATCGTGCCATGACCAAAGGCAACGTAAGGAGAGCCATCCAACACCGCGGCAGTGGACTGATCCAATACTGCTGCGGTGGATTGCTGGACATACCCGGGCTGCCCCTGAGAGTTCTGGCTCCCAACTTGCGTCCCGCCCAGATCAAGCCACTCGGACGCACCCGCCTGATTCCGGGTGAAATCATACCCCGGTAGCAGAACCGCACGCAGGACAGGGTGATAGGGATCCACACCTGTATCAATCAACGCCACGATTCCGGTGCCGGAGATTCCGAAACCATTCTGAGCATCCTGAAGACGGATGATTTGCGTCGCAGGCTGTGCCGCATAACCATGCCACACTACCGCTCCGTAATAGTTCACCGGTGAAGTGTCGTAGAGACCGTAAGGAATGCTCGGAAGATTGGGTTGTGGCAGGGGCTGGAGATTATCCGCCTCGATGCTGACAATCCCGAGCAGCGACTCCAGCAAAGTCAATGTGGTGCTCAAGAGGTTCGTGGAGGTCACCAGAAAGGTCTGGTTTACCCCGCCGTCCAGGCTGCCTTTCACCTGGCAGCCAAGCAGGGAGCACAAATTCAAAACGGAAGAAAGACCGCCCGTGGAAACAACGATATAGCGTTGCTGAGCAGCCGCCGGCCGGGAGCTAGCCAGCATCAGGACGATCAGTGCCAAGAGTATGGTTGTCCTGTGTTTCATAGGTTACGACCCGTAAAGGGCCTCCTGGAATTGAATTCCTCAGCTATCGGTTGGAGGTTTGCCCCGCTAGTTTCGCGGGAGAATCCTTCCTGCCCAATAGTACGACTGTGTCTTCCCGCCCTCCCGAATTGGCCATCGCTCCTGGTACTTCCGTACCAAAGGCGCGCTACGCGGCCCATTCAAAAGAGCGCAAATTCAATTGTCACCCTGCGGCATGCGGCCCAGCGCATCGCGAAGGGAAATCACGATCGGCTCGCCGTGCGTGCCTGCAAACGTGATTTGCAGGTCGCCGCTGTTCTTGATTTCGCAAATAAACTCGCCGTTCTGGTTGCTCACCGCATTCACGACATGACCACGCAAATTCGAAAGCGTGACGCGCACATCCTTCCCGGCGATTCCAGGATTGCTCAGGTCCAAGAGCTGGCCAGTGACCATGAGATTGTTGCTCCCGGGCTTGGATTCGATTTGCAGGTCAATCTGAAAGGGATCCGCGCGATAGAGCATCTGTCTTGAATCGGTAGCCGCCGAGCGGGCCCCTTCGACAACGGGCTGCAGGAAGCTGTCGAAGAGAACCGATATCCGACTCCTGGATTCCTTTCTTTGCCCCTTCAAACCAGCGGCCGCAAAAGCGGCCTTAACAACCCTTACCGTGTCTTCCGGCGGCTCGTAGTTCTTCTCTGCCACCGCTGACCCTTGCACGCGCTGCCACATCGCAACGGTTTCCTGGCAGCGTTTGCATCCCACTCTCAAGTGTTTCTCCATTTCCTCCAACTGCTTCGGAGAAACCGCTTGATTCACGAAATCAATCCACTCCTCCGCTGTAAAGTGCTTCATCGTTTTCCCCCGAAGTCCTTTCCTTCCTTGGCCACCGTGGCTGAGAAATCCTCTGCCAACACTCGTTTTATAGGGGACGAAAAGGGGACAAAAAATAGGCGGGTGGGCAGCTTAAAATGGGACCCTGCGGAATTCTAACCAAGTCCTTTGGAATCAGTTAGTTTACCGACAAGAACAAAGGGTGCCCAGTAGAATGGGTGCGGCTTCTGCTGGCGCAGCTCGCGCATCGCGTATTGTAGTGCTCCCGCCATGTCCGCACTCTCGATGTATTTCCGGTAGAAATGGCTCATCAGTTCGGCGGTGCTTTCATCGTGTACGTCCCACAGGGAAAGCAGTAAGGTTGTAGCCCCAGCGCAGAACAGGCCGCGCTGAAGGCCCAACAATTCGTCCCCGGCGGCAACAAAATTCATACCCGTGGCGCAGCCACTGAGAGTCACCAGCCTGGCGCTCAACTTCATCTGGTAAAGGTCGTACAGATTCAGGTATCCGTCGCCCAGACGAATGCCCGAGAACATGGGGTTGTCCTGGCGATACATCCCGTGCGTGGCGATATGCAGCAGCCCACTTGCCGGTCCTTTTTCCCGAAGCAACGACGAAGTCGCCTGCTGCCCCAAGTGGAGGGAAGGACTCGGCAGCAAAGAGCTCACGCTGCGCACTTCGTCCAGGATCTGCGGGGCGCGTTCGTCCGCAATACCCAGCACCAGGGAAACGGGCGCATCGCTTGGCACTTTTTGCTGGCACAGAGAGAAAACTGTTGCACTCGGCGCATAAGAAATAGTGTAGGCATCGCACAGATACTGGTCGCCGTTTTTCAATGCATGGAAGGGCAGAAAATGGAGAGGGCCGTGGGGCACAAAGATGAGATGTTTTTCCTGAAAAAGCATCCGCAGCGGCGCGATCAACTCGCTGTAGAGCGATTCCAAATGGCTCTGCGTAGCGCGCAAGAGAGGCGCTTCGAATCGCTGCACGTAATTGTTACCCATGCGGAATTTGGAAACTTGAAAACGCAGCAATTGAAGGAGATGGGCCACGCGGGAAAGCATGGTTACCGGCAGAATTTTCGCACTGTTACGCGAGATGACGGCGGCAACCAACTGCTCACCAGCAATGAAATATTCGACGAGTGTCGCGTTCTCCGGCAAAGTGGTTTGGAGTTTCTTCAGGGAAAAGTCCGCCGGCGCTTCGAGAGTAGCGTTTTCTCGCTCGTGAGCGGGCAGCTCGCGCAAAGTGCGCAACAATTCCTTCTCGTGGGATTGCACAATTTCTTGCAGGTTTTCGAGTTTCTCGCGGGATTTTGCTTCCGGCCGCAATTGTTCGAGTTCAATCCGGTGGTAGTACCAATTCAGTTCCTCACGCAAATCCCGAATCCGGCGGACCAAGTCGCTTTGTCCGGTCTCCCCGAGTGGAAGGCTCTGTCCGCTCTGGAAGATCATTTCAATCATGTTGCGCGACTTGGCGGCTTCGATGCATGCAAAAGCCTCTTCCGTCGAGGTTCCAGCATCTCCGCCGCTTAAGTAGAGAGAAACCAGGGCTTCGTAGACTTGCATCCTGTTTTTGACGAACGAAATCTTCAGTTCCTCGCCTTGCAGACGGCTGCGCAAAGCTTCGAGCGCTTTTCGGGCCACCAAATAGGCGCTGTGCGCCGCCTGCCTTTCGCCGCGCGCGCGGGCAATTTCTCCTTGCAAGAAATGAGCTTGATAGACCAAGACGGGCGGCTGCACTCCAGAGATTTTTGCGACGGCAGCGCGCGTCTCCTGGTCAGCTGTCGCGAGATCCTCCACTTGGAGGGCAATTTGGGCGAGCAGCAGGTGAGCCATGACGGCTTTGCCCGAAAGCGCCGATTGATCGAAGAACGCCGCGGCTGAGTTGCAAAGGCGTTTGGCCTCGAAGTATCGGCCCTCCTGGAAAAGCAATAAGCCTTGGTAGAGATCGATAAGCCAGGGCCATACGAGATTATCTTCGCGCACGAAAATTTCGCGGGCCTTCACAAATCGCTCGAGTGCCTGTAGGGTTTTCCCCTGCTGGCCGTAAGCCGTCGCCTCGTTCGCCAGCGTCTTTGCAGCCTCGTAGCCCATTCCGAGTTTTTCGAATCGAAGGAAACCTTCATGGGCCATTTCCCGCGCTTCTTCGCTGAGATTCAGCTCGAGGTAGATGTCAGACAAATCCAAATGACAAAGAGCCAGGTGATAGGCGTCGCCGGTGGCCTCGCAGGCGCGCCTTGCGGCGTAAAGCGCCTCGATCGCCCGGCTGTATTCGCCGCGCAGATAATACAAATACGCAATGTTGTAGTCTGCCTGAGCGACCAGCAGCGGCATATTGTGTTGCGAGCAAAACGAGCGCGCTCTCTGATAAGTGGCCAGCGCGCGGGGAAAGTCGTTCAGGCTGATCAGACACACCGCCATGTTGCTGAGCACGACGGCGATTCCCTCGACGTCTTTATACGGCACCAGGCCCGGGTAGGCGCGCTCGTAATGAGCGATGGATTCTTCAAAGCGGTCCTGGCGGTGGTAGATATTGCCGACGTTGATTTCCAATCGCGCGAGACGCCGCTGGTCATCGAGACGAGTGAAAATCTCTCTGGCACGCTCTGCCGCCCAGAACGCCTGATCGTATTCGCCCAGCAGAATCAACGGCTGGATGGAAGTGCTCAAAGTTCGTCCGGCTTCCTTCCAATCACCGACAGACTCGTACAACTTGAAGGCCCGCTGGTGAAGCTCCGTGGCGGCGCGATTGTCGCCGGAGGAGTAAAGGGCGTTTGCTTTGGCACGCAAGCTGAGCGCCAGTGCGTCCTTGCGCTTCAGGCGCCCGCCAATCAGGATGGCCGCTTCCGCCAGGTGCAGCGCTTCTTGCGTGCTTACGCGAACGCGCTCCACGACTTGCTCCGCAAGTTGTTCGACAAATTCCTTGCGGATTAAGCCGCGATGCCGCGTAAGAAACTTCCGGCGATCCCCTTCGGTGGAGAGCTGGGCGAGCTGGGCGATGAACTCGCCAATGGAACTCTTACTACGCGTTGCCGGCATTACGAGAAACCCAAGTCCTCGAGTTGCCTGCGGAGCCGCTCGATGCACCGCTGGCGCGTGAAACCAATGGAACCTACAGCGAGTCCCAGTTCTTTGGCAACTTCGGTGTACGGCCTCGCGGGAACTTCATAAAAAAGCAGCTCCACCAGCCGGCGGCACTGCGGCGTCAGCGAAGCCATCGCTTCGCGCAGCATCTGCTCTTCCTGGGTCTGTTGCACCAAGCTCTCCGCAATGGACGGAATTCCCGGTTCAGGCAGGTCTTCATCCCCATCGCGGCTGACCACGCGCTGGCCCTGCCTCTTCCAGCGATAGCTCTCATGGTGCGCTACCTGCATCAGCCACTTCGGGAGGGCACGCGGCTCACGGATTTCCGGCAGGCGTGTCAGAAGCTCGGTACAAGTCGCCTGAAATACGTCAGCCGCTTCCTGGGGCGGGAGTCCATATTTCACCGGAATCGAGTAAATCAAGGCCTTGTATTTTTCTATGAGCAAAGACCAGGCTTCTTCACTCCCGGCCAGGCACTCCTTGACAAGGAACGTGTCATTCGCAACGACACCCTGGGCTTTTCCGGTTTTTGAGCTTGCGGGGCTCATCGACTGGCGTTGACCGCGTCCATCCTGAGATAGAGTTGTTCCACGTTCCAAACCACGTAAGGTTCCAGCACCGCTGGGCGAAAGTTGCCGACCGTCTTTCTGGCACCCGTTAGAATATCTGGGCTGGCGAGAAAAATCATGGGTTGATTGTCCCAAAGGATTTCCTGCGCCCGATCGTAGAGTTTCTTCCTCTGTTCGAAAGTGCGCGCATACATTTGCTCGTTGATCAGCCGGTCGATTTCCGCTTCCCACGGTGTTGCGGCGTGAGTTTGGGAAGGATTCCAAAGATGCGTGCCGCCGCTCGATAGCCAAACGTTGATGTCGGAATTGGGGTCCGCGTCGAAGCTGGCAATTCCCAGCACGCAGGCGTCGTACTCTTTCGTCTGCGTGACGCGGTCGAGCAACGAGCGAAATTCCAACGGGACTACCTGAACGTGCATTCCAAGCTGTTTCAAATCGTCCTGAATCAATGCCGCCATTTTTGTGCGGTCGGCATTGGAGGAACTGGTGATGAGGGAGAACTCCACGGGCTTGCCACTTGGGTCCTGGAGCTGCGATTCGCCGTTCGAAGCGGCTGTCCATGAAAAGCCGGCTTCTTTGAGAAGCGCGCGAGCCTTTTCAAGGGAACGCGGCGGATGTGGCAATTTTTCATCCAGCCAACGCCGGTTGCCGGGCGTCACCAGTCCCCAAATCACCGAGCCGCGCCCTTGGTAAACCAGCCGCACAATTGCTTCGCGGTCGATGGCTGCCGACACCGCTTGCCGGAATTTTACATCCCGGAACCATTTTAGTTTTTGCAGAGTTTCAGCCGAGGTCTTCTCCCCAGGCGCACTTAAATTGAAAAAGAGAAAGTTGTATTCGAGTCCGGGTCCGGCGTCCACCATGGTGTGATCTTTTTGCTCCCGAGAGAGCACGGAGAAGTTCTCCGCGCCAAGCCGGCTGATTAAATCCGTCTCACCGGACTGGAACCTTAGAACTTGAGCGTCTGCGCTGGGCACAAAGAGAAAAACCAACTCGTCCAGGTAGGGCAGTCGATTGCCTTTCGCATCCGTTTTCCAGTAGTAAGGATTCCGCTCCAACACCAATCGCTGCCCGGCAACATATTCCTTCAAACGGAAGGGGCCAAGGCCCGCCCACTGATTGGCAGAAGTCCCCAAAGTTCCGAGTTGCCCAATCTTGCCTTCTTGGTAAGGCTTTTCCAAAAGGTGCTTCGGCAAGATCGCCCATCCATCGAACATCCTCTCCGCAACGCCGTAGGGCTTCGGAAGTTGAAAAACGACGGTTTGAGAATCCACCTTGCGCAAGGTGATGGGCTGGCCATCAAAAATCAATAGATCGCGTTGCGGCGCGTGAACTTTTTCATCGAGATACACGCGAAAAGTGAATAAAACGTCGTCGGCATCCAGCGGGGACCCATCAGAAAACTGCAACCCGCGCCTCAACACCAAGGTATATTGCAGCCCATCGGGCGAGATCTTCCAGGACTTCGCAAGAGCCGGTTCCGTCAATTGCGTCGCGCGGTTAATGTGAACCAAATCTGCTTGCATCACGCCGATAACCTCGCGCGATGGCGCATCGGCAGCAATCAGCGGATTCAGCGTCTTCGGTTCCGCCCGCAGAGCGACAACGACTCTCCCTCCAGGGCGGCCAATCTCTCCGGGTAACACCAAGAATTCTTCTTTGACATTTTTTTGCTGAGGGAAAGCAACAAGCGGCGCGACAAGCATCCAAACAACGGCGGTTAGAATACCTCGCGAAACCCCTCGCAACGAGCAATCTGCTCTCGCTGTGCGCACCTTAAGCCCCCAAGTTACTTCCCTATCTTGTACGGCTCTGCGTACTGCTGCAACCTGCTCCCCAGTCCAAGGTATCCTAGAAAGAAAGGCATGATCATTAACGCGGGTAAATACATCCACCAGTAAGAAACCAGAACGCTGTATTGTTGCAAACTGGAGAGAAGATTTCCCCAGCTGGGAACCGGTTCTGGAACACCCAGGCCAAGAAAAGACAGCGTCATTTCCGCAAGGACGAATTGCGGCACGAGAATCGCTGCCTGCGTCAGCAGCACGCTCGACGCCTCCGGAACAATGTGGCGGCCGAGCAGATATCCTCCGGTGGCGCCGAATCCGCGAGCCGCTCGGACGAAGTCCCGCTCCTTGGCACTCAGTACGACTCCGCGAACCAGCCGCGCTGGCCGCGCCCAGCCCACGGCCCCAAGCACCGCAATGATCAGAAAAAAAGCCTGAAGGGGGTTCACAGCAAGGGGCAAGAAAGCGCGAAGCGCAAAAAGAAGATAAAGCCACGGCAAAGCCAGGAAGAGTTCCGCGAGACGCATCAGCAAATCGTCTCGCCAGCCTCCGAAATAGCCCGCCACGGCACCGACGCACAAACCGAGGAGCAGCGTAATCCCAGCTCCTAAGAGACCAGCCAACAAGGAAACTTGTCCGCCGTAGAGAAACCGGGACAACTGATCCCGCCCATACGAATCACTGCCCAGCAGGTAAATCTTTTCATTTTCGGCACCGAACAGATGCCAGTCCATTGGCAGGAATCCCAACAACCGATAGCGCGCGCCCCGAACAAAGAAACCTAACGCTAGTGGGCGGCCCCGGTTCTCCTCGTACTGATCAAACGTTCCTTCACGAAGCTGCAACGCGTAAACAAACGGCCGCGCATGAAAATGATGCTTGGTATCCACAAGGTGAACTCGCATGGGTGGTTGGTAAGGGTTTTTTCGGTCCTGCTCTGTCGGATCATAAGGCGCGAAAAAGCCGGCAAGAATCACGATCGCATGGAGAGCGACAAGCAGGACAATCCAGCTCGAGATGGCGCGTTTCCCTTTCAACTGCCGGCCTCCGTGCGAATCCGTGGATCGGCCCAATAAAGGAGCAGGTCCGCCAGGAAATTCCCGCCGATCAGAAAGAGTGTGGAGAGCAGAACGCCACCGATAACCACGTAAAGGTCACGGGCCAGGATGGCTTCCAACAAAAACGGCCCGAGCCCCGGCCAGCTCATCACCACCTCAACGAGCAGCGAACCGCTCAGCAACATCCCCACGCTGAACCCGAGGAGAGAAATCAGCGGATTTGCCGCGGCAGGAAGTGCGTATCGGTAGAGCAGGGTTCGTCGCGGGATTCCGTGCCCTTCCGCAGCCAGAAGAAACGGAGCATCCAGAACTTCCGCTACCGCCGCGCGCACATGGCGGACGAGCGGAGGCAGAACGGAAAACACCAGTGCCGCAACTGGCAGGGCCATGTGAAGAAACAAATCGCCAATCTTTCCAGCGAACGAGAGACTCTCAAAATGCAGCGAGACCATCCCTCCGGCCGGAAACCACCCGCTCTTGACGGCCATCACCAAGAAGCCCAGGGCAAGCGCCAGGTCCGGAATCACCAGGAGCGCAGCGGTTGCGGACGAAACCAGCCGGTCAGGCACCCCACCTTGATGTTCGGCGCTCCAAATGCCTAAGGGCAATGCCATCCCCCAAGCAAGAAGCATGGCGGTCACCGTCAAGAGCAATGAATTTCGTGCGCGAACCAACAACAGCGGAGCCACGGGACGGTTATAGGCAAACGAGAATCCCATATCGCCGCGAAGCACCGAACCGACCCAACGAGCGTAGCGAATGGGCAACGAGCGATCTAATTCATATTGTGTCCGCAGCGCGCTGATGGTTTCTGGGGAGATCTGTGGATTCAGACGCATTTCGTCAAAGTAGTTTCCGGGAGCGAGCACGGTAAACAGGAAAGCAAGAAGCGATACACCGACGAGCAGGAAAACCGCGTGACCAAGTCTGCGCAACAAGTAAGACATCAGGACTCCGGTACCGACGGTCCAACGGACTCGAAGCGAGGCACAGCTGCCAGCAGTTCGCGCGTAATCCGGCTCTCCGGTTGTTGCAGAATTTTGTCAGGCGCCCCTTGTTCCACAATCCGGCCTTTACTCATCACCGCGATTTCGTCGGCAATGTGCGCGGCCATTGCCATGTCATGGGTGATGAAGAGAAACGTCATGCCGAACGAGCTCTGCAGCTCCACAAGAAGATTTACAATTTGCGCCTGCACCGAGCAATCAAGCGCCGAGAGTGCTTCATCGAGAATGAGCAGCTTCGGCTCGAGCATTAACGCGCGCGCAATCGCCAGCCGCTGCCGTTGCCCGCCGCTCAACTGCGAAGGCAGTCTTTCTTCCATTTCGGACGAAAGACCAACTTGTTCCAGCAAGGCGTGCGCCCGCGACCTCATTTCCTCGCGGTTAAGACTCCCTTGCAAAGCCAATGGCTCAGTCAGAATTTCCAGAACTTTCCATCTCGGATTGAACGAACTCGCTGGATCCTGAAAAATCAGCTGAATCTTTCGCCGGATTGCTCGAAGACTCCTTTCGTCCAGAGCCGCTACATCAGTTTCCTCAAATCGTATGCTTCCGGCAGTAGGTTTCTCGAGACACGCCAGGCAAAAAGCCAGCGTGCTCTTCCCCGAGCCGGATTCGCCCACAATGGCCAGCGTTTTCCCGCGAAAGATGGAAAATGACACGCCCTCGAGCGCCCGCACCTCTTCTCGCGGTCCGGCGAGCTTCCTCCTGGAGTAAGTCTTCACCACGTTTTTCACTTCGAGCAGCGGCTGCATATTCTTATCGCTTCCAGGAGTGCTCATTGGCTCTCATATCGGAAACAGGAAACGATATGCGATTCGCTTAAGTTCACAAATCCCGGGTCTTTGGATTTGCAAGGTTCCATACGCTCCGGGCATCGAGGCTCGAAAGGACAGCCCTCTCGGGGCATGCACGACAACAAGCTCGCGTCACGTGGAATCGCAGGAAGGATTCTCTTACCGGCATCGCGGGGCACCTCGAGAGGAGGAATCGATCGGAAAAGCGCTTGCGTGTAGGGATGTTTGGGCGAAACCAGCACCGCGCGTGCCGGGCCCAACTCCACAACCCTCCCGGCGTAGAGGACCAGGACACGATCGGCAAGTCTCGAAAGCAGAGCCGGATTATGCGTAATGAAAATCATCGTCAGGTCCAGGCGCTTTCGGAGATCTCGAAAGACATTCAGGATTTCCATCTGTGTTGTGGGATCGAGTGACGCCGTCGGTTCATCGGCAACCACCACGGATGGCCGGCAAGCAATCGCCTGCGCAATCAGAACGCGCTGGCGCTGCCCTCCACTGAGCTGATGCGGAAAGGAGCTCGCGACGCGTTCCGCTCCCTCCCCAAAAAGAGTCTCAAAAACCTTGCGTGTTCTGCGGTCTAGCTCATCTTGCTCACCCATTCTATGCGCGGCCAGTATTCGGCGAACTTGCTGGTCAACTCGAATCGTTGGATGAAGAGCAACCGACGGCTCCTGGAAGATCAGCGAAATGCTTTTGCCGCGAATGGCCTGGAGTTCCTGAGACTCAGCCTTCAGAAGATCCTTCCCCTGAAACAAAATAGCGCCGTTCACAACGGAGTCCCGCCGAAACAGCCTCAGCAGCGATATCGCAAGCGTACTTTTTCCAGATCCGGATTCTCCAAGGACCCCAAGCACCTCGCCGGACTCCAGGCAGAAGCTGACCCCGTTGAGCGCACGATGAAGATCTTCGCCGCTCGAGCGATATGCGAAATGGAGATCGCGAACTTCCAGAATCGACCCCATGCACTGCATGTTGAAGCAGGAGGGCAAAGCGAACAAGCCAAACGTGAACGCAGGCGAATCAAGGGTAAATTCAACCGCCTAGGGTAAAGCCCGTACAACAATCTGCGGGCTTTGCCTGAGTATTGGTACGGCTAATTGCCTTCCCCTTTGGGTTTGTACGAAGAGATAAACTACGTGATTTATGGGACATAGAGCTGAGGTACCAGCTAAGACATAAAACCGTTTCGGTATCTCAATATGAGACAAGGGCCCGTGACGGCCCTTAGAACGCCCCTAAATTAGGGTCTTTACCTGAGGCGCTTTCAGGCGTTTACTTGCTTGAGGCACCAGGTTTGCGGTGGTATTGACCAGTCCTGCTGTTTCATCTTCGGGGGTGTGAGCCGCCAGGTCCCACGCGGTTCAGACGAGGAGAACAATCTTATGGCCAAGCGAGACGAATCGTCGGAGCTGCTTCGAGAACTGGTGGCACACCTCCGCCAGAACCGCACTCAACTTCGTGAAGAGTGGGTCGGCCGCATTTCGGAAACGCGATTGTTGACGGCCATGACCAAGGAAGAGATCTTTGCCGAAGCGACTTCGGTGT
>Ga0126369_10001569_pt1 | contig 15890 bp, 12 predicted proteins | sample PanSoiMetaPlot_1_FD_109646 | JGI IMG/M metagenome (GOLD analysis project Ga0126369, IMG submission 109646) | Tropical forest soil microbial communities from Panama - MetaG Plot_1 | ecosystem: Environmental > Terrestrial > Soil > Tropical forest > Bulk soil | place: Panama | collected 2016-02-17 | reverse complement strand
CGCGGTCGCGGGCGGCTTCGCGCTGGCGGCCGTGCTGGACCCGAGCCGGTGGCTGGGTCCGTTCAGCTTCAACGCGCACCGGCCGCTGCAGGTCGAGTCCGTGCCGGCTTCGCTGCTGTGGCTGACCGGGCTCGCCGGGCTGCCGATCGCGGCCGACCGCTCGTTCAACTCGTACAACCTGGTGGGTCGGGCCAGCGAGCTGATCGGCCTCGCCGCGACGCTCGCGCTCGTCGGGGGGTGCCTGCTCGTGTACTGGCGGCAGCTGAACCGGCGGCTCGGCTTCGGCCGCGCCCTGGCACTGTGCGTCCTCGTGGTGATCTGCACCAACCGGGTCCTGAGCCCGCAGTACCTGGTCTGGGTGCTGCCCCTGGTCGCCGTCGTGGAGGGCGACTACGACCTGGTCTGGCTGGCGGTATGCGCGCTGACGACCGCGATCTTCCCGTACGTGTACGACTCGACCGGCCTCCGCGGCGAGCCCATGCCGGCGCAGTACCCGCTGTACTTCCCGGCGCTGATCGCGGTCCGCAACGCGCTGCTCATCTTGGCCACCGTGCGGTTCGCGACCCGGCCGGCGCGTCTCCGCGCGCGGGAGGCGGCCCCTGCGCGGCCAGTCCCGTCTTGGCGCGCCTGAGGGGCGCCGGGCCACTGCCGGCGGTTCGATACCTCGCGACGCGCTCTCCACGTGCGATCGCCGGCGGCTGCACGTTTCGACTCCTCGCCGTCGCGCTGGCGATGGCGGCGGCCGCGATCGCCGTGCTCGTCTACCAGCACAACACCGGCTGGATGTACGACGCCCGGGTGTACCGGACCGGCGGCGCCGCGGCACTGCACGGGCTGGACGTGTACGCGAACGTGCCGCCGGCGTTCACGTACACGGCGTTCGCGGCGCTCCTTTTCGTCCCGCTCACGTTCCTGCCGCTGAACGGCGTCGGGTTCCTGCTCACCGCGGTATCGCTCCTGTGCCTGGAGGCGGCCGTGTGGCTGTGCCTGCCCGGCGCCGGCCGCGGGAAGGCCGCGCTCTGGGCGGCGACCTGCGCGCTGGCCGTCTGGCTGGACCCGGTCAGCCTGACGCTGCTGCTGGGCCAGGTAAACCTCGTCCTCCTGCTCCTCGTGCTCGCGGACCTCTCGCTGCCCGACCAGAGCCGCTGGAAGGGCGTCGGCACGGGCATCGCCGCCGGGATCAAGCTCACGCCGGCGCTCTTCGCGGTGTACCTGGCGCTCACGGGCCGGGTGCGGGCGGCCGCCCTCGCCGCCGGCACGTTCGCGGCCACCGCCGCGCTCGGCCTGGTGGTCCTCCCCGCCGACGCGATCCGCTACTGGGGCGGCGCGTTCCTCGACACCAGCCGTGTCGGCGACCCGCAGAACGTGCGCAGCCAGTCGCTGCGCAGCCTGCTGGTGCGCTGGGCGCACACGACGCACGGCGTCGACCCCGTGTGGCTCGCGCTGGCCGTGGCCGTTGCCGCCGCGGCGCTGGCGCTGGCCGTGTGGGCGCATCGTCGCGGCGACGAACTGCTCGCGATGTGTGTGTGCGCCACCGCGATCCTGCTGGTCTCGCCCATCACGTGGCAGCACCACTGGGTCTGGATGGTCCCCACGCTCGTCTGGCTCGTCAGCGAGGCGTGGCGCACGCGCAGTCGCCTCCTCGGCGGCTTCGCAGCGGCCGTCGCGCTGGAGTTCTTCGCCCGGCCGTACCAGTGGGGCATCCCGGTCGACCGGGTGGCGGATCTCCACCTGGACACGCTCCAGCTGCTCCAGTCCAGCACGTACGGCGTGACGGCGCTGCTCATCCTGGTGGTGGCGGCACGGACGCTGCTGCGCCCGGCCGCACGTCCCACCAGACGTCGACGCCGCCTGACCGAACCGGAGCCCGGCCCAACACCGACGTGAGGTAGCCCACGATGCGGTCATGGCCCGGGCAGGGCCCGGCGACGACCGTGTCCACCCCCAGCGCCGAGAGCTCACGCAGGGTCTCCGCTCGATCGGCCGGCGAGTCCGGCACCGCGACGCCGCCCTCCAGCGCCTCGAAGGTGGCCCGGAGGTGCGACGGCGGCGGCCCCAGGCTCGGACCGGGCACGAACGCCTCGCCCTCCGGCATCCGAAAGCGGTAGCCGGCGCTGGCCTGCCAGAGCATGGCCACCGAGGAGAGGTGGTCGGCAAACGGTGCTACGAGCACCACGTCGCCGGGTGACAGCCGCGACACCTCGCCGCCCGACTGGAAGAACGCCGGGGCCCGCGCCTCCGTCGACGGGTACGGCCAGCGCGGCACCAGCGGCAGCAGGGCGATGGCGACGGCCGCCAGGGCGAGCCCGCGCCGCCGGCCCGCCGCGCTCACGAAGCAGGCGAGCACCAGCGCGATCCCCAGGTACGCGAACAGCATCAGGCGAGAGGGGACCGCGCTCTCCATGAGCGGCAGCCGGGCGACCAGCGCCCCCGGCATCGGAACAGGCAGGACGTGGCCGCCCACGTGGAGCTGCGGGCCGAGCGAGAGCACGGCGGCAACCGCCGCCAGCGGCACGGCCCAGCGGACCAGCGGCCGCCGCCAGCCGAGGACGCAGATCGCCGCCAGCAGCGCGAGCAGCGGGACGCCGAGGTAGGCGTCGTTCTCGGATACGTTGCCGGTGAAGTGAGAGGTCACCGCCGAGGTCGGCCCGCCGCTGAGCGCCAGCAGGTCGGGCGGGACGGCGAAGCCGAGCAGGTCGTTCACGTACACGCCGGGCGGCTGCAGGATCCCGGAGACCCGCTGAGGGCCGAAGAACTGGAACCACATCGGGTAGGCCGCGAGCGCCAGGAAGCAGCCCAGCGCGACCGCCAGGCCGGCGAGCGCGCCCGGCACGCGGGACGCGACCTCGGCCGGATGCAGCGCGGCGAGCAGGATCACACCCAGCACGGCGACCAGCGCCGTGTACGCCAGGATCTCCTCGCCGGTCAGGAACTGCGCGGCGGCCGCGGCGCCGAGCAGCCCACCGGCCAGGACCGGGCTCCACCGCTGCCGGACCAGGATCTCGTGCAGCAGCAGGAGCGCCAGCGGAGGGAACATGGCCAGCGTCACATGGGGGTGGCGAAGCGACTGCGCGACCATGTACGGGCTGAACCCGTACACGAGGCCGGTGAGCCCGGCCGCAGCCCCGCCCGGCACGAAGCGGCGCGCCGCCAGGAAGGCGCACCAGGCCGAGAGGGTCACAGCCGCCGTGGCCATCACGTCGTAGGAAGCGATCGGCCCGAATGCGGCCGTGACCGGCCAGAGGGCCACGGCCGGCGCGACGACCGCGGTATTCCACATCAGGTTGACGCCGCCCGGCGCCTGGAGCACGGCGGTGAACAGCGGGTTGTGCAGCGCGGCCAGCTGGTGGGGCGTCCACCCCAGGTACCAGATGAACAGGTGAGGGTCGTCGTCGTACCCGATCCAGGAGCCGGCGGGGTCGGTCCACGTGCGGGCGAACAGCAGCACGGCCAGCGCGGTGTACGCGAGCAGCGCGAGCGCGGCCGCCGCCCGGCGGCCCGGGTGTGGTTCGATCCAGTCCAACGTGCAGCGTGTGATGGTAGCCCGGTCCGTTCGCCTCCTGGCCGCCGCGATACCGATCGCGGCCGCCGCCGGGCTGGCCGTCTGGAGCCTGGGCTTCGGCCTGCCATACCTCTTCCGGCCCGATGAGGACGTGTTGGTCGGGCGGGCCGTGCACCTGGTGCTGGACCGCAGCCTCGACCCGCTGTTCTCGATCTACCCGCCGCTCGCGTTCTACCTGTTCGCCGCCGCTGCCGCGCTGGCGGGCCTGGTCCACCCCCTGGGACCCGCCACGCAGGTCGACCCGACCACCGCGTACCTGGCCGGGCGTGCCGTCTCCGCGCTCGCGTTCGTGGTCGGCGTGGGGTTCGTGTGGGCCACCGGGCGGGCCAGCGACGGCCCCGCCGGCGGCTTCGTGGCCGCGTCGGGCCTGGCGCTGGCGCCGCTGGCCGTTCGGCAGGCGCATTTCGCCACCACCGACGGCGTGGCGATGGCGTTCGTGGCCGCCGCCACGTGGGCCGGGGCCCGCGCGGCGTCATGGCGCGGCTTCCTCCTGGCCGGGGCCCTGGCCGGCCTGGGCGCGGCGACACGGTACCCCGCCGGCCTGGTCGCGATCGTCCCGCTGGTGCTGGCGCTCCTCGGTTCGGAGCGGTGGCGCCGGCTGGCCGCGGTCGTGGCCGGGAGCGCCCTGGCGTTCGTCGCCGCCGTGGCGATCGCCGGCCACCCCACGGACTACCTGCAGGGCCTCGCGTTCCTGGGCGGCCGTGCCGGCCAGCAGTACGGCACGCCGATCGGGCTCGTGTACCACCCGACCGTGAGCCTGCCCTACGGCCTGGGCTTCGGCACGTACGCGCTCGCCCTCGTGGGCGTGGTGCTCGCGCTCGTGCTCCGCCGGCCGCTCGACGTCGCTCTGCTGGCGTTTCTGGCCGCCTCCCTCGCGACCGTCGGCTTCAGCCACGAGGTGTTCTGGCGGTACGTGCTGCCGATGCTGCCGGCACTGTGCCTGCTCGCCGGCGGGCTGACGCGGCTCGCGCGGGACTGGAGGGCGCTCTGGCTGGGGGTCGCCGCTGCCGTGCTGCTCATGGCGCCCTCCGCCTACGCGTCGGTCATGACCGACCGGCTGCTCGGAGCCGATGACACGCGCCAGCAGGCCGCCGAGTGGCTGCTGCGGAACGCCCCGGCCGGGAGCGAGCTGCGGATCGACTCGTACTGGGGACAGCCCTTCTACGACGCGTCCGAGCTGGAGGACCGGCCCCTGCATCCGCTCTACGTCACGGGCGACGCGGTGGCCGACAGCTTCGAACCGGGCCGCTTCACGGAGCGGTTCGCGGTCGACCGGCCGGGCGATCCATGCTTCCAGGTGGTCGAGTCGGGGCCGCCCTGGCAGGCACCGCCACCACCGACGGCCCGGCCGCCGGCCGCGGTGTTCAACCCGTACGCCGGCGCCGCCGCGCCGAGCGGCCGCTACGATCCGCTGGACTCGTTCTACCTGCCCATCTGGGGCTTCGACGGCCTCCAGCGGCCAGGGCCGAGCATAGCCATCTCGAACGGCTGCTGAGGGGTCGCGAGGCGTACGCTGACGCCGAGGGGATCGTGAGCCAGGCAGGTGGCGGCAACGGGGGCTACACCTACTCGCCGGATGGCCGGTGGTGGTGGGACGGCCAGCGCTGGCAGCCCGTCGGCGCGGCCCCCAGGGGCGGCCTGGGAACCACCGGCCGCTGGCTCGTCGCGGCCGTCATCGTGATGATCGTGGCCATGACTCTGCCGCTGGGTCTCGCGGCGGCCATCATCGGGTGGCGCCTCAGCCACGTCTCGCCACCGTCGGCGCTGGCCTCGGCGCCGGTTCTCCCCGACGCGACCGAGACGGGCATCGAGCGCGCGGCGACGTCCCAGGGGCTCCAGTGCGAGAGGCCACCGGTGTATGTGGGCTTCGGCCGCCCCACGATCCACAGCTGTCACCGGACGGCCGGCGGCGGCCTGCTGTCCGTCGACGTGATCGGGCCCGACGACAGCCGCGTCACCATGGTCCACGCCGCCGCGGTCGGCCCGCGTCTGCCCGACCAGCCGACCATCCTCGCGCTGTTCCAGTCGGTGGTCGGTGCGGCCGTCGCCGTCTCCGACGTGGCGCCTGACGACGAGTGGGTCAGCGCGCACCTGGGCCAACCGGGCACGAGTTTGACGACGCTGCACGGAGTCGCCCTGCAGCTGCAGCACAACGGCTCGGTCCGCTCGCTGTCCATCCAGGCGGTCCCCTACTGACGCCGGCCGGTCCGGGGAACCGCTTCACCATCCCTTCGCATCCACTTGGCGGATGCTTAACCATCTACACTCCGAAGGAGTGCCCCGACTCGATTCACGGCCGGGCCCGGCGCAGGCGCCCGGCCGGCGCTGGCTGCTGGTGGCCGGCAGCCTGTTCTACCTCGGCCTCGTATTCGGCGTCATGCTCTGGCGCGGCATCGAGATCGAGCCGCAGTGGGTCGCGCTGGCGCTGCTGGTGATCGCGGTCGCGCTCGGGCGCGGCCGGCAGTTCATCTTCGACTTTTTCCCGTTCCTTCTCCTGTTCTTCGCCTACGAGGTCATGAGCGGCTTCGCCTCCAAGACGGGCTTCCCGCCGCACGACCTCTCGACGCTCGAACGCACGCTGTTCGGCGGCCACGTGCCGACGCTGGTGCTGCAGGCGGCACTCTACGATCCCGGACGGGTCGGCTGGCTCGACGTGGCCGCCACGTACTTCTACTTCATGCACTTCGTGCTGCCGGTCGCGGCGGGGTTTCTGCTCTGGCTGCGGAGCCGCGAGCTGTACTGGCGCTATGCCTCGGCACTGCTCCTGCTGTCGCTGCTGGCGTTCGTGACGTACCTGTTCTTCGCGAGCACACCGCCGTGGCTGCAGTTCCCGGGCCAGGTCCACCAGATCCAGCACGAGACGGTGATCAAGCTGCGCCTCGACTACTACGTCTCGCCCGTGTTCAACCACCTGGACCCCAACCGGTACGCCGCGTTCCCCTCGCTGCACTCCGCCTATCCGGTGCTCGCGGCCCTGTACGCCTGGCGGGTCCACCGGGCGGCCGCCGTGTTCCTCGGCGTGTGGGCGGCCTGCGTCTGGTTCTCGATCGTGTTCCTGGGCGAGCACTACGTGGTGGACGCCCTCGACGGCCTGGTCTACGTCGCGGTCGCCGTGGCGGTGGTGGAGCTGGTGGCCAGGAAGCGGACCGTCGCGACCACCAGCGCCGCGTTGCGCAGCGCGATCAGGCCGAGCAGAAAGGCCGGGTAGCTCGCCGGCGGCCCCGACCCGACGGGGTGGACCTGCGCGTAGGCGAACGGGAACACGAGCGTCGTCAGCACGCAGATCGCCAGCCAGAGCGGGTCGTAGTCGCGGTAGACGATCGCGATGAACGGCAGCACCCAGATCACGTACTGCGGGCTCAGCACGCGGCCCGTGCAGACGACCACGAGCAGGGTGGCGGCAAAGGCGCGCGTGACGTCCAGGCGACCCGTGGACTGGCGCCACCAGACCCAGAGGAGGCCGGCCGCCAGCGCGACGTCGGCCGCGAGCCCGATCGCGCCGTCCAGCTGGCCCACCAGGTTGTCCGAGCGAAACGACTTGTTCGGACCGACCGGGAAGCCGAGCAGCCCGGTCGCCCAGAGCAGCGTTGCCGGCACCGACTCGATCTGGAGGGGACGCCGCGCGTTGTAGGTGAACGGGCCCAGCCAGCCGCCGGGGTCGAGGATGGAGGCGGCCGCGAACCCCGCGATCGTGAGGAGGCAGAACAGCCCCACGCCGGCCAGGGCCGGGCGCAGGCCGCCGCGTCCGAGCGTCCGGCGCTGCTCGATCAGGACGACGGGGACGAGCACGGCCGGGTAGAGCTTCAGCAGCGCACCCGCGGCGAGCAGGGCGTACGCCGATCCGAAGCGCCTCGCGCGCACCGCCCAGAGCGCCGCAACGGTGACCGCCGCGGGCACCAGGTCGTATCGGCCGAGGATCGTGCCCCAGGCCCCGACGGCCAGGTACACGGCGCACACCTCGGCCACGCGCGGCGACTCGCGGCGCGCCATCAGGAGTAGGCCGGCCGCGAGCAGCAGGAGCATCCAGAGCGCGAAGACCGAGACGAAGTCCGGCAGCGGCGGAGCGATGGTCAGGCTGAAGGGCAGCAGCGCCAGGATCGGGTACTCGGCGGGCAGGGCGTGGAGCGGAGGGTGGCCGGCCCAGAAGTCCCACGCGTAGCGGTCGTACAGGCTCTGGTCGCCGTGCACGTTGTGCCCGTGCATGTAGAGGACGAGCGAGGCCAGCAGCGCCGCGATCGCCAGCGTCAGTACGATCCACGTGCGCACGGACAGCCGGGGGACGCTCCGCACCCACGGATGATGCCAGGCGCGGAACGACACACGGATGGAGGTGCCCGTGGCGAGCAGGCCCGAGCTGCTGGTCGACATCCTCGACCTCGAGCGCATCGAGCTGGACATCTTTCGCGGGCGTAGCCCGGCGGAGGGCCCGCAGCGCGTGTTCGGCGGGCAGGTCGCCGGCCAGGCGCTGGTGGCCGCGGGCCGGACCGTGCCGGCGGAGCGCGCCGTGCACTCGCTGCACGCCTACTTCATCCGGCCCGGCGACCCCGAGGTGCCGATCGTCTACACGGTCGACCGGACCCGTGACGGCCGCTCGTTCAGCACCCGCCGGGTGACGGCGATTCAGCACGGGCGGGCGATCTTCACGCTCTCGGCCTCGTTTCACCGGCCCGAGACCGGCCTGGAGCACCAGGTGCCGATGCCGGAGGCTCCGGACCCCGAGGGCCTGCCCGAGCGCTCGACCCGCCTGCGTCCGGTGGAGATCCGCTTCGCCGGCGAGCCGCCGTGGGTCCGGGGAGACGGCCTGCCGCGGGAGCCGCGGAGCATGGTGTGGATGCGGGCGCGCGGGCCGCTGCCGGACGACCCACTGGTCCACGTGTGCGCCGTCGCGTACGCCAGCGACATGTCCCTGCTCGACTCGGTCCTGCTGGCGCACGGCCTGACCTGGGACGCCGAGAGCCTGACAGCGGCCAGCCTGGACCACGCGATGTGGTTCCACGGGCCGTTCCGCGCCGACGAGTGGCTGCTGTACGCGCAGGAGTCGCCCGCGGCGTCGGGCGCGCGCGGCCTCGCCCAGGGCCGAATCTTCCGGCGGGACGGCCGCCTGATCGCGTCCGTCGTGCAGGAGGGCCTCCTCAGGTGGACGCCGGGGCGACATATGCCGCACCCTGAATAGTTCATGCGACGAGGGAGGCTGGAGCGTCTCGCCGACCAGGCCGGCCTTGGCGCCGTCGAGACCGTGTACGCGCCGCGGATCGCGCCGCTGCTGTGGTTCGCGTTCGGGGTGCCGGCGGCCATCGTCGCGACCGCCCTCTGGGAGCGGTACGGCGCGCCCGGCGACACCGGCCCCGGCCGCGTCGTCTGGCCGCTCGTCGGCGTCGCCTTCGCGATCGTCTGCCTGGTGCTGGCCGTCGCTACCGCGCTCGACGGTGGCCGCCGCATCGCGGTGTGCCGCGAGGGCCTGCTGCACCGGCGGCGGTCACGGATCGACGCGGTTCGGTGGGGTGAAGTCAGGCACCTGCGGCGCCGGTCGCGGACCGTTTACGAGCTCGACGCCGAGGCCGGCCTGTGCATCGCCTGGAACGAGGAGCTGCGCGGGCACCAGGAGCTGTTCGCGGCGGTCGAGCGCCGCGTCACACCGCTGCTGCTGGAAGTGGCGCACGAGCGCCTCAACGCCGGCGACCACGTGACGTTCGACGGCCTCGTCGTGAGCGCGGCGGGCCTCACGGCGGAAGGGATCATCGACCCGCTGACGTGGGACGGCATCGAGTCCGTGACGTTCAGCCCGCTGGGCGAGGCGCGGATCCGGCGCCGGGGGCACGTCGAGCTGTGGTTCGCGGGCCTGGTCCCCGACCAGGCGGTCTTCCGGAAGCTGATGGACGAGCTCCTCCCGGGCTCGTCGGAGCAGTAGGCTCAGGCGCAGCCCGTGAGCCGCAGCGGCGCGGCCGCGACCACCACCGCGTAGGCGCCGCCCGGGGCGCGCACGTGGAGCACCCGGCCGCCGTTCGCGTCCACCTGCATGCCGGTCAGGTCGGCCGAGCCGGAGACCGACGCCTCGCCGCGGACCTCCGGCGGCACGACCACGAGCGTCTCCGCCGCGCCAGCCGGCGCGGTTGCGGCCAGCTCGAACGCGCCCGTCGCGGCGTCGTAGTCGTACCTGAACCGGTCGCCCGCGACCGCCTCCGGGTAGACGCGAGCAAGGAGCCGCTCGCGGTCGGCGCGCAGGCACCCGCTGGACGGCTGCGGGCCTGCGTCGCGAACGCTCGGGGGCTCGTCGTACGCGCAGTGCTGGCCCTGGCCGACGCCCGCGTACACCCCCCACGGCGCGCTCGGCGAGCAGTTCTCCTTCCAGATCCAGAACGCCGCCCCGACCCGGTGACGCTCCTGCTCCTGCAGCTGGTTCGTCAGCAGCAGCCCGTCCTCCGACACCTCGTCCCCGAACTCGCCGACGAACAGCGCGGCGCCCATCGCCCTGGCCTCCAGCTCGGCGGACGCGTACGACTGGTCGTACCCGCCGAAGGGGTAGGCGGCGCGGTCCGGCGCCTGCCCGAGCAGCGCGTCGACCGTGTACTTGTGCGTGTAGGCGTGGATCGAGAGGACCAGGTTGGGGTACGAGCTGACCGGCACGGGCACGTGCGTCGGCAGGTCCACGATCTGCCGCCACAGGCCGGGCTCCAGGAAGATCAGGTGGCGCTGGTCGTGGACGCCCAGGTCCGGGTGCCCGCAGACCGGCAGTGCCGAAGCGAACGCCGGGCACGGCACCCCGTCCGACGCGCCCGTGATGGCGTCGATCACCCGGCGGTAGAAGGGGTACAGCCAGAGATCGTCGAAGAAAGGCGGCGCCGCCCAGCCCGGCCACGGCTCGTTGTAGATGCTGTAGCCGGCGACGGTGCTGTCGTCCCGGAATCGCCGGGCGAGTGCCGCGACCGCCTCGATGTAGTGGTCCTGGAGGTGGTCGCGGTTCAGCCAGAAGCTCGTCGCGGCCTCGAACACCGCCGGGTCGACCTCGCGCTGGCCCAGGTAGTTCTCGAAGGGCAGCCCGTCGCTGTACGTGGCCCAGGCCGCCGCCCCGCTGTAGTCGCGCCGCGCCGGCTCGGTCCCGCCGGGCAGCGTCGACGTCGAGGCCGGGATGAAGCGCGAGTACGCGTTCTGGTGCATGTCCAGGATCACGTACAGGCCGGCCTGCCGGGCCCAGCCCACGACCTGCGCGACGCGGTCCAGGTACCTGCGGTCGATGGCGCCGGGTCCGGGCTCCAGCAGGCTCCACGACAGCGGCAGGCGGAGGACATCGAAGCCGAGGGCGCGCATCTGGTCTAGGTCCTCGCGGCAGAGGGCCGGCACACGGACGGTCGACGAGTTGGCCGGGCAGCCGTCGACGTACGCCGCCGGGCCGACGGGGTAGAACGGGGGCGGCCAGGTGACCGCCGGGTCCACGCCCGACCAGTAGTCGAGCAGGCCGGCGGCCGTGGCGCCCCGCAGGATGAGGCGCCGGCCCTGCGAGTCGGCGATGTACGGTAGCCCGCCGGCCTCCCGCTGGACGTGCAGCCAGCCGGGCGGGGTCGCCGCGGCGGCCGTCGTCCGCACGCCGGCCAGCACGCCGACCACGGTCGCACCCGGGTAGCTGCCGACCGCCGCCAGGAAGAGGATCGCCGTGAAGAGCAGGCCGGCCACCCGGCGACCCCCCCTCCGGCCCGTGACCGGGCCACCTCCCCCGCGAGGGGGGAGGGTCTTCTCGACCACTACGTGCGACCGGTGATGCGGACCCGGCCGCTGGCGACGCCGGGCAGCGTGAGGTCCACCTCCAGCTGGTGATCGCCGCGTTCGAGCTCCTCGGACAGCTCGACCAGGAGCTCCATCTCCCGACCGACCGGCAGGTCGAGGCGTTTCGGCAGCGGCAGCCGGCCGGTCTCGGTCTGCACCAGCACCCTCGAGCCGTCGAGCTGGCGGCCGTCGAGTCGCACGTCGTCCACGCGCGTGAGCACCGCCGGCCGGGTCAGGTTGAGCAATGTGAAGCGAACGCCCTCGCGGTCGCCCCGCAGGCTGTCGCGGCGGACGATCCGCTCGGCCAGATAGTCGGGCAGCATCGGCCGCCGGCGGCCGGTCGTCAGGCGCTCGGCGACCCGGAAGCCGAATGCCGAGCGCACCGGCTGCTGCCCGGGCACGCGCAGCTCGGCCTCCAGTACGTAGTCGCCCTCCGCGTCCAGCGGCAGGGTCAGGTTGGTCACCTGCACGGCCGGTTCCGCCGAGGTGGGCAGGCTGAGGCTGGTAGAGCCGGAGTAGGACTTGCGCCGGACGGCGTCGCGCAGCCAGCCCATCCCGGCGCTGCGCTGCAGCGGGCGCTCCCGCCACACCGTCCAGCGGATGTCGGCCATCCCGCTCAGGCGCGGCTCGTCATTGACGACCACCAGCCGGACCGTCACCGGCTCCCCGGGCCGCCACCCGGCGCCGCAGGGCTGCAGCGGCGTGAACCCGACCGGATCGATGATCACGCGCGCGGGCGCGAACGCGTCCCGGACGACGTCGAGCGCGCTCCGCGCCACCCGTGCGCTGTCCACGAGGCCGAAGCCGATGCCCGGGAACGGATCGACGAGCTGGTAGACCAGCGCGCCCCAGCACGGCTCGAACTTGCGCTTGCGGAGCTGGTCGATCGCGTAGCCGAGGAGCTGCGCCTGGTACTCCTGCCCGGCGGCCACGAACTCCTCCAGGCTGCCGTGGTCCTCGGGGAGGCCGGCGCCGTGCTCGGCCCATGCCGGCAGCTGGAAGCCGGCGAAGAGCCAGCGCGGGTCGTCGGAGGCCACCGGCCAGCGTGCGCCCAGCTCGTCCCACGCGGCGGAGCCGAGCGTCGGCGCGGCTTGCGCGCCGAACTCGGTGACGAAGCCCGGCAGCGCGTCCGCGTACCCGGTCCAGTCGCCGTCCCGCCAGCCCAGCCAGAGGTGGTGGTCCAGGTCGCCGGACGCGGCCAGGGCCGTCCGGGTGGGGTCCTGCGCCTCGATCATGGCCTTGATCTCGTGGTCGATCGTGTAGTTCTGGCGCACCGCGTGCACGTCAGCGAGCGCCGCGTTGGCGGTCACCCAGGGCGGGTCGTCGTGCGCGATCCAGAGCAGCAGTGATGGCCGGTTCTGCAGCAGCTCCACCATCTCGGGCACCTGGTCGCGGACGGCCGTCTCGAAGAAGCGGCTCTCCTCCGCCGTTGCGTGGTACGCGTACGAGAGGGTCAGCGGGAAGTCCGCGATGACCAGGATGCCCTCCTCGTCGGCCAGCCGGTAGAACCGGTCGGGCAGCACGTGGCCGTGGACGCGGAGCGCGTCCAGGTTGCATTCGCGCGCCAGGCGCAGGTCGGACCGGAACGTGTCCTCGGTCAGCTGGTCGATCCGCAGGGCGGGCATGTAGTTCGCGCCGCGGACGAACATCGGCTGGCCGTTGACGGCGATGTGCCAGCCCTCGTGGCTGGCGCTGACCGCGACGTCGCGGAAGCCGAACTGGTCCTCGGCCCGCACCGACTCCCGGCCGCCGATCGAGACCGCGATCGCGCACCGGTACAGCACGGGGTCGCCGGACCGCCACGGGTTCCAGCGCCGGGCGTTCGGCACGCTGAGCGTCATCTGGTTCGTCTGCTCGGTGCCGCCGGGGATGTGGAAGCGCCGGCTGATCCGCAGCGGCTTGAGATCCGGCCCGGTCACCTCGACCTGCAGGTCCCCTCGCATCTCGCGGCCGTCGAGGTTGCGCAGCCGCACCTCGACGTCGAGCCGCCCCGCGTCGCCGGCGTCGAGGTTCGGCCGCAGGCGCACCCAGTCCAGCGAGACCGCGCCCAGGTACTCGAGCTCGACCGGCATCCAGAGCCCGAGGGGGACCTCCCACCGATACGGCTCGGGCAGACTGAACCACGCCGATCCCGGGTACGGCCTGCTGTCACCGTCGTTGAAGATGCCCATGACGTGGCGCTTGCGTGAGAGATCGGTCTCGATCGGCGACTCGCAGCAGATCACCAGCAGGTTCTGGTCCCGCAGGTGCGAGGTGACGTCGAACCCGAACGGGGCGAAGTAGCCGTAGTGCGACCCGAGCATGCGACCGTTGAGCCAGACGTGCGTGGCCAGGAACGCGCCGCCGACGCGCAGGAGCACGCGGCCGTCGTGGTCGGGCCGGGGAAAGCGCGTGCGGTACCAGATCGCGGAGCGCCCGCCCACGGCCGCCTGCAGGTGCGGCACGGGCACCGGCTGCCAGCCCTGGCCCCGACCGGCGGGCAGGCCCTCTCCCTCGCCCTCCCCCAGCGAGAGCCACAGGCACTCCCACTGGCCGAGGGCGCGGATGCCGCCCGCTCCCTGCCGCAGGGGCAGGTTGAGACAGTCGTTCACCTCACGAACGCCCCGTCCGCGGTCCGGCAGTAGCGCACGGGCGCGCCCTCGAGCGCCGCCGCGAAGCCCGTCTCGACGCCGGACTCGAGGAGGGCGAGGATGCTGCCGCCGAACCCCGCGCCCATGATCCGGGCGCCCAGGCAGCCCCGGGCGGCGCACGCCCGCTCGACCAGCGCGTCGACGGCCGGCGTCGACACCTCGAAGTCGTCGCGCAGGCTGCGGTGGGACGCGTTCAGCAGGCCACCGAGCCGGTCGCGCTCGCCGGCCTCCAGCGCTGCGGCGAACGCGCGGACCCGCTCCAGCTCCGAATCGACGTGCCGGCGACGCTTCGGCATCCCGCGCTCGGCCTCGTGGCGCCGCTGGTTGTACGGCGTGTCGGCCAGCGCCCGGCGGACGCCCGAGTCGATCACGGCGATCACCAGGTCGTCCGGGAACGGCACGGGCCGGTGCTCGAGCGTGCCGCAGTCGAGCAGCAGCGCGTGGCCGCGGCGCCCGAGCGCGGCGGCGAACTGGTCCATGACGCCCACCCGGACGCCGGTCGCACGCTGCTCGGCCCGCTGGCAGGCGAGCGCCGCGGCGCCACCGTTCATGTCCGGCCGCAGACCCGCTGCGACCGCCACGAGCAGCGCCGCAGACGAGCTGAGCCCGGCACCGGGCGGGACGTCCGACCGCGCCTGCATCGCCTGCGGCGGCGCGCCCAGCTCCTCGCCGATGGCGTGCGCGTAGGGCAGGCCGTCGGCCACCTCGCTGACGAGGGACCACCGCTCGGCCGGGACTCCAGTCACCGTCGTGAAGCGGTCCACCGCCGCGGGCAGCACGATGCCGCCGAGGTAGTCGACGTGCTCGCCGATCAGGTTGACCCGACCCGGCGCGCGCCCGGTCCAGGCGCCCTCAGGTCTCATCGAGCGCCGCTCGCACGGCCTCCTCGGCGGAGATCGCCACCGGCACCCCCTCCAGCTCCCAGCCGGCCACCGAGACGACCGGCCGGTCCCGATGCCGCGCCAGACCGATCTCGCTGAGGGTGCCCCACCCGCCGCCCACCGCGATGACCGCGTCCGCCGCGCTGGTCAGGACCGCGTTGCGGGCCTCGCCGAGACCGGTGGCGATGGCCACCGTGAGGTGGGGGTTGCCCGTGGTCCGGTCGGCCCCCGGCAGGATGCCGACCACGGTGCCGCCGGCGCTCGAGGCGCCCTCTGCCGCGGCCTCCATGACCCCGCCGAGGCCGCCGCAAAGCACGATCGCTCCGGCCTCGGCGAGCCTCCTGCCGACCTCCCTGGCCAGCTCGCGCTGCTCGGGATCCGGGTCGGAAGCGCCGCACACGGCGACGTACCGAGAGCGCTTCACCGGCCTGGAGTCTAAGTGCAAGGAAGAGCCCCCTGCAGGCCCTATACTTATGCCCGAAGTCCACAGCCCGTGAGGCAAAGGAGGTGAGGCGCAAGTTGGATCACCCTAGTCGTGGAGCCAACCGCCTTGATTGCCTGCCGGGAGTGTCGGAGGGTTCCCTCTAGACGCTGCCGAAATCCCTAGTCCGGCTCCCGGAGTCGGAGGCGGGAGGCTCTACGAGACCGTTCCGTTTTACGGAGGCAGAAGGGCCCGGCGCGTGCCGGGCCCTTCGCTTTTCGCCCGGTCCAGCGCGACAGCGGCCTCACCCCGAGTGAATCCGAGCACGCGCGCCAGGTCTGCCGACGACAGCTCGCTCGCGGTTCGCAGCACCGCCGCCGCCAGGTGTGCACGGGCCTCGTCGGGCTTCGGAAGCCGGTCCACGCGGTAGCGGCGCGGCAGCACGTCGTACGCGGTGCCCGGCCAGCCCTGCTCCCGCTTGATCGTGCCCGCCCGGGTCAGGACGAGCTGGCGCTGCAGCGAGTCGATGGCCCGGGCGACCCGCCGGGCGTCGCGGACGCCCACGGCCCGCCGGACCTCGAGCGCGTCGGCGGGTGCGGCTTCGAGCACCGCCTCGGCGACCTCCCGCTCGAGCGGCG
>Ga0126369_10001566_pt1 | contig 15901 bp, 15 predicted proteins | sample PanSoiMetaPlot_1_FD_109646 | JGI IMG/M metagenome (GOLD analysis project Ga0126369, IMG submission 109646) | Tropical forest soil microbial communities from Panama - MetaG Plot_1 | ecosystem: Environmental > Terrestrial > Soil > Tropical forest > Bulk soil | place: Panama | collected 2016-02-17 | reverse complement strand
TGTAGTTTCATTATAGCCCGGTGAATGTCCACGCCGGTATCATGAAAATATGCGGGTTATGGCTCTGGACGTTGGCGACAAGACGATCGGCGTCGCTGTCAGTGATGCATTGCTCTTGACCGCCCAATCGCGGCCTACCATTAGGCGCAAAGATCTCACCTCGGACGTCGAAACTTTGCGGCGTCTCGCGCTGGAGAACGAAGTGCATGAGATTGTGGTTGGCCAGCCGCTTCATATGAACGGAAAAGAAAGTCCTCAGAGTCAAAAGGTTGCTGGGTTTGTCGACGAATTGCACAAGGTGCTGGATCTCCCTGTCATTTTTTGGGATGAGCGCCTGACCAGCTTCGAAGCCGAACAGCATCTCGAGCAGATGGGTCTCAATTGGCGCCAAAGGCGAGAGCAGGTCGACAAAATCGCAGCCATGATTATCCTTCAAAACTATTTAGATAGCCGCCCGCGGAGCGCGAACCCGGCAGGGTGAAGCCGTAAATGATGAACCCATGAAGAAGCTGCTACTCCTCATTTTGATTTTAGTGATAGCCATGGGGGGACTTGCGTTCTACGCGCGCCGAGAGTGGCGTGTTGTTGGAAACCCGGCCGAGGGTGGTCTTGTCGAGATTCCTCACGGCCTCGGCGCGCGTGGTATCGTTGGACTCCTCGCGGGGAAAAAAGTCATTACCAATCGTTATGCGGCACTCGCGTACATCTTCTACAGCGGCACCCGAAATAAGCTTCAGGCCGGCGAATATCTGTTCGACCGTCCCATGACGGCTCCGGAAGTCATCGACAAAATTGCAAGCGGGTCCGTTTACCTTCATAAATTTACAGTGCCTGAGGGTTTGACTACCGCGGCTATCGCGCAGAAGTGGCAGGAGGATGGTTTCGGGACTGCGGAACAATTCATGAAGGCTGCGGAAAGCGCAACGGAACTTGTCCGTCGTTTTGATGACAAGGCCACTTCCGTCGAAGGCTATCTATTTCCGGAGACATACTCATTTCCAAGCCATACAGGTCCACGCCAAGTGGTCGAAGCCATGGTGGCGCGATTTCAGCAAACCCTCAGCCATCTTCAACAAGTGCTTCCGTCTGACAAGTGGCCGCTGAACGCACGGAATACGGTTATCTTGGCATCGCTTGTCGAAACGGAAGCGGCTCAACCGGATGAGCGACCTGTAATCGCGTCGGTTTATCTGAACCGCCTGAACCGGCATATCCTGCTTCAATGCGACCCAACCGTGATTTACGCGCTCGAACAGGCTGATCGGTATCGCGGCAAGCTCACGCTTACGGACCTTCAATTCAAATCACCCTACAACACATACGTCAATCCTGGATTGCCTCCAGGTCCGATCGCGAACCCGGGTTATGCGTCGTTAGTTGCAGCGATTCAGCCCGCGATGACGAGGTATCTCTTCTTCGTACGGACCGTGGAATCGCGGCACACGTTTTCCGAAACGCTTGACGCACATAACCGCGCCGTCGCAGCTTATCGAAAATTGCGTAAGGCGTCGTAGTCCCGCACGCTTTATTTGAACGCTGGATTCTGTTGGTACTGTTTCAAAGACATCAAATTCTGATCGCGCTTTGACAGGAGGGGATCTCTAAATGGCCATGCGATCCCGAGGTCGGGATCATTCCACATGATGCCGCCTTCCGTTTCCGGTTCGTAAAACCCCGTTTGCTTATATTGAACTTCGCAAACATCCGACAACGCCGCGAAACCATGCGCAAACCCCACCGGAACGAGTAACTGCGTCTGGTTTTCGGAATTTAGCTCGATGCTGAACCATTTGCCGAAAGTAGCCGAGCCGACACGGAGATCTACTGCGACATCCAGGATCCTGCCCGTTGTGCAGCGCACAAGCTTCGCACTCGGGGCGCGCATATCCTGATAATGCAATCCACGAATCACGCGATATCCGGATCGCGAATGACAGTCCTGCACAAACTCAAACGACAATCCTGCTTTCCCGAAATCGCGGTTGTTCCAGGATTCGATAAAAAATCCCCGCTCGTCACGAAAGTAGTCGATGTTGATGACCAGAACGCCTTCCAGCGGTGTCGTGGTAACGTGAGTCTTCATGACGTCGGTTTATCTCGCTCTCGGCTCGAATCTCGGTGATCGTGAAGACCATCTGCGCGCCGGCATCCGCGGTCTTGCTGCTCGTGGCATCGTGCCCGTTCGTTGCGCTTCCGTATACTCAACCGAGCCGCGCGAGGTCGTAGATCAGCCGTGGTTCCTCAACACGGTGATTGAAGGTAATACGGATCTCGACCCAGAAGAGTTACTGCGTATTTGCCTAGAAGTGGAAAAAGAAAATCAGCGTATACGGCAAACCACAAAGGGACCGCGAACACTGGATATCGACATCATATTTTACGGCAGCGACATCGTTCGCAAGCCGGGGCTTACGATACCGCACCCCAGTTTTTCCGCACGCCGATTCGTGCTGGTTCCTCTGGCTGAAATCGCCCCGAATTTCATTGACCCGCTCAGCGGAAAAACGATCATGCAATTATTGGAATCATGCCCGGATCAGTCTGGCGTTCTACGGACCTAAAGCCTCACGTATCCGCCGCTCGAGTTTCTTTCCGTCCCTCTCTGAGCGCACTGCAATAAAAATCGTGTTCTCGCCGGCAATGGTCCCGATAGCTTCGGGCCATCCGGCTTCATCGAGTGCTTGTGAGACGGTCGACGCGTGCCCAGGACCGGTTTTCACGACGACGATGTTCTTTGCCACCTCAACATCAATCAAGAACTCGCGGATAATCCGGCGAATCGACTCATCGGAAGCCTTGCTTGCCGGTTCCGAATCGACAACGGTGTATACGCCTGCGGTCTTTGCCAGCCGTAACTCCTGTATATCGCGCGACAAGGTCGACTGTGAAACCTCAATGTGCCGCGACTTGAGTCCATGCATAAGGTCTTCCTGGCTGCTGATTTCTCCGGACCGAATAATTTCCAGGATGGCGTTGTGCCGAAGGCGTTTCATGGCGCGGCAGATTATAACAACAAAAGGATTGACCCCTCCAGGCTTAGGGTGCATACTTATTCATCATATGCATAACTATTCAGGCACCAGTGTCGCCGCGCACTCCGATTTCCTGTCCGTGGCACAGCTTCGCCCGCAGGAATTATCGTCTTTGCTTGCGCTGTCCCGAGATCTCCGGTCTAAGTCGCTCTTGGCTCAGTCGCTCAACGGGAAATCGGTCGCGATGATCTTTGAAAAACCATCGCTGCGAACTCGCGTGACGTTCGAAGTTGCGATTCGTCAACTCGGAGGTTGGCCGGTAATGTTGGGATCTGCCGAGAGCCGGCTTGGCGAGCGCGAGCCGATCCAGGATCTCGCTCGCAATCTTTCATGCTGGGTCGAGGCGATCGTGGCGCGCGTGTTTAAGCATGAAGACCTGGAAAATTTGGCGCTGTTTGCCTCCGTTCCCGTCATTAATGGACTCAGCGATCACGAACATCCGTGCCAGACGCTCGCGGACCTGCTCACACTCTCCGATATCTGGCCTACGTTTACCGGCAAAGAGCTTGTTTATGTCGGCGATTGGAACAATGTGTCGCGCTCGCTATCGCACGTGTGTGCTCTTGCTGGGTTGAAATTCCGCGTCATCTGCCCGGAAGGGTACGGTCCTTCGAAGGAGGAGAACGTCGAGTGGTCGACGAAACCGGCGGACGTCAAGGGAGCCGATGCCATCTACACCGATGTTTGGGCAAGCATGGGCCAGGAGCATGAGCTGGCGGCGCGCATCGAGATCTTTCATTCATATCAAGTGAACGAGAAACTGATGGCGACGACGGGCAAGCAAACGTTATTCATGCATTGTCTGCCGGCCCATCGCGGGCAGGAAGTCACGGATTCGGTTATCGAATCCGAGTATTCGGTGGTTTTTCGACAAGCTGCTAATCGGTTACCCGTAGAAAAAGCAATCCTGGTAACTACTATGGGTCTAGCAGAACCGGTTGAACGGATTTCAAGGAGGGCGTCGGTTGGAGCGCGCAGTGCCAAAAGAGCCGCCTACCATAAGGAAGCCGTCGGTGGAGTGGACGCCAATACGGATGGGGAGCAGCTATGAAAAAAGACATAAAGAAGGTCGTCCTGGCCTACTCGGGTGGGCTGGACACCTCAATCATCATCCCGTGGCTGAAGGAAAACTACGGCTGCGAAATCATCGCGATGGCCGGCAATATAGGCCAGGATGATGAGCTTCAGGGTTTGGAAGAAAAGGCAATTCGAACCGGCGCATCTAAGTGCCATGTGGAAGATCTGCGCCACGAATTCGTAGCGGAATATCTTTGGCCTCTCGTCAAGTCCGGGGCGATGTATGAAGGCAAGTACTTGCTTGGTACGTCGATTGCGCGCCCACTGCTGGCGAAGCGGCAGGTTGAGGTAGCGCTGGCGGAAGGTGCCGACGCAGTCGCGCATGGTTGCACTGGAAAAGGCAACGATCAGGTCCGCTTCGAGTTGACCTACAAAGCATTCGCTCCCCAACTCAAGATCATTGCTCCATGGCGTGAATGGAACATTCAGTCGCGACATGACGCGATCGCATACGCCAAGGAACGGAACGTTCCAATCACCGCGACTGCAGAAAAGATCTATAGCCGCGATAGCAACATCTGGCACATGAGCCACGAAGGTGGAATTTTGGAAGATCCATCGAAGGCGCCGCCGGAAGATCTCTTCATGCTGACCCTCGATCCGCGGTCATGCCCGGAGGGTGAAAGCGAAATTACAGTCGATTTCGAGCAAGGCATTCCCGTGGGCCTCAACGGATATCGAATTCCACCCGTGCAGTTACTCGAAGATTTGAACGAGATTGCCGGAACCAACGGCATCGGCCGTGCCGATTGCGTCGAAAATCGCGTCGTCGGAATGAAATCTCGTGGCGTGTACGAAACGCCAGGCGGGACGTTGATCACCACGGCGCATCGCGAACTCGAATCGCTCGTGCTGGATCGCCAAACCAGGTATCAAAAAGACATTCTCGCGATCACATACTCCCAAATGGTCTACGAAGGCCAATGGTTTACTCCCCTCCGTGAAGCATTCGACGCTTTCTTCGACAAGACACAGGAAGTCGTGACCGGCTCCGTTACAATGAGCCTGTACAAAGGCACGATGGCTGTGAAAAGTCGCGTATCGCCATTCAGCCTGTATCGACAAGACATCGCATCGTTTGACACCGGCACGTACAATCATCACGACGCCGAGGGCTTTATCAATCTCCTCGGTTTGCCGGCAGCGGTTCGATCTCGGCTGATGGTGAATCAATATGAAACTATGGCAAGGACGGTTTGAGGAAGAGAGCGACCCGGTTTTCGAAAAAATGAATCGGTCGCTCGGCGTCGATGCCGTCCTCCTGGAAGTCGACATTCGCGCAAGCCGTGCGTACGCGCGCGCTCTGCTGGGCTGTGATGTCCTGACACAGGAAGAATGGAAGACGATCGATCAAGGGCTCGAGCAGATTCTTTTGGAATACACGCCCGATCAAGTCAAGGCGGCGCCTTACGAAGATATCCACACCTTCGTCGAAGCGACACTCGCTTCTAAAATTGGACCGGCAGCAGGCAAGCTGCATACCGGCCGTAGCCGTAATGATCAAGTCGCAACGGATTTCCGATTGTTCGTGCGGAAAGCAGTTGGCCTCATTCTGGCCGACCTCGAAGCACTGCAGCTCGCGCTGATAGAAACCGGCGCTAAGTATCCGGACGTCATCATTCCAGCGTATACCCACCTGCGGCGCGCACAACCGATTCGCTGGAGTCATTATTGTTCCGCGTATCATGAAATGTTTGGGCGTGACGCAGACCGGTTCCAGCAATCGCTCAAGCGCGTGGACGTTCTGCCGCTCGGCTCCGGCGCAGTCGCGGGTTCTAATTTTCCTGTCGATCGCGAAGCTATCGCGAAGGAATTGGGCTTCGCGAAGGTTTCGACGAATAGTCTAGATGCGACATGCGATCGCGATTTCGTTCTGGAATTCCTTTCAAATTCCTCCATCCTTCTCGTGCATGCGAGCAGGCTGGCTGAAGACTGGATCATTTATTCCACCGAAGAATTCGGCTTTCTGGAATTGTCGGAAAAAATCACCACCGGCAGCAGTCTTATGCCTCAGAAGAAAAATCCGGACGGATTCGAGCTCATTCGAGCAAAAGCGGCAATGACGACGGGTTTGCTCGCGGGATTTCTTGGTGTGATGAAGGGTCTTCCCACGGGCTACAACAAAGACCTTCAGGAAGACAAAGAAACATTCCTCAAGGCATTCGAGAATCTACGGCTTTGTTTGAGTGTGCTGCGTCTATCTGTTCGTACAGTCACGCTACGAATCGACCGGTTAGAGCGTGCGGCATCGGATTCTTTCATGGGTGCTACAGATCTCGCGGATTTCTTGGTGATGAAAGGCGTGCCATTTCGCACCGCGCACGAAATCGTGGGCCGCGCCGTCCGCGAGGCGCTCGATCAGAACAAACAACTGAACGAAATCGATCTGACTCTTTTTTCCGAGTACTTCTCGGAACTGCCGGCGGACTATCTCTTGCCCGAAAATATCGTCGCTCGGAAAAACCATTCGTCCGTCCTGCGAGACGTATAGTGTCCCGATGCAAAAACGTGCCGCTTACTACGGTCTTGCGGTCCTAACGCTTCTCAACTTCCTGAATTACATTGATCGCTACATTATCGCCGCGGTTTTGCCGCGCATGCAGTCGGAACTGGATCTAACGAATACTCAGGCTGGTCTCCTCGCGACGGCATTCTTGGTTGCCTACTTTATAACGTCGCCATTTTTTGGCGCTGTTGGGGACCGTTTATCCCGAACGCGGCTGATTGCCGTCGGGGTTGGCGCCTGGAGTATTGCGACAACGGCTACTGGTGTGATGCGGAGCTTTAGTCAATTGATGATAGCAAGATCGTGTGTCGGAATCGGCGAAGCCGCATATGGAACGATTTCTCCGGCTCTGTTGTCCGACTACTTTCCGCGATCTCAACGCGGCCGCGCCTTCGCCATTTTCTATGTGGCGATCCCCGTGGGTGCCGCCGTTGGTTATCTGCTTGGAGGCTTGATTGAACCCGCCCTGGGCTGGCGCGCGGCTTTCTATGTCGTGGGCTTGCCTGGGATCCTTATGGCCTGCCTTGCATTGACCATCCCGGATCCGATTCGCGGTGCCACTGAAGAGTGGGCACCGGCAGCGCGCGAGTCCATTCGGATGACGCTGCTCGGCTTCGCGCGTAATTTGGCGTACAGCGGAACTGTGATTGGGTATGCGGCATACACTTTCGCGGTCAGTGGTCTCGCATTCTGGATGCCGGAATATCTCGAGAGAGTACGTGGCCGCACGTTATCGCAAGCAAATTTTGTCGTGGCTAGTGTGACTGTCGTCGCCGGACTGTTCGGAACTTTCGTGGGCGGCTATTTGGGAGATTTCCTTTCCGCACGCATGAAGCACGGCCAACTCTGGCTGTGTGGTCTCTCGAGCCTCGCAGCGACTGTACCAACCTTCTTTGCCCTGACGGTACCGTCGGCTCCGGCTTATGTCATATGGTTGTTTGTGGCCGAGCTGTTATTGTTCCTAAGCACGGGTCCTGTGAACGTCGTGATCGTCAACGTTGTGCCGATTAGCGCGCGCGCAATGGCGGTGGCGGTGAGCATTTTCACGATTCATTTGTTGGGCGATGCAATCTCACCGCCAATCATTGGCGTGCTAGCCGATTTCAGCGGCTTGGCTCGTGCAGTATTGATCGTGCCCGCCGCCGTCGCGCTGTCCGGTTTGCTTTGGATCGGCACCGCGGCAGCAGCATCCAAATGAGAGCTGCTATTGCGCGTTGAGGTGCAACAGCATCGCAACCTCGTCGCAGTTTCCGTATTTCGGACAGGCGACGCAGTCTTTCCAGACTTTCATTGGAAGATCTTTTTGCTCGACGATGCGAAACCCCATTTTTTGAAAAAACGCAGGCGCAAGAGTTAAGGCGAATACCTGTGAGATTCTTTCTGTGCGGGCTTTTTCGATCAGCGCTTGCACGATGGCGCTGCCCGTTCCACGAATGGAGTTTTCAGGCGCAGTGGCGAGACCGTAAATCTCAGCCGTGTCTCTCGTGTATTGCTCCAGACCACCGCATCCGATGACCTGGCCGTTGATATCAGCGACGACATAATCCGAGAGGGCGTCCTGCAGTGCTGCGTGGGACCGTGGCAGCATCAACCCTTGAGATGCGTAATGAGCAATTATCCGCACCATCGTATCGACGTCCTGGCTTTCGGCTTGCCGGATTGTCATGACGCTTCTCCGAATATCGTGCGGCCGACACGCACCACTTCGATACCGCCGTCCATTGCGGCTTTCACCGCGCGCAGCTTGGGAATCATTCCGCCCGTGACGAAGCTTGCGGTCAGCAGCTCATCCGGTCGACTCAACTTCTCAATCACCGTGCCGTCGGCGTTTTTGACGCCAGCGACATCCGTCAGGAAAACCAACTCCCTGCATTGGAGTGCGACGGCAACTGCGGCCGCCGTTTCGTCGCCGTTCACGTTGAGCAAAGAATCGTCACCGAGCGCAAGCGTCGGAACGACCGGCATGTGCCCGCCGTTCAGTAGGGCCGTTAAGGCTGCGGCATTGGCGTGCACGTTCGTTCCAACCAGGCCCCAAGGCCCCTCTTTTTTTGAAGCCTGAACTGCGCCGAACATACCTACCGCAGGCAATCCCTGGCGTCGAAGCTCTCTTACGAGCGCCGCGTGCACCTCGCCCAGCAGTGCTGCTGCGACGGCGGCAAGAGTGTTTTCATCGGTCACCCGTAGTCCTTCGATGAAAACGGACTTCACATCCATGCGCTCCAACATGCGCGTAATCTGTAGTCCGCCGCCGTGCACGACGGCCGCGCGATCGGTTTGAACGCCGCGAATTGCGTGGACTGCTTTCTGGGGATCCTCCAGCAGTACTCCCCCGACTTTGATCACCTTTGTCATGAGAGCAGCCCTGAGGTGGGTTCACACCCGAACATGAGATTCAGATTCTGCACAGCCTGGCCGGCAGCACCCTTCACGAGGTTGTCGATGGCTGAAACGATAACCGTGTTTGCTCCATTAGTTACCACGCCAATGGAGCACAGGTTTGTGCGGGTTACGCCGTGCACATTTGGAAGCTGACCCGGCGGCAGTACGCGCACAAATGGCGACCTCGCGTACGCTTCGACCAGGATCGAGTGTGCTGAAGCCCGTCCAGTCATTCGCAGAGTAATCGTATTCAATATCCCGCGCGTGATCGGGATGAGATGCGGCGTAAAGACGAACCTATCGAATGTCGCCCCTCGAAGCTGAGCTACCATTTCCGGCGTGTGCCGATGCTTCAGAACGCCGTAGGCGCTGAGGTTTTCATTCACCTCGCAAAAATGCGTTTCTGGTTTCGGCGTGCGACCGGCGCCCGACACGCCGGATTTCCCATCGACGACAACCGTGCACGCGGGATCGATGACATTCGCGTCATAGAGCGGAATCAGCGGCAGCACCGCAGCTGTTGCATAACAACCGGGATTAGCAACGAGCCTTGCCCCGCGAATCTGCTCGGACAGAAATTCCGGCAGGCCATAAGCAGCCTCCTGCAGTAGCTCCGGCGCAGTGTGCTCGAAGCCGTACCATTCCACATATTGCGCAGGTTCCCGCAAGCGAAAAGCGCCGCTCATGTCAACCACGCGATATCCGTCGCGAAGCAATTCCGGAACGAGCTTCATCGACAACTCGTGCTCGGTCGCAAGCACTACCACATCAGGGGAAAAGGAACGGAGCCGCTCCATGCTGAATGCTTCCGCGTGCGATTTCTCATCGGCTTTCGATGCGAATCGTCCGGCAATCGTGAATTTTGGATGGGTGGTCAGAATCCGATCCAGCTCCTGACCGGCATACCCAGTGACACCGACGATTGCCGCCCGATGTGCATAATTATTCATACGTATGAATATTTAACCATAACGACAGGGCCAAAGTTAACCAAAAATCCTGGAAGTGCTACTTTCCTTTTAATTGGAGGTGGATACGGTCCTTCTCATTCTCCTCACAGGAATACGACATGATCCGCGTGTTCTGCCGTTTGAACTCGCGCACGGACGTCCAAGGCCGCGTAAAGAATACGGGATCATCGAAAGTAACACTGTAGTGAATGGTATCGGGCCCCGTTTTTTCGAATGTTTCGGTTAAGCGCAGCTTGGCGCTGTGTTCATGCCCTGTGGTATCGAGCCAGGACCGTTCGTTGATGCCAACTGTGTCAACGATCAGCTTGTTTGCTTCCCAATGCCCGACTGAATGCCCCATCCATTCCGGGTAGTCGTCGATTTCTTCGGGATGTTTTGTGCCGTCGAGGTAAATGATCCGGAAGATACGCTGGTTTTCAAACAGAACGGCGATGGCATTGTCGTTCTGCACGAACTGAAAAGGTGCCGGACTTTGAAACCCTCGAGCGGGACCAACGGGGAGACAGAGGCCGTCCGGATTGTCCGCCGGATCGACTTTCTGGAATCGCTCTGCTCCATAAAGAGAGAAGGGAATGGTCCCACCGGCGGGAAGGGTGCGGCTTAGATCGGGTGTGTAGGGTCCTTGCCACACGCCATTGAGGTCCGGATGCTTTTGCTGCGCTTGCAGAGAAATCGCCGCAATACCGATCACCAGGAGAACTCGCAAGTGAGTTTTCATGCGTCAGATCGTAACAAACCAGGCAGCAAACGCCCAGCCTTGCACGATTGACGCGAAGAGGGCCGCCGCGAAGGGGCTTTGGGTGTGGCGATGAACGACTCCCGTTGCAAACCACAGTGCAATCCAGAAAATCACGATTAACGGCACAATCAGCACAATAAAAGCGCTTTCGCGGTCGAACGTGAGAACACCCGTCAACAGAAAAGCCAGGAACAGGCCTCGTGTGAGCAGTGCAACTGCGTCCGATTTCCAACGGGGATGAATTCGCCGGATGGTCCATTCATCTGAGATGAAGAGTGGTAATCCGGCCAACGCGATACATGGAAATCGCCACCAGCGGCCATCGGATAGGGAGATATGCATAACGCGCGAGAAAACCACAAACCCTGGTACAGCGATGACAAAGGCAGCAGCCATAATCGCTGTCACCATGCCCCGTTTGTATCTTTGTGTCTTTATGGTTTTACTAACAGCTGCCAGAAGCGCCAATCCGGTCACGAGAACAAAACTGATGAGGTAATCCGTCGCAAACAACCGGAGCCAGCGCAGCGGATTTATGATTTTCAAAACTACTAATGCCAGGCTTGCCGCCGCGACGTAGCGGACAATGATCGGGGCAATGTGAGATTCAGACGGCTGTAATTTCTGGCCAGGCAACAACAGGACTCCAAACGTGACGGCCGAAGCCAACATTAACGCAATCCACACGAATTGAGATGCTGTTCTTGTTGCGCCGCCGTTGCCGCCGAGCCATTGCACAACGCGCCGAACGTATTCGGGATTGAAAATAGGAGCCGAGTGACCGCCCCAGGGCAATGTCCAGGCTTCGACTTTGGGATTGCCGATATCGGCTGCAATGGCAACAAAGTTTCGAATACGCGGAATATCAATGTCACCGGTCGCGATCAGTACACGATCAGCATGGATTTCCCCCACTGAAAGGGGCGGTGGTGACAGCAGAACCATTGTCGAGAAGCGCTCCGTCGCCGCAAGGTCCAACAGCAGGCCTGCACCCATTGAATGGCCCAAGACGATGGTCTCGTCACCGAGGTGGGTTTTTGCGTTGCGGATGGCTTGCTGGGCGAGATCGGTGCGGAATGGCGCCGGCGAATCGCCGTGGCCCGGAAGGTCGATAGCGTAAACTTCGAAGCCGCCATCGGCGAGAGCCGCGGAAATCGGCCGCATCACTTCTTTGCTGACGTCGAGTCCATGCACGACGAGCACACGCGCGATCGGTGAATCATGGCCAAAGTAACGGATGTAAGGCGTGGGCGGGTCAATCGGCAGAATCCCCGATTCATGCTTGCGTTCGAGCGCCGAAGACTGTGTCCAGGCCAGTAGGAAGATTGCGGCTGTTACAACTTGGAGCCGGAGGCGCGACACAACGCGATGCTATCATGGACGGATACTATGATCGCGTCCCTCCAAGCTGTCGCTAAGGAAGTCCACGCGCTTCAGGGCGTCGGTAAGCGAGTCGTTTTCACCAATGGTTGCTTCGATATTCTGCACTCCGGGCACATCGACCTGCTGCGCCGTGCCCGGGCTTTAGGAGATGCCCTTGTTGTTGCAATCAACAGCGATCTTTCCGTTGCGCGCGTGAAAGGGCCAAACCGCCCGATCATCCCGCAGCCGGAACGTGCGGAATTGCTCGACGGCATGGAAATGGTGGATTTCGTGTGCACTTTCGAAGAGGACACCCCGCTCGAAGCGATCTTGCACATCCAGCCGGATGTTCTCGTCAAAGGCGCCGACTGGACGGCAAATATCGTCGGTCAGCCTGAAGTCGAGAGATGGGGCGGGAAGGTCGTGGCGCTGCCGCTGGTCGATGGCTGTTCGACGACCGGGATCATTGAGCGAGTATTGGCGCGATACGGTGGAAATGCGTGAAGAGTGATGGAGATTCTCGAAAAACGCATTCATAAAATTCTCGCCCGCATCTCCGAAGTTGCGGACTTCCGCCGCATTGCTTCCGATGCGCTTCGGGGAGATACCGACGTCGTGGTGTCCGGTCTATCCGGCTGCGCGCGCGCGTTGTTCGTTGCCGGTTTAGCACAGGCGGTGCGGCGGCCGCTGATTGTCGTCGCGCCACAGGACCGTGCAGTCGAGGCGCTTGCCACCGACATCAATTATTTCCACGCAGAGCTAAATACAAGCGGTGCGAGCCGTGTCAGTCCATTTCCGGCGTGGGAAACCGATCCTTATGCCGGGCTTACACCGCACGCGGACATCCAACAAGCGCGCGCCACGACGCTCTGGCGGCTGCGGAACAAGCAAGTCGATATCGTCGTGGCATCGATCCGCTCGATGGCAACCCGGCTGCCCGCGCCTTCTGTATTCGACACCTACAGTCTTCATCTCACAAGCGGTGAAGATCTCTCACAGGAACTGCTCATCGAGCATCTCGCAAGCGCCGGCTACTTACGTCAAGAGCCCGTCGGAGCACCCGGCGAATTTTCCGTACGCGGCGGCATTGTGGATGTGTTTTCGCCGCTGATGCGCAATCCAGTGCGTATCGAGTTTTTCGGGGACAGCGTGGATTCGATCCGCGAGTTTGATCTGGATGACCAACGCTCGCGTGGGCCCATACGGCATATCGATATTCTGCCGATGCAGGACATCGTTATCAGCCGTGAAATGGTTCGCGAATGGGGTGCGCGCGCGCGGCAGCGGTGGAGCGACGAGAGCTACCAAAAGGACATGAACGAGAAGCTCGTGTTCGCCGACAATGGCGAATTGTTTCCCGGGGCGCTAACTCTGATGCCGCTCGTGCAGCCTATGGAATCGACACTGCTCGATTATGCCGATTCGGCTGTCTTGATTCTGGACGAACCGGAGGTGCTCGAGGAAGCCCACCAAAAATTCTTCGACGCCCTCAATCAGCGCTTCGAGCAGACACAAAATGGGGGCGGGATTGCCCTCACCCCGGGCGAGATTTTTGTCTCGCCGGACGAATTGCGAGCGCTGGCCGAGCGAAACCGTCGCGTGAAACTCGAAGAACTCGGCGCAACAGGCGCATCGTTCTTTGTGAAAGGTCAGCCGGGGGAGAAGTTTCACGGACGCATCAAAGACATGACTGAAGTCGTGCGACAGTCGTATGAGGCCGGCCGGCAGGTGGTTCTTTTGGGCAGCACCGTGGGTATGGCGGAGCGGTTGCGCGACATTCTCCACGAATATGGTGTGCCGTTCCGATGCGAATTCGGTGAGCAGCCGCTTAAATCGATGGGTGATGCCAACGTGCCGATTGTCGGGATCGGTAAGATCTCGTCCGGCTTGCGGCTTCCCGATGCCGGCATCGAGATTTATGCAGAGACGGATATATTCGACGAGTCCGAGCATCTGCCGCAACAACACCGCCGGCGGCAGAAGATTTCGACATTTCTGTCGGACTTGCAGGATCTGAAGCCTGGCGATTACGTTGTACACATCGATCACGGCATCGGAACTTACAGTGGTCTGACGCTCGTCCACGATAAGGAATGCATGGTTCTCGTCTATCAAGGCGGCGACCGTTTATACGTTCCACTTGAGCGTCTGGACCTCATTCAAAAATATTCGTCGACCGAGGGCGCGAAACCGCAACTGGACAAGCTCGGCGGCACGACTTGGATCGCTCGAAAGACGCGCGCTAAGCGCGCGATCCGCGACATGGCCCAGGAGCTTCTGAAACTTTACGCGGAACGCAAAGTGGCCAACGGTTATGCGTTTTCCCCCGACACGGAATGGCAAAAAGAATTTGAAGAAGCATTTCAATACGAGGAGACACCAGACCAGCTTGCTGCCATAGTCGACATTAAACGAGATATGGAGTCGCCAATGCCGATGGACCGGCTGATTTGCGGCGATGTTGGCTATGGCAAGACCGAAGTGGCGATGCGCGCGGCTTTCAAGGCGATAGGGGACGGGAAACAGGTTGCGGTGCTGACGCCGACCACCGTTCTTTGCTATCAGCATTTCGAAACGTTCAAAGAGCGGTTTGCGGCATTTCCGGTCACGATCGTCATGCTGAGCCGATTCGTCAATCCGAAAGAACAGAAGAAAATCGTAGCCGATCTCGAGGCCGGCAAGGTCGATATCGTCATCGGGACGCACCGGCTGCTTTCGAAGGACATCAAGTTTCACGATCTCGGCCTGATGATCATTGATGAAGAGCAAAGGTTCGGTGTCGCGCACAAAGAGCGACTCAAGCAAATCAAGAAACAAGTCGATGTCGCGACGATGACCGCGACGCCCATTCCTCGCACGCTAAACATGGCGCTCAGCGGGCTGAGGGACATGTCTGTGATCGAAACGGCTCCGCGAGATCGACTCGCTATTCAAACGGTCGTTGTGAAATTCAAGCCTGCCGTTATCGAGAATGCGATCAACTTCGAGCTCGAAAGGAGCGGACAGGTGTACGTCGTTCATAACCGGGTTGAATCCATTTACTCACTGGCGAATTTCATACAGAAGATCTGTCCGAAAGCTCGTGTCGGTGTCGCTCATGGACAAATGGGTGAGAAAGAACTCGAGCAAGTCATGACGCGATTTATGCATCACGAGTTTGATCTGCTGGTCGCGACCACAATTATCGAAAACGGATTGGACATTCCTCTGGCAAACACCCTGATCGTCAACCGGGCAGATCGCTATGGGCTGTCGCAGCTATACCAGTTGCGCGGACGCGTTGGCCGATCAAATCGGCGTGCTTACGCCTACCTCCTGATTCCGTCTGATGAGACATTGACTCAAATTGCCCGCCGTAGACTTGCGGCCATTCGCGAATTCAGTGAATTGGGGGCGGGTTTCCGGATCGCCGCGCTGGATCTAGAACTTCGGGGCGCGGGTAATCTGCTCGGCGGCGAACAACACGGACATATCGAAGCAATTGGATTTGACTTGTATTGCCAGCTACTGGAAAGAACGATCGAGGAACTCCGAACCGGGGAAGTGTTGCCCGAGGTTGAAACCGCTATTAACCTACGAATGGATTTAAAAATACCAGCCGATTTTATCGATGAAGAAATCCCCAGGCTACGGATCTACAAACAGATCGCGTCAACGCGCACTGAAGCCGAGGTGGACAACATGTACCGCGACCTGGAGGACCGATTCGGAGAACTGCCCTTGCCCGTGCGGAACCTACTGGAGTACGCCCGGCTTCGGATTCTAGGCCGGGCTCGCGGTGTAACTTCCATTGAAAGAACGGGTCAGGGGCTAGACATCAGATTTCATGAAACGG
>Ga0126369_10001565_pt1 | contig 15908 bp, 16 predicted proteins | sample PanSoiMetaPlot_1_FD_109646 | JGI IMG/M metagenome (GOLD analysis project Ga0126369, IMG submission 109646) | Tropical forest soil microbial communities from Panama - MetaG Plot_1 | ecosystem: Environmental > Terrestrial > Soil > Tropical forest > Bulk soil | place: Panama | collected 2016-02-17 | reverse complement strand
TTCGGCGCGGAAGTTAGGCGTGGACGAGATGTTCGTGCCGTCGACCTACGAGCTGTCAAAGATTTGAGGTCCGGCCTATGGGCGCGTAGATAAAGCTGTCGCCGACGGAAATCCGGGTCATGCATATCCTTGTCACCGGCGCGGCTGGAATGATCGGCCGCAAACTGACCGAGCGATTAGACCGAGACCGCGCGCTGCACGGCCGTGCCATCGATAAGCTTACGTTGACGGATATCTTCGCCCCGACGGCAAAACTGGGAATTTCTGTCCCCGTCGACATCGTGACGCAGGACCTCGCGACCCCAGGCGTTGCCGAAAATCTAGTCGCCGGGAAGCCTGACGTGATCTTTCACACCGCAGGCATCGTATCGGCGGAAGCCGAACTCGATTTCGACAAGGGCTACCGCAGCAACCTCGACGGCATGCGGGCACTGCTTGAGGCAGTGCGCTGCGCCGGCGATGGCTATCGCCCGAAGCTGATTTTCACATCGTCATGCGCTGTCTTCGGCGGACCGTTTCCGGACCCGATCGGGGATGAGTTTCATCTCACGCCGCACACCTCTTACGGCACCCAGAAAGCGATCTGCGAACTGCTGCTTGCGGATTATACCCGCCGCGGCTTTCTCGACGGCGTGGGTCTGAGACTGCCGGCCATCTGCGTGCGGCCCGGCAAGCCCAACAAGGCGGCATCCGGATTTTTCTCCAGCATTATCCGAGAGCCGCTGGCAGGCGATGAAGCGCTGTTGCCGGTGGATGAAGGCGTCCTGCACACACATGCCTCGCCCCGCGCCGCGGTCGGTTTTCTCATCCACGCGGCGGGACTTTCGCCGGAACGGCTCGGTCAGCGAATCAACATCACCATGCCGGGCGTTTCGTGCACGGTGGCCGAGCAGATCGCGGCATTGCGGCGCGTCGCCGGCGCAAAGGTTGCGGCACGCATCCGCCACGTGCCCGATCCGCTGGTGATCCGCATCGTCGATGGTTGGCCGCACCGGTTCGATGCGGCGCGGGCCCGCGCACTCGGCTTTGTGGCCGAACAATCGTTTGACGAGATCATCCGCATCCATATCGACGATGAACTCGGCGGCGTGACCGGGTAGCCCATGCGTTTTCCTTCACCACTCATTCCCGCCACGCTGCTGCGCCGCTACAAGCGTTTTCTCGCGGACGTGGTGCTTCCGAACGGGCAGGAGACCACGGTCCATGTCGCCAATCCTGGCGCCATGACGGGCCTTGCTGTTCCGGGCACCAGGATATGGCTTTCCAAATCGGACAATCCGGCCCGTAAGCTGCCCTATTCGTGGGAGCTGGCGGAGGTGGATCTCGGCTCCGGCACGGAGCTTGTTGGGGTCAACACCGGCCACCCCAATCCGCTGGTCGCGGCGGCGATCACCGCCGGGGCCATCCCGGAGCTTCGTGGCTACGGCTCGTTGCGCCGAGAGGTCAAATATGGCCGCAATTCACGGGTCGATTTTCTTCTTGAGCAGCAGGGCAAACCATCGTGCTTCGTGGAGGTCAAGAATGTCCACCTGATGCGCGCGAGGGCGCTGGCCGAGTTTCCCGACGCGGTGACAGCACGCGGTGCCAAGCACCTCGAAGAGCTCGCAGCCATGGTGGCGCTGGGGCACCGGGCCGTGATGGTATTCCTGATCCAGATCGGTTCCGCCGATCGGGTGGCGCTCGCCCGTGACATCGACCCGCGCTACGGGGCGGCATTCGACCGAGCTCGGACGCTCGGCGTCGAAGCAATCGCCTACCGTTGCACCATTTCGGCTATGGAAATTTCCGTGGCGGATGCGGTATCGATGCTGGGCTGAGTTTGTGAGCGGAAGCCGGAACCGATGCGTGGTTCATGGCCATGCAAATACTTCCGGACATGCATTTTTCCAGCTTGCACCGCCGGCGCGACCGCCTACATTTGGGAGCGGCCGGGACAGCAACCGGATCCCTGGGAATAGCGATGAGTTACGTTGATGCCGCAACCGCACCGTTGCGCAAGACCGGTCAAATCAAACTTCATGGACCCGAGGCGTTCGCCGGCATGCGCAAGGCCGGCCGGCTGGTGGCCGGATGCCTCGACATGCTGGTTTCGGAGATCAAATGCGGAGTCGCCACCGACCATATCGATCGGCTGGTGTTCGAATTCGCCATGGACCACGGCGCCATGCCGGCCACTTTGATGTATCGCGGCTATACCAAATCCACCTGCACGTCGATCAACCATGTGGTCTGTCATGGCATTCCGAATGACAAGCTGTTGAAGGACGGCGATATCGTCAACGTAGACGTGACCCTGATCCTGGACGGCTGGCACGGTGATTCGAGCCGCATGTACACCATCGGCGAAATCCCGCGTCGGGCGGAGCGGCTCATCGACGTCACCTACGAAGCCATGATGCGCGGTATCGCGGTGATTCGGCCGGGCGGCGCAACCGGCGACATCGGGGCCGCCATCCAGACTTTTGTGGAAGCCCAACACATGAGCGTGGTCCGCGACTTCTGCGGCCATGGACTCGGCCGGCTGTTTCATGACGAACCCAATATTGTCCACGTGGGGCGGCGCGGCGAGGGCATGATATTCAAGCCGGGCATGCTGTTCACCGTCGAGCCGATGATCAATCTCGGCCGTCCCCACGTGAAGGTGCTATCTGATGGCTGGACCGCGGTCACGCGCGACCGGTCCCTGTCGGCGCAGTTCGAGCACACGGTCGGCGTCGTCGAGTCGGGCGTGGAAATCTTTACGCTGTCGCCGAAGAGGCTCGACCGGCCGCCCTATAAAATCTCCTGACCGAACCGGCCGAAGGCGAGAGCGCCTATTCCCTTTTTGCGATGCCGACCGCTCGAATCGCGTTGCGGGAGTCGGACCATGCCCGGCCCGCTGCATCCGATATTACTTGCCTTTGATTGTGATACGCTTCACGGGCCGTCGAGCCTGGGCGGTTTTCGGCAAGGTCACGGTGAGCACGCCGTTGCGAAACGAGGCGCTGACCTTGTCCTCATCGATGTCTTCCACCGGGATGCGGCGCTCGAAGCGGCCATAGTAGCGCTCGCTGAACAGCCGATCCTTGTCTTCCGTCTCGGTTCGCTTCTCGCCTTTGATCGCGAGGACGCCATGCGCCAGCTCGAGCTCCACGTCCTTCTCGTCCATGCCTGGCAGCTATGCCGTCACCTTCAATTCCGTGTCGGTGTCGTTCACCTCGATATTCGGCCATCCAAAAGTGCGGTCGAACCTGCGATCAAAGCCGAAGGGCGCGAGGTCAAACCCGCGGAAGACATCATCGAAAAGCCGGTTCATTTCACGGTGCAACGCCAGGAACGGATTGGTATCCTCACCACGCCGAACAACGACATCACGCCCGCGATTCCAAGGGATGAGATCTCTGACACTCATAACCACATCCTCCGTTGAGCAACATGGATACGGGAACGCCCGAAGATCCGGCGCCCCATGAGATTGCCGATCCCGAACAGGCGATCGGCAAATTCCATTTAGGTCGGCCGCTCGGAACATCAAGGGGGCGTCGCCCGAGTCAGACGTCCGACCAGGCCGGCGATGACACCACGACGGCGCCCCTGGTCGCCTCGCGGCCTCGACGGCTGCCCCTCTGCGTCGGCAGGGTCATGCGGCGGGGGCGTCATGGCGCCGCGACGCGATTCGATGGAATGTCCACAAAGCGCGCCGGGCATCAGGTCTTTTGTGATCGGCGCCAGCTGACTACGGTTACTCCCCGGACCGGATCGAGCACCTGCTACTGGGCGGCTTGCAGACCGTTGGCTGCCAGTACTTCCTCCGGCGACCGGGCGGGCACCGCGTGAAATACCGGCCGCCCACCGGGCAATTGCACCCTTGGCGCTCGCGAAAGATAGAACACATGGTACTGGTCGAGAAATAAATCGAAAACGTCAGTGCCACCAATCACACCAACGCGTGGATTCGTCAATCCGAGTGCACTGAAGGCTTCTTCCAACGGAGCGCCGGCGGGATTCCAGAGCACAGCTTTCTTATCGGGTGGATACACCGCAACTGTCGGAATCCTTCGCGTCAGCACGATGCGGCGACGCAGATCCGAGTTGGCCTGTTGCTCATGGGAGTGGCGTCCGTGCACCACAACGTCAATAGAATCGAGGCCGTTTTCAAAGAACCGTTTATCCGCCTCGAATTTGAGGGCATCGGGCATGATCCCGGTTTCAGTGGCGATCATCCCATCTTCCGAGATGATTGCGTAGCCTTCAATCAGACGTGCAGGCATCAGAGCCACTCCGGTCAAACGGTGAAACGCGCTTTTTGCGCGGTGGCTACGAGCTGAACTTCCGTTCGTGTTCGATTGATGAACATTTTCCTCGCGGTCACGGTGACAACGTCCGTGCTTAAATGAAACGATATCGCTCCAAGATGAAAGTGCGGCATGACCATGTGCCGAAAACAGTCCTTTGGACCATTGACACGAGCTTCTTACGCCCGGTTTATGCAAGTATGGTCTACAGGGGCATGCGGTGGATGTCATGGCGGAGGATCGTAGCCGGAATGAATCCGTTGTGGCGGAAGCGCCGCCGCATTATCACGGCCATCGGGAGCGCCTGCGCGAGCGCTTCCGCGAGGCCGGCAGTGATGCGGTCACCGACTATGAGCTGATCGAACTGGTACTGTTTCGCGCAATCCCCCGCCGCGACGTCAAGCCCTTAGCGAAGTCCCTGATCGCAAAATTCGGCTCGTTCGGCGAGGTAATCGCAGCGCCATGGTCGCGACTTGCCGAAGTCGACGGGCTCGGCGACGCCGCCATCACCGAGTTCAAGGTGGTCGAGGCTGCGGCCCACCGGCTCGCCCGCGGCGAGGTGCAACGCCGTCATGTGCTGTCATCGTGGACGGCGGTGCTCGACTATTGCCGCGCCGCCATGGCATTCGCCGACAAGGAGCAGTTCCGGCTCCTGTTCCTCGACAAGCGCAACCAGCTTATAGCCGACGAGGTCCAGCAGGTCGGCACGGTCGATCATGCGCCGGTCTATCCCCGCGAAGTGGTCAAGCGCGCGCTTGAACTTTCCGCAACCGCCATCATCCTGGTGCACAATCACCCTTCCGGCGATCCGACGCCATCGCACGCGGACCTCGACATGACGCGGGCGATCGTCGAGGTAGCGAAGCCGCTCGGCATCGCGGTGCACGACCACATCATCGTCGGCAGGGACGGCCATGCGAGTTTGAAGGGGCTGAAACTGATTTAAGCCATAATGCGCGTGGAGCAATTTCACGGCGGCGTGTTGGCGGCGGGGCCACTCGTTTATCGCGGGGCTGATGCCCAAACGTCGGATTAGCGGGCACACCTCGAATCAGCGGCTCTTGACGTCATACCGGCTTCAGTCGAACACTGGGCCAGCGGAATGAGGCTGCGTATTTCGCCTGTTCCAATTGCAGATGCAGGTATCACGGCATTATGGAGTGAGAAATGGCCGCTTACACAATCAAGCCGCTCGTTACCGCAACCGCCATTAATACTGGTGGACGCAACGGGCATTCGGAAACGACCGATCACTCGGTCAGCGTCAATCTCTCCATCCGCAAGGAAATGGGTGGTCCGGGCCTGCCCAACACCACGACCCCGGAGCATCTGTTCGCTGCTGGCTATGCCGCGTGCTTTGGCGGCGCGATCGAATTCGTCGCCAGCCAGCATAAGAAAAATGTCTCAGGCACAGTGGTGACGTGCCACACCTCGGTCGGGCCGCGCGAAGGCGGCGGCTTCGGCATCGCCGTGAAGATGCATGTCAAGGTTCCGACCCTTCCGGCTGACGACGCGCGTGCCCTGGTTCAGGAGGCGCACGAAAAAATATGCCCGTACAGCCACGCGACGCGCAACAATATCGATGTCGCCTTTGAAGTTGAAGGGGCGTAGCGGGGACTTGTTCCCTCAGGGGGTCGCACCTCCGCGCGTTCAGTCCGGGGGCTTGCATTCGTGGCGGCTGCCGCGGCACCTTGCGATCGGCGGAAAACAGCGCAAGCTTTTCCTCCCAATTGGTAGAGTTGGGGTTAGCTCGCCGCCAGCGCTTCGCGGAATGCCCGGCGCACGTGTAGGCCGTGCAGGCGGGTGTAGTCGCGCTCCTGCGGCCCCCCAGACGCAAGCTTGAGATCGGCGAATACCGGTCCGGTTTCGGACAACAGGGGACCGATCTGCTGCTCGAATATCGTCAGATCGGAAAATTCATGCACCGTGCGATAGCCCGCCGAGCGCGCAAAACCGGCAAAATCCACCCGGTCGCGGCCGGGAATCGGGTGGCCGCCGTTGGCCTCGTAAGTACCGTTCTGGCACACGAAGTGGTAGAGGTTGGGCGGCGCCTCCGCTGCGATCGTCACCAGGCTGCCGAGGTTCATGAGCAAGCTGCCATCGCCGTCGAGCACGATGACGCGCCTATCCGGCCGCCCCAGCGCCAGGCCGAGCGCATGAGAGGACGCAAGCCCCATTGCGCCATGGGATAGATAATTGAGCGGATGCGGCCTGATATCGATCCAGGCGAACGCAGCCGAATAGACTGGTAGCACGATGTCGAGGTCGGTGACGTGGCGCGCCAGCACCTTGAGACAATCGTCGCGCTTCATCATGAACGTTTATCCCAACGGTCTCCTGCCGATCAGCAGCACCACGGGCCGACTCTTTGCATAGGCATCGTCGATGGCCGGTCCGATCTTCGCAACATCGACGTCCCCTTCGATCTCGTGATAGTCGACGCCCATCGCGTCAAGGATGGGCTCGATGATGCGCACGCCGTAGCGCCTGGATTGCGTCGGCGGTACGCTAGGCTCTTTTTCCAGCAGGCCGACCATCATGCAGATCGGCAGCCCATATTCCACCGCGACGCCACGGACCGCATTGATGGAGTCGAGGAGACCAGTCTGCTGGATCAGCAGCAGCGATCGCCGCCCCGTATAGGCAAGGCCGGCGCAAATTCCGACACCTTCATCTTCCTTGCAGATGCGGATGAGGCGCGGTGTCGTGCCCTCCGAAAGCGGACGCAGCAGGCCTTCGCTGGTGGTGATATCCGGAACCGAGACGACGAATTCGATCCGGCTGGCCCTGATCTGCGCGACGATGCTGCTGCCCCGAAGGGCTTCGGGCTCGCGGATATCGGCACTCGCTCCTTGCTGCATTGAGCTTTCTCTGTACCTATTCGGCGCTGATGTCGGCGTCCTCGACAATCGAGGCCCATTTGCGGTTCTCGGCTGCGAAGAACGCCGCGAATTCCTGTGGCGAACCCGTGTTGGGCTGAATGCCGAGCTGCGCGAACTGGGCCTGAAGCTCCGCCGACGCCACGCTTTCATTGTTGCGATCGTCGCACCGCAATCGTAGCCCGGACCACGAAATGCGCAATCCAGCAATGTTTGATCTGCATGCCCGCATTCGCGCATTCCCGGCATGATTTCATGCCAGCCCATTCCAAACAAAAAAACCCCGGCCGTGGGGGGACGGCCGGGGCAAGAAGCCCTTGCGCACGGGAGGGGGAGGAACTGCGCGCACAATACGGGCTCTCTGCAGAACTGGGAAAGTATAGGCGTTCCGAAAAGTGACCGGATGTCGCACCAGATTGCGACATGTCGCAATGAGTGTCGGTTTCCACGGCTATTTTGAAGGCTGCTTGAAATAACGCAGGTCGGGCGGCGACTGGCCCTTGCGCGCCGGCATCAGATAGCCGTCGCCACTTACGAAATAATTGTCGTTGCCGATGACCACGTGATGGTTGTTTTCGTTGCAGTTGTCCTCGTACCAGACCACGTTGCGGATGCGTCGATAGCGCTTGTCTACCATCCACGGCCGCGTGAAGGCATGGTCGATGATCGTGATCTCGTTGTGCATGACTTCAGGGTTGGCTTTGTCGACATGGATGCGCTCCTTCACAATCGTTTGATTGTCGTCATGGAGCGGGATGCCGCTGAATTCCACGGTACGCGGCCCCTTGAAGTTGCGGGTCTCGACTTCGAGCGTGTCGAAACGGCCATCCCCGTCAGTATCGAGCCATTTGCCGAGCGAGTAACCCATGAAGCTCGGCTCTTCGTTCTTGGGAAAACCGCGGCCGTCCGTATAGATGCGACGCGGCATGAAGGCCTCGAAATTCACATAGGTGATATTCGGCAGGATCACGAATTCGAGCGGAAAGATCGCCGCCATGACCCGCGGCATGCCGTTGGTGATGCATTTGTACCTGGTGTCGAGGCCCTGGCCGCCAGCCGCCTGGTCGGCCAGGCTCGCTTCCAGCCTGGCCTGATATTCGGGCGTCAGCGGCGCCTGCTGCCCGAGCCCCGACGGCTTGTCCTGATCCCACTGGGTTGCAATACCGCGCGGCCGCACCCACTGGCCCGACCAGTCTGGGTACTTTGTTTCATCGAACGCCGCGGCGCACGTGATCGAAAGCGCCAGAAATCCCGCTGCGGCGATCGCATCGAACGAGCATCGAGGCATCAGCATGATTGTCCTCCCCGACCTAGAGCCGATTTCCTCGGCTTTGAATCACCTTACCGCGTCGCCGCCGGGCTTGTCCCGGCGATCCTGAATTTTTGAGCACGGAGCATCAACAATCGAGGTGGCCAGGACAAGCCCGGCGACGACTCGAGCGGGAAGGTGCTCAAACCTACCGGAATCCTATCCAAGATTGGCGCTCCCGCCCGGCAATGAATTCACCTCACGCATCTTTCGCCATCGCGGCGAGCGCAACGCCGAGCGCCGCATCCTCGCGACGCCTGGCGGCCTGCACCAGCGGCGGGCAGCGCGCGTCGTCGTAATATTCGACCTGACAGTCCAAGCACTGAAAGCATTCCGCCGTGATGATCTTGCCGGTCGGCTCGATCGCCCGCACCGGGCACGACCGTTCGCACAGATGGCAGGGATTGCCGCATTCGGGGCGCCGCTTGAGCAGGTCCATGAGGTGCAGCCGATCGAGGAAGGCCAGCAGGCCACCCAGCGGGCACACGAAGCGGCAATAGGCACGCTCGGAGAACAGCCCGATCCCCAACAGCACACCCGCATAGAGCACGTAAGGCCAGGCGCGGGTGAACTTCGACGTGATCGCGGTCTTGAACGGCTCGATCTCGGTGATGGCGCCCGACGAATCGATCCCGGCTAGCACCAGCCCCAGCACTGCCACGGCCGCGATATACTTGCCCATCCACAGGCGCTTCTCTAATGCCTCTGACGGGTTCCATTGCGGCACGTGGAGTGCACGCGACAGCTGGGCTAGCAGCTCCTGCAGCGCCCCAAATGGACACAGCCAGCCACAGAACACGCCGCGCCCGATCAGCACCACGGAAACCAACGTGTAGGCGGCGATCATCACCATCAGGGGCTCGGCGAGATAGAAGCCGATCTCGAAACCCCGGAACGGCGCCTGCACATAGTTGATGACATTGATGATCGAGAGCTGCGCGCCGCCAGTCCAGCCGAGCCACACCAGCACCACTACCAGAAAGGCATTGCGCACCAGCCGGTGGGCCAGCCGCGAATGCGAAAGCTGCGCCTGGAACACGAAGATCACTGTCAGCACAATGAGCAGGACGGCGAGGATCGCGACATTCATCCGTGCGTCGCGCCATGCCTCGACCCAGGCGGCGACCGGTGGCTGATCCGGCATCAGGATGTGCGCGGCTGGGAGTTTGTGTTCGAGCGGAAACGCAACCGTCACCGGAGCAGTGCCGGTCGTGTGGACCAAAAGCTCCAGTCGCCATGGCTTGACGGGATCGAATACCGCATCGGCCGGCAGGGTGAACAGCCCGGCCTCCTGCTGTGACTGAATTCCCTCGGCGGCACCGGTCAGGAGCGGTTGGTAGTCTTCATGGACGAAGCCGATGGCCTGCCCGTCCTGCACGATGCGAATGCGGTCGAAGCGGTAGTCATGCGCCTTCCACCAATGGTTGGTGCCATGAAAATCATACGGTCCGTTGGACGCAAAAAACAGCACATGGCGGCCGTTCGGGATCCGCCGCCGGTATTCCTCGAAAGTGCGCACGCCGAGCAGATTGCCGCCGATTGCTGCCGGCGTCAGCAGGCCGAAAAACACCTCGCTGTAGAGATCGTCGGGCTGGCCGAGCGGCACCTCTGGCGCCATGTCAGCCGCGCCCGCCTTGGCGAGAGCGGCCGCGACCTCGCCGGAAGTGACCCGCAGGCGGGCCACCGAACCCTGTGCGATCAACTCGTTCCATGACTTCAGCTCGAAGCTCTCGACGTCAAGGGTCGGCTCCGTGACGACCTGGCGCCCGAGACGCGTGTGCAGCACCATCCGGGCGGTGTCGTGGACCGCGGCGCGCATGAGCCGTGCCGTAATGGTCGACTGGGCCACAAAATTCGGCGGCAGCTGGGACTCGCTGCCGTTGAGCGGCATCCCGGCTTCCGCCGCAAGGAACGCGTCGAGCTGCGGCTGCCGTACCGCGTCCTGGTAGACATAGGGCTCGCGATGGAACACCACCTTGGCGCCGGTGATACGGCCGTTCGGCTCGACGCCGGCGATGACGTCGAACGGCACCACCGAGTAGCCAGGCGCCGCGATGATATCGAGGGTCGAGAAGATGTAGGCGACCGGCTTGTCCCGCTTGTAGACTGCTATCGCCGGAGGCGAGCCCTCCTCCGGCCCGAGCCGCTGCGCGCCCGGATAGACCACCGCCATCACCTCCGGCGTGAGCCGCTCCCGCAACTTGCCTTTTTCGGCGAGGGTGGGCGAGGCGAAAACCAGCGCGACCAGCGCGATGAATGACAGCGTGAGCGCGCGGCTGCGAAATGAATCGAAGGGCCAGGAGATCATTCGTCGCGCGCAGTGTCCGAGTTGATGGCGGCATCGTATCACAACGAGAGCACTGGCAAACGAGGTAGCGCATTTCATCGAAGTTCTCCCCCACAAGCGGCACGGCATCTGACGCGGCGACTTTACCTCCCCCTGGAGGGGGAGGTCGGCCCGCGTCAGCGGGCCGGGAGGGGTGACGGCCTGTCAGCGTTCGCCGCGCGGTGCCACCCCACCCGGATCGCCTACGGCGATCCTACCCTCCCCCTCATTGGCGCTAACTTACGCTGTGCCGTGCCGCAGTGATTCCCTCCCCCCTTGTGGGGGAGGGTTGGGGTGGGGGGTCGTGCCGCGGGGCACGGTCTTGCTCCCCTCCTCGACCCCCACCCCCGACCCCTCCCCACAAGGGGGAGGGGAGGAGTTTGCGGCGCCGTTGCAGCATAAGTTAGCGCCCCCTGCAGGGGAGGGTGGCTGGCGCGACATTGCAGCGCCAATGCCATTCTGCGAAAATTCGATGCTGTGCCAGTAGCACGCAACATTCGATGGCATCGCGCAGGAATTGGCACATTCCATCGTAACGAAGGGAAGCATTCATGGCCGAATGGTTTGTCGCCAAGGCCGATGAGCTATCGGACGGCGACCGGCGGATCGTCACCGCCGGCCGCCACGAGATCGGGGTGTTCTTCAAGGACGGCGCGTTCTACGCCTACAGTAATTATTGCCTGCATTCGGGCGGGCCCGCTTGCGAAGGGTTGCTGATCAACCGGGTGGTGGACCTCATCGCTGCCGACCGCACCTATCAGGGCCAGTCATTCGGGGATGAGGTGCATTTCGTGTGCCCGTGGCACGGCTACGAATACGAGCTCAAGACCGGCGAATGCGTCGGCGACCGGAGGCTCCGGCTGCGGAAATACGAAGTGGTGCGGCGTGGAGAAGACGTCTTCGTCGTGGCGTAGCGGCGTAGGCCGGGTTGAAACGCTGATGTTTAGTTTTCGTTGCGGCTGTGAAAATCTTCGGCCTCATCCTGAGGAGCCCGCGAAGTGGGCGTCTCGAAGGATGGATGCACGACATGGACTCGCTGCCATCCTTCGAGACGCGCCGCCAAGAGGCGGCGCTCCTCAGGATGAGGTTGAGTGGCTTGAAGGACAACACCCATGGACATGCCCCGCTCGGAAGTGCGCGATCTGCGGTTCGACCAGTTCTCCGTCACCAAGCACCTGGAGCACGCGTCGGCGCAGGCGCGCCAGCGCAATTATCAGGATTTCTTGATCGTCGACGTCGATTCGCACCATTACGAGAACGAATCCTACAAGGACCTGTTCCAATACATCGATAATCCGGTCATCCGGCGCGCCGCGATCGAATCGACCAAGCGCCCCGGCCGCTCCTCGATGCTCAACAGCCAGGTCGGCTATCAGGACCTCGGCGGCCGCATCACGCGCCATGAATTGCGCAAGTACGAAAAGGTGCCCGCCGACACCCATCGCGACATCACCATGACCAAGCTGTGGATGGATGCGATGGGGGTGGACTATGCCTGCCTGTTTCCGACCCCCATGCTGTTTCTTGGCCTCCACCCCCAGGTCGAGGTCGAGGTCGCGATGGCGCAAGGCTACAATCGCTGGCTCTGCGAGCGCATTCTCGCCGCGGAGCCGCGGCTGATCTCGATGCTGTATCTGCCGTTCAACGATCCGGAAGCGGCCTACCGCACTGTGCAGGAGTTTGGCGACCGCAAGGGGGTGGTCGGCTTCATGGTGACGTCGCCGCGTTACAAGCCGGTGCACGACAATGCTTACGTCAAGACCTACGCGCTGCTTGAGGAGATCGGCAAGCCGATCTCCTTCCACGCCGCCTACAACTGGAACGACCAGGCGCTGGCGATGACCAACCGTTTCATCTCGGTCCATGCGCTGGGCTTCATGTGGTTCAACATGGTCCACATGACCAACTGGGTGATCAACGGCCTGCCGGAGCGCTTTCCCAGGCTCAAGGTGATGTGGATCGAAAGCGGGCTCACCTGGGCCTACAGCCTGATGCAGCGGCTCGACCACTCCTACATGATGCGCACCTCGGACTGCCCATCGCTCAAGCGCAAGCCGAGCGAATACATGCGCGAGATGTTCTACTCGACCCAGCCGATGGAAAAGCCCGACGATCCGTCGATCCTGGAAGCGACGTTCCGGATGATCAATGCCGAGACCCAGCTGGTGTGGTCGTCGGACTATCCGCACTGGGATTTCGACCTGCCGAGCGTGATCTACGACCTGCCGTTTTTGCAGGAGCAGGCCAAGCGCAACATCCTGGGCGGCAACGCGGCGCGGCTGTTTGGGCTTGATCCGAGGCCGGTGAAGAGGATTCCGTAAGCGCGAGACGGGTCCGCAGTCGGAGCGTCTTGATGGAGTTGATCCGCCTCTTGCTTGTCACCCGTGGGCTTGACCTGCGGGTTCATGTAGCCAACGTAACTAAGGCCTCGCTCCCCACTTACCTTGCTTCCACACGCTTCAAATCCTGACCGTGAGCACAAGAGGGATCGTCCCCTAATGGCCGAAACGCCGCTGCGGTTCGGGGCGCTTTGCGCCCAGAGCCCGGTCTGCCTGTGCTGGGCGCCTAAGCTACTGCTTATTTGCTTTATGCACGAAAAAACTATGCAGGGTCACTCTTCCAGGCGATTTTGAACTTCCTGCACGAAGCGTGAAGGTGTCGCAGCGGAATATATAAGGTGCAACTCGGTCTCAGCTCGCGTAAACCCGACATAAAACAGCCTGCGGGCCTCACGGACATCACGTTCGGTGGCGCGCCTGCGGGGAATGCGGCCTTCGTCCATCCCGAACAGAATAACGACTGCGAATTCGCGCCCTTTCGCGCTGTGTAAAGTTGAAAGATTTATGCGGTCATTGCCTTCGCCGAACCCTGAAAATAGGCCCAGGGTCATATCAGAAATATCGCCGTCCGGGGCAGTCCGATCAATGAAGGCATCAAGCGTCGCCCCCTCTTCGGCCAAGGTCCGGCTCGCGCCTATCAGGTCTTTCAACACAGCGCTTCGGGCATCCCTAAGCCAATCATGGAGGCTTGCTGTGCTATCGCGATGCTCCCACAAAAAGCTTAGAAGATTTCGACGAAACCTCAGCCTCGCGTCTTCAGAAGCCAAGACTTCAGCGAATATTCGAATGCCTTCCGCGGCGAGCTTGGAGAAGCGTGGGGCTCCGTTCTTCCATCCATCGGAGCACCACACAGCGCAGAGTTCGAGCCAGCGCATAAGCCGGCTTGAACGAGGATAGAGGGCATTATTATCGCTGCGAATGGTGCCGAAGTCGTACTCCTGTGCAGCGGTGGCGACTTTATCTCCGATCCACGCAGCTTGGTACAGAATGGCGATCCTGCCGGGCTTTAGGTCTGGAATGCGCTTAAACACCTCCGGCAACACTGTCGAAAACAGGTAGTCTGCTTGGTCCTCGTAACTTCCCGTACGCGGGTGAAAAAATATGGTGCCTTCTGCTGCATCGTCAGGCGCCGAATAACCTCGCTTCTCGCCCAACGCGTATTCGGACGCGATGACGATCCGAGAGCCGCAGCGATAGTTAAGCTTCAGCCGGACCTCCTCAACATCGTCACGCGCAGCGAGCTGTTGCAGAAGCTCCGGATGGGCGCCGGTGAATCCATAGATGGATTGATCAACATCGCCGACCGCGAACAATCGCATTCCCGTCTGGAAGCACAAGCTCATTACCATCAAATGCAAGGCGCGTCCGAGGTCTTGATATTCGTCCACGGCGAGGATCGGATATTTCGCAAGGATCGCGCGTTGAATCCATTCGTTTTCACGAAGCGCCCGCAGCGCAAGCAAAGGCATGTCGTCGAAATCAATCAGAGCCTGCTGACGCAGTTCACCTTCATAAGCTTCGACAAGCCGGGACAATTCCGGGTCCGTTTCCCTCCACTCTCGGCTGGCCCGATTGAGAATCGATCGGCGATGGCGGCTCATTGGAAGATCCCAATCCTGCGGATTATCAGGTCCGCTAATGACGCGCTTATAAGCGTTTTCGAGCGCAACCTTCTTCTGTTTTGTCGTTGCTACCCCGAACTGGCTTGGCAAGCCAAGGCGAGCCGTTTGCGCATACGGAAGCACGATTTGCGTCAAGGAAAAGGAATGAACCGTTCCGATGAATACGCGCCGGTTCGGCTCGATACCCAGGGCAGCCAGCCGCTGTTCGAGCTCGCGGGCACACTCGTTGTTATATGTGACGCAGGCGAGTCCACGCGGCTCATCGATGTCTTCCGTGAGCATTCGTGCCAACTTGATGGTCAGCGTCTTCGTTTTCCCGCTGCCAGGTCCGGCCAGAACAGCACAATGATCCGTGGAATTATAAGCAGTCCATTGCCCCTCGTTGCGGCGAAGGGATTCGGCAGCTTTCAAATATAGTGAGCGATCAGACACGGTCAGCCACAAACCGGATCGCCGAACGAATGTAGGAAGGCACCTTTATATTGCTCATCCGAGACGCAAGGCGCTGCGCGAACCGCCCCTTGCCAATATCCTCGACCATTGAAAGGAGTTTTTTGGCGCCGAGCGCGTTGTGGTCCGCCTCCCATGCATCGATCCGCGCTGTGCGTGCGGGGCCAAACGCTGCCTCCCGCAGGATATCGATTATCGCCTCCGCGTACCCCGCACGAAAGAGATCAACTTCTAAAGTCTCTATGTTGGAAAACACGCCGAATTGCTCGCAGCGGACGCAAAACTCGTTGATGTCTTCAATGGATCGCAATTCTTTGAGAAGTTCTGTTGGCTCTGCGCCGGTCCTGGTTTTCTCGATGGTGCTGACAAGTCCAAGCGTACGGTTGTAGCCGAGGGGGTCCTGGTCTTCCCCTCTGGGGTCCCAATCAGTCACAATCGCGAAGGGAATCTTTAAGGCCGTTAGGAACTTGGCGTAGGGGGCGAAGTTGGTGCCGCCAACCGAGCAGACTGTAATACCCAGCTGGTCGAGAGGTGTGTTCAGCATCTTTGCAAACTCAGGGATCAAAAAACGTTCCCCATCGCCTTCAACTAGGGCCTGTAGACATTTGGGTTGATGGGGCAGTTTTCTGCGACCGATTGACTCGGTTTGGAGGAGAGGGATTCTCAAAACAACGGCGATCGGATTCAAGGCTGAAAAACTGGGGGTGAG
>Ga0126369_10001564_pt1 | contig 15912 bp, 14 predicted proteins | sample PanSoiMetaPlot_1_FD_109646 | JGI IMG/M metagenome (GOLD analysis project Ga0126369, IMG submission 109646) | Tropical forest soil microbial communities from Panama - MetaG Plot_1 | ecosystem: Environmental > Terrestrial > Soil > Tropical forest > Bulk soil | place: Panama | collected 2016-02-17 | reverse complement strand
CATTCAGGTCGAGACCGTTGTTGCCGGCCGCGCTTACGACCAGCGTGCCCTGGGTCGCAGCATGATTAATCGCGCGGTTGAGCGCCGAAAGCAGCGGACCTAGTCCTCCGCCACCGGCGTTACTGCGATTGAACGTCGTGCCCAGGCTCATGTTGATAACGTCGGCATGGACCGCGGGCCCGGAAGCATACTCGATGCCGGCGATGATGGAAGCAAAGGAGCCGGTGCCAGAGTCTTTCAGGACTTTGACGGACACCAGCTCCGCGTTCGGTGCGACTCCTTGGGTGCCGATGCCGTTGATGGGCGCGGCGACGATTCCAGCGACATGAGTTGCGTGGCTGAACTTGCCGTTTGAGGGAAAAACAAAGCTGGGTTCGGTGGGTACAAACGAAGTGCTCAAGGCCATATTCAGATTCGCCGCGATATCAATGTGGCTTGCGACAATGCCGGTATCGAGGATAGCTACGCGTGCTCGCACCGCGCCATTGCCGCGATCACCATTGGCAGCGGTTTGATCCGCGTGAATCTGGTGGAGGTTCCACTGCGCGGCGCTGAAGGTTTCCTGGTTTGCGGGAGGAAGCCCGGAAACGGCAGGCGACGGGAGTTCGGAATCGTAAATGACGTTGTCTGCCTGAACCACCGATTCATTCGGTGAAATCCATTGCAGTTCCTGGTCTTCGGTTACCGATTGCACGCCCTGCAGAGCGGCGGCCAGGACGGCAAAATTCGGATCGCTCGATTGCGCGACCACGACGCCGATGCCGTCGTACTGGGCGATCACGCTGGAGCCCAGCGCGCTCGCAAAACTGGTGCTTCCTGGTCCTTGGCCATTACCCATGATGACGTAAGTTTTGCTGGGATTCTGGGCGGGCGTGGCGATCCACACCAAGAGACAGAGCGAGACCACCGCGATTATCTTTCGGGACATAGACTTCCTCCTTGGCGGGGACATCGTGTACTTCATGCACGACCACTGGCGTGCAATACCACAAAGCGTGCAAGACCATAGGCCAGTGGATGGCTGGTGTCAAGTGCGGCGCTAATAGTTGTCAAAGCTCGATTAAAATGTCCCCTTCCTTACCTCGATTTAAAGTCCCCTTTTTGGGGTTTTGCTTCTTTTCCTGTCAGAGGTTTTTCGCCTTTTCTTGAAAAATGTTTCGCGCCAGGACGCGAAGCTGAAGCGCTATGAAGAGAGTCGGGTACTCGAGAAGGATCAGGAAAAGCGGGCAACCGTGGCGGTTCCTCCCTGCCAGTACAGGACCGTGCCGGGAGCTTCGGCATCCTTACGGATGTAGCCCATACCGAGGATGCGCGGAGGATCCCAAACGTGCGCGGCGCGGGCGACGTAGCCTGCTTCGTTGCCGTCGGCAGTGTTCAGGACCGCGCCCGGGGCCGGAATCGCGTCGCCGTTGAAGAGCAGCGAAACGCGGCGGCGGTTGACGTGGCCGCGCGAGCGTACGCGCTCGACGATTTCCTGGCCGGTGTAGCAGCCCTTGGTGTAACTGATGTGGCTGTTTTCGAGGCCGGCTTCGTGCGGAATTTGTTTGTCGCCAAAGTCGTAGCCGAACCAAGGTACGCCCTGCGCGAGGCGTTGCCCGCTTAAGGCGGTGTAGCCTGCGGGGCCGCCTCTGTGTTTGCGCGCGGCATCTAGAAGGATCTGCCAGAGTGCAGCGAGGTGGGGCCGTACAACCACAAATTCTGCGCCAGCCATACCGCCGGGGGAGCGCTTCACAACACGGCAGGGAATTACGCCGACTGCGCCGTCGACAGAAACAAGCTCGCCCTCCTTCGTGATATCCACGCCTGAAGTTTCACGGACCACGGCGGCGGCTTTTGGTCCTTCAAGCGCCAGCGTACCCCAGCGCTCGGTCTCGTCGGTGAGCGTGACGTCGTCCATGATGATGTATTTGTCCATCCACTGGACGAGTTGCTCGCGAATCATGGCGTACGAGACGCAAAGGTGCTGGTCTGCAAGCGCGTAGGTTTCCAGTTCGGCGAGGATGTGACCTTGCGGATTGAGGAGCAGGGAAATGGTCCCTTGTCCTGGGGCGAGATCCTTGATGTTGTTCGTCAGAATCGCATTGAGGTAGCGCACGCGGTCCGGCCCAGTGAAGGAAAGGTACGCACGGTAGTTTTTGTCGAGAAGCGCGACGCTTTGATTCGCGAACCTGTATTCGGCTGCAGGATCGCCAAAATCACTTGGCAAAGCACAAGCAAACCACACTCCCATGTTCGCGCCAGCTCCGGCGTGCAATGCGGCCAGCGGCGTGTCGAGCGTCTCAGCTGCGGATGACGTTTGCGTTGCGTCCGGAGTCTTCATATGTATTAAATTCGCCTAGTTCAGTCTAGCGCCATTTTTGCTGGCGGGCGATTCCGTCCCCGCAACGAGACAAAAAGGCCGCAGAATCCGATGCTATAATCGCCTCATGCGTGATGACTTGCGAGGCCTTCCGGCCCTCAATGCCGCCCAAGAAAGCTTAATTCACATCACCATTCCCGTTGGCATGCTGCAGTGCAATTGTTCGATTATCGGCGACCCGCTCACGCGCGAGGCGCTCGTTGTCGATCCCGGGGACGAGGTGACGCGCATTCTGGACTTGTTGGGGCGGCGGCGCCTGACGGTGAAGGCCATTGTGAGCACGCACGCGCACATTGACCACGTCGGCGGATTGAGCAAGCTCCACCAATACACTGGGGCGCCCGTGCTGATGCATCGCGACGATTTGCCACTGTATCAGGCGATGGACGTGCAGGCTGCGTTTATGGGCGTGCTGCCGCCGGACCTGACGGAAGTGGATCAATTGTTGAAGGAAGGCGACGTCTTGCGCTGGGGATCGCTCGAGGCGCAGGTGATTCACACTCCGGGACACACGCCGGGGAGCGTGTCGCTGTATCTTCCGCACAATGCCGGGAAAATTTCCCTGACCGACAAGCCCTTCACAACGCCGGCCAGTTCCGCCGTGGGAGACAAAGCGCAAGCAGGAAACGGAAACGATTTTGAAAAGAGCGAATCCGGACAAGCTGGTTCCGAGAAAACAGAAATCCGCGTGCCGCAACTTCTCTCCGGGGACACGCTCTTCAAAGGCAGCATAGGCCGTACCGACTTGTGGGGCGGCTCAATGGAAGAGATTATGGATTCGTTGCGCAGCAAACTGATGCAGCTGCCGGACGCGACGATCGTGCATCCGGGACACGGGCCAATGACCACCATCGGCCAAGAGCGCGAAGTGAACCCGTTCTTGCAGCCGGAGTGAAGCCGCTTCCGGCAGGACAAGAGAAAATGTCAGCGTTTCAGGAACATAAAGAAGAGCTGGAGCATTACGAACAAATGTTCGGGCGCGAGCGCGGGCGGCTGGCAGTGTCACTCGACCGCATCACCAACGCGCTGGTACTGGCGGGACAACATGGCGTGTACTGCACGAGCCAGCGCAACCCGATGGTGCCGGCGATGGATTTGCGCATGATTCACCAGGAATTGGTCCACGCGAAGGAATTAGTGCAGTCGGTGATGGAAGAGTTGCGCAAGGCCAAGGAGCAGCCCGGAGTCTAACGCCCGTCTTTCTTGGTTTTGGATTCTTGCTGCGTCCAGAGATTCGTTCCCATCCCGGAAAACGCCGCAAAGCGGAGTGGCACATCGGGCACACGCGCCTCTACTAATCTTTACCACGTACCCTCCCCGGAACATAATTCGTGTGCCACCAGAGCCAGCCCTAATTTGCATTGCACGGAGAATAAAATGCAAACAGTGATGCTGGACACCTCAAGTAACGCTGGGGAATCGGTGTGGAGCGACTTAGCGATGCGACGGTCCGACTTGGTGCAGCATAAGGAGAAAGAGAAAGGCACGGTTTCCCGGACTTCCCAGATTGTTTTCGGGGAGAGGCAGCACCTTCTTCGTGTGCTCGATTCACTGGAAGGCACCGATGTGCCGATCGCGCGCAGGCAGCAAGAGCGGCGCATTCTGGAAGAGTTGATTCACGCGCGCACGCGGGAACTGAATCAGATTAACGTAGCCTGGGACGAAAAGATCGGGCTGGTTCTGAGTTCGGACGCGAAACCGGAAATGCTGGAAAAACTGGCCAAGCAGGCGCCGCCGGAAGACTTTTATTTGTTAAGGCTGATCAGCGAGCATCCTCGCGCGAACGCCAAAACCCTGGGCAAGCTGGCCAAGCATCCCTATGGGGCGATTCGTGAAAATGTGGCGAGGCATCCGAACGCCGACGCGACTACACTTGCGTGGCTGAGCCGCGATCCTAGCCAGCCGTTGTGGTACCTGGTGGCCTTCAATCCCAACACGCCGCCGCCGTTGCAGCGGCGCTTGCGGGACCGGCTGAAGCGTCTAGGTGAAAACCAAGCGGTGAAGTAGTCGCATTCACAAGCATAATCTAGGAATCTGGCCTCCGACCAGCGCGTTCACCTTCTATTCATACCAAGGAAACTGTCCGCAAAATCTTAAGAAGAGAGTCACGCTTCGGATAGAATGGCGCGCTGTTGTGGTGTGCGCGAAATCCGGCGCTCGGGAGCGTGGATGGGTCCGCTGCAGGATATCTTTGAGACGTGGGCGCGGTTTTTATACGAGGAGAACGCAACGCTGGCCTTTTTGCGGGGCCGTCGGTGGCTGATTCTTGCGTTGAGTGTGGCGGTGCTGATTCCCTGCTTTTGGCACAAGCAGATTGAGGCCGGCGACCTGGCGAGCCACACTTACAACGCATGGCTGGCGCAGCTCATTCAAAAGGGGCAGGCGCCGGGGCTCTATTTCTCGGGGCAGTGGAACAATATTTTGTTTGACGTGACTTTGCTGTGGCTCGCGAAAGCTTTTGGTCTCGCAGCCGCGCAAAAGATGGCGGTTTCTCTTTGCGTGCTGACGTTTTTCTGGGGCGTGTTCGCGTTTGTCAATGCGGTGACGGAGCGGCCGCCCTGGCTGCTCACGCCGTGCATGGCCATGCTGGCCTACGGATATTCGTTCAGCATGGGCTTTATGAACTATTGCTGGTCGCTGGGGCTGGCTTGCTTCGCTTTGGCGATGGTGTGGCGCGCGCGCCGAGTGGATTGGGTTGGCGCGGCGATTTTTGCGGTGCTGACGTACGTCGCGCATCCGATAGGGTTTTTATGGCTCGCCGGCGTGCTGGCGTATGTGAGAGTCAGGGAGAAATTGCCAGGCCGGTGGAAGGCGATGTTGCCGTTGGCTGCAGCGGCGGGATTCTACGCAGTCTTTTGGTATGCGTCACGTCAACCGGCGCTTTCGGCGGATTGGGACCGCGGTCCTTTTTATCTTTATAACGGCACGGATCAACTGGCGCTTTACGGCAAGCGCTACCTCTGGCTGGCCGTAGCGTCGTTTTGTTTTGGGATCCTTTGCGTTGCCGCGGATTTTCTTGCAAAACCTCGCGAAGCGGGATCCTGGAAACGATTTGCCTTGCCGTTCGAGTGGTACGCGGTGGCTTTTTGCGCGACAGCACTGGTGCCGGAGAATCTGCGGCCGTCACCGGACGCCGGGTGGATTGGGTTACTCGGTTCGCGGTTGACGACCGTCTCGGCGATTTTTGGTCTTTGCTTTCTTGGATTGCTCAAGCCACGCAAATGGCAGCTCGCCGGTTTTGGCGCGTGTGCGATAGTGTTCTTTGCCTTTCTTTACCAGGACACGGGGTGGTTGAACCGGCTGGAAACGAACGGGGAAAGGCTAGTCGGCTCGCTGAGTCCCGGGACCCGAGTGATCGTCACTCTCGATGCGCCCCCCGATTCGCGGATTCAATTCATTCATCACACAGTGGAGCGCGCCTGCATTGGACATTGCTTTAGCTATGCGAACTATGAGCCTTCTTCGGGAGAGTTTCGCGTACGCGTTCGGGAAGGAAGTCCCGTGGTGACTTCTTCAACGGACACAGCGGAAGACATGGCCGCCGGCGAATACGATATGGATGAAACAGATCTTCCTATGAAGCAGATTTATCAGTGCGATGCGAAGGATTTGACCGGGTTGTGCATCCGCGATTTGAAGGCCGGGGATGATTTGAACATAGATATTCGGCGGAAGCCGGGGAAGCGGTGAAAAGCGACATGCGTTCCGAAAAAGCAGATCCCTCCGCCTTCCGCTGCGGAAGACCGCAGCCGAAGGGTCAGGATGGCAGCTAAGCAGCTGGGCCAACTGAAATCCTCAGTGCGCGGCGCTGGGATCGCCGGTGGGAGGAGGCGCGTGATCTTCCTTCGCCGGCGGGCCGAGGAGTTCGGTGAAGATGGGCTTTAGCGCGTCGGCCCAGACCTGGTAGCCCTTCAGGGCGGGATGCAGTTTGTCAGGATTCATTATGCCCTCGAAGAGCTGGCCACCGTGATCCGCCAATTTATCGTTGATGTCGAGGAAGCGAATTTTTTTGCCCTCGGCGAGCTTGGACAAATTCTCGTTGATTTTGTTGATGATTGGCATCACGGCGGGGTTATCGTTTCGCGGGAAAATGGCGGTGAGGATGATAGTGGCGTCGGGCGCTTTGGCTTGCAGAACTCGCAGGATGGCCTGAATGCCATTCGTGACCTCAGCAACTTTTGCTTCATCACCACTGGGCGGCACATTGCGGCCAACATTGTTGGTTCCGGCGAGTAGCACGATCACTTTCGGATTCACTCCGTCAAGTTCGCCATTGTGCAGCCGCCAAAGAATGTTTTCGGTTTTGTCGGCACCCCAGCCAAAGTCGGCCGCGTTCCAGCCGAAGAAGTTCTGTTTCCAGCTGGCAAGCAGCTCCGGATAATCGCTCGCCCCCCATCGGCGTGTGATAGAGTCGCCTTCAAAATAAATATCGATGTGGTCTTTCTTGGCTTTTTCTAGCAACCGCTCGTGGGCGATGAGGGAATTGGGATCGCTGCGGGGAGCGGGCTGATCGGCTGGAGGCGGAGTGGCTACCGGAGCGGCCTGCGGCAAAAAAGCAGCTTTGTGATGCAGGAATCTATCGGCCCAAGTGATGAAGTATTTCCAGTTGGGGCCGTCGGTATGGCCGCCATCGTCCTGACGCCAGGCCAGTTCGCCATCGAGCAGGCCGACGTTCACGGGCGGCATTTTTGCGGCATGATGATCGTCAGAAACGCCCAAGTCCTTCGCCCCGAGTAGCCGGAATACCGGCCCCGCGGCCACCGTGGCCATGAAACTACCTTGCTGATCGAGCCACTTCGCATCGCCCTTTTCGGGGACCCCGTAGCTGATAAAAGTCAGGCGCGGCGCGCATAAGGCGATGAGTTCGTGCGCGTCAACGGGCAAGTCGCCGGCGTTCTTGCTGCCAAACGTGGCTTCGGAAGCACCGTACTTCAGGAAATTTCCGGCCATCCAGTGGTATTCGCCGGAGCCGGTGAGATTTTCGACGGCCTCACCAAAATTGCGGCGGTGCAGTTTGGCGCCGCCTTCGCCGGAAGAGCCAACGAGCACCATGGCGAAACGCGTGTCGAAAGCCATGGTGACCAGAGCGGCCTTGCCGTAGCGAGAAACGCCTTCGATGCCAACGTGCTTCGCGTCCACGGTCTTGTCCGTTTCGAGGTAATCGAGGCCGCGGGATGCACCCCACGCCCACGCCCGCAACGCCCCCCAGTCGTCCGGCTTACGAGGCTGGCCTTTGTTGGCGAGCCCGACGACCCCCTTGGTGAGACCTGCGCCATTGTCAACCTGAACGCTCACAGGATTGATGTAGGCGTAGCCCCAGCCGTTGGCGACGAGTTGCTCGGTTGCGGGAGGGTCGGCGCCGGGTGATCCAGGCGCGCCGGGAATGACAAAGCGAGGAGCTGCTCCTGGAGGGAATTCGCGGCCGAACATCATCATCACGGGAACGGGAGCGGAGACATCGGTAGGTTTCACCAGAAGCATCTGGAGGTCCACGCTGATGAGCGGATAGGACGAATTGTCTACATGGCCGATGAGCTGTTGCTTGATGACCGGGTGAGAGGCGACTTGGGCGTTTTCTGAGTTCGCGACGGACCAAGTGACGGTTGGCACGTTTTTGGGGACGCGGCCAACCACTTCACGCTCGAAGTCTTCCACAACTTCCGGGCGGCGTTTCTTCCACCACATTTGCGCGGACGTGACCTTCTTGCCGTTCTTCAGCGTAAGGGTATCGGGCAGATCGGGGAACGGATTGGCCTTGGATTCGTCGTAATTGGCGTGATTGAGCCCGCTTTCGTTTCCGCTTGGACCGGGACGAAGCCCCTTGATGCCGAGCTGGTCCATCATGTTTTGGTGGTCCTGCTCCGCAGTCCAGTTTATCGGCTGTGGCAAATCACTGCGACCCGCGGCGGAAGCAGGGGCAGGGGAGGGGACTGCGGATTGTTGGCTCGAGAGATCGGCGCACAGCGCGATGGTTACTAGGGTGAACAAGCAGACTGTCGGATAGGCGATCGGCAACGATTTCATCCATTTCATAGCGCATCGAGAATAATGTTGATTGGACTGTCCAGCAAGGCGTTGGTTGAGCCGAAATCGAAACGCAGCGCCAGAATGGGCTTGTCGAGTGGGACTAGGACGAGCTAGAAACGCGGCCCGCTCGTTTTCGATGTGCAACAAACCAAATCGCTGTCACAGCAAAGAACATGAGCAGCACCGAGAGTGCAATGTGTGAGGCCACCCATCGTGCCGGGACGAGCCAAAGGCGCGCCGCGATGTCTTTGGGACTCCGGGATGGGAGACGCGGCTCGGCATCGAACAAGATGGCTTGAATATTTTGCTCGAGGTCTTCGGTCGAGCCGTAGGCATTGCGAAGTGTAATGATGACCGCGTTGCGTTCGGGATAGCGCAAGATCCAGGCAAAGAAATTCTCGGGCATGTCGCCACGCATTTCCGCCACCGTGTTGCCGGCGCCGGGTTGGCCTGCAGGAATTTTGGTGACGAACCAGCCGAAGCCCCAATCGTGAAGCCCTGGTGTGAAAATCTGCTGGCGCAGCTCCTGGGAAATGAAATCGCCGTAGGATAGCGCTTCGTTCCACTTAAAGAGATCTTCCACGGTGGAATACATGGAGCCGGAAGAAAAACCGTGGATGCGATCGATGTAAGCGCCTCGTGTGTATCGTGGGCCTGCGTGGCGAAGGTATCCTGAGGCTCCGCCTAGTTGCGAAAGGTCGTTGCGATCCAGGCCGGAGTCTTTCATACCTAAAGGAATGAGAATGCGTTGGCGCAGAAGGTCTTCGAAGGACGTGCCGGTCACGCGCTCCAGGATCAAGCCGAGTAAGTTGTACCCGCAATTGCTGTATTCCCATTTCGTGCCGGGCTCGGAGGTGAGCGCCGGCTGGCAAAATTTTTCTGCAAATTCCTGATGCTCGTAGCTCCGGGCGGCTTCCGGGGTTGCATTAAATTCGAGTGAATCAAAATCGGAAGGCAAGCCAGAGGTGTGATGGAGCAACTGCTCGACGGTCATGCGGCTGCCGAGGTCTTTGCGATACCAGGGGAGATACTCGGAAACCCTTCCTTGAAGAAGTATCTTGCCTTCCGCGGCTTGCTGAAGGATGAGCAAGGCAGTGAACTGCTTGGTGATGGAGGCAACGCCAAATTTTGTTTGGGAAGTATTCGGCCTGTGCAAGGCCATGTTTGCGTCGCCGACGCCTTTGGCATAGATGACCTTGCCTTGATGGGCCACGAGGATCGCGCCGTTGAAGTAGCCAAGTTTCTTATAGTGCGAAACCAGTTGATCAATGCGCTGAGCCTTGTCGGGCGGTGGCGTCTGGCTTGCGAGGTGAATCGCCGCGAGCAGAGTGAGCAAGGCAAAAAGGGAAGGGCCCGTGCGCTGGCCTGGCATGCCGGAGAGGATACGAATCCCGAGGCGCCAAAGGCAAATCCGCAGAGCCAAGGCGCTCTGGAGCCCTGCAATGGCGGCCAAAATGGCGGAAGACAAATTGGCTCTTGTGACAGGCCAATTCCTGCTAAAATTGGCCGAGGGTGAGAGACAATGCTGCCACTTCATCTCCAGCCACAAAGTCATGTCCCTCTGTATGTTCAGCTTCGCGACCAATTGCGCGCCCTGGTGCACGCCGGTGATTTGCGCCCGGGCGACCGCATCCCCGCGAGCCGCGAACTGGCGACCATGCTGGGCGTGCACCGCACTACGGTGGCCAATGCATACGCCGAATTGGAGTCGGAAGGATTGATTCAAGGGCACGTGGGCCGCGGAACGTTCATCAAGGGAAATGGAAACGGCTTGAAAATCACGCCGCCCGCGCCGCCGGTATTGAACGGCAATGGAACCATTCGCTGGGAGCTGCTGTTTGCCGATGAGCGTGGCGAAGAAGTGCTGAGCCGGCTGACGGCCGGCGTCCCGGAGAGCGCTTTGTCCTTTGTAATGGCGTGTCCCGCGCAGGAGTTCTTCCCTATTGAGGAGCTGCAGATTTGCGTGAACGCCGTGCTGCGCCGCGAGGCCACGGAGGTCCTGACGCTTGGTCCCTCGGACGGCTATCCACCGCTGAAGGCGGCATTGTTGGAATTGTTGCGTCACGAAGGGATCCCGGCTAAGGATGAAAACCTGCTCATCACCGACGGGTGCCAGCAATCGTTTGACTTAATCAGCAAAGCGTTTGTCCGGCCGGGTGACTCGGTCATCATGGAAAATCCGACGTATCCTGGCGCGGTAGCGATTTTTCATGGAGCGCGAGCGCGCTGCCTGGCAGTTCCGATGCGCACGCATGCGGAGCCAGGAACGACCCTGGGACTGGACCTGGAAGCGCTGGAAGCCACGCTCGCAGCGAACCGCGTGAAACTGATTTTGCTGACTCCGGATTTTCAGAACCCAACGGGCGTTTCGATGCCGCTTGCATCACGCCGGAAATTGCTAGAGCTTGCGGGGCGATATCAGGTGCCAGTGGTGGAAGATCATATTTATAGCCGGCTGCATGCGCGGGAAGAGCGTATCCCCTCGCTCAAGCAGCTCGACCGTTCGAATCTGGTGATTCACATCGACAGCTTCGCGAAGGTGGCATTTCCGGGGCTGCGTGTGGGATGGATTGTCGCCCCGCCGCAAGCCATCGAGCGTTTGCGGATCATGAAGCAGGCCACGGACTTGCACACAGATCAACTGGCCCAAGCGACACTTGCGGAATTTTTGCGGCGCGGGCTTTTTACCAAGCATTTGGCCAAAATGAGGAAGGTTTATGCCTCGCGCCTGACGGCGGTGGATGAAGCCCTCCGCAAATACATGCCGGAGGGCACGCGGTGGATGCGGCCCGAGGGTGGGATGTGCCTGTGGCTGGAACTGCCGCCTGGATTCGATGCGAGCGAGCTGCTGATTCACGTGAAAGAGCGCGGCGTGTTGTTTGCGCCGGGGCGCTACTTCTACGTGCAAAGCCCGTTGCCAAACACGCTGCGGCTTGCGTTTTCCAGCCTCAACGAAAAACAGGTTGTGCGCGGCGTAGCCACTCTGGCTGAGATGCTGAAGGTGGAGATGCGCAAGCGGCAGCGCGGCGTGCGGCGTGCAGAGCGGAGCCGCGTGGCTTTGGTGTGAAGATGCAAGTTAGGAGGTAAGGAAATAGGGAAAAGCCGCGAGGACAAAAATTGAGCGACACGATCAGGCTGGAGCCGAATCCCGCGAATAAATGCTTTGGCTGCGGCGGGGACAACGCCGGCGGGATGAAGTTGACGTTCGAGCAGGACAACGCGAATAGAAAAATTGTGGGACGGTTCGTGCTAGGAGAGCGGTATCAGGGTGGCGCGGGATTTGCGCATGGTGGAATCATCGCGCTGCTGCTGGATGAGGCCATGGGAAAAGTTTGCCGGTTCCGTGAAGTTCGCGCGGTGACGGCGGAGTTGAGCGTGGAATACTTGAAGCCCGTCGCCGTAGACAAAGAGATTGTGGTGGAAGGGCGCGAGACGGAGATGAAAGGAAGAAACCTTTTCATGACCGGCGAGATTCGAAATGGGAATGGAGAGGTGCTCGCGCGAGGAAAAGGGCGGTTCGTGGTGCTCAAGCCAAAGTAGACGGATTTGACGGTGCGACACCGTCGGAAAGCTTGAAAAGCGAAGGGAGAAGCGAGATGGAAGTGAAAAAACCAAACGGCAGCGGCAACGGGAATAAAGGCTCGAACGAGTGGCGCGTCAAAGTGGGCCTCGCGGAAATGCTCAAGGGCGGCGTCATCATGGACGTCACGAACGCCGAGCAGGCGAAAATCGCCGAAAATGCCGGAGCCTGTGCGGTGATGGCGCTGGAGCGCGTGCCGTCGGACATCCGCAAAGAGGGCGGCGTGGCGCGCATGGCGTCCATTAAAGTAATTCGCGAAATCATGAACACGGTGACCATCCCTGTGATGGCCAAGGTCCGCATCGGCCATTTTGCGGAGGCGGAAGTTCTCCAAGCTCTGGAAGTGGATTTCATTGATGAGAGCGAAGTCCTGACGCCGGCGGACGAAGAGAATCACATCTGGAAGCATGATTACCGTGTACCTTTCGTTTGCGGCGCGCGCAACCTAGGCGAAGCGTTGCGGCGGATCGCCGAGGGCGCGGCAATGATTCGAACCAAGGGCGAAGCGGGTTCGGGCAATGTGGTGGAAGCGGTGCGGCACATGCGCGCAATCGTCAGCCAGATGAAGAAGCTCGCAACGATGCGCGATGACGAATTGATGCATGAAGCAAAAGAACTGGGCGCACCTTTGGATCTGGTCCGGCAAATTGCGAAGACCGGAAAGCTGCCGGTACCGAACTTTTCGGCAGGCGGGATCGCCACTCCGGCGGACGCTGCACTGGTGCGGCGGCTTGGCGCGGAAGCCGTGTTCGTTGGCTCAGGAATTTTCAAGTCCAGCGACCCAGAAGCGCGTGCGAAAGCCGTGGTGAAAGCGACGACGCATTTTGAAGATGCGAAAGCCGTCCTTGAAGCGCACGAGGAACTTGGCGAGGCGATGCGCGGGCTCGATGTGCGACAAATGGAAGAAAAGGACCTGCTCTCGACGCGCGGCTGGTAGGGCATAGCTTTTCACCGTTCGGCCTTTTGTATGGACGCAGCACTGCTGCGCCCCGTTTGGAGTCGTGGTCAAATTGAGGCAAGGGCAGTGAAGATTGGAATCCTGGCAGTTCAGGGAGACTTTGGGGCGCACGCGGCGATGCTGGAACAGCTCGGCGCAAAAACGGCGGAGGTGCGCACTCCGGCCGATCTGGAGGGCTGCGACGGATTGATTCTTCCGGGCGGCGAGAGCACCACGCAACTGAAATTCCTACAAGAAGAAGGTTTGGCTGACAAGATTGTGAAGTTCGCTGAGCGCGGCGGCGCGATTTTCGGGACGTGCGCGGGCGCGATTTTACTGGCCAAGGATGTCAAGCATCCGCATCAGGATTCGCTCAATCTCATGGACATGACCGTGATTCGCAATGCCTACGGACGGCAAATCGCCAGCGACGTCGTGAGCGGGCCCACCGTGCTCAAGAAAGAGCCGCTCGAAATGGTCTTTATTCGCGGGCCGGTGATAGAACGCGCCGGGCCCAGTGTGAACGTCCTGGCCGAATTCGCGGGAAAACCAGCACTGGTGCAGCGCGAAAACATCATGGCTGCGACGTTTCATCCCGAACTGACCGACGACACGACGGTGCACGAATACTTTCTCCGCCTCGCCGGGGAGGGAGCCAAGCAACCTGCAAACGGCGTAAAATCCTCTTCGTGAGAAAAGAGAAAAGCCACACACCGGGAACGCCCCGCTCCCAGCGCACCCGAGTGCTATTTGTGTGTGTCGGCAACGCCTGCCGGAGTCCTATGGCGGAAGCCATCGCGCGCTACGATGCGGCGGACGTAATGGAAGCATCGAGCGCCGGGTTGCATCCGCTCGGATACATTGCGGAACTCACGAAACAGACGTTGATGAAGAATGGCTATTCGGTGAGGGGGCTAACCTCCGACGGTCTTACACGGGAGGCGGGCGAGGTGGCAGACCTGATCATCAATATGACGGGAACACCAAGCGACCATGTTTTCCAAAGCAAGAAGAACGTGGAAGACTGGCTCGTCGAGGATCCCTACGGCGAAGATCCGGAAACGTATCAGCGTGTTTTTGAGGGAATCCAGCGAAGAGTGAATCAGCTCGCAATGAGTTTGCGGGGAAAGCGAGTAAGCGAGAAAGCAGGAAGATAGGAGCGCCGTTGCGCCGAGAAAAAACCAGCGTATCGCAAGAGGACTACCTGAAGGCGATTTGGGAGATGCTGGAGGAGAACCAAACGCCCATCAGCGCGCGTCTCGCGGAAGAGTTGCAGGTGACTCCTCCGGCGGTGACGGCGGCGCTAAAGCGTATGACTCGCGACGGCCACGTGAGCGTGGACCGTAAGGGACAAATTGTACTCACCCAGAAGGGCAGAAAGCTTGCTGAGCACCTTGCGCTGCGGCACCAACTGGCAGAGATGCTGCTGACCGATGTGATCGGGCTTTCCTGGGCAAAAGCGCATGACGAAGCTGAGCGATTGGAGCATGCGATCTCACCGGAAGTGGAAGCGCTGCTGATCAAACGCTTCGGCGACAAAAAGAGCTGCCCGCACGGCGTGCCGATGCGCGGAGGAATCGCCACGCTGCGCAAGCAAGGAGCGGTACTGCTTGCCGACTTGCGCGCGAAGGACTCCGGGGAGATTCTTTGCGTGTACGAGAAAGATGCGCAATTTCTGGAATTCTTGGAAGGGCTGCACTTGCGGCCCTCCACGACGGTCGGTGTGCTGAAGCGCGAATACGATGAGACCATGACCCTGCGTGTGGATGGAAGGACCGTCCATCTCGGCAAGCCCGCCACGAGCCGCATCTGGGTGAAGAAGCTCACATAGGCCCGCTCTAGCCGAACATAGAGTTGACCTCCCAAGGGCTGACGGCATTTTTTGAGAAGGTGAACGTGCCCTGCTCCTGCATCTCGCGAGCAGCGCCGAGAAATGCGCCTAGGGCCGTTCGATAAAGCGCGCTGCCCACACTCACGCGCTTGACGCCAATCGCGGAGAGTTCCGCCAAGCTCAATTGCGCGCCTCGCAACCCCATCACAACATTCACGGGGCGATCCACCGAGCCGACGACGGTGGCAATGTTGTCTTTCGTCGTGAGACCCGGTGCGTACAGAACGTCAGCCCCGGCCTCCTGAAAAGCTTGCAGACGTTGAATCGTGTCTCGCAGATCCGGTCGTCCGTGCAAGTAATTCTCCGCGCGCGCCGTGAGCATGAAAGGAAAGGGGAGTGCGCGCGCCGCCTCGACCGCCGCGCGAACGCGCTCCGTCGCATGTTCGATTTCGTAGATGGGATCGTCTGGGCATCCAGTGGCATCTTCGATGGAACCGCCGACAAGCCCAGCATCTGCTGCAAGCCGAATGGTTTGCGCCACGACTTTCGGGTCATCTCCAAAACCGTTTTCGAGATCCCCGCTGACGGGAAGGCTGGTGACGGACACAATCGCTGATGCATAAGCGAGAGACTCGGCGCGGTTCAGCGAATTGTCCCGTCGCCCAAGGGAGAAAGCATGGCCCATGCTCGTGGTCGCGACCGCCGCAAACCCAAGGTGGGCCAGAATTCGCGCCGTGCCCGCGTCCCAGGGGTTGGGGATGATAAAGGCGGAGTTGCGCTCATGCAGAGCGCGGAAAGCCTGTGACTTTTCTGTTTGGGTGGTCATCCGGGGATTACTCCGTTCCCGTAAGGGTTGCGGGGACGCCAAGAGTTCCGTCAACTACTTCCACAAAATTCCTCTCCTCACGAAGGATGAAGCGTTTGGCTTGCGCCATCTCAAAATTGGCGCGCGCTTCCTTGTCGGACTTCAAACGCGCCTTGTAGCGCTCGTACGACACCAGGCTATCGAAAGCAATCAGGCCCCAGCCCACGTCATTGGTGCCTTCATGAGGAAGAAAGTATCCGACGAGATGCCCTCCGCAGCGGGGAATGATGCGGCCCCAATTCTCAGCATACTTTTTGAAGTCGTCTCGCTGAAATGGGTCAATCTGGTAGCGAATGACGCAGGTGATGGTCAT
>Ga0126369_10001563_pt1 | contig 15915 bp, 19 predicted proteins | sample PanSoiMetaPlot_1_FD_109646 | JGI IMG/M metagenome (GOLD analysis project Ga0126369, IMG submission 109646) | Tropical forest soil microbial communities from Panama - MetaG Plot_1 | ecosystem: Environmental > Terrestrial > Soil > Tropical forest > Bulk soil | place: Panama | collected 2016-02-17 | reverse complement strand
TGCGGGAGGCTATGTGTACGTCTCCGGCCAGGGCCCTCGCCGCGCTGACGGAAGCGTTCCAGCAAGCTTTTCTGAGCAAGTTCGCCAGTCCCTTGAGAATGTCAAAAGGGTGGTGCAAACTGCCGGACTCACGATGGATCACGTGGTTTATCTTCAGGTCTATTTGGAGGACACCAGCCGCTACTCCGCACTGAACGAAGTCTTTGCCGCGTACTTCCCGAAGGACCCGCCAGCCCGGGGTGTCCTCGGTGTTGCGCGGCTCCCGGAGCCCTCGGTACAGATTACCGCGGTGGCTGTTCACGATCTCACGGGAAAGCAACCGGTGTCCGTGCCTAATTTCGCGCCAAACAAGGCTTACTCTCAGGGAATACTGACCTATGACCGGCTGTTTGTTTCGACGATGCCGGGAAGTGATCCTACAAGTGGGGATGTTCCTCAGGACCCGGCCGCGCAAGTAAACCTTGCGCTTGATCGCATGAAGTCTGTGCTCCAGGCGGCAGGCCTCACCATGGCTCACATGGTATTTGTGAATCCTTATCTTACTAAGGAAGTGCCCATGCGAATCATGAACCAGCAATATGCCCAGCGTTTCGAATTCGGAAATACGCCGGGACGCGCAACGATTGAAGTATCGAGTCTGCCCGAAGGCGCGCACATCGCGTACACCGGTGTGGCCGTGCGAGCCCTGAGCAACCGCCGGGCAATCCGGCCAAAGAATATGCCCCCCAGTCCAACCGCCAGCCCGTGCGTCTTTGCGGGCGACACGTTGTATTGTTCCGCAAAAAGTGGATTCATTCCCGGACCGAATGGCGGCGTTTACGCGGCGGCGACTTCGGACCAAACACGTCAAACCATGCGGAACCTCCTCGACAACTTGGAGGAGGCAGACATGAATTTTGATCAAGTGGTTTACACTACCATCTACTTGGACGATCTATCGGATAGCCCGCTCTTCGCAAGGATGTACAAGAAATACTTCAAAGGAGTTCTACCGGCGCAGTCTACGGTTCAGCAGCTCCAGCCCGGCGACCGCAACCCCGATCAGGAGGGGCACTATCCGGATCTGGAACAGATGTCTCTCATCGCCGTGCGGGCACGAGGGGGCGCGAGCCCCCGGCCTCTGCTCTGAACAATTCTGTCAAACCTCCTGCAATAACCACGAAGATGGTCCGGTATCCGCCCGGGCCCATTTAAGGGTTTTACCTGATTGAGACGGCAGACTTCGTTCGCCAGCTTTTCCTTTGCCTGGTTGAATCAGCCCCTTCGCCTCGGGTCCCTGCTTGTTGGCTTGTAATAGCCAGACCTCAAGCCAAGAACTTGATCGTTACCCAGTTGGATGCGGTCTTTGAGCATCGGAACGGAGTTCCATGCGCCAAGTCCTCAACCTGGCGGAGGCTGCTGGCTTGGCACTGCTCAAGAGCGGCGTCCCGACCGTCGGCGCCTGCGACGCCACCCCACCGTCTGGAAGACGGCGACACCCCAGCTAAGGCCATGGAAATCCGCCCAATTCCATAAGCTCGAAAAGGCCTTGGGAGAATACATTCATGCACCAGAGCATTCTGTCCACCATCGGCAATACACCGCTTGTCAGGTTAACGCGCGCGCTCCCAGACTGCGGTTTCCTGGCCAGCCGCAGGACCGAATCATTGCCTTGCCGGCCTATCTGGGCGGTGAAAGCCGGATCGCCGGAATCAAGTGGGTCTCTTCGTTTCCCGATAATCTGCAACTCGGGTTAGACCGTGCGTCGGCGGTGTTGATCTTGAATTCAACGCAGACGGGAAGACTCGAAGCCGTGCTCGAGGGGTCGATCATCAGCGCGAAGCGGACCGCGGCCAGCGCGGCCCTGGCCGCCCAATGCCTACTCAACGGCAACAAAGTCGGCCGCGTCGGGCTGTTAGGAATAATCTTAGTGCGCATGGCGTTCGCGTCAAGTCCGCGCGCCTTTGGCATCCTGGTGAGCAGGCCGCGATTACTGCGATCAACGATGGGTCTCCTATGCGCGGTGAAGTTGTCTATTGCCAGAAGCTAGACGATGCTCGCTTTTTCATTGGCCTTAAATTCCCGCAGGCCAGGATCTCTTGGGCGATTTGGAAGAGGTTTGACGGCATATGAGTTACTGATCGACCAATAAATCTACGGCGCGAAACACGCTTGGAGCCGGAATGCGTTATTTGACCCAATCGGTGGGCGGGTACGCGATGCGCCAGAAGGCCGGTGCGGGCTGCGTGAACTCAACTGCAACATTAGTTGGTCCCGTCAATTCCTTCTTCACGTAGACGACGCGGCACTCTTTCTGTTCGCCGCTGCTGGTGTTTTGCAAAAGGAGCCTCTGCTCAGGTGCCACTTTTTCCGCCAAAGCCAGCAACGCACCGTGTGCGTTAACAACCAGAGTTTGCGTCCTTTCGGAAAACTGCGGGCCTTCCGACAGGCGCCGGTGAAGGACAACGGGAACGCTCAACTCGATCCGCTGACTGCGCCGCTTCCCCGACCATTGTTTTGAGTCTGTGAGCCGCTGGGCGCTCATAAAGTCCTGGACTACACCCAGCATTTTACACTCGGCGGGTACTCCAGCGAAACGGTGTAAGCAGGATATCGTGCTTCGAAGATGACTTGGGGTAAATAGCTGACCCCATCTTCAGGTGAAAACCCGCTTTGATTTCCAGATACTCCTCATACATTCGTGGCCCCGCCCTGTTGCAAACCGGACCAAAGCACACAGGCCCGCTCATGAGTGGGGTACGTAAAGAAACGCGAAATCCGGAGAGACTCCAAGTGCTGCTCTCACGCATCGGGGGGCCACTGCTCACAGAGACGGCCTCCACAGAAAACGTGAGCGCTTATGGTCTGCGTGTGCGAACACAACGGTTATGGAAGTCGGGTACTAACGTGACGGTCTACTCTTCCGAGGGTCAGCTTTGGGCGCGCGGAAAAGTTGTCTACTGTCAGGGGTTTTCGGCCAACAAATTCGCCCTCGGACTCGAGCTTACATCTCGGACAACTGAATGGATCATGCGGTCGTCCTGATTGTGAGCTTGCTTGGCGATTTGACTTCGCCCCTATACCAGGAACAACGGAAACCTGTTCAGGCCTGCGCCGCATGGGCGTCATTACCTAAGGACAAGAACCGGATGCGGTAGCTCCGCTCGTCCGGATCCTTGGAGGGGTTGTGAGCAATCATGATTCCCTGTTCCAACTAGTGAGACGGACTGCGGAAAAACCGGGCTAGGTCTAAATCAATCCCGAAATAAACCGTGTCAAGAGAGTAGTTGGCAGAATGCGTGTAGCCAATCGCGAAGTCCAGAGCGCGAAGATTAGTATCCGCGCCTATAGAAACACCATGGTCCTCTGCGATATCCGCGGGCCCACTGGTCTCGGGAGAGGTTTGGAAGACGCCGCCATGCGATGCTCCGGGCGTGCCTGGGGGGCCGCCGGTCTGGCGGTTGAGGAGCTTGCTGAAAACTCTTTGCTGACCGGAAGGCTCAATGGCGTATGCGGACCCGCGAAGATTCAGGACGCGCCCGTTCCTATGACGTCTTCGTACCAGATGAAGCCTTTGCCCGAGTCCTCATTGGACTGGGCGCGAGCCTCCGGTAACGCAGACAGCAAGAGCGAAGCGGCAACACAGTTGCGAGGGACCCTCGTGATTTGCAGTTCCCACATTGAACCACCCCAAAGAGTTAGGTTTCCGAGATTTTGAAGGGGATTTTGACAGACCACATCCTCTGGTGGGTAGAGAGGCGGTATCTGCTCTCTTTAGAGGATAATCTAGGAGCGAAGGTTGTCTCTGAAAACACACCTCTCATCAGCTATTGGACAGATTCCACCAAGGAGAGGGTTCTACTGTCTGTCGAAAACCACCACATTGTTTACATCGCGGCCCTGTGCATCCTTGCCCTTCCAAGTGGAAGTCCGCGTTTTTCCATCCTTTGAGATAACTGAGGTGACGGTTATCTGCACCGCGCTGCCCTTCTTTTGCTGGGTTTCGATCGCGCCCCCTTTGAGCCGCCTCACGGATACAGAATCGCTGTTTGGCATCCCCGTGGCCGGATAATCCTTGCCGTCAAACTTTGCGTCGTACTCCACATGAAGTGGAGTGCCATCGCCATTGGTCCCGTCCGCATTGAGCTTAATGTGGTTTTCGTCTGCCTCGATCTTCACCGTCAGCTCTCTCGGCGCGGGCCCCGGACTGTATTTCGATTTTTCGCTGCTCATCTTCCACGTTCCCGAGTGTTGGTCCCCTGCCGCCGCAAGAACGGACGCCGCCAGCACGACCAACAGCACGGCTGCGAAAACAACACCAAAGTGTCTGTTACGCATCATCGCACCTCCGAGGAAGGGTAAAGTTGGGTTGGTGCTTTACTCATAGGCCGATCACAGCAAAATGTCCAGATATTTTCTTTCCCCTTGGGACCTCGAAACGTGACGGCTCGATGGGTGATGACCCTCCGGTGCCTAGAGACATCAAATGGGTCACCTCGAGTTCCTTCGCCAGTTTCGCTGAGTGCTCGCAAGTCCTCATCCGCTCCACCGCGATCAACTACTTGCAATGACTGTGCACGGACCTGCTTACAATCGGCGCAAGAACGGTGATCCGTAGAGAGTCGAGCTTCCACTGTTACAGGGCACAGGCCGGTCGAATCGAGATCGGATCGGTGACCATCGGCCGCGACGTGTTCGTAGGGGAAACGGCCGTGCCCGACATCGAAACGTCGATGGGCGATGGTGCGCAGCTGGGCCACACCTCGTCTTTGCACCGTGGGCAAGTCGTGCCAGGCGGCGAGCGGTGGCATGGATCTCCGGCACGACGCACGGATACGAACTACTTGAGAGTGCCACCGCCTCGGTGCGGCAGGCTGCGTCGAACCACCGCTGCCGCCCTCACCTTGATAGGAATCCTCTTCTTGTACGCGCCGATTCTTGAGGCCGGCCTCGGTCTGCTTTTTCCCGGAGTGTCGTCGTTGGTTGAGGTGCTAGACCCCGGCGTGCCTTAGGGCCAAGCCTATGGTGAGTATCACTCGTCAGAAAGTTGTTTCCCAGAACTGGTTCTGGTTCCGGATATTGGGTAGACCTTCAGAATGGCCGCTGGCAAAGCGGTCTCAAAACTCTAATTCAGCAACTAGCTTCAAGAGTCGAAGAAAAGTTGCGCGTTCGTCCGGCGTCAGTTCTTTTCCGAGTCTATCGTCAGCGGCCACCCTCGCATGGATGAGTCGTTTCCGGTATTTGTGGCCTTTTGCCGTCAGCTTAACGTGAAGTGCTCGGCCCGATTTGGCTTTCCTCTCCGACACCAGCCCTTCTTGAACCATTGACTTGATGGCTCGGTGCACAACAGTTCTATCTAAACCGAGAAGTGTGGCGATTTGATTCTGATTGAGTGTGGCACCGGCCCGGAGTGTGGATAGGATAAAGCCGCGAGTCGCAGAGCAGTGGGTTTTTCTTTCAAGTTTCTTCCCGACAGAAAAGTAGGCCGCAGCGACATGGGCAAGTACCGAATCCCGCAGGATATCTTGAGGAATATCCTTCCTTGGGACGGTGATCATAGGACCGTTACCGTGGCGTCGAGAGGCCTCCGCCACGGAGGCGGTCCAACGTAAGAAGGTGATTTCTTCCCGATCGCAATCACCATTACAATCTCATGATACCGGGTTGACAGCCCGAGAAATTTGGAGAGTCTGCGGCCATCAAAGCCCTCCATTGGGCAGGTGTTGAGTCCCAACGCTTCGGCGGCGATCATCAGATTCTGGCAGGCCAGCGATGTACTCTTCGTCGCCCATTTGAACACGGCCTGCCGAAACAGAGGCGGCATCCCCATCGTCTTCCAAAAATTCACCAGTCGAAAAATCGTCCATTTGAACGCCCCGAAGATGCCGAACGGCCCGGGCATGAACAGGATCCGCCCAAGCTTCGCCGTCCGCTCGTAGTCCCGGACTTTGGCGTCGCTGAAGCCGTTCCTGTGCATCCACTCCGATTGGGCTTGGGCGGTAGCTGCCAGCGACCCGATGTCGCCAACCGCGACCACCAGCGCCGACGCGGTTTCCGCAGGCATCTGTCCAAGGCAGAGTTTCGCCACGCTGGCTTTTCTCGCCGCCGACTCGACCCAAAAGAATCGGTACGGTTGCATGTTAAAACTGGATGGAGCATGGCGCGCTGCATCGAGGATTTGCTCGCGCAGTGCTTGTGGGATCTCGACCGACTCAAAGGCTTTGACTGCTCTCCTATGGAAGAGCGCTTCCAGGATCTCGCTCATGGACACCTCCATGTTGCTATTGCAACATACTAGTGTTGCAGATGCAACATAAAAGAAATATGCGCTTGTGCCCTGGTCGGAGGCGGCCGTACTCAGAAACGATTCGGGCCAGGATCCCGAGTCTCGGAGGTGTTGCTCCAATGTCGCGTCCCGCCGGTTCCGCGTGCCGGGCCAAACCGCAGAGAACCATTGGGGAGGGTTCGCTGAAGCCACACTGGACTGGACAACCCTTGATTCCCCGGTCGAAGCTCCTGAAAGGAGAGGCTAATAGTGAGATAAATAAAAAGCGTATCTTCTGTATTCGGCAATCGCCCTCGGCAACGCAAGAGACAGCCGCGGCGACTATTTGGTCGGACCTGGCGTGGACGGAACACATGAAACGGTGGGTGACCTATCGTAATGATTCAAGTTTGGCTGCCTGCTTAATCCTGGCGAAGAATCGCATTGGAGCAGGGAATTTTGGGGCTGACCGCACAGTCTCAGTGGTATACGCTTCTTCTTGGCTTGAGCGGGGAATCGGGCTCAAGGCGTTCCGAACCGACATCTCCGAGGCACCAATTTGAATCTAACCTGACCTGGAGCGCCGAGCCGCGGTCAAGTGGCGGGGTACAATGGCAACGGAAGTTGATGTATTCGTCGTTGGGGGAGGACCTGCCGGTCTGGCTGCGGCTATCGCTGCGCGGAAAGCCGGACTCGAAGTCGTCGTTGCGGACGGCTTCGTACCCCCGATCGATAAAGCCTGTGGCGAGGGGCTTTTACCCGCCACATTGCAGGCGCTGAAGCGCCTCGACGTTCACCTCGATGCATGCGACGGGTATCCTTTTCACGGCATTCGTTTCGCCGATCATCAGTTTGCGGTCGAGGCTTCCTTTTCCGGTCTCAGCGCGCTCGGGGTTCGCCGCACCACACTTCACGCCCGCATGCTGGAATCCGCTCAGCGTTACGGTGTGCAGTTCCTGTGGCGAACGGAGGTGACCCGGTTGCTTGACCGCGCCGTCATCGCGGGAGGCCGCGTCATTCGCACGCGCTGGATCGTCGGTGCGGATGGCGCCAACTCCCGCATACGCAGTTGGATCGGTCTAAATCCCTACTGTTTTTATCTGAAGCGCTACGGATTTCGGCAACACTATCGTCTTCGTCCGTGGTCCGATTGTGTTGACGTCTATTGGGGAGACCGTGGCGAAATTTACGTCACCCCGATCGGCGATTTCGAAGTTTGCCTCGCTTGTGTCTCGACGAACCCTTTTACACGCGTTGCAGACCTCCTTTCCGCCTTTCCTGAATTGCGCGCTCGGCTAGAGGGAGCCATGCCTACCAGCAGCGAACGAGGAGCCGTTACGGCTATGCATCGCCTCAAACGCGTCTATCGCGAGAACGTGGTCCTGATCGGCGACGCCTCGGGTGGGGTCGACGCGATCACCGGCGACGGTATCTGCCTCAGCTTCCAACAGGCCTTCGCTCTCGCGAACGCGCTCAAGACCAATGACCTGGACTTCTATCAAAGGGCACACCGCCGCCTTTCCCGTATTCCGACGTGGCTGGGCTTTCACCTCCTCAGTATGGACGGCCGCCCTTGGCTCCGCCGTCGCGTTCTTTCGACGCTCTCCGCAAATCCCCAGCTCTTCCGCAGGCTCCTCTCTGCCCACATCGGCGAAGCTTCGCTCTCGGATTGCGTGAAAGCAGGCATGGTTTTGGGTATGCGCCTGCTGGCGAGTTTGGCCTGACCGAAGCAATAATGGGGGCGTAGAAAAGCGAAACATGCTTTTGACGGCCCTCACTTCAACAGTGTCAGCGTCCATTTCCGCAAATCGAGGAACAGCGATGGCACACTCCACCGAGTCGTCTCAATTTTTTCCAGTCCTGCACTCTGAGATTCTTATTTCTGAGCAGCCGAACGCTGCTGATACGCCGTATGCATTGCCTTCCAAACGGTAATGTTAGGTACTGCCGGTGCAGGCGCGCTTAGGGAGCGGTTGCCTAGTGAGTGCGCGACTCCGCAGCGGACGCCGGACGCCGGATTACTTGCGGATGCGTCCAAGTCGTTCACCATTGAAGATGTCGAATCACAGGTAATCACGTCAGTGTTGCCGGTGAAAGTGTTTCGAGCAAAGTCCACGCTCGAATTAACCAAGGCCAGGATCGCTGGACCATTGTTCTGGGAAATGTTGACACCCCGCAGCAAAACCTGCGAGTTGCCGTCCACGCGAACACCGGCGCTCAACGGATCGCCAGCGGTGCCGTTGTTCTGGATCTGAGTTGCACCCAAGCCCGCGAGTTGGCTCGTGCCGTAGAGCTGGCTGTGCGCATAAACATCCACGCCCGGCCCAGTGTGGTTAGTGATCAGAGCACCAACAAGAGTAACCTGGCTCCCAAATCCCGCTTCCACACCGAACGGACCATTGTTGCGGATGATATTGGGGGCAGCGGGCAGCACGCTTCCGATGGAGATCTCAGAGCCCTCTTGAAGAGATACAGCCCCCTTGGCGTTGTTCTCTATTACCGTCGGATTCACGCCCTGAAACGAGAAGATTAGCGTCTTTCCTGCACCGAGGCTGTTAATCGCCACCTGGCCGTTGCCGGCCATATGCACCCCGAAGGCCTCGAAAACAGAGCGATCAACCCCGACGGCAGAGCCCTGGTTGTTACTAATCTCGGTATTGCCCCCGAATGAGCTAATATTCACAATCGAGTTGCCACCAACGGATATCCCTTCCCCTCCGTTATTGCTGAACGCGCCCGTCGCAATTATGGCGACATCCGAACCTTGTCCAATGGTCAGGCCGTTCCCAGCATTGCCGTTGCTCATACAGCCATCTAGAACGACGCTCCGGCTGCTCCCGACGTCGATTCCATCGCCAAATTGATTCGTGATGTTAAGCCCGCCCAGGAAAACATTCTGCGAGTTGTTGACGGACAGATTGCCATTGATATTCGCCGTCAGTCCGAACTGCGCAGCCAGCGTGAGATTGATTGCACCGTTGAGGTTTACGTTTTCGTTGCACGTCCCGGTTACCAGGATGAAGGCTCCCGGTCCGGTGACTGCTGCCAGGGCGGCGTTGATCGTCGGGAAGGGCGCGAATGGGAACCCTCCCGGACAACCCACAACCAGGAACTGCGCCCGCGCAGCATTTGGAAAAACAAATAGAGCCACTACGAAACAAATCGAGAGGGTGATTTTCTTCATGATTGTGAATCCTCCTCGTTCTTAGGCGGAACATACCGAACGCGTCGCCACAGGGCTGGGATGCACCTGTATTTTTCGCGAGGCTTAAGGTGTTTCCCAGGGGATGGGAGGCGGTGCCTCGCGAAATTTGCGGACTCAACCGCCTTTGAGTCTAACCGTTGGCGAAGAGATAGTAACCACGTACCGAAAAGCGCCATCTGTCAGTTTTGACAGGTCGGGCTTAAGCAAGGATTAGGGAGAAATCGGGCGGCTGCAGCCTCTTCTTTGGGGTTGTGCCTCGGAGGAGCATCCGGAGATGAAGAAACTTACAGCCACCTCTGAGGTTTCATGCGGCGACAAAAAGAGCCTAATTCTGGGCGATAAGTATCAAAACCCACAGCCCAGCAAGTTTTTTTCCTCCCGACTGTCAATCTTGACAGGTGATAGCTATGCAAGGGTCTGTACCGTTTGTGTTGCGTGAGTTGTGGAGGAGGACGCAACCTTCCCTTTGCCTCATTTGGTTGGTGGAGCGGGGGATGCGCCGCCTCCATAGTGTAGAAGCCTGATGGGCCAAGGGGTCATATATGAGCACGGTCGAAAACGTCACGTTCTTGGTTATCCGTGGGGCCATTGCCCTTGCAATTGTTGGCTTGGGGTTCTACTGCGTTGCACAGGGCATACACTTTCTTGCGGTACCGTCAGTCGAAGGTGAGCAGATTCGCCCGGGGGCTCTCATTTTTGCGGTGGGCCTCGCCCTATGCTATGCAGGGCAGCGGACAGCTCCGATGCGTATTGAAACAACGAAGGAAACGCCTGAAACGCCTCTCTGGACGCCAACGCCCCCTGAAATCCCCATATTGTCAGAGTTAGAGGGAAGAGGAATGAACTTTGCAGAAGGCCACCTGGCGATCCGCCGCACCGACTGAGGCATAGATAACGCTGGTGGCGGTGTGCCCGGGCTTCCGATGCTACCCTTTGCTGCCTTGCTTTTCATGCGCAGGCAGGGTGGAAAATGGCATTGGCTTGTCGCCGGACCTTGAGCTTTGCGTCGGACGAACCGTCGGACGCACCCTTCGATATCAATTGACGGTCAGTGTCACGTTCGTTGTCTGCGACATCGTGCGGGAGCACGAGCCTCTTGCTTATTAATTAACGCAAATGCTATGGGGCAGCGTGCGGCATCGTCCTCCTGAAGCCGCTTTCTGTCGAGTCTTTTCCCTTAGAACTTTTCCCTTAGAACAGCCGGTGCCAACGACCCGCCTTGACAAAATTAGTAGCACCAGAAAAGCCGCGTCTGGGCTTTACAAGGGAGCGGAGCGGAGGGCGGAACTGGAAACCGCGACTTGGCGATTTCCCCACCGATACCATGTTGTAGGCTGATTTGGTAGAGGCGGTGGGGATCGAAAAAGCGACGTTGAAGGTGCGTAACTTATTGACTCGACTAAAAAACAAAAACGCCAAACACGCCGGATTCGCCTAACCGAGGTACACGCCAGGTACACGGAGCGGGCACCCCTCCGCAATCGAATGAGCCACGTCGCCCGGACCTAATAAACTATTCAGTTTCGACACGAACGTCGCTGAACTTGCGAAACTCCTGATCGAACGAGGCTATCGGCGTGTTTTCCGCCGCCGCCGTCGCGGCAATCAGGCAATCCACGAAATGGATCTTCGTTCTTCGATAACGATCCAAGGCATCGAGGTGAATCGCCGCGTCGCTGATTTCAACGCCAGGGCTGGAAATGAGTCTGCCAAGCGCCGATGCGATATCTCCACGTGCATGCTCGTAGAAAGAGTCCAGCACAAACACCGACTCCGCCAAAACAGCTGGCAATACCACAACGACCACATCGCCACGGTCGCAGCCATCGAACAGCTTTCCCGCAGCCTTGGCGTGCCTTTCGTGGTCCTGCACCAAATAGCGGACGATCAGATTGGTATCGACAAGCCTTCGTTTGCTCACCGGGTGCCCTCGCTACCACGGGCTGCCTTCCCCGCGGCTTCGCGGATTTTGGCGAAGGACATCCCTTTACCCTTTTTACTGGCGAGCACACCCTTAAGCGACCGCGTACCCAGATGCACGCGGATGGTGGCGTGATCTCCCTCCACTGCGTACTCGAGCTTGTCGCCTGGCTTGATTCGCAACGCCTTTCGAATCTTCCCGGGAATCGTTGTCTGCCCCTTACTCGTCACCGTGGAATGCGACATCGCCTGCTCCTTACTTCTATAGTGCATCCCTACATCCTAATTATCCCTTACTTCTCGTTGGTCGGCAAGGCCATGCACGTTTCGCGGGCTTGCCACAGATTTACGTGCCCTACCGGCAGAATCCGTCCGCCATGATGAGCCTCCTTGTATGTACCGAGCGCAATCCGCTCGATTGGGTCTCGGCTGTTCGGAGCTAGGTTTGGTCGGTGGACAAAGACCAGCCCGTCCCGAGGGACGATCTCCGATTGAACCTTTCTGACTTGGCGCTCGTACTAAATGCAGCAATTCAACTTCTCCTTTGACCCTGAAAAGGAGTACCGCGATGAAGCGATCCTCGATGGTTTGCCTTTGCTTATTTTGGCTTTTTGCGCCTCCACTTCGCGGCCAGCAGCCCCGTGCGGGCGCGATTTCCTTCGAGCCATATTCGCTGAAGACCTACGATCAGCAGGAGCATCCGTCGGAGCTTGGCAAGCTCTGGGTCCTTGAGAATCGCAGCAAGAGTGCCGGCAGACTGATTCAACTAGCATTCGTAAAGCTGAAAAGCACGGCGGCGAATCCACAGCCACCAATTGTGTTCCTCGCAGGTGGACCGGGCGTGCCGGGGATCGGGATGGCGCGTGTGCCGATCTATTTCCGGCTGTTCGAGCGATTGCAGGGCATCGCTGATGTAATTCTGGTCGACCAAAGAGGGACCGGGCTCTCCACACCGAACCTGCAATGTCCGAAGACGAACACGCCATTGCCGGCAGACATGTGGGAAACACGTGAAAAAGCGGCCCAAGCTCTAACGGGCTTGGTGCGCTCGTGCGCGGTGCATTGGAGCAAGCAGGGCGTGGATGTCACGGCGTACAACACGAACGCCAGCGCCGACGATCTTGAAGACCTGCGCCGTGCCCTAGGAGCAGAACGCTTGAGCCTGCTAGGACACAGCTACGGTACATCCCTTGAGCTTGCGGCGATTCGACGGCACGGCGAGCATCTCAACCGAGTGGTTCTCGCGTCGGTACAAGGACCGGATCAGGATCTGAAGCTTCCGATTGTGCCTGAGTTCGGACTGAAGAGGCTTGCGCGGGTCGTGGCCGACGACGCCTCCGTGAATGCAGAAGTCCCCGACCTCATAAGCGCGCTGCAAAAGGCGCTCGCGCGGCTCGGGCAGCAGCCGGCTGAAGTTCCCATCACGGAGCCAACCACAGGGAAAGCAGAGACGCTGCGAGCAGGCCAGTTCGCCCTACAGCTGTTGGTTGACATGCGGATGAAAGACGGGAGAAGCGTGCCTCTCTTGCCAGCGCTCATCTCAACCGCGAGTCGAGGAGACTACGGATTGTTTGGAGCGATGATGAAGCGCCTACACGAAGGCTTCGGCGATATTTCCCTGATGCAGTTCCCAATGACCTGCTCGGACGGTGCGTCGGCGGAGCGGCGCGCGCTGGCTGAACGGCAATCTTCGCGGACACTGCTCGGGAGCCCCGCCGCCTTCGTGCTCGAACCAAAGCTGTGCGCTGAGGTCGGCAGCCCGGACCTGGGTCAGGAATTTCGCGCTCCAATCTGGAGTCCGGTGGCAGCCTTGTTCTTAAGTGGTTCAATGGATAGTGATACACCGCCGAGCAACGCCGAAGAGGTTCGATGGGGCTTTCCAAACAGCACCCACATCATCGTCGAGTACGGCTTTCATGAGACCTTACCCGCTCCCCAAGTGCAGGACGTTGTCGTCGACTTCTTCAGTGGTCTGGACGTGAGTGGGCGAAGGATCGTCTTCGAACGACCGCAGTTTCTTTCCTCGGAACAAGCTAAAGCGCAGACCTCTCAACCTTCCAGACGACCGTAGATCGATTCGATAGTCATTCGAAAGCTAAAGATCGTTAGGCGGTTATCAGCGCGCCTCTGAAGAAAAGGTAAAGGAGTTTTTTGGGTTGCAGCGAATATCGAAGGAAAAAAGACCCGGAACTTGGTACCAGTACGCGTAGGCGGCAGCGAATTTAAGATTGTCTATCGTCGCCAGGAGTAGGTATATTTGATGGCGAAACGGTTCTGCGTGAATTGGGCAGGGTTAGCAGCGACAAGGCTGGCGAATTGCTGGCCGACGGTGTAAATCACAAACAGGTCGCTGTCGGGGCGATAGTTCCAACGGAAGCGAATGTTGGCGCTCGCAGCCTGAGTGTTCGACGTGTTCATTTGGAGAATCGTCGATAAAGTGAGGAAACGAGAGAAGGCATAGTTCGTCTGAAGGCTGCCGAACACGACCGCGAAATCTCCTCCAGAAATCGGCAAGCGGAAGCGATCCCACTGTTGAGAGAAATCGAAGGACAGTCTCTCGCTGGGTCGATAAGAGGCGCGAATCCGGGCTTCGTTCAAGTTGCCATTGTAGTAGGAGCCAAACCGCTCAAAGAATTGAAGGACCCAGCGGCGATCCTGGGCGGTCGCATAGGTCAGTTGATGTCGCGTCCAGCGATACAGGCCAGGAGGAATAACAACGCTTTTGTAGATGTTAAACGGCGTGACGATTCGCTGCGCGAACACATCCACAATGTCGTCATCGGTGTAAGCCCCATTGTGGAATTTAGCGACGAACGAGTTTAACCATTCCTGGGTTTGCAGGATGCCGTGCGTGTCCGTGGCATGGAACATCATACCTTCGAAATTAAGTTCGCGGACGCCGCGAATCTTTGGTCGCGGTTTTAGAACAAGATCAGCGTAGTCGCAGACGCAGTCTGCACGTTCGAGAAAGCCAACCTCGGGGTTGAAATTCGCACCGATCTTGCGACGCTCGGCAAGAAATTCCAGCCACCTGTTCTTGTAACTTAGTCCAGCCCCAAGATTGGTCTGACCGCCAGTAACGAAGGGCGAGCGCGTTTGAGCAGCATAACCCGTCAAGACAAGGTTTCTCATCAGCACTATCCGCGTGTCGACCCCTCCACTCTGGTTGAAAGAAGGGGCAGTGTTACCCGCGCGCTTATCGATGCCCATGAATCCTACATAGGAGCCTCCCGGCAACGAACGCTTCAACCGGAACACGGCGTAATTTGCGTAAGGATTTGGACCACTCGAGCGCGTATTCGCGTCCATGATTCCCACATCAAATCCGGCGAGAGAACCAGTAACCTTTCCTCCTCCATTCATCGGAACTTGCTGGCCCGTAACTGGATCAACCCCAATCTGGCGGCTGAAGAACAACAAATCGCCGTAGTCACCCATTCCGAAGTTGAAGATGCTGGCGTTATCGAGAAAGAACTGCCTCTTTTCCGGATAGAAGAGCTTGTAGGGAGTCAAGTTGAACTGCTGCGTGTCAACGTCGGCGTCCGCAAAGTCTGTGTTTCCAGTCAAATTGGCCACCAAATTCGATCGCAGGCCGATTTTAACGTCCACTCCTCCCGTATAAAGGGCTTGCGTACCGGGCGTGAGCGCGGCCAAGGTTGCGGCTGGCGGCAAAAGGTCGAAGCCAGTCAAGCCGTAGGGCTTCACGATGAACAGACGGCCACTGCCAATTTCGGAGACTCCACGCAACTGGCCGGCCTGACTGATTTTGTTTGCCCCAAAGGACCTGCGCCAGGCGGACCACAGATCTTGTTCGTTCTTTCGGCGAATAAAACGCTTGAAGTTGATACCCCAGACTACTTCGTGCGTCTGCATGAAGTTCAATGTGGAGAACGGAATTGCAACGGTGGCGGTCCAACCCCGCGAAGTTATCCGTGCCTCGGAAATCCACACACCGTCCCAGGCTGAGTCGCCTTCGCTGCCGTCGTCCTGAGGATCCTGTTCGTCGATAATTAACGCATCGCGCTGCGTGCCGATGGGATTGAATTGAAACACGTAGGCGTTGCGTCGGTTGTGCGAAGAATCGATCACAATCTCAAAGTAGTCGTCGAGTTCCTGACTGATATCGCGGCGGAGTTGCGTGGCGATGATTTTCCCCGGCTCCGAATCAAAGCAAGCGATTCCGAAGTAGATTTCGCCTTTCGTATACACGATGCGAACCTCGGTGTGCTCCGTCACGGCCTCTCCTTCGTACGGCTCTCGTTGGCGAAAGTCAGTAATGGGAGTGGCGGCTTGCCACAGCGGGTCATCAAGAGTGCCATCAAGTCTTGGAGGATGCTCAACGGCAACGGCCTGAGCAATCGCGGGTGATTCCTGAGTCTTTTTTAGTTGAGCGAACACGCAAGCTGCAGAGAACAGTGGAAAACAAAGGCAGAACGCGACGGATAGAAGGAGCGAAGGGCGCAGGGCATGCGTGTTGCGAACCGGCACTACGGCTTCCTCCTGCTAAGGCAGGCCTGTCAAACCGATTTGATAAGGCTCTGATGAC
>Ga0126369_10001562_pt1 | contig 15925 bp, 15 predicted proteins | sample PanSoiMetaPlot_1_FD_109646 | JGI IMG/M metagenome (GOLD analysis project Ga0126369, IMG submission 109646) | Tropical forest soil microbial communities from Panama - MetaG Plot_1 | ecosystem: Environmental > Terrestrial > Soil > Tropical forest > Bulk soil | place: Panama | collected 2016-02-17 | reverse complement strand
TTCGATCCAGACAAAATGATCGCTGCGGCCCTCATTGCATTCTTGGTCGCAACATGGACCTCCAACTTTCTTTTTCCGTCCATGACTCGCTGGTGTCTAAAATAAGCTACGGGCCGCCGAGTAGTCCCACCGCTTCCAGTGGTCCCCAGACACTCGGCCGTTGCGTAGGAAGGGCCGCTACGATCGCCACAACGTAGGGGCCCTTCTTTTTTAAGACCCGCCGGGGCGCGGTGCCCAGATTTGCCAAGGGTGCTGTAGCGCCTCAGGGGACGACAATGAGTGCGGACAACATCTTTTTTATCATCAGCATCGTCACACTGTTGCTTATCGTCGGTTGGTATGGCCTAGGACGGTGGTACTGAAAAAGCCTGCGCCGAGTCTGTTTAACGACGCAGGCGAATTTTCCATGATGCGGGTCTGGCCAAAACAGATCCGCAAATAAAGCCTAATCCCCGATTGCCTAAGAGCCACATTGGACTTCAGTCCAATCGGCCCGTCGCCTAGACGATAAACGCGCAGCGTCGGCTGGACAATGCCGCCAAGGGCCTGAATAGGTCGGCACCGCAGCATTGCAAAAACGTCATTCAGTTGAAAAATGGAAATGGTGTAAGTTCGGGGCCGCTCTCCGTCCCCGCGAGAGCACGGCCCCGATCTCTAACCTCCGTCCCCAAACGAAGTCCCCGGAGGTCGGGGCCAATTACCTTTTTGAATTATGACGTTCGCAGGGCGTAAAGTGGAGTTCTATACAAATTTAATAAAAGAAAATTATCGCGCCATTGTCGTCGGCGATATCGCTTCAGAAATGTCCGATTCCCGACTCAATAAAATTTTTCGGCATTTGAAACTATACGGGCGCATTCGCATTCAGTGATCGACTGCTCGTTGGCTTATCCCCGTCCCCCAAATCCCCAAGGCCATCGACAGTCAAGGCTGGGGGAGCCGCGTAAGTCTGCGCGGCTCCTTCACTCGGGTAACAGGAGCACTTTGAAACTGCGCCTAGCCGCCAGAGGTCGGTCGCGTCGTGCTTAAACCTGCTAACCCAGAGGCAAAGCAATGGACCTTCCACTCCTGACACCATTCCAAATGGGGCTTCTGGTCGGTGCGACTCTGTCGCTTATAATGATTGCCACAATTTTTAATATTGTCGGGCGACGGTAGGTCGGCGCGCAGGCTTTTTACTCACCGCTTAACGTCTTCTGTAGCTCACTTGGCAATAGATCGACGTAACGAACCATGCAGGCAACATCATGCATTTGGCCTAGGCGTCCGCACAGCGCAATTTCTTCCCGCAAATCCGGCAGCCGAATATCGGCGCCGTACCTCTCAATCAAGGACTGCTTTCGGTATTGGCCCGAGCGCCCGCACTTGGCACACGACAGACGCACCAAGTCGCCTGGATATTCGCGGAGTTGTAGCGAGCCGTTTGCCATTGATCGCACGCACTACTGAAAAGGGCTGCCGCGGTTGGGCACGGCAGCCCCTCCATCCCCTGGCCTCTACATGCTGCCATGCGCTGAACGAGGCTAGCTGGCGCAGATGGAACTCAAGTTCCAAGGAACGGTTCCATAGGCTTGTCGAAAAATTGCGAATGTCGGGGAACGTACATAGCCGCCGTCGCGTTGAGCCTACGACCGTTGTTGGCCTCGCAAAACGGTCAAGTGGCCCCGAAAAGTGGGTCGGCGACTCCTGCGTCCCCTTGGAGCGCCGACCCTTTTTTCATTACACAAACTCAAAGGTTCCGTCGCTGGCTCTGGTTGCGGGCCGGTGCGTTCCGAACAAAGTTCTTCGGCTTGTCTCAAAAGGGTCCGGAGCATCCAACAGTAGTGGGCGGTAAGTACGTTCCCTCCCGTTCAATTGCCTCATCTGTAGTCGGAAGGACATCTTCATCCGGGGCACGCCGGCTTTTGGGTTTATTTTTCTTTGCCGGTCGCTTGCGTTTGATTTTAGCCTTTTTTGCCTTTCGTTTTTTGACCATGTGACTGTGGCCCCTTCAGAACGTGCCGTCTTCCGCGCGAGTTGCCGCCGGTGCTTTCGGATTCTTGATCTTGATCCAAGCCCTCGACGGTCCCGCAAGATAGGACGAAGTCAGCTTCTTTGAAACAATTCCCTCCAGGCCCAGCTTGCAAGCGGCCTCATATAGTTTGTCGCCGTGACCCTCGGCGTATTCAACGTATTGGATGCCGCCGCGTGATCGCAGTAAGAGTTTGCCGAGAGCTGTCTTGCGCTCGATCAAGGGTTTTCGCCGCAGATCATCGCCATCGCGCATCAGTAAATCGAAGCCGAGTGCAATCGCGCAATCATCTGCAACTCGACTGTGCAGCCGATCAAAGTCAGGAGCCCCATCGGCTGTGAGGCAAACTACCTCGGCGTCAATGATCGCAGTGCCTTTGATCCTGGCCGCCTCTTTGACGCGGATCGCTTCGACCAGTCAGCGGCATTCATTGTATAGAGGCGTACTCGTCCATCGCGGACATTGACCTGCAACCGATAGCCATCGTGCTTCAGCTCATTCGCCCATCCAGGCCCTGATGGGGGCTGGCTTGCTGGCGACTGTCGGCTGACAGGGATGAATAAAGGATGCAGGCCCGTTTAATGGCGTGCCACGAGTACGCCATACCATGGCCCCGATATAGGGGATTAGTGACGGAAGGGCCATCCTTCGGGGGGTATGGGACGGGTAGGCCCTTCCGGGGAATCGCGGGCCTCAGGCTGCTCCCTGAGGCACTCCTCCCGGATTACAACCATCCGAGACACTCCATAGTTTCGTGGAACTCAGGTTTGATTGACCTGAAAGTCCTATGTTTCGCGAGAGGATCTGGCACTATGCTTTTTGCTGACGGGTCTTGACCGCGAAACCATTGACCCGCTCGTTGGGCCTGCGTCGTTGAGACAGACGGCGGCGCAGGCTTTTCAAAGCACCTTTCAAAGCACCTTCGGCAAATCCGGGCACGGCGCCCCGCACTGATCATTCATGTTGTGCGCAGACCTCTTCGGGCAGTCGGCGGTGATCACGTCGAGCCAATCTATGACCTTGGAGTTACGGCCATGGTCGCTGATGAGGCGACATGCAGCACGGAGAGCTTGCCGACTAGATCTCCAAAGATGGTTGCGCCATCGCGGGGCATGGCGGGCACTCATTTTGACTAGGCGGCGCTCCGGTGCCGGAACCAGTCAAGATCACCGAACCGGAGCCGGTCACCGATTTCGGCATCGCCGGGCAGCAACCCTCGGACTGAAAGTCTGAGGGTAGGGAGCAAGCGCGCCCCTTCAGGGGGCGGTCTCTTTGATTGCCCAGGGGAAAATAGGAATTTTGTGACGGCTATCACAGCTTTTGGCGCAATCGCTCCTATTCCTACACTACGGGAATAGAAGGGACACCTAGACCCAGGGGACCATCACATGCCCCACGTGTTGTCTGTAATGTTCGCCTCCGTATTGCTCACCGTCGCCGCGGTCAATGTGATTGCTGCCGGGGCTAAAGTGGATGCCAGACGCCATTACGCTGCACCTATGGCTAGCATCTCAGTAGCACTGCCCAGCGGCATGAAAAGCTTCCCCGTTGAACTGCCGGAGTAAGCAACCGCACAAGCCAACGCTGATTGCCTAGCAAAACGCCGCTCTCGACAACGGGGCGGCGTTTTTGCTTGTTACCCCGAGCGTTACCCGCGAGGGGTGCTAGATTTTCAAGGGACAAAATCAGGCCGCTTCCAACCTGCCTCGAGGCTGAAATGCCCTAGATATCAGTGGATTCACGCCCCGTGCTTCCAGCTTTGCAAGCAGGGCAAGCCGGTCCGAGGCGTGCCCCGCGAAGCGCTGGCCAAGCTCGGCGTCCGGCAAAGCGACAATCGTCGCTCCGGGGTCGGTTTCGGCAATCAGCTCATTGACCTGACTGAGATGGAAGGGATACCCCCCGATCAACGCAAGCCCAGGCGGCGGCGCTGTAACAACAAGCCCACAAGCATCGACTAGGCAGCCATACCCCGTATCGGCATATCCGGCCGCGTTCGCCGGCAAACGCATAGCGTGCGCTGGTCCCGCAGCTGAGGGGACCATGCGTCCTCGCAGCGTCAGGGTGCCGGTAGCGCTCCGCGCGGTCTCGATCACCATGGGCGCCCCCGCGGTGCGGCGGGACGGATCGGCGGCGCCATAGGGGATCACGGCTGGTATCCGGTCTGCGCCCCGGCGTGAGGCAAGAAGCCCGATCTCACCGAAACTTGCCACGTCCACAAGACCTGAGGGGGTTTCCCATGGTCTGGCAGCGCTCATACGCTCTGGTGTTCGCCAAAGCGCGACAACAGTCTGTTTCTGGTCCACAAGGAATTCCGCTTCAGCAACAGGACCGACGGCGGCGGCAGGCAACGTGATCATGCCTTCGTCGAGGATGCCGCACTGTGCCGCAAACGCGTCCGCATAGAAGCCATGATGCAGGTGCAACGTGCCGCCCGACAACAACCAAGGCAGAACGGTGAGGGCTAGTCCGGCAAACGACCCGATAGGGACCATCGACAAATGCGGCATGTCGGGAGTCATGCCAGCAGCCAAAAATGTCTCAAGGCCGCCGGCCACAAGCTCAATGTGATTGCGTGCAACCGGTGTGAGACCCTTGGCCTCAAGCCCGAACGTGATGGCCGCGATATGAAGGGCGGCCGCGCTTGGCCGAGCATAGGCAATTGAAGCATCGGCGATCTCCGCAACGAATACATCATCGAGCGGAACGACACCGTCCGGCAGATCCACGCCAAATCCGCAAACGTGCCTGATCGAAAACAGGTCAACAGCAGCCTGTCGTGCCGTTTCGGCATGGGTGGCTGTTCCAATGAGGGAGCACGTCACGATAGCCTTGGCACCTATTTGGCCGAGCGCCGCCACGATGTCCCGCTGCCGCCAGAGCAGCGGAATTGGCGCAGCGATCATGCCGGCACGGAGGACGCCAAGGAACGCGACGATGCTATCCACCGTGTTGGGCAGCTGGATCGCCACGACGGAATCGGTTGCCAATCCAAGCGCACGAAGCCTGCTCGCGAATGCCGAAATGGCGCGGTCAGCCTGCACAAAGCTCAATGATCGAGGGGCGCCATCGGTAAAGCTTTCGCGATTGGGAGGATCGGCAAGCGCAATTGCATCCGGATGCCGCACGCCAGCCCGTCGAAACAAATCGTCGAGCGTCGCGGCCGTGCGCGCCGGTCGGCTCATTTCGCCAAGAATCATCGGCGCTGCCTCACGGCTTGATGTCCCTCTGCCACCACGTCTCCGGCAAATAGCCGAAAAGTGAGGTTCGTGAGGGATGCTCGATTCGGGTCCACCGCGCCACCCATTGGGCCGGTGGGAAATAAAGCGGTACGACGTAAAAGCCGGAAAGCAGTACGCGGTCGAGTGCGCGGGTGGCGGCCACAAAGTCGGGTCGCGTTGTTGCGGCGAGCATGCCGGCGATCATGGCGTCGACGGCCTTTGATTTCACGCCCATATAGTTACGCGTACCTTGTTCATCCGCCGCCGCCGAGCTCCAATAGAACAGTTGCTCGTTGCCGGGTGAAAGCGACTGTTCCCAGCGATATTCCATCATGTCGAAATCGAACGCGATGCGCCGCCGTTCAAATTGCGTTGCATCGACAGTACGGACGCGTGCCTCGATTCCGGCACGCTTTACGTTGCGCGCGAAGACCAGCGCCAAGCGCTCCTGGTCGCGTGTCGTCGTCAGGATTTCAAACGAAAGGGGCCGGCCGCTGGCAAGGTTGATCAATTGCGTGCCTTTAAGCTCATAGCCGGCTTCCTTGAACAGAACAAAGGCGCGCCGCAAAGTTGTGCGGTCACGTCCCGAGCCGTCTGTTATCGGCGGTGACCATGTGCCATCCATGATGTCGGCACGGACCGCGCCGGGGAATGGCGCCAGCAACTCGCGCTCACGGGCATTTGCTGCAACACCATGCGCCGATAGATCGCAGCCGTCGAAATAGCTTGCAGAGCGTTTGTACAGGTCGAAGAAATAGTTGTGGTTGATCCATTCGAAATCGAACAATTGGAGGAACGCCTCGCGCACACGGACATCGGAGAAAATCGGGCGCCGCGTGTTGAAGACGAGCCCCTGCATTCCCTTTGGCAGTCCGTAGGGCACATCCTCCTTCTTCACGCGGTTGTCACGCATGGCAGGGAAATCATAGGCCGTCTGCCATCAACCTGGGTCGGTTTCCAGGCGCAGATCGTAGAGACCTTTCTTGAAGGCCTCGAAGTGCGTGTTTCCGTCGCGATAGTAGTCAAAGCGAATGGTGTCGAAATTCCACAGCCCGCGATTGATCGGCAGATCGCGGCCCCAATAGTTTTTATCTCGCTTGAAGGTGACGCTTTCGCCGGGTTTTACTGCAGTTACCGTGTACGGCCCGCTGCCGAGAAGAGGATCGAAGCTCGTGTCCTCGAACGTGGCCGGGTCGATGGCATGCTTTGCCAGCACCGGCATCAGGCCGATGATGAGCGGAAGTTCGCGATCATCCGCGCCGGCGAGATCGAAACGTACCGTGCGCGGGCCTGTCGCCTCCGCCTTGGCCACCTTGGCGTAGTAGGTGCGAAAATTTGGTCGGCCTCTGTCACGCAGCAGTTCCCACGAGAAGATCACATCGTCAGTTGTCACAGGCTTGCCGTCTGAAAACCGTGCCGCCGGATTGATGGTGAACGTCACAAAATTTCTGGCTGCATCGGTGACCACGCTCTCGGCGAGCAGGCCGTACAGCGTGAACGGCTCGTCATAGCCGCGCGCGAGCAGGCTCTCGACCACGTAGCCGCGCATATTCGCAGCAGGCAGTCCCTTGACGATAAACGGGTTAAGGCAGTCGAAAACCCCAAGAACGCCTTGGACGAGCTGGCCGCCCTTGGATGCTGCCGGGTCGGCATATGTTGGATGGCTGAAATTGGGACCCCATGCGGGTTCGCCATGCATGGCGATCGCATAGGCCGGAACCTCCGCGGACGCTCGCCGCACGCCAATTCCTGACGCCGCAAGCAGTGCGCCAAGGATGACGGTTCGCCGCGACGCTCGCCATTGAGTCGCCGCGGGGGAACCAAATTTGGGCAGAAGCAGGGTTCGAATGCGATTCGTTCCGGTTTTACCCGAATTTATCACAGGGCCCGGGGATATGGCCGGGATCGCATTTTCCGGCCCATCGTGGCTTTATTGCAGAGACGAATTCAGCTATCAGGCAACTATTGAGTGTCACGCTCCCGCCGTATTTCGCACGGAGAGAGCCGACTGAGAGGCGTCGTTCGGGGGCCAAGGGCCGCGAACGCGAACAAAGGGTAATCGTAATGATTCATCGGATTGCATCGGCCTGGCCCCGAGGTCGGGCGCTGACCTTCACGTTGGCCGGCATGCTGGCAGCGTCGATTGTGGCTGCGCCGGCGCTGGCCCAACAGCAGCCTAAGGGACCAGTAACAGCGCAAAAACAGGCCCCCGCGCAGAAACAAGCGCCTGCAGCCCCGCCCGCGCCACAGCAACCGGCGCCAGGCGCGCAACCCGCGCCCCCGGCTCAGCAGCAGGCCACTGAGCAGCCACAGCTGATGTATTCCCCCTGGATGAAGGTCTGCGGCAAGGGGCCGGACACTAATAACAAGCAGGTCTGCGTCATCACCAAGGATGGTCGCCTGGAAAACGGCATGCCGGTCGCGATCGTGCAACTGTTCGAGCCGGAAGGCGGCCAGAGGGTGCTGCGCGTAACGGTTCCGCTCGGAATGCAGCTCGCGCACGGAACGCGTTTGCTCATCGATCAAGGGCAGCCCGCGCAATCGCCCTACAGCATCTGTTTCCCGGTGGGCTGCATGTCCGACTACCAGGTACCTGACGACATGATCCCAAAGATGAAGAAGGGTCAGAACATCATCGTGCAGGCGATCAATATGCAGGGCACGGCGATCAGCTTGCCGCTGCCGCTGAACGACTTCGCTAAGGCCTATGATGGCCCGCCGACTGACCCCAAAACGTTTGAGGAACAACAGCGCAAGCTACAGGAAGAACTTCAGAAGAAAGCCGATGAGGCACGCAAAAAGCTCGAAGGCCAGCAGAGCCAGGCGCCGGCAGCAGTAGTGCCTCCGGCCCCGGCGCAGAAAAAGTAGACTGCCAATCTCTGAAACAAAAAGGCGCGGCAGTGAGCCGCGCCTTTTAATATTCGGCAAGCCTATGGTGTGCCTAGTGCATCTGGGCGCGGCGCGGTCTGTAGCTGCCGTTTTCGTCCTGCTCGAATACTTCGGCGACTTCGGGATGGCGGATGGGCGTATCCGAGGTGTCTAGCAGCAGATTTTGCTCGGACACATAGGCGATATATTCGGTGTCTGCGTTCTCGGCGAAGAGATGATAGAACGGCTGATCCTTGCGCGGACGAGCTTCGGCTGGGATCGCCTGCCACCATTCCTCAGTGTTGTTGAATACCGGATCGATGTCGAAGATGACGCCGCGGAATGGGTAAAGGCGGTGTTTGACCACCTGGCCGATCTTAAACTTGGCGTTGCGGGTCTTTTCCATAGTGCAATTCCTCAGCGCGCCGCGGTCACGACCCGTAGCGTGCTGCCATTTCAGGGTCCTTTGCGGAGACGAGCCTGGCAAGATCAAGCAATACCTTGGCCTGTTTCCAGGTGGCGTCGTCCTGCATCTTTCCGTCGATCATTACCGCACCGGCGCCGTCCGGCATGGCTGCCACGATCTTCTTGGCGAAGGTCACTTCGGACGGATCCGGCGAAAATACCCTCTTGGCGATCTCGATTTGCGACGGATGGAGCGACCAGGCGCCGACGCATCCCATAAGAAAGGCATTGCGGAATTGTGCTTCACATGCCGCGGGATCGGAGAAATCCCCGAATGGTCCGTAGAACGGCTTGATGCCGGCGGCCGCGCAGGCATCGACCATCTTAGCGATCGTGTAATGCCAGAGATCCTGCTGCGAGGATGCGCGGGGTCTACCGTCCTGCGTATCCGCGAGGACTTTGTAATCCGGGTGTCCGCCGCCGACGCGCGTAGTCTTCATCGCGCGCGAGGCTGCGAGATCCGCAGGCCCGAGACTCATACCATGCATGCGCGGTGAGGCGGCGGCGATCGCTTCAACGTTGTTGACGCCTTGTGCGGTCTCCAGGATCGCGTGAATCAGGATCGGCTTTTTCAAATGGTGCCGCGCCTCGAGTTGCGCAAGCAACTGATCGAGGTAGTGGATGTCCCAGGGACCGTCGACTTTTGGAAGCATAATCACGTCGAGCTTGCCGCCGACGGAGCCGACAATCTGTGTAATATCGTCGAGCGCCCAAGGCGAATTGAGCGCATTGATGCGCGTCCATAGTCCGGTCGAACCAAAGTCTATGGCCTTCGCCATCTCGACAAAGCCTTGACGCGCCGCTTCCTTGGCATCGATCGGAATTGCATCTTCCAGATTGCCGAGAACCACATCAACTTGCCGCACGAGGTCGGGTACCTTGGTTCGCACCTTTTCAATGTGCGGCGGCACGAAATGAATCATGCGCTCGAGCCGCAACGGCAATTCTCGCAACGGCGTGGGCGCGCCGATCGCAAGCGGAGCAAAGAACTGATGCGGCAGCTTCATGGGTCCTTCCAAAAGATCCTTCTGCCCTTTAGAGCAATGCGGAGCTCGCGCCAAGTAGGCATCAGTAGGGCATCGGAGCCCCGTCGATGATCGATGTGCACAATCTCGCGTTGCCTTATTTCGGGCTCAACGGTTATGTGGATGGTAAAAACTCAGTCGCTGCCGGCCCTTTTATTCGGGTGAACTTATGCGGCCTTTGTCAGGGCTTCTTGTTCTGGACTTCACGACTCTGCTGCCGGGCCCTTTAGCCACTTTGATGCTTGCCGAAGCCGGCGCCGAGGTGATCAAGGTCGAGCAGCTTGGTGGCGAAAACGCAAGGCGCTTCCCGCCGATGGTTGACGGAGAGAGCGTGGCGTTTCTCATGCTCAACCGCGGCAAGAGCAGCGAGACCCTCGACCTCAAGAATGAGGCAGACCGGGCAAGACTGATCCCGCTTATCAGGCGCGCGGATATTCTTGTCGAACAGTTCCGGCCGGGCGTGATGGCGCGCCTTGGTCTTGGCTATGAGCGCCTGCGGGCGATCAACCCCAGCCTCATCTATTGCTCGATTTCCGGCTATGGCCAGAGTGGTCCTCGCTCGCAGGAAGCCGGCCACGATCTCAACTACATCGGAAATACCGGCTTGCTGGCTTTGCAGCCCGGTTCCCCTGCCGATCCTGTCGTGCCGCCGATGTTGGCGGCTGACATAGCGGGCGGCAGCTTTCCAGCCGTGATCAATATCTTGTTGGCGTTGCGTGCACGCGATCGAAGCGGGCAGGGTTGCCATGTCGATATCGCGATGACCGACGCGATGTTCACTTTCACCTGGGCGGCTTTGGCGCTCGGCGCGGCAACCGGACGATTTCCGAAGCCAGGAGAGATGTGGCTCGTTGGCAGTTCGCCGCGCTATCGGATTTATCCGGCGAAGGACGGGAAGCTCGTCGCCTGCGGCGCCATTGAGCAGAAATTTTGGACCGCTTTTGCCAAGGCGATCTCCCTGCCACAACAATACATCGACGATACGCGCGATCCGAAAGCGACATGCGACGCTGTTGCAAGGCTGATCATGGTTCGATCGTCGGACGAATGGCGGCCAATCTTCGCAGCGGCGGATTGCTGCACGACGATCGTTACCCCGCTTGAAGAGGCGATGCGCGATACTCACTTCATCGAGCGTGGGTTGTTTGAGCATGAAGTGACAACGGCATCAGGCAAAAACTTGCCGGCGTTGCCGCTGCCAATTGCACCCACGTTTCGCGAAGCGCCAGGCGCCAAGAAAGGACCTAAGCTCGGCTAGAGTGCTTCTCCGCGCATCAGTCGCGGCTGTGCAACAGCCGGTAGGACGCCTTCACGCATTACTGCTCGGCGCAGGGGTCCGATCCGATCAACCAGATAAAGGCCGAAGCCGCGCAGGGCCTGTACCGGCAGGAAATCGCTCAACAGTGAGCGATTGAACAGATCGATGACGAAGGTGCGGCTACCGATATCCGCCCGGCGCTTCTTGTCGTAGTTCGTCACGACGTCGGGCCCTCCCGCGTCGTGACCATCACGATGGGCGGCAATGGCAAGCTCGCCCACGGTGGCTGCATCACGCAGGCCTAAATTGAGGCCCTGCGCCCCTATTGGCGGCATGACGTGCGCGGCCTCGCCGACCAGAACGACTCGGTTACCGGCAAAACGGCGGGCAGTGGCGACGGAAAGGGGGTAAAGGCCACGGCCAGACACAATTTCAATTGTGCCCAGAATTGAATGCGAGGCACGTTCGATCTTTCCGGCGAGTTCGACATCGTCGCAGGCCGCGAGTTCGTCGGCCTCGGCAGGATCTAGAACCCACACGAGGCTCGACCTGTTTCCGGGTAGGGGTATCAGCGTGAACGGACCGGACGGCGTGTGAAATTCGGTCGAGGTGTTGTGGTGCGGTCTGGAATGTCTCAGACAAATCGCCAGTGCAACTTGCGGATAGTTTCGCTCGTCCATTGCGATACCCGCCGCTTTCCGGCACATCGAGTTGCGACCGTCGGCACCGACAATGAGCTGTGTTTGCAGTGTACGGTCGCTGCCAAGCAAGATGGTGGCGCCGTTGCCATCCGACGTGACCCTGGCTACCGCGTCCTCGACGAGCCGGAGCTTGGGCAAGGCGCCAACACGTTGCTTGAGCGCAACGATCAGATGACGATTCTCGATGTTGTAGCCAAAGGCGTCCAGGTCAATTTCAGTTGCGCTGAATTTAACCTCCGGTGCGCGCCACAGCCGGCCGGTATCGTCTACAATGCGCATCACTTTGAGGGGCGCAGCCTGCGCGGCGCAGGATTGCCAGACCCCAAGTGTCTTAAGCGCGGTGACGGAACTTGCCAGCAGTGCGGTCGTGCGGTGGTCGGGCCTGGTAGGTTGCCTGCCTACGATAACGGTTGAAACTCCGCCTTGGGCGAGCGCGATTGCCGCGGTCAGCCCGGCGGGGCCGCTACCAACAACAATGGCCGCGGGGCTATCGTCGGGTTTGTCAGTCATCGAAATGCCCGGTCTGATTTCCCATTAACCGCACTAGCACGCGGTAGTCTCGCATGGAAACCGGACTACGGTCTCGAGATATCCCGGCGGCCAGCAATGCGCTATTCAGAAGGTTGTTATGAGCGAAACCCCCCGCCACGAATTCGGTCGCTTGCCAACCGTTGCAGCGGGACTCGGCTATATGTTTTGCCGGCCGAAGATGGTGGCAGGATTTTGTGTATTTGTCCTCGCAGGCCTCGGCTGGATCTATGTCGCGTTGCTGTCCGCCCCAATACGCGGGACCATCGCAATCGATACGCCTTTCTTGCAGGCCCTGTGCCCGCCATCCCTGGATGTCTCATGGAGCGTGGGCAACTTCTCCATCATCGTCTCGATGTGGGGCGCCATGACTCTCGCGATGATGCTGCCGACAGCGGCGCCGATGATCATGACCTATGCGGGCATCGCCGATACCGCTGCGCGCAAGGATGAAATCATCGTTTCACCGTTCGTTCTCGCCGGCGGCTACATGACCATATGGCTCGGTTTCGCCGTGCTCGCCGCCCTGGTTCAGGTGACGCTCATCCAAGCCAGATTGCTTGATACAGGCATGGCGCCTGCGAGCGGATTTTTTTCAGGCGCGGTTTTCATCGGCGCCGGTCTCTATCAATTCTCCAAGTTTAAACACTCCTGCCTGAGGCAGTGTCAGCGGCCGTTCCCCTTCTTCTTCGTCAACTGGGCGACAACCCCGGCAGGGGTGTTCCGGCTGGGTCTGCGGCAGGGACTTTTTTGCCTGGGCTGCTGTTGGGCAATGATGCTCGTGATGTTTGCGTTCGGAGTGATGAATGTGATTTGGATGACGGGGCTCGGTATGATCATGACCGCCGAGAAACTGCTGGTTGGCCGCCGTTTTGCATACGCGATTGGTTTGGCGTTGTGGGCTGCCGGCGGCAGCATCATGCTTGCCGCCACGACCGGTCATTGGCCGGCACTGGCCAATTGAAGCAAGGGAAAAGCGGGAGTCGTGCGTTGACGGAGAGCTGGAGCATCAAAGGCGAGTTGGCTTTGTCATGCAGCTGTACGGTGTTTTGCCCCTGCGTGTTGTCACTTGGCGAGCATCCTCCCACCGAAAGCCGGTGCCAGACCTGGGCAGGCATCCGCATCGATGGCGGGCATTTCGACACCACGGACCTTTCGGGGATCAAAGTTGGCCTAATGATGGATCTCCCAGGCATTATGTCGCGCGGCAACTGGACCGCCGCACTCTTCGTGGATGATCACGCTTCGGCCTACGCAGTGAAGGGCCTGACCCGAATTTTTACGGGCCGAGTCGGCGGGACCACTCATTTGCTGTCGATTTTGGTCGGACAATTCCTTGGCGTGCGACAGGTGCCGATCACCTATGAGACGCAGGGTGAGACGCGTATCATTCGCATCGAAGAATACGTCGACGGAGCAATCACGCCGGTCCGCGGAAAAGAGCCAGGACAGAACGTCACAATTCGCAATAGCGGCTACTGGATTGGTCCCGACGTTATTGTCTCTCGTGCCGATAAGTCGCGATTCCGCGGCTTCGGCCGCAACTGGAATTTGGCAGGGCGATCGGCAGAAATCGTCAAGCTGGATTGGGGCAACACTAAGTGACGACACAATTCGAGCGCGTCCGCGCTTTCACCGTTCATGTTTTCACAGCAACAGGTGCAGCATTAGCATTGCTGGCGTTAATCCTGGCAACAGGCGGTCACTGGTCGGCGATGTTTTTTTGTCTCGGGCTCGCGCTCCTGGTTGATGGCGCCGATGGGCCGCTCGCCCGCGCCTTTAACGTACAAAACGTGATGCCGCGCTGGTCAGGCGATACCCTCGACCTGGTCGTGGACTACACGACCTATGTGTTCGTACCCGCCTACGCGATCGCCGCCAGCGGCTTGTTGCCAGGTACCCTCGCAATTCCGGCGGGTATTCTTGTTGTCATCAGCGGCGCACTTTACTTCGCCGACCGCGAAATGAAGACTAAAGACAACTATTTTCGCGGATTCCCGGCTGTTTGGAACCTCGCAGCCTTCTATCTTTATTTGTTGGAGCCGCCCGAATGGGCAGCTGCCATCGCCGTTGCTGTTCTCGCCGCGCTAAGTTTTGCCCCGATCAAGTTTCTTCACCCCCTGCGCGTGCAACATTGGCGAACGTTTAACATCGCGCTCCTGGGCTTGTGGGCGGTATTGGCCTTCGTTGCAGTCGTTCAGGATCTTTCGCCTGGCCTGTACGTCACGCTGCCGCTGTCTCTGATCGCGGTCTATTTCTTTGTCGTCGGTTTGCTGCGAGTGCCCGCCTGACTTTTGTATTCACTCGCCAACGTCCAGGAGCAACTCATGTCACGACCAGTCCTACTCATTGCAGGCGGCAGCCGCGGCATCGGCGCCGCTACAGCAAAACTTGCGGGCACACGTGGCTATGACGTGGCGGTCAACTACAAGACCAATTCAAATGCTGCGGCCGGCGTAGTCGCGGCTGTCCAGAAAACGGGTGGCAAGGCGGTGGCAATTCAGGGCGACATGGCGCTCGAAGACAATATTGAACGCGTATTCGATAAGGCCGGGGATACGCTCGGGCCGTTGACTCATTTTGTGCATAGTTCTGGGATCATTGGAGACAATTCGCGATTGGAGGATGCTAGCGCGGACACGATCCGTGAGGTTCTCGATGTCGATACCTTTGGTGCGCTTTTGTGCCTGCGCGCCTGCATGCGGCGAATGTCGACGAAGCGCGGTGGCAAGGGCGGGGCGGTCGTGATGCTATCGTCAATGGCTGCTCCGCTTGGGGGCGCCAACGAATGTGTCTGGTATGCGGCGGCGAAGGCCGGTGTCGACTCGATGGTCATCGGGGCTTCACGCGAGGTCGCCCAGGAAGGGATACGGATCAATGCGGTCACGCCGGGCGTGATTGATACCGATATCCAGCCTCCGGGACGCATAGAGCGCGTCAAGTCCATGCTGCCTATGGGGAGGGCAGGACAGGCCGATGAGGTAGCCGAGGCGGTATTGTTTCTACTGTCCGACGCCGCCTCTTACATAAATGGCGCCAACCTGCGCGTTTCTGGCGGGCGCTGAACCGCCTTGCGCTCGGCGTTTGGCCGCCTATGATCGCCGCCGAATTCCATCCCGCATAACAACACAAGTACATTCAAGGAGTGAAACATGGTCGCGGCAGTGCGCGTTCACAAACCCGGCGGTCCCGAAGCTTTGACCTACGAGGACGTTGAGATCGCCGCACCTGGCCAGGGACAGATCAAGATCAAGCAGCACGCGGCCGGCGTGAATTTCATTGACGCTTATTTCCGTATGGGCATGTATCCGTCGCCGGTAGGCACACCGTTCATTGCCGGAAACGAGAGCGCCGGCGAGGTGATGGCGGTCGGCCCCGGTGTGACCGGCATCAAGGTTGGCGACCGGGTCGCCTTTGTCGGACCCCTCGGCGGCTATGCTGCCGAGCGGCTGGTGCCGGCTGATCGCGCGGTAAAGCTGCCCGACAACATCTCTTACGAGCAGGCTGCCGGCATGATGCTCAAGGGGATGACCGTTCAATACCTTCTCAATCGCACATACAAGGTCGAGAAAGGTACCGTGTGTCTTATCCACGCGGCTGCAGGCGGCGTTGGTCTGATTGCCTGCCAGTGGGCGAACCATCTCGGCGCTACCGTTATCGGTACCGTCGGCTCCAAGGAAAAGGCTGAAATCGCCAAGAAGAACGGCTGTCACCACACCATCCTTTATCGCCACGAGGATTTTGTGGCGAAGGTGAAGGAGATCACGAGCGGCAAGCTCTGCGACGTCGTCTATGACGGCATCGGCAAGAGTACGTTCCCGGCCTCACTCGATTGCCTGCGTCCGCTCGGC
>Ga0126369_10001561_pt1 | contig 15927 bp, 15 predicted proteins | sample PanSoiMetaPlot_1_FD_109646 | JGI IMG/M metagenome (GOLD analysis project Ga0126369, IMG submission 109646) | Tropical forest soil microbial communities from Panama - MetaG Plot_1 | ecosystem: Environmental > Terrestrial > Soil > Tropical forest > Bulk soil | place: Panama | collected 2016-02-17 | reverse complement strand
CCCTTGGAGACGCGTGTCACCGGCTGGCGCCGGGCCGTGGCGCTTTGATCTTGCAGATTGCGCTCCGCGGAATTCACAAGGATTTTCCCCGCGAAAACGGCGGCAGCTTGGCGGTGCTCCGCGACGTGACGCTGACCGTGGAGGCGGGGGAGTTTTGCTGCGTCGTGGGATCCTCGGGATGCGGAAAGTCCACCATCCTGAACATCGTGGCCGGCCTCACCCTCCCCGACTCTGGCGAGGTGCTCGTCGACAATGCCCGCGCTGACTCAAGCCGGATCCGAATCGGCTACGTGTTTCAGAAACCGCGTCTCCTCAATTGGATGAGCGTGCGCGAGAACGTGGCGTTCGCGCTGAGGGCGTCTGGCGTTTCCGCGTCCGAAGCTCGCACGCGCGCCCGGCACTACCTGGATCTGGTCGGACTTTCGCAGTTTGAGCATGAATTTCCGCTCGCGCTCTCGGGCGGAATGCAGCAGCGGGTGGCGATTGCGCGGGCGCTCGCGATCGAGCCGGATATCCTGCTCATGGATGAGCCGTTCAGCCACTTAGACGAGCTGACCGCTCGAGTGCTCCGGTCCGAGTTGCTTCGGCTCTGGCAGCAGGCGAGAAAGCCGGTGATGTTCGTCACCCACAACGCCCTGGAAGCGGTTTACCTGGCCGACCAGGTCCTGATCCTGAGCGGTCGCCCAGCCACGATCATGAAGAACCTTCGGGTAAGCCTGCCTCGGGACCGAGAGATGGAGGATCCACGTCTGGTGATGCTGCAGCGGGAGATCCTGGATGGCCTGGGGATTCCCGGCGCCAACGGCAGCTCACTCTCTAAGTGATCTGCTCGTCAGCTACGCTGTTCACCAAGACACCGATGCCGGTCACCTGGACCTCGACGACGTCGCCTGGAACCAGGAATCGAGGCGGATCGAAACGAGCTCCCGCGCCGGTCGGCGTCCCAGTGGCGATGACGTCTCCCGGCTTGAGGGTGGTGAAGGTCGAAATGTAGCCGATGAGATCCGGGATCGAGAAAAGCATGTTCGCCGTCGTGTCGTCCTGTCGGACTTCGCCGTTGACGCGAGTCGCCAGGTGGATGCCGCCGAATCCGTCGAACTCGTCCGTGGTCGCCATCCAGGGGCCGATCGCTCCAGACTGGTCGAAGTTCTTGCCCGGAGTGACATTGAACTTCGCGTGGCGTAGCCAGTCCCGGAGGGTGCCTTCGTTCATGCAGGTCAGCCCAGCCACATGGCTCAGCGCAGCAGAGGGTGGAATCCGGCGTCCTCGCTTGCCAATGACGACTGCGATCTCGCCCTCGTAGTCGAGCTGCGCGGACTCCGGCGGCCTGCGCAAGGGAACGCGGTGCCCGACGAGCGAATCGGGAGCGCGCATGAAGATGCTGGGGTACTGAGGCCGCTCCGTTCCGTCCCGGTATTCGTCATTGCGGTTGAAGTAGTTGATGCCCACACAAATGATTTTTTCTGGGAATGGGATCGGCGGGAGAAAGAGAATGTCGTCGAGCCCGTAGTCCGGCGACTTGCTCGTGGCAACTTCCACGGCGCTTCTTAGGCCCTGCCTCTCGAGCAGATCGCGCAACTGCGGATATTCGGGGCCCAGCCTCTGGCCAAGCTCCACAACGCCTCCTCCCACCAAGGCGCCGTAGCTCGCCTTGCCGCGGCATGAGAAGGAAAGGAGCTTCACGGCGCCTTCTCCGGTTTCAGGCCCTGTCGGGCGCGGACGTGCTCGTGGAGATTGTTCTTCTTCAAACTTACCGCGGGATCGATCTCCTGGACTTCGAGGGAGATCCCCAAGGGCGAGCTTTGAAAGAGCGGTTCCAGAAATTTGCAAACCTCCCCGAAGACTTCCTCGGCCACCCGGCGCCGCGTCTCGAGGTCGCGCCCGTGCCGGATCCGCAGTACGACGTGGACGAAGGCGTTGTCCGAGTGGCCGTCCGCGATTCGGTAGCAAGATCGCTCAACGGCGCGAGTCCGTGTCCCGCCGAGCGGGAAGACGCCAGTGCGCAACGCCGCTTCGTGAACGCGGTCGACGAGACTCTGGGGCCCGATTTTTCCGCGAATGTTGGCGGAGTATTCAACAGTGATGTGCGGCATGTCGTCACCCTCCCATCGCGTCTCTCAAGGCGCGCTCGATGTCCCTGGCTGCGGCTTGAATCAGCCGAATCAGCGCAGCCTGCCGCGCGTTTTCGACGCGGGACGAGACTGTCGCCACGCTCACCGCGGCGATGGGGTGCCCTCGGGGATCCCTGATGGCGACACCAACGCCTGAGACTTCCTTGATGACATGGCCCTCGGCGATGGCGTACTTGCGAACCCGTGCTTGGTGGATCTCGCGCCAAATGCGGGCAGCCCGCACCGCCTTGAACCGCGCAAGCCGATCGGAATTGACCTTGAGAATCTGCTCAATCTCGCTGTCCGGCAGCACCGCGAGCAAGGCGAGACTGCCCGATCCGACACCCAAGGGCCGCCGGTTACCGACGTCCATCGTCAGCGCCTTCACCGGGTAACTGCCGCTCACCCGGTCTGCGCAGACCGCCTCGGGGCCACTTCGCACGGTGAGAAACGCAGTGTCTCCGGTAATTTCGGCGAGCTTCTCGATCACCGGCCGGGCGATGCGGGTGAGCTGGAAGCTCTGGGCTGCGGACCAGCCGAGAAAGACCAGCTCGGGCCCGAGGCGAAAGGTCCTCGCCTCGGGAGATGCCTCAACCAGGCCTTGATCGCGCAAGGCGGACAAGATCCGCGAAGTGGTGGGTTTGCTCAGCTGTACCGCCCGGGCCACATCTGAAAGCCTCAGCTCAGCGGCACCGGCGGCCGCCAGGGCCTTCAAGATTCCGATGCTTCGTTCCAAGCTCTGCATACGGTCTTGGCCTATTTTGGCAGCGTCGCACGCCGCGCAATCGCGTCCGGGTTAAGGGCGCGCTGGGGTACCTTCCCTTGCAGGTATTGGTCGATGGCCTCGACCGCCTGACTGAAGAAGAGGTGATAGGCATCGCGGGTGACGAACCCCATGTGAGGCGAGAGCACCGCGTTCTCGCACGAACGGAGGGGATGTTCTTTTGGAAGTGGCTCGACGTCGTAGACGTCAAGGGCGGCTCCGGCGATGCGATTCGCCTGCAGCGCGGCAACCAGCGCCTCTTCCTCGATCAACGGACCCCGGGCGGTGTTGATCAAGTATGCGGTGGGCTTCATCAACGAAAGCTGCCGCGAAGTGATGATGTGACGGGTGCGCTCCGAGAGCCGGAGATGGATGCTGATGACGTCGCTGTCGCGGAACAACTCATCGAGCGAAACGCGCCGAACGCCGGCCGCCGCCGCTCGTTCCTCGTCCAGAGTCGGCCCCCAAGCGAGCACTCGCATTCCAAGGAACTTGCCGAATGCCGCGATCCGGCTGCCGATCCGCCCCAGCCCGACAATGCCCAGCGTCTTGCCCGACAATTCGACGGCGAGGCCGGTCTGCCATCCGCCCTGGCGCATCGCCCGATCCTCTTGCGGAATGCGCCGCACAACCCCGAGCAATAAGGCCATGGTGTGCTCGATCGCGGACGCTCCCGACCCTTCGGTTTCGGTGACCAGGATTCCGTGAGCCGTCGCCGCCTCCACGTCGACGTGACCCGAGTTCCGACCCGTCAGGGCGAGCAACTCGAGGGAAGGCAGCCTCTCGAGAAGGGAAGCAGAAAAACGGGTTCGTTCTCGAATCGGAACTACAATCTCGTATCGCTCAAGTCGAAGCGCTAACGCGCCATCGTCCGAGAGTGTGTCTCGGTATACGTCAACGCTGCCTCGGCCGGCGAGCTCTGCCCAATACGGGAGCGAAAGAGCAGCCTGTTGGTAGTCATCGAGGATCGCGATCCGCTTCATGACGATGTCGGGCCGGCCGTTTCCCGAACCGGGGCGTCGCCGCTCAGGACCCGTTCCTCGATCAGCCGGCGAAGCGCCGTACGATCGATCTTGTCTCCGCGCAAAGGCAAGTCCCCGACCAGCTCCAACCTCTCGGGAAGCTTGAAAGATGCCACGCGTTGCGCCCGCAGAAATCCGGTGACCTCGTCCAGGGTGATCACCTCGCCTTGTTTGGCCACGACGACGGCACAGGCGCGCTCGCCCAGCAGCGGGTCGGGAAACCCCACCACGGTTGCCTTGCGGATCTTGGGATGGCCGCTCAGCAGTGCCTCGATCTCACCGGGCTGAATGCTCTGCCCACCTCGGCGGATCAAATCTCGCTTTCTTCCGACGATCACCAGGTTCCCTGCGGCGTCGTAGCGGCCGAGGTCTCCGGTTTTGAACCACCCGTCCGCGGTCCACACCGCGCTGGTGGCAGCCTCATCGCGGAAGTATCCGGTGGCGCAGCAGGGGCCACGTCCCCAGATTTCACCCGGGTCCCCTGCGGGGACTTCGTGCCCCGCGTCGTCCATGAGGCGAAGCTCAGTACCTCCGCGCGCCCGGCCGACGGTATGAAGGCGCACTTCCAAAGGGTCGTTGGGAGAAGGCACGGTCCATCCTCCGAAGTCCATGGCTCCGTAGCCCGAGAGGACAATCCCCGAAGTACTGCCCTCCACCCGAGCGGCTGCGGCGGGAGGAAACTGCATGCCGGTCGTGTACCAAATCCTGACTCGGTCGAGGATCGCGCTTGACCATTTGGGCTGCTCCGACAAGGACATGATCTGCGGAGGAACGCCGCACACGATGGTCGGGCGTACGCGGGCCAAAACTTCAATCACCAGGCCGGGCTCGAATCGGTCGACCAGGCAGACAGCCGCCCCGACGATGGGAGCGGCAAAAAGCGGGATGATGCTCGGGCCGATTCCCTGGCTGAGCGCGACGATCACATCGTCCTCTCGGAGGTTCAGCAGCTCCACCTGCGCCTCGGCTCGTCGCAACCAGGCCGAGACTCGGAACTGAGCGAACTTTGGAATTCCGGTGCCCCCGGAGGTGGGAAGGATGACCAGTGCCTCCTCGGGCCGCCGCGTCGGGAGTATCGGTGCGGATGGATCACTCCCGAGGCGAAGCACCTCATCCAGCAGCGTCCCCAGCGCAGGCGGCGTATCGCCCAAGACGACCACGCGCGGCGGTTCGCGAAGCTCCTTCAACAGGCTCTCCGCCGCGGAAAGGTAGTCCCGGTCGCGCCACCGCTGCGGGATGATCAGGGTCGCCGGTTCCACCCTGCCCAGAATGTTGCGTAGCTCCCACTCGCGCAAACTGGCCGCTATCGGAAGCCAGATGAGCCCAGCGCGTTCGCAGGCGATCCGCAGTAAGTACAGCTCGACGCAGTTGGGCAGCCAGCAAGCGACGACCTTTCCGGGCGCTGCGCCCAGTGCGAGCAACCCGCGCGCCAACAGACGACTCAGATTAGAGGCTTGCTGCCAGGTTAGAGACTGGCGATGATCCCAGAGGGCCAACCGCCCGCCACGCTCGCGCGCCTGGCGATCCCAGTGCTCCGCGAACGATGTTTCAAGGCTTGCCATTGCCCGCGTCACGGAGCGCATCGAAGACGTCGTGGTAACCAACACCGGGCAGCTCCGAGGGCAGCTCGCGCACGATGCGCATTGCGTACGGCGAGGAAAGTCGCATTCCGACCGGCGTTCTCACCCACAGCGTCTCGCCGTCTGGGAATGCATCGGGACGACGATCGATGACGGCTACCGCGTGACGTAACCCATACTTGCGGGGCCCGGGTGTCAGGTCGATGAGAACCAGCGGGATCGGGACACCCTCCTTCAGCTGCTCCTGGCTCCGAACGAATGTTTCCCAAACGCGCCGCTCACCCATTACAGCCTCCTTTTCCTAGTCATGCTGATAGGTGTAGCAAGCGTCTGAATCGTCGACGACCTTCTCCATGTCGCCCACGGGAACGCGCTTCGCGATCGGGTGGATTTCCCCATCCGCCAGACCGAAGACGCGAATCGCATTGGCGTTCACCAGCACCTCGGCCCCTGCGTTCGCGAGGTGCTGGATGTACTCGAGCTGATTTCGCGGGGCGGCCGATTTCGGAACCCCGAGTCGCTTGGCCAACATGCTCCGCTGCTTGTCGGTGAAGGGCACCGCTTCCAGGGCCGTTTTCTGTGCGCTGATTCGCAGCGCGCCGACGCTCTGATCGTCGAAGAGGATCGCCACCTCATCCCCGGCTTTGAGCGCGTCCGCGGCCTCGTCCAGGATCTCGGTTAGCTTGGGATCGTTCGGCATCACTGCGCTCACCAGGTGGACCGACTTTCGCGCTTGCTTGGCGTCCGCGAACATCGGAGCGGAGGTCGGTTGGTGGATTCCCAAGAGCGATCTCACCAGCGCCCTTGCCGACTCGCCGGTCCAATCCCCTTCGCCGGTGCTTCGCCCGACCATGTGGCTCTTTTTGTCAATCAACACGGTGGCGGGGCAACCGAGCACGCCGAAGACTTTCTTTGCCTGATCGGCATCCATGACTGCTATCGGGACCGAAATGCGATGACGCGCTCGGAAGTCCTCGATGTCCGGGGGATCGTCTCCGAGATCGATCGCGATCATCCTCAGTCCTTGCTCTTGAAATTCGCGCTGCAGCGCTGCAACAGCGGGAACCTCCCGCCCACAGGGCCGTCAATTCGCCAGGAAGAACTCAACCAGTACCGCCTTGCCGCGAAGGTCCGACAATCGGATCGGCCGCCCGTCGACCGCCCGCAGAACCAAGTCGTTTGGAACCGGCGATGCGATCCGCCGTATCCTCATCGTGGAAAACGAGTCCTTGCTCTCGACCGCGGCTTCGAGAGATCCCGACGGCATCGACAGCAGACCGGCGAAGCAAACCATCGTGCCGAACCAACGAAAGCAACGAACCGCCATTTGCGCCTCACTCCCCCTGGCCTTCGTCCGTGCCCTGGTCCTTGAACCCGTAGGCTCGCCAGTTTTGTAGAACTCGTTTCTGCACCGCCTCCGGGAACATGCAGTTGAAGGTGGCCCTGACCGGCACCTCCCACTCCCGCGACCAATCCGGAGGCCAGGTGCAATCGAACCCTACGGTGGCTCCGCGCTTCGCGAGGCGCTCGTCCTGGCTGTAGCAAGGAGTCAGGGTATTCGCGCCGCCCTCGTAATGGACGACGTGGATCCCCCTGCCGGGATGGCACTGCGTCGCGAAGGCGTGCATCACCGCTGCGAGGTTGAACGGGTCGACATCCTTTTCTACGACGAAGATCTTCGAGAGAAGGGCCCGGCGAGAGGTGAGGATTTCGACAATCTGGCGGCAAACCTCGGGGCCACCGCGGTCCACACAGATAACTGCGGCGTGCACGGCGCATTCCGCGGGCACGTAGACGTCGACTGCCTCAATCCCATGCCTTGCGAGTCGGCGCTTGATGCTCAGAGCTCCACTCATCGAGGTAATGGTGGTGCTGTCGTCCTTGTAGCCGGTCGCATCCACGGTGAGAATCGGCCGACGCCGGTGGGTAATCGCATTGATCCGGCAGAGGATCCCGTTGCCCATCTCGCCAGTCCGATACCCCGGGTATTCGCCGTAGGGACCCTCGAGGGACACCCGATCCGGCAGGACCTCCGCTTCGAGCACGATCTCAGCTCGGGCCGGCACCAGGAGATCGCTGGTCTCGCAACGAACGAGCTCCACCGGTGCGCCCCGCATGCCTCCGGCGAGCTGGGCCTCATCGGTGCCGAGGGCGACCGTCGCCGCAGCCGCCAGATGGCACAGCGGATCCGCTCCGATCGCGATCGCGATCGGCATCGGTTTGCCTTTGGGAAGGAAGTAGTCCTGGAAGATTTTGCCGAGGTGACTGGTGGGGCGCGGGAAGCCGGTCAGGGTCCTAGGCCCGTGCACCATGAAGCGGTAGATTCCCCAGTTGGTCCAGTTGCTTGCTGGGTCGCGCGAGACCACCAAGTCCCAGGTCCCGAGGTAGCGTCCACCGTCACCTTCGTGGAGCATCGGCGCCGGCAGCCCGAACACGTCCACCTCATCGCCACGGAGGATCACTTCCTTGCAGGGCCCGGTCTTGACCTCCACCGGTGGAATCAGCTTTTGCTCACGGCGTTCGTATTCGCGGTAGATCTGCTTCACGGTGGCGTCGGGCTTGAGGCCGAGCGAGATCGCCACTCGGCGCCAGGTCGCGAGCGGGTTCACGAAAACGCTGTGCTCTTCCGGGTAGTCCGCGATTTGGGTGAACCAGACCGCCGGACCGTCCCGCTCGCAGGCGAGCCGGCTGATCGCTCCGAGCTCGAGATCCCAGCTCACCTTCTCGTTGATCACCACCAGATCGCCCGAATCGCGCAGAGCCTCGATGAACTCGCGGTTATCGTGCCAGATCATCGACGGCTCCTCCTCAGGTAGTAAAACGCCTCCTCTGGCAGCATCTGGATCGCTGTACACACGATGGAACGTACTGTCAACGCAACCTCAGAGCTGCGTGGGCAAGATCGTTCGAACCACAGTGAAATTCGCCTCGGGGGCCGGTTTCACCACGTGGAACTTTTTCTGGTCGGGCGCTCGCTTCAGGAGCGAAGTGCCTTCAGCGTCGCAGTCCAGGCCGAAAGCCGCTCCGGCGCTGGCCTGGGATCTTCAAACTCGATGCCGTGGACGATCCGTGCACCCGGCTCGAGGTCCTCTCGCGCCTGATCCTCGAGCACTTCTTCCACGGTCGTTTCGAAGCGCTCGAGCCCGGGCAGGTCCGGTGAAGCCTGGTGCTGAAGGACGCGTGTCTTTACGTAGTACGCCATCCCAGCCTCGATCAGGCACAAGGTGAGGTGGCCGGAGCGGAGCAGATTGTTGGAGGTTCTGCTGGCTCGGTAGGTGGCAAGGCGCAGCCTCCGTGCATCGATCGCCAACACCTCGCCATACGAGAGGAGAGCTGGATGTGCCCATCCCTGCGCATCGACCGTGGTGATGAGGACGGCCTTGCCCATCCTCCCAGGGAGATCGGTTCCGTCCAGCAACGAAAGCAAGGTTCCCGACAACTCATTTCCCAAGTGGCGCGACATAAGGGGGCTGTGGCTGAAATCCGCGCGCTTCAGCCTTTTCTAATTGACCGGCGGCGGGCGCGGAGGAGTGACTTGCGGCTTGCTTCCGTCAGATGCGAAATCCCGCGGAAAGACCATCACCGAGTGGCTGGTGGTGTCACCGGCACCGTACTCGCCGTTCTTTTCATCCACGTAGACTGCGCGGGGACTGGTGAGCTGGCTCTTGGTGCCCCGGATCAGTTTCCTCGGCGGAACGTCGCCACTGTCGGTCCGCTTCCAGACCGCCAGGAACCCCGGCGTGTCGTAGATGAATTCTTGAGGGAGGCCGCGATCGGCGAGCACCAACTCGTCGCGCTGGGTGTCGAGCTGGATTTGCCGCGGACGCAGCATCCCGGTCTGGGGTCCGCTGATGACCCGGATCGGAGCCACATTGCCGCTGTCCGTCCGACGGAAAACGAGCAGCGCTGGCTTCGGTTTCACCCCCTCATCCAACTGCTTCGCGTCCTCGCCCGGTTTGCCTTCGTCGGAGAGGATGATCTCGTCGTGCACCGGATCGACGACGATGCCTTGTGGGCTTTTGATCCCGGTCAGGGAGCCAATGATTTCGCGCACCGGCGCAACGTTGCCGCTGGCGGTACGCTCGAAGACCAGGATGCTCAAGCGCGTGTCGTTCGAGACAATGAGCTCATTGTGCTTGTTATCGACGGCGACGCCCTGCGGGGAATGCAGATGAGTGAGAGGACCTTGGATCACGCGCTTCGGCGGAGTGTTCCCGCTCTGCGTGCGCGAGAACACCAAAATCGCGGCTGCCACGTTGCTCGGCATGATCACTTCATCATTCGGGATGTCGACGTACACTCCATGAAGGCTTCGGCTGATGCCCGTTTTCTGACCCTCGAGGACGCGCAGCGGTCCAACCTGCCCATTTGCGTGCCTGGCGAACACGGCCAGGCGGGGGTGGCTCACTCAATTGGCCACGCCGATTTCGTCTCGTTCCGGATCGACGTAGATGGCGCCCGGGTTGCCAATCCCGGCCGCAATCCGGCTCTTACTGGGAGAGATCACCCGCAGCGGCTTGACGTTACCGCTCGCCCCGCTGGCATAGGTCGTAATGGTGTGGTTGCTCCAATTGGCGACGAGGACCTCATGGTGAACCGTGTCGACGAATAGGCCGCTGGGATCGCTCAAGCCAGTGTTCTCGCCCTGGATCACTCGGATCGGCTTGGCGTTCCCTTTCGCTTTCTGATCGAAGAACAACAGCGCATTGGTAGGGCTTCCATTGGCCACAACGATCTCATGGCGCTCGGAGTCGACGAAGATCGGCTTGGCGTTGTCGAGCTTGGTATCGGGTCCTTGGATGGTGCGCAGCGGAGCTACGTTGCCTTTGGCAGTGCGGGCGTAGACGGTAATCGAAGGCAGGTGCGTCTCGCCAACCGGCAAGCCACTGGTGGGATCCTTTGTCACCTGATGGCCGAGGTTCGCTGCGTAGATCTCATTCGCCTTGGCGTCGACGAAAATCCCGTGCACATTGGCAAGCTGCGTCGCCGGACCTCGGATGATGCGCTTTTGGGTGGCGTCCCGATCGAGGTCGGTATTCGTCGTCCTGGCAAAGACGCTGATCTGGTTTCGCTTCTGATGGCTGACGAACAACTCGTCGTTCTTCAGGTCGAGCGCCATGCCCCACGACCGATTGAACCTCAGCTGCGGTCGTCTACCGTCAATCCGGCGGATCGGCGCGACGTTGCCCGACGCAGTGCGCTGATAGACGGTGATCAGATCCGCGATGTCGTTGCCGACGTTCAAGATCTCGTTGTGGACCGGATCGATGATCACTTGCCCTGGGAAGGTGAGAAACGTCTTGGTGCCACCGATCTCCCGCAACGGCGCCACCACGCCCTGGGCCGAACGGCTGTAGACTTGAAGCGTTTCCTGGGCATCGTTTCCGACCAGGATCTCGTCATGTTCCACATCTACGAAGAGAGTGTCGAAGTTGGGATCCTGATCCTTGATGACCCGTAACGGCTGCACATCGGTCGCTCGCGCCAGGGAGATTTCCCAAGTGACCAAGGCACAGGCTGCGAGGGCCAACGCGCGTAGTTTCGATACACCCATCCTCGACATAACCCACCGCCTTGGGGGGTAAACCGTCTACACCCTATAGGATCGAGTCAAGAGGACCCGTCAAGAGAAAACGGCTCTGACCCCGCGCGATCGTCGGCATCGTTACATCAGGTGAAACAATGCAGTCAGGCCAGTGGGTACCCATCGGCCTCGAGCACGGCGGCGGCCAGACGACGTTTTGCGGCAATGATTTTTGCCGGCCAGTCCATCCGAAGCTTGTTGATGACGTCCAAATGGCCAGCGAGGGAAGCTTCGTCGCAGATGTCCATGAGCACATGACGGCCGGTATGCACCACGAAGCCATATGCACGGGGCGCAAACGCAGTGAGCATGTCGCACGCGATTTTCTTTCGACGCTCATCGTTTCCGGCGAGGATCTGCTGCATTCGCTGGACAATGGAGTCGAGCGCATAGACCCGAGTGATCATGTCAGCGATGTCACCTAGGACTTCCTGTTCCTCGCCGACGTTGAGGTTGTAGGTCTCAGCCGCGACGGCCAAGACATAGAGAGCAATCCATTTGCAAAACTCCGCCACCTGAAGCTCGGCGCCCAACTCGCCGGCCGGCCGCTTGGGTAAGTCGCCCGAAGTGAGTCGCTGGCGGATGTTTAGTGAGTGCTCAAGGAGCGGAATCTGATTCTTCAGAGCGCGCTTGAGAATCGTCCCGGGCACGATCAGTCGGTTAATCTCGTTGGTGCCTTCGAAGATGCGGTTAATCCTGGAGTCGCGGAGCAGCCGCTCAGGTTGAAACTCCTCGATGAAGCCATAGCCACCGTGAATCTGCACAGCCTCGTCGGCGCAATAGTTGAGTGCCTCTGAACCGAAGACTTTGAGGATTGACGCCTCGACACTGAATTCCTCAATCGCATCGACCCGCTCGCTGTCGGCCTTTGCCTGTGCGAGGCGCTCGTCGACGAGCCCGGTGGTCCGGTACCCCATTGACTCACCGACAAAAGCAAGCAGTGCCATCTCTGCTAACTTGGTGGCGACCAGGCCAAAGGAAGCAATGGGTTTGCCGAACTGCTGGCGCTCCTTGCCATAGCGCGCGGCGAGTGCAAGGGCGTATTTGCATCCGCCAACAGCTCCAATACCAAGCTTGATCCGGCCTATGTTGAGGATGTTGAAAGCAATTTTGTGGCCCTTGCCAATTTCACCGAGAACATTGTCGACCGGAACCTTCGCATCCTCGAGGACGAGGGGGCAGGTTGATGAGCCGCGGATGCCCATCTTGTGCTCTTCGGCCCCGACGGTGAGCCCGGGCGCCGACCGGTCAACGATGAAAGCGGTGAACTTCTCAGCGTCCACCTTCGCAAAGACGGTAAAAACGTCGGCAAAGCTCGCATTGGTGATGAACTGCTTCGTTCCATTCAAGATCCAGTGCTTGCGGTCAGGCGAGAGCACCGCCCGACTCTTCGCGGCGAGCGCGTCCGAGCCCGAGGCAGCCTCGGTCAGCGCATAAGCGGCGAGGCGTTTCCCCGTCGCTAGGTCGGTCAGGTACGCTGCCTTCTGCGATGGGGTGCCGAAGTAGACAATGGGCATCGTCCCGATACCCGTATGAGCCCCTAGCGACACCGAGAAGGAACCCACGTGCGAGAACTGCTCGGCGAGCAGCATTGACGTGGTCTTGTTTAAGCCTAGGCCGCCATACTCCGTCGGGACGTCAACCATGAGTAGGCCCAGCTCACCGGCCGTACGCAAAAGCTCTGGAATGAGCCCGGGCTTCTTCGACTCAATCTCCTTTAATCGGGGAAGAATTTCCTTCTCTGAGAAGTCTCGGCCGGCGTTGGCTATCTGGCGCTGCTCATCGGTGAAGTGTTCCGGCGCCATCACCTCTCGTGAGCCAGTAGGTTCCCATAGAAAGCCAGCGCCAATGGGCAGGTTGGATTCGTGGTTCATGAAGTCCTCTGTGGTTGGCGTAGAACTATACCGACCAATCCGCTGGGAATCGTCAACTGTGGAAGTGGCGTGTTCACTGTGGACAGCGGGGCGGCCGACGTGCGTTGCCGGCGATCCGCTCACGACTTGAAGAAGTGCGACTTCAGTCGCGGCAAAAACTGTGGCCAGAGCAGCGCGATAATTCCAAGAAAATACGCCGTAACCAGGATCGCGCCGCCTAGAAAAATGAAAACGTCGCGGTACCTCTTATTGGGCAACCTGCTGTAGGCCCACAGGAGGCAGGCCAGAAGCCCAAAATGATCCACCCCAGCTAACGCTCCAAAAAGGAGCAGCGGATGGGTCATTCGACCTCCGTGAACCAACAGCTCCAGTTGGCGGAAGCCGGCACAGATGAAGTTCGAAACAAAGAGATTGTAGGCGTTCCACTCGGCGGCCATGGCGATGCCAATCGCATAGCCCCATTTGCTGCGCCGACGGCTCAGCCAAGCAACGGCGACATAGATCAGCGACTGAAACAGGTGGAGCCGCAATACCTCGCGCTCGAAGTATCCCGATGCCATCAACACCCCGATGAATCCGGCACAGAAGACGTAGATCCCGGCGAGCACCTTGGAATCCGTGGCGCTGGCAGAGTGTGTTTGTGGCATGAAGCGCGTACGACACGAACTCTCGACGATTGCGCCTGCTTGACGCCGACTCGAGACTTTCGACGCCATCGGGTAGCCCCCTGTCATCCGCCGGGGGCGGGCCGTCGAGAACAAGCGCTGGGCCCGAAGCTCGCACTGCGAGTCACAGACAGCGACGAGTACTTGAAGGATTTTGTTTACGGTTTATCTTCCCGCATTTTCGGCTGCGGGCTGTCACAGGGGGCCGAACATGGGGGGGACATCATGAAGCGAACACTTTTGACGCTTGTAGTCTCTGGAGTACTGTTTTGGGGTTCGGGGGCGGTCCACGCGGAACCCATCACCTATACCTTCGACGCCACTGGGACAGGGGACTTGGACGGCGTGGCATTCACCGATGCGGCGTTCACCATCACGGTGAATGCGGAAACGATGAACATCATGAGCTGCGACGTTGGTGTTTTCAGTGTGGACAGCGACACCGTTGACATTTCGATTTCGGGCTTCCCCACCGCTTCGTTTCTGACTCCCAAGCGTGTGTTTGATAACAACGTCGTCAGCGTGCTGGGTTTTGCAGGAGGAAACTGCACTATAGACTACCTGGACATCAGCAATGCCGCTTTTGCGACTTACGCTCTAGCAACCTCGATTGGTCCAATCTTCGATCCCAGCCCCGTCGCAGTGGAGCAAATCCACAACGTGCAAACGACGGGCGGAATCCTAAACATGAGCAGTGCCCGGGACGTTACCTTCAATGCCCTTGCCGCTTGCGGCGGTGGTGAGCCCAGTTTACGAGCGTCAGCCGCGCCCTTGCCGGATGCGAACGTGCGAGGAATCATCAACGGCATTCTTTACGACGTTTCCGAATAGTCCTCGGGCCCGGGGCAAGGCTCTAAACTTTTGACCCATTGGGTGGCCCCTCGCCTTCCAGTAAGCTGATCGCTGGAGGTCGCGTGGACGGCAATCGACTGGAACGACTCACCCGGCCGACCGCGATGGTGCTCTGGCTCGTGGTCGCGGCCACCGTGGTGGTCGGAAGGTCGCACTCTCCGCGGTTCCCATACTGGGCGGCTTGCTGGGGGATCGGTTTCGTCGCCTGCCTCATCACCTCGCTGACTCGCATTGGACGGTTCTGGGCTCTGCCCGCCATCGCGATCCAGGGCGTGATGGTCGGCGCAATGACGGCGCTTTTGGCCAACGGGTTCGAGGGATTGCTGCTGGTACCGATCGCACTTGAGCTGTGGTTTCGACTGCGCCCATTTCCCGCCGCTCTCGGGGCGCTGGCGATCACTGTGCTGTTCGCGGCCAGCGTTGGCTTTCACATGAATGCCTGGTCGGCGTGGATGTTGGCGCTGCCATATGCCGCGATCGAGGTGCTGGTGCTGGCGGCGAGCGTCGCCTTCGAACGCGAGCAGGCGCTTCGCACCGAATTGGCCGCTGCGCATCAGGAGCTACACGCGCTAGGTCCGGTCCTTGAAGAGGGAAGCCGGAACGCTGAACGAGTAAGGCTGTCGCGCGAGCTTCACGACGCCACCGGCCACCGGCTCACTGCGTTGGCGCTGCAGCTCGAGGTCGCCTTCCACGCAACTGAAGGACTGGTTCGCGCCCGGATAGAAACCGCTCAACAAGTGGTACGGGAACTGATCGACGACATGCACCGCATCGTTCGGGCAACGGATCTCACTGACAGCGAGGGACTCGCACGCGCCCTGCGAGAGCTGGCGCACAATTTCCCTCGGCCGCTGGTTCACCTCTCGCTGCCGGAACGGCTCCGTGTCCTCGACGCCGAGCGCGCTCACGTGCTGCTGCGCTGCAGCCAGGAGATTCTCACCAACAGCGCCCGCCATTCCGGGGCGCAAAACCTGTGGCTGGAAATTACCCAGGGCGATACCTCTCTGCAGCTTCGAGCTCGCGACGATGGGACGGTGACCGGCGGGTTTCGAGCGGGAGCCGGGCTGCGCGGGATGCAGGGTCGCTTCGAGGGGCTGGGTGGAACGCTTCGCTACCAACCTACTCCCCAGGGCGGCCTTGAGATTGTCGCGTCACTTCCGAATCAGCCCACATGATCCGCGTTTTTCTGGTCGAGAATGAGCACCTGGTTCGCGAGGGATTGCGAGCTCTGCTCGCGCTCGAGGCGGAAATCTCCGTCGTCGGAGAGGCGGCCGATGGGAGGGTTGCGATCGAGCAGGTCCCTGCCGCAGGGCCTGACGTGCTCGTCCTGGATCTTCGGATGCCCGAAGTGTCCGGCCTGCAGGTACTGGAAGAGCTCGGACAGCGCGACAGTCTGCCGCCGACGCTGATCCTGACCACGTTTGATCAAACCTGGGAGCTCGCGGAATGCGTTCGTCGTGGCGCGCGTGGATACTT
>Ga0126369_10001560_pt1 | contig 15928 bp, 15 predicted proteins | sample PanSoiMetaPlot_1_FD_109646 | JGI IMG/M metagenome (GOLD analysis project Ga0126369, IMG submission 109646) | Tropical forest soil microbial communities from Panama - MetaG Plot_1 | ecosystem: Environmental > Terrestrial > Soil > Tropical forest > Bulk soil | place: Panama | collected 2016-02-17 | reverse complement strand
TCCGGGTGCAGGTATGGGGGGTCGAAATCGACCGGGTCGGCGTTCGTGCTCATCGTCGCTCCTTGTTCCCCCCCTTGGATGCCGAGGGCACGGGGGCACATCGTCCTCCTTATGAGAGAGTAGGCGCGCTCGTTTGATGGCATCGGCTCGATCGTACTCGCTCATCTGCCGCACTAGCATGCCAGTTGTCGCCATGCTTGCCGTCACACTGGCCGCTGCGCTGCGGGCGTCCCTGCTGGGCGGCGGCCAGATCGACTACGACGAGGGCGTCTACTGGCAGTCGCTCCGCGCGCTCGCAGCGGGCGGCGCCCTGTTCACCTCCGTGTATTCCTCCCAGCCGCCCGCCTTCCTGCTGCTCCTGCTGCCCGGGCATCTCGTTTCCGGGGGCGCGCTCGTCGCCGACCGTCTCACCGTGCTCGTCCTCGCGCTGGCAGGCATCGCCGCGGCCGGAAGGACGGCCGGACTGCTGGCCGGCCGGTGGGCGGGCGTGCTCGCCGCCGCGCTTGTGGCGGCCGACCCGCTCTTCTTCCGCCAGTCCGTGACGCTCCAGGCGGAGGGGCCGGCGGTCGCCCTGGCGCTGGTCGCGCTGGCGGCCGCGGCCGAGGCGCGCCACCGCGGCGGCGGGCCCGCGCTGCCGTTCTCGGTCGCCGCCGGGGCCGCGCTGTCACTCGCCGTCCTGACGAAGCTCCTCGCGGTCGCCGCCGCGCCCGCCCTGCTCGTCCTGCTGGCCTGGCCGGCCCCCGGCTCGCGCGGGCTGTCCCGGGTCGGCGGGGCGGCGGCGGGGGGCGTCGCGGTCGCCGCCGTCGTGCTGCTGCCGTTCGTCCACGCGTGGCCCGAGCTCTGGCGCCAGGTCGTCGGCCTGCACCTCGGCGCCCGCGCCCTGCCGCTCGGCGGGCTGGACGCGCAGACGGTCGCCCTCGAGGTGCCGATCGCGGTGCTCGGCGCGGCCGGCTGCGCGGTCGCGGCGCGCCGAGCACCGCTGCTCGCCGCCACCGGCGCCGCCTGGGTGGCCGCGGCGGTGCTGCTCCTGGCGCTGCAGCACCCGCTCTGGCCGCACCACGCGGTCGTCGTCACGGCTCCGCTGGCGCTGCTCGGCGGCGGCCTGGCGGTGGTCGTGCCGGGCCGCGTCGCGGCGATCGCGTGCCTGGCGGTGCTCGCGGCGTCGGTACTACCCGCCAGCCTGGTGCGCGACCAGCAGGTGCCCGCGTCATCCGAGGCCCGGGTGACGGCCGCCCTCCGCGCCGGCATCGCGCCGCACGACCTGGTGGTCACCGACGACCAGTTCGCGGCCGCGCTGGCCGGCCGCAGCGTGCCGCCCCCGCTGGTCGACACCTCGCTCGTCCGCGTCCGGTCCGGGGACCTGACCGCGGACGACGCGGAGGCGATCACCGACCGGCCCCAGGTGGACGGAGTGCTGCTCGCGAGTGGGCGGCTGGCCGCGCTGCCAGGCTTTCGCGCGTGGGTCGGCGAGCGCTTCCCCGACGCGGTCGACCTGGGCGGCGGACGAACGCTTTACCTCCGCCCGGCGAACGATTAACCAGTCAGCGGCGAAGCGTTAACCGCCCCGCATCCAACCTTTCGCCTGATGCGACCGTACCGCGTGGCGGCCCTGGCGGCGATGCTCGCCCTGGTGGCCTGTGGCGACCCGCCCGGCACCCCGACGACCGCCTCGGCGCCCAACGCCCAGCCGCCAGTCGCCTGTGCCGCACCCCCCGCGATCTCCTCCCAGTCGCCGGGCGCCGCCGACTGGCCGGTCTACGGCCGCGCCGGGGACCGCCACGGCGTCGATCCGACCCCCGGCGCTGCCGCGACGCCCTCCCCGCTGTGGGGCGTCCGTCTGGACGGCTCGATGTCCGCGCAGCCGCTGCTGGTCCAGCGCCTGGTGATCGAGGCGACCGAGCACGACTCCGTCTACGCGTTCGATGCCGTCACCGGGTGCCAGGCCTGGCGAACCTCCCTGGGCACGCCGTTGGACGTGAACCGGCACCGGCTCCAGTGCAACAACATCCAGCCGGAACTGGGCATCACCGCGACGCCCGCGGTCGACACGGTGACCGGCACGATCTACGTCGTCGCCTACTTCGACCCCGGCCGCTACGAGATGGACGCGCTCGACCTGGCCAGCGGGGCGGTGCGCTGGCGGCACCCGATCGGCCTGCCCGGCAGCGACCCGCTGCAGCAGCTCAGCCGGCCGGCCGTCGCGCTCTCGGGAGCCCGGGCGTACGCCTCGTTCGGGGGCCGGGCCGGGGACTGCGGCAACTACCACGGCTTCGTCATCGGCGTTCGCGCCGACGGCCAGGGCCCCGACGTGGGGTTCCAGGCGTCTCCCAACCGCGAGGGCGCCGTGTGGTCGCCGGGCGGCCCGGTCGTGCTGCCCGGCGGCGACCTGCTGGTCTCGACGGGCAACACGGACGAGACGCACACCTACGACGGCAGCGAGGCGGTGGTGCGCCTCACCCCCGACCTCGACCGCACCGACCTCTTTGCCCCGGCCAGCTGGCCGCGCCTCAACCAGACGGACTTCGACCTCGGCAGCGTGGGCCCGACGCTCGTCGACGACGGCCACGTGTTCCAGGTCGGCAAGGAGGGCGTCGGCTACCTGCTCGACGCGAACCACCTGGGCGGCGTCGGCGGCCAGCTGTTCGCGCAGCCGCTCAGGGGCGGCTGCTACGCCATCGGGGCCACCGCGTACCGCTCGCCGCTGGTCTACGTGCCGTGCGATCACAGCCTGACGGCGGTCCGGATCAGCGGATCGCGCTTCGATGTCGCCTGGCGGGGGCCGGACTTCCGATCCGGCTCGCCGATCGTGGCCGCCGGCCTGGTGTGGGACTACGACTTCGAGGGCGGCTTCGTCTGGGGCCTCGACGCCACCAGCGGCGCCGTCACGCAGAAGGTGCTGGTCGGGACCGGCGAGCACTTCGTCTCGCCGAGCGCCAGCGGCGGCCGGCTGTACGTTCCGTCCCGGCGCAGCCTGTACGCGTTCGCGATCTAAGGCAGCCTTCCACAACTTCTGTCGGTAACCCGGCGGTAGCCAGGGCGTGTTGAAGCCAGCTGGCCTGCTCGCGCACTCGCCGGGCCAGGGTCGCCAGGGACATTGCGGGGTACCCGAGGCGGTGCCGCGCTTGGCGAAGACGTGGGCGGGACGCAAGAAACTACCGGGGCCTCGATGGGTGTGGCGGAACGCGCTCACGAGGCTACTTTTCGTGGCCGCCGTCCAGCCGCCACCATGTAGAGGCTCTGCCAACATGAAAGACTCACCGCCCGCGACGCTGGAGGTTCCGTTCGAGCATCGCGGCCAGCGCGGCACGATTCGAGCGGCGGTGCAACGAAACGAGGACCCGGCTCGATGGGGTTACCGGATCGAGGACTTCGGCGAGCAGCTCCGCCTGGCGACCGACTTTCCCGCCTGTCACGCTGTCGTCGACCATCCCGCCGAGGGCTACGACCGTCTGATGGGCTGGGTCCAAGTCGTCTGGTCCGGACCGCCTGGCAGCGTCGCTGGCGAATTCGATCCGTGGGCTACGTTCGCCGACCTCGATCTGCCGTACTGCTGGTTCGGCTTCGCCCCGGAGTTGTTCGACGCGCCGTTCGGCGGCGACCGATCGCGGGACCTGGACTGGGAGGCGCACAGCTGGCTCTGCACGTCGCCGGGTTCGTTGCTCGGCCGTGAGGTCGCCATGCTCGCGGGGTTCCAGTGGGGCTTCCAGCTCCGGACGGATGAAGTCGTCATCGCCGGTCCGGGCGCACTGGACTTGCTCGCGTGGAAGGGCGACCTCCCGATCCTCGAGCGGCAGTGTCCGAACTGGCGCTTCGCACCCACTCCCTGACCACTCTCCCGAGCCCCTTTCAGGCTCGGTGCGTCGCCGCCGGGTTGGCGCCTCTCAGCCCCGATGAGTCCAGGACGTGTTCAAAGCCTCGATCCGCCCCCGTGCTCCGCAAGCATTTGTGCTATGCTGTCACATGTCAGAATGTACTGACATGTGATGGAGTCAGATGACGGTATCCCCCCGACTGGCGACGAACTGATCGAGATGCTGGCCGCGCTGGCCAACCCGCTCCGCGTGCGCATCGTTGCCCAACTCACGGGCGGCCGCGACTACGTGAGCCATCTGGCCCGCGAGATCGGGATGAGCCGTCCACTCCTGCACATGCACCTTCAAAGGCTTGAGGCCGCCGGCCTGATCGTGGGCAGTCTGGAGCTGTCCGAGGACGGCAAGGCAATGAAGTACTACGAGCTCACGGACTTTAACCTCCGTCTCACGCCGTCGCTGCTCGCAGCAGCGGCGAAAACGCTGACCGGATCGGCCCCCGCGAGGGGCCTCTCACCAAAGGAGCACTCCGATGAACCTCACCGCCAATGAGACGGCCGGCTGGACTTGGCCAGAGGTGATCCTCGTTCTCGGCCTGATCTTCATTGCCGTTACGTTGGTGTTCGGAGCGGCGGCGGCGTGGATCGAGGTCCGCAGGACGAAGTTGCTGGCCCAGCAAGAGGACAGTCTGCGGCAGCTGGTGAGCCGCTACGAACAGCTCGCCGAGAACACCCTGGACGCACAGCAGCGCGTTGCCGCGCACGTGTCCGAGCTGCGCTCCCGTACCGACACAATCGAGCAGATCCTGCGCACTGTCGACTGAGATCCCCTCCAGCACGCCCTGGCTATCGCCGAGTTATGGACAGAAGTTGTGGAAGGCCGCTTAGAGGAGTGCCGCCCAACCGCACATGCGGACCAATGTGCAGTTCCGGGGACAAGGGAATCGCACAGGTGGACCAGGGTGCGAAGGGTCTACCCGCGCAGCGTCGCGGCCGCCGCCGCGAGATCCCGCACCGCAGGGTGCACGGACCCGCGCGCCGCGCCGATCCGATCCATCAGCACCGTCGCCATGCCCAGCGCGCGGGCGGCGTCGAGGTTCGCGGGGACGTCGTCGACCAGCGCCGCATGCGACGGAGCCACGCCGAGCCGCTCCAGGGCCAGGCGCAGGATCGCTGGATCCGGCTTGACGAGCCCGACGTCGAACGACAGGACGGTGGCGTCCACCTCGGCGTCGAGGCCCGTGGCCCGCATCACGCCGGCCGTCTGCCACGAGCAGTTGCTGACGATCGCGAGCGTGCTGCCATCCCGGCGCATCGCCGCCAGCGCGGGGAGCACGTCGGCATACAGCCGGACCCCGGACCGCCAGTTGTCCGCCTCCAGCGCCACGAGCTGTTCGATGAGCTCCTCACCGGCCGGGCCGTCGCACGCATCGAGGAGGCGCCGGATCTCGTCCTCCGGCGATCCCATGCGCCCCACGCTGCGCTCGTCGATCGTCTTCGTCCAGCCCTCCAGCAGGCAGCCCGGATCGACGCCGGCGAGCTCGGCGCCCCGTCGGCGCCCGGCCGCGATCGACTCGGAGTCGGCGTCCGCGAGCGTCTCGTACAGGTCGAGCAGGACCGCGGTCACGGCTCCTGGAAGTTCGGCGTCTGCCAGATGCGCTGGCTCTGGTAGCCCTGCACCGCCGCCACGTACTGGTCGGCCGGCGCCGTGTGCCACCGGCCAGCGAGCCAGCGGCCGACGCAGCCCCAGGCGTCCCCGGCGCCGTACTGGGTACCGCGCTCGACGTCGTTCAGCCAGTGCTCGTAGCCCTCGAAGCAGACGCGCCAGATGGCGTAGGCCGTGTCCGCGTTCATCGCCGTGGAGTTGAAAATGCCCGGCCACGAGGTCTGCTCGAACGGATAGCGGTTCTGCAGGATGCCGTAGCTCTGCGGGCACTGCCCGGGCTGACCGTCGACGCCGAGGCCGTGCCCCGGCGGGCAGGCGGTGGGGTCGGTGCCGTAGTCGCCCTTGCTGGTCTGCCGCCACCAGCTCTCCTTGGCCGCCTGTGCGTACACCAGGTCCTCGTCGACGCCCCACTTGCAGGCGGCCCACCGCAGGATCTCCTGGGTGGTGCCGGTGAAGGCGCCGTCGACGCGAACGCCGATCTGGGTGTTGGCACGCGCGTCGTCGCTGGTCGGGAAGAAGGCCGAGCCCAGGTGGTGGCCGGTGCCCTGGTCGAAGCCGGTGTTGACCCGTTTGTTCTCCGCGAGCGGCCGCGCCCGCACCCAGGCCGCGCACTGCGCGTCGCCGGGGAGCGCCGAGCCGGGTGGCAGCGTGGAGAAGTGCGCCGGAGCGCCGGCCGCGCTGGCGGCGCCGCCGGCCGAGCCGGCGGTCACTGCCGGTGCCGGAGATGGCGACCGCGATGGCGTGACCGTCGGCCCGGGCGACGGCCGGTCTGCCACCAGCAGCGGCACCGACTGGGCCGGGGCCGCGAGGCGCAGCACCGAGGCCGCCTGGACGTGACCGTTGGCCGGGACAGACCGGCGCACGAGCCAGACGCCGCCGACCGCGGCGGCGATCACCGCGATCGCGATCGCGCCCGCGAGCGCTGGGCGGCTACCCCTCCACCACTGACCGCGCAAGACCGGCCCATTATGGTCGCCGCGCCGCGACGATGTCGCGGACGATGAACCTCCTCACGACGCCCGCGTGTACACGCGGTTGGCTGCCGCCAGCAGCAGGAGCGCGTGTCGACCGTTGCCTTGGCCGGCTCCAAGCGAGGACAATGTGCGCCTACTGGGAGGGGCGAGGGAGGCCAGGCCTGCCCAGATCGTGGTTCGTGCGCAAGGAGATTCCCCCAATGAGCGTAGTCGAGCAGGGCAGCGCGTCACCGTCTGATCTCGAGATCGGCGTACCGGAGTTCCCCGTCGCCCTCCGCGGCTACGACCGCCAGCAGGTGGACGCATTCGTGCAGGACCTCACCATCCGGTTGACCGCCGAGCGCCGGCGGGCCGAGCAGTTCGAGCGGCACGCCGGCCAGATGCGGGCAGAGCTGGCCCACCTGCGCGAGAATCAGGGGCCGCCCTCCTTCGAGCAGCTCGGCATCGAGGCCGGCCGCGTGCTGGCCCAGGCGGGCAGCTCCGCCAAGATCCTGATCGAGGAGGCGCAGATCCGCGGCCGAGAACTGGTCGACGCGGCCGAGACGCGGGCGAACGCGACGATCGAGCGGGCCGAGCGCCGTGCCGCGGAGCTGGAGGCCGAGGCGACGGATACCATCGCGGAGGCCGCCGCCGAGCGCGAACGCATTCTGGCCGAGGCCGCCGAGTCGGTCGCCCAGATCCGCGGCCACGCCGAGGAGGAGGCGCGCACCGCGCTGCAGCACGCGCAGGACGCCGCCGACCGGATGCTGCAGCGGGCGGGGGCCGAGCAGACGGCCATGCGCGACGAGACCGACCGCCTGCGCGAGTCGCGGGACCGCATGCTCGACTACCTGGGCCGAATCCACGCCGACCTCGGCGAACTGCTGTCCGAGGCCGTCCAGGCGGACGCCGAGCTCGCCGCCCCGGCCAACGGCCACCTCGCCCTCGTCAGCGCGGAGGGCGACGAGGAAGAAGAGGAAGAAGGGGAGGACAGCGAGGACCTGGAGCTCGACGAAGAGCTCGGGGACGAGGGCGAGGAGGCGGAGGAGGGCGAGGGCGAGGAGGACGGCGAGGGCGAGGAAGACGATGAGCCGTCCGCCTTCCACCACGGCGACTGAGCCCGCAGCCCGCTGCTAGACTCCCTCAGGTGAACGATCCAGACCCGGCCGCGCAGGGCGCGACCGGGGGACTGGAGGCAGGCACGTCACGGGCGGGGAACCGTGGCCTGCGGCTCTCGGAGCATGCCCACGCGGGCCACATCTACGAGAGTCGCGACGAGCAGATGGACGTGACGGCGGCCTTCTTCCGGGCCAGCCTGGGCCAGCAGCTGCGGTGCGTGTACGTGCACGACCAGCACGACGACAACGCAGCCGTCCAGGCCCTGACCAGGGCCGGGCTCGACGTGTCCGACGCGATGCGGTCCGCGGCGCTCCAGATCGCCGACCGCAGGCTCCTGCCCTCGCGGCCCGGCGAGCTGCAGGTCGACGGCCTGCTCGCGTTCCTGCACGACCGCGCTGCCGAGGCGGAGGCGGCGGGCTACGCCGGCGTCCGCGGCGTGGGCGACATGGGCTGGACCATCCCGTCCGACCCCTCTCACGAGCGGCTCATCGAGTACGAATCGCTCGTCACCGGCGCGCTCAGGGCCGTGCAGGCTGCGGTCATCTGCCAGTACGACCGCAGCCGCTTCGACGACACCGTCCTGTTCGACGTGGTGTCCACGCACCCATGGCTGGTCATCGCCGGCACCCTCTGCCGGAACCCCTATGCCACGCCGGACGAGCCCTTCGCGGAGCGCGAGGGGCGTCACGTCGACCTCGACCAGGCGCTCGGCAACGTGCTCGCGCGGGAGCGCCAGGAGCGCTGGCTGGCCGTGGCCGAGGGCAGCCTGGAGACCGCGAGCAACGACGCCCAGTCGGTGGACGTGAGCCGCCTGGCCGCCATCTACGAGCACATGCGCGACTACAAGATGACCCTGCGCGATCGGACCCGGTGGCGGATCGACCGCCAGCAGCGCCCGTCCGCGCTGCGCCGGGAGCTGGCTGCGCTGGACGGCGAGGTCGAGTGGCTGCAGCAGCGCGCATCGCTGTGGCGCCGGCGCGAGCTGCAGTCCTCGGGCTTGTTCTTCGACACGGTGAGCGGCACCATGGCCTACCGGGGCCGGGCGGTCGGCCTGAGCCGACTGGAAGTGGCTCTCCTCCGCGTCCTGCTCGACCGGGCCGGGCGGCCGATCCACTCGACGCAGCTGATCCGGGTGGCCTGGGACCGCGAGGTGAGCACCGAGGCCCAGCTCCGCAACTACATCGCACGCCTCCGCACGAAGCTGGAGACCCTCCGGGTACCCGCGTCCATCGTGACACTCCGCGGACGCGGGTACCGACTCGTGACCGAGGTCGACGCACCGGCCGAGAGCTGACCCCTTAAGCGGCTCTTTAGCGGCGCGGACGACGATGCGCGCCGTGCACGAACCGCCACGCACAGGGGGGACGATGCGCCAGACCAGGACCACGCGTGCCGGCGCGTCCGCGCCGGCGCGCCAGAAGCGGGTCGAGCCGCGCGTCGTGCCGGCGCTGCCGGCCACTGGCGGCGAGGCGCTGCTCCATCTGCACCGGACCGCCGGCAACCAGGCCGTGAGCGCCCTGCTGACCGGCGACCCGGCGGTCGCCGACCGCGCGGCTGCCGGTCCGCCGCACGTGGTCCAGCGGCAGGACGACCCGCCTCCGGCGGCGCAGGCGCCCGACGACCAGCAGCAGACCGTCCGGACGGTGCGGATCGAGACGGACCGCGGGACTCAGGACAATCTGACGGTGCCGCAGGCCATCGCCTTCCTCTCCGACAAGGCGGACTGGACGAGCAACCGGATCGAGCTGATGGCCGGGGATCACGCGGCGCTGAAGCAGGTCCACGACGATCACCAGGTGGTCGCGTGGTTCGCGGACGTCTTCGGCGGGTTCGCGACCATGCCCGAGCTCGGCATCTGGGACCGGCCCCGGGCGGCGATGGCCGCCGTGCGCAGCGCGCTGGCGGGCGGCGACCCGGCCGCCGCCGGCGGCGCGCTGCAGGAGGCGGACCGCGCCTACCAGGAGGCGCGGGAGACGTACCTCACGTACAAGGAGGCGCACTTCGAGGGCGCGGACAACACGATCACCGTCCTGAAGGGCGTTATCGTGGTCGACGCCGCCGTGGGCGCCGCGCTGACCGGGGGCGCGACGCTGGGCGCCTCCAGCGCCGTCCTCGGCGGTGAGGCCACCGCGACCGTGGGCGCGTCCGGTCTGCTCACCCAGGCCGGTGCGGCGGGCGTCGTGGGCATGGAGGGCGCCGCCCTGAAGGACACGGGCGAGCAGGTGGCCGCGGGGAAGCCGTTCAACTGGACTGAGCTCGCCGAGCAGTCGGCCGGCGGGTTCGCCAGCGGCTTCCTCGGTGCGCTGGTCAGCGGCCCGCTGAAGGACATGCTGGCGGAGAGCTGCTCCGGCTACGTGACCGAGGAGCTGATGTCCGACGCGGAGATCGAGGACATCGCGAAGGCGCTGGGGAAGGACACGCTCGAGCGCGGCTTCCTGCAATCGCAGCTGAAGACGTTCATCATCGACCAGGTCGCCGACAAGGCCGGCGAATGGCTGGTCGGCAAGCCGATCGACGTGGTCACGGAGGAGCTGAAGAAGGCGGGGGCGGAGGGCCAGCCGCCCCCCGGGGAGCACGACGCGGTCGGGAAGGTTGCCGAACTGGCCGCTCCCGCCGTCGCGGCCGCGTTCAAGAGCTTCCTCCACGTCGAGTGAGGCGGCCGCTTCGCGGTTCGGGTCGCATACTAGTACACCATGAGCTCGATCCTCGTGGACCCCACGTCGTCAGCCGCGGGCGGACAGTTCTCGCTCGCGCCGCGCCGCTTCCGTGACCTCGACGGCAGGACCGTCGGGCTCCTGAACAGCAGCAAGTTCAACTCCGACAACCTGCTGAACGGAATCGCCGACCTCCTCGTCGAGCGCTACGCGGTGAAGGACGTGATCCGGCGCCGGAAGGGATACTTCGGGCGCCCGGTGGAGCGGGACCTGGCCGAGGAGATGGCGTCCACCTGCGACGTGGTGATCACCGCGATCGGCGATTGAGGGTCCTGCAGTGCGGCCAGTGTGGCCGATGGAATCATCCTCGAGACGCTCGGCGTCCAGGCGGCGACGATCGTCACCGATGCGTTCACGCTGAGCAGTGACGCGATGGCGCGCACGAAGGGCGCGCCGGGCTATCGCTACGCCATGGTGCCCCACCCGCTGAGCAGCCTGTCCCCCGACGAGTGCCGGGAGCGGGCGCGGGGCGTGCTCCCCGACGTGCTCGCGATCCTCGGTCTGGCCGACGGCGAGCAGCGGCCGGCGCCCGTGATCGCCGCGCCCGCGGACGAATCCGAACGCCTGTCGGTGGCGGACATCAGCGCCGACCGGGTGCGCGACCTCCAGCGTCTCGTGGAGTACTGCTACCAGGCGGGCTGGACGGACGGCCTGCCGGTCGTCCCGGTGACATCCGACATGCTCGGCGCCTTCCTCGAGCGAACCGCCCGAGACCCGAACGAGGAGGTCGCGACCGTGGCCCATCTGGGCCGCGCCTGCACCGTCGAGCAGGCCGCGGTCGCCGCGGCGATGGCGGGCTGCCGGCCCGAGCACTTCCCCGTCGTCCTGGCGGCCATCGAGAGCATGCAGCCGAGCATCGCCACCGGCCTCCTCCAGAGCACGACCGGCCAGTGCCAGCTCGTGATCGTCAACGGCCCGGCTCGCCGCCGGCTCGGCTTCAACAGCACCGGAAACGTCTTCGGCCCCGGCTTCCGGGCCAACGCCACGGTGGGACGCGCGATCCGGCTGATCGTGCTGAACGCGTTCGGCATCCGCCCACACGAGTTCGACCAGGCAACCCACGGCACGCCGGCCAAGTACAGCTTCTGCATCGCGGAGAACGAGGAAGACAGCCCGTGGGAGCCGCTCCACGTCGAGCGGGGCTTCCCGGCCGGCGAGAGCGTCGTGACGACGCACTTCGCGCGCAGCACCCTGCACGTCGAGAACCGGATTAGCAGCCAGCCCGAGGAGATCCTGCTCACGATCGCCGACTCGATGTCCTATTCGGGCGCGTGGCAGGCCGGCCGCGGCTACACGGTGGTCATGGGCCCGGAGCACGCGCACCTGCTGGCCCGGAACGGGTGGTCGAAGCGCCAGGCCAGGGAGTTCCTGTGGGAGCACTGGGGGCGGAGGCGAGGCGACCTCCGCCGGCTCGGCCTGTACTGGAACCTGGGCAGCGGCACCGACCCGCTCGTCGGCACGGGCGCCGACCAGGACGGCGACGACGAGGAGTTCCTGCGGTTCGGCGCTTCCCCCGACTCGATCCTCCTGGTGGTCGCGGGCGCCAACAACGCGGGCCTCTCCACGGTCGTGCCCACGGTGCGGGCGCTGTTCCACTCTCAGAAGATCGAGGAGCGGTAGGCGACTGCGGGTTCCGGGCCAGGGGGGCGCTGGACCGAAGGGAGCCCCAGCAGCCGCCTCAGGCCTGGTTCTGGAGCGCCGAGTACACCTCCCTGGGCACGCGCCCGAGGAGGTAGAACTCGTCGTTCGGGCGCATCGCGCTCAGATGGGCCGTCCGGTTCGACAGCGCGAAGAGCGCGGTGATCGCGCCGATGTCCCAGATGTCGTCGTCGGTGAATCCGTGGCGGTGCAGCTCCTCGAGGTCCGCCTCCTCCACGCGTGCCGGCTCGACAGCCAGCTTGACCGCGAAGCCGAGCATCGCCCGCTGCCGCTCGCTCAGATCGGCCTTCCGCCAGTCGACCGCCACCTGGTCCGCGATGAGTGGGCTCCGCGCCCGGACGCGGGCGATCGCCCCGTGCGCGATCACGCAGTACAGGCAGTCGTTGGCCGCGCTCGTCGCGACGACGATCAGCTCCTTCTCGGCGGCCGTGAGAGCGCTCTCGCGCTCCATCACCGCGTCGTGGTACGCGAAGAACGCGCGCCACTCGTCGGGGCGGTGGGCGAGGGCGAGATACACGTTGGGCACGAACCCGGACCTCTCGGCCACGGCCTCGATGCGCTGGCGCATGTCGTCGGGCAGGTCTTCGATGCGGGGGACCGGGAACCGGCTGATCCGCGGGCTGTCGCTCATCGATCCATAGTGTCGAAACCGGCCGAACGCCGGCGCGGCCGGACCGCCACCAGCAGCACCGCGCCCATCAGCAGGACGCTGCTCGCGGGCAGCAGCACCAGGGGAAGAGCGAGCGCGCGGACGTCGAGCGCGCGTAGGCCGACCTTCGGCGCGCCGCCGCCCGCCCCGCCGCCGAGCAGCCGCGACCGTCCCGGCACCGCCAGCGGCAGCGCCGCGTCCGGCGTGAGCGTGGCGGCCATCCGGAGCGCGCCCGCCGCCTGGACGACGCCCCAGCCGACGTCCTCGCTGTAGCCGCCGGCGGGGTGGGAGGCCGTGCGCTGCAGGACGTCGCGGACCTGGGCCGGCGTCAGCTTCGGGAATTTCGAGCGGATCAGCGCGACGACGCCCGACACGAGCGCCGCCGCCGGGCTGGTGCCGTCGCCCACCAGGTAGCCGCCGCCGGCCTGGGCCTCGATCACCTCCACGCCGGGCGCGGCCACGCTCGTCATCCAGAGGTGGGTCGAGAACGTGGCCCGGCGGCCGCTGCGGTCGGTCGCCGCCACGGCGATCACGCCGGGGATGGCCGCCGGCAGCTCGGCCGCGTTCGTGGTCTGCGCGCCGTTCCCGGTCGACGCCACCAGCACCACGCCGTGCGCGACGGCGTACTCGACGGCGGCGTCCGTCTCGGGCACGCGCGTCGCCGTCGTGACCGCCTCGCCGAACGACATGTTGATCACCTGGGCGCCGTGGTCGACGGCGTAGCGGATCCCGTCCGCGACCGGGTTGCCGGCCTTCGCGCCGGCGGCGGCGCGCGCGCTCGGCGGCATGCTGCGGATCGGGTCGTTGTTGTCCCACGTCACGCGGACGGAGAGGAGCCGCGCGGACGGTGCGACCCCGATCACGCCGGCGCCGGACGTGGGACCGTGGCCGTGGCCGGCGATGGTCGACGCCATCGCGGTCCCGTGCTGTCCCCAGTACGGGTCGCCGGGTCGGGCGTCGCCCCCGACGAGGTCCGGCCCGGTGGTCACCTGGCCGGACAGGTCGGGGTGCCCGCCGTCGACGCCGCTGTCCAGCACCCCGACCGTGACGCCCTCGCCTCTCGTCGTAGCCCACGCCTGCGGCACCTGCAGCGCGGCGAGCGCCCACTCGTTGTCGCGAACGGTGTCCGCCGACGCCGGCATCGGCGCCGCAGCTGCGGCGAGGACGCACGCGAACAGCAGGCGCGTGAGCGCACCGGCGGACGCCGTCCGGGCGGCGCGGCGGGTCACGACCGGCGCGCCCACAGGTCGGCGAGCGTCAGCTGGAGCCGCGTGCCCGCCATGTCTCCGAGGTCGGTCGCGGTGTCCTCGGCGCCCGACAGGCTGAGCGCGTCCCTGCCGGGGTCCGCGGTCGCCGGCCGGCCGTCGCTGAAACCGACCGCCGCGAAGCGCACGAACGGGGCGTCCGGCGCGGCGAGGACGCGGAACGCCACGCGCTGCGCGTCGCCGAAGCCGGCCGCGGGCGTGCCCGGGAACGCCACCGCCCGGGGTCGCAGGTCGTCGTGGTGCCCGAGCGTGGCGGCGTTCAGGTCGAGCTCGTCCGCGGGCCCGGTGCCGAGGACCGCCAGGCCGACGGTGGCCACCATCGTGCGCGTCGCGTCGGTGTAGTCGACGCGCAGCACCGGCCCGCACGGGTAGGCCGACAGCAGCCGCGCGAGGTCGGGGTCGAAGGCCGTCCGGCAGTCGGCCGCCACGGCGACGCCGATGCGCGTGTAGTCGCGCACCGCGCCGTCCATCGGCTGCTTCGCGAGGGTGTGGTAGACGGGAGGGAAGACGTCGTCGATCGCGACAGCGCGCCAGGCCGCCCGGTCGAACGCGAACCGCTGCACGTCGGCCGGCGCGGCTGCCTCGCGCAGCGGTTCGACGCTGCGCGCCGTCGCCTGCTCCAGGCCCACGAACGCCCCGCCGGTGGCCGCCAGACCGAGGACGAAGAGCGCGGCCGCGGCCGCCGACCGTGTGCGGCCGAGCGGGCGCGGACGCGATCCGGCCGCCGCCTCGACCAGTCTCCACTCCGCTCGCCCAGGCCCCTCCCTCATTGTCCCTGGCACTCCCGGCGAGCGATGATAGGATGTTGGCTCCAGTGGCGGCACGGCCGTGAGCCCGCCCGGTCGATGTCAAGTACAGGTGACCACGTCCGAAATGACGCGCAACCCTCCAGTTGACATCTCGATCGACCGAAACCAAAATCTGGCCATCCGGGGCTGTTGCCCCTAACCAGTCAGTTGCGCTATCACCGGTTAGGTGAGGCGAAGTCGAGTGCTATCTCGCGAGAGGGGAGGTACGAAAAGGACGATGTGGGGACTCCATCCCAGGAAGTCGGTGCGGACGGCCGCGCTCGGCGTGTGCGCGGTGCTCGCCACGTTCGCATGCGGCGGTAACAACAGCGGGAACTCGTCCGCCCAGGCGGCGCCCGCGGACCAGCAGGTGCTCCGGATCAACGACGGTACGGATCCGAACAGCCTCGACCCGACCCAGCAGACCTACACGTACGAGGCGGCGGTCGGACGGCTGGTGTTCCAGCCGCTCGTGCAGCCGAACGCCGGGCTGACCGACGTCCAGGCGGCGGCGGCCCAGAGCTATGACGTCTCTTCGGACGGCCTGACCTACACGTTCCACCTGCGCAGCGACGCCAAGTGGTCGGACGGCAAGCCTGTGGTGGCGGCCGACTGGGTCTACGGGTGGAAGCACTTCCTGAACCCGGCCCTCGCGGCCGGCTACGTCGATCCGTTCTTCGACGGCACGATCGCCGGCGGCGCCGACTACTCCAACGTGGACGTCAAGAGCGCCTCCGCGATCGACTCCTTCCTGAACGGGCTCGGCCTCTCGGCCCCCGACGACCACACGTTCGTGGTCAAGCTGGCGGCGCCGGCCGGCTACTTCAAGTGGGTGGCGTCGCTCTGGGTCGCGATCCCGCTCCGCAAGGACATCGTGGAGCAGGCGGCCGGCGGCACGTTCCCGTCGACCGACACGACGAAGCCCGAGGCGTGGGCCAACGACCCGAAGACGATCGTGGGCAACGGCCTGTTCAAGATCTCGGACTACACGCCGAAGGACCACATGACGCTGGTCCCGAACACCAACTACTGGGGCGGTCCGGCCAAGCTCCAGAAGATCATCTACTACTTCATCTCGGACGCCAACACGGCGTTCGCGAAGTACCGCACCGGCGACCTGGACATGCTCAACGTGCCCATCGCCAACGTCGACGTGGTCAAGCAGGACCCGACGCTCAGCAAGCAGGCCAAGCTGTACCCGAAGCTGAGCACGTTCTGGATGACCTACAACAGCAAGGAAGCTCCGCTGGACAACCCCGACGTCCGGCTGGCGCTGGCCAAGTCGATCGACCGGACCAAGCTCACGC
>Ga0126369_10001559_pt1 | contig 15929 bp, 16 predicted proteins | sample PanSoiMetaPlot_1_FD_109646 | JGI IMG/M metagenome (GOLD analysis project Ga0126369, IMG submission 109646) | Tropical forest soil microbial communities from Panama - MetaG Plot_1 | ecosystem: Environmental > Terrestrial > Soil > Tropical forest > Bulk soil | place: Panama | collected 2016-02-17 | reverse complement strand
CAACGCCGACATGGGCGAGAGCTGGGGCCGCTGGACCCTCGGCGCGGACGAGGAGATCATGCCGTACATCACGTCGGCCAACGTCGCCTGCGGCTTTCACGCCGGCGACCCGCACGTGATGCGAAAGACCGTCGCGCTGGCGATCCGGCACGGTGTCGCGATCGGCTCGCACCCGTCCTTGCCTGACCTGATGGGCTTCGGGCGGCGCGTCATGGACGTCTCGCCGCAGGAGCTGAAGGACTACCTCTGCTATCAGACCGGCGCGCTCCGCGAGTTCATCCGCGCTGCGGGCGGCGGCGAGCTGCAGCACACCAAGCCGCACGGCATCCTCTATTCCATGATCGAGAAGGACGACACGCTCGCCACCGCGGTCGCCGAGTCGGCGCGCGAATCGGGCAAGGAGCTGATCTTGATGGCGCTCGGCTCCGGTAAGTACGACCGCCTTGCGCGCAAGATGGGCGTACGAGTGGCGTCGGAGGGATTCGCCGATCGCGCGTACAACGTCGACCTCACGCTCGTCTCGCGCAAGCTGCCGGGCTCGCTGATCACCGATCCCGAGCGGGCGGCCGCCCAGGCCGTCAAGATGGCGATGGAGGGCAAGGTCCGGACGATCGACGGCGTCGACATCGACATCTCGGTGCAGACGATCTGCTGCCACGGCGACACGCCAGGGGCGCAGAAGATCGTTCGCACCGTGCGCGAGGCGCTCGACCGGGCGGGTTGCCAGGTCAAGCCGCTCCGCGACTTCCTGCCGAAGGCGTGAGCCCTCCGCTCAAGCGGACGCCGCTCTACCACGAGCACGTGGCGGCCGGCGCGCGCATGGTGCCGTTCGGCGGCTGGGAGATGCCGGTGCAGTACACCGGCATCATCGAGGAGCACCGCGCGGCCCGCGGCGCCGTCGGCCTCTTCGACGTCAGCCACATGGGCGAGTTCGAAGTCGAGGGCCCCGGCGCGCTCGCGGCTCTCCAGCACCTGACCACCAACGACGTGGCGGCGCTCGAGGTCGGCCAGGTCCAGTATTCCGTCCTCTGCTATCCGAGCGGTACGATCGTGGACGACCTGACCGTCTACCGCCTGGCCGACGAGCGCTACATGATCACCGTGAACGCGGGCAACATCGACAAGGATTGGGCCCACGTGACGACGTCGACCGCGCACGTCAAGGACGCGCGCTGGCGCAATGCCTCCGAGGGCACCGGGCTCATCGCGGTGCAGGGGCCGAAGGCCGAAGCGCTCGTCGGCCGGCTCGCCGACTGCGACGTGGCGGCGATCGGCTATTACCACTTCGTGCGCGGCCGCGTCGCCGAGGTGGAGACCGTGATCTCGCGGACCGGCTACACCGGCGAGGATGGCTTCGAGCTCTATGCGCCGGCCGACGGCACCGTGAAGCTCTGGAAGGCGCTTTTGGCCGCCGGCCGCGCCGACGGCGCCACACCCGTCGGACTCGGCGCCCGCGACACGCTACGGCTCGAGATGAAGTACGCGCTCTACGGCAACGACATCGACGAGACCACCAATGCGCTCGAAGCGGGTCTCGGCTGGGTCGTCAAGCCCGCCAAGGGCGAGTTCATCGGCCGCGAGGCGCTCGAGAAGAGTCGCGCCGAGGGGCTGCGGCGCCGCCTGGTCGGCATCGAGATGGTCGACCGTGCCGTGGCGCGCCACGGCTATCCGGTCCAGAAGGACAGCCGCGCGGTCGGCGTGGTCACCTCCGGGTCGTACGGCCCGTCGGTCGACCGTTACATCGGCATCGCGTATGTCGAGACGCCGCTGGCCGCCGTCGGGACCCCGCTCGAGGTCGAGATCCGCGGCCAGGGCAAGGCGGCCCGCGTCGCGCGCACGCCCTTCTATCCACCCAAGGTGAAGAAGCCGGCCTGAGACGGCGAGAGGAGAGCATGGCCAACGTTCCCAAGGACCTGAGATACACGCGCGAGCACGAGTGGGCCAAGCAGGAAGGCGATCGCGTCCGCGTGGGCATCACCGACTACGCGCAGAGCGAGCTCGGTGACGTGGTCTTCGTCGAGCTGCCGAAGGTCGGCGCGAAGGTGACCGCCGCCAAGAACTTTGGCGTCGTCGAGTCGGTGAAGGCGGTGTCCGATCTGTTCGCGCCCATCTCGGGTGAGATCGTCGAGGTCAACGCCGAGCTCGGACAGAAGCCGGAGACCGTGAACCAGGACCCCTACGGCAGGGGCTGGATGCTCGTGGTCAAGCCGTCGAGCAAGGGCGAATGGGATCACCTGCTGACCGCGCAGCAGTACGAGGCGCTCATCGCACAAGGAGGCCATTGATGGCCTGGCGCTACATCGCCAACACGCCGGACGAGCAGAAGAAGATGCTCGGCGTGATCGGCGCCGGCTCGCTCGAGGACCTGTTGGTCAAGATCCCGCCGAAGGCGCGCCTGCCGCGGTCGCTCGGGCTCACGCCGGCGCTCGCCGAGACGGACTTGATCCGGCACATGATGGCGCTGGCGGCCCGCAACGCGAGCGCCGAGTCCCACGTTTCGTTCCTGGGCGCGGGCTCGTACGACCATTACATCCCGAGCCCGATCAATCACATGGTCCTGCGCGGCGAGTTCTTCACCGCCTACACGCCCTATCAGCCCGAGGCGAGCCAGGGGACCCTGCGGAACATCTACGAGTACCAGACGATGATCGCCGAGCTGACGGGAATGGACGTCGCCAACGCCTCGATCTACGACGGCGCGTCCTCGCTCGCCGAAGCCGTGCTGATGGCCCACTCGGTCACGGATCGGCGGGAGATCGTGCTCTCGCGCGCGGTGCACCCGCTCTACAAGCGTGTCACCGCCACGTATTGCGAGGGCCCGGGGCTCCGGCTCCGCGACCTTCCGGCGCCCGACGGCGTCACCGATCTCGCTGCCGCGCGGCAGCTCGTGGGCGCGAAGACGGCGGCGCTCGTCGTCCAGACGCCGAACTTCTACGGCTGTCTGGAGGAGGTCGGCGCCGCGGCTGAGCTCGCTCACGCGGCCGGCGCGCTCCTGATCGTGGTGGCCGATCCGGTGAACCTCGGCGTGCTCGAGGGGCCGGGCAAGCTCGGCGCCGACATCGTCGTGGGCGAAGGCCAGGGGCTCGGCGTGCCGACGGGCTTCGGCGGTCCGAACCTCGGCGTGTTCGCCGCCAAGAGCGAGCTGGTCCGGCGCATGCCCGGGCGGCTCGTCGGCGCCACGGTGGACCGCGACGGCAAGCGCGGCTTCGTGCTGACCCTGCAGACGCGCGAGCAGCACATCCGGCGCGCGAAGGCGACGTCGAACATCTGCACCAACGTGGCCCTCTGCGCCCTCATGGCGACGATCTACCTGGCGACCTTGGGGCGCCGAGGGCTCGTCAAGGTCGGCGAGCTCTCGACGGCGAAGGCGCACTACGCCGCCGAGCGCCTCGGAAAGATCCCGGGTGTCTCGCTGCGCTTCACGGCGCCATTCTTCAAGGAGTTCGCCCTCAAGCTGCCGAAGGCGCCGGATCGCGTCATCCCTCGGCTCGCGAGGCAGGGCTTCCTGGCCGGCGTGCCGCTCAAGACGTTCGATCGCGCCCTGGCCGACTGCTTGCTGGTTGCGGTGACCGAGAAGCGCACGAAGGCCGAGATCGACGCGTTCGCGGCGGCGCTCGAGAAGGCGGTGGCGTGATGGCCGACGCCTACGACAAGCTGATCTTCGAGCTGTCGTCGCCCGGGCGCGTGGCGTGGTCGCTGCCCGAGGCCGACGTGCCCGAGGCCGACGCGAAGAAGCTCCTGCCGGCCAGGCACCTGCGCAGCGATGCGCCCGAGCTCCCGGAGGTCTCCGAGTTCGACGTGGTCCGGCACTATTCGCGCCTGTCGCGGATGAACTACGGGGTCGACACCCACTTCTATCCGCTCGGGTCGTGCACGATGAAGTACAACCCGAAGCTCCACGAGGACATGGCGCGGCTGGCCGGCTTCGCCAAGATCCACCCGCTGGCGCCCGAGGCCTCCGCGCAGGGCGCGCTCCAGCTCATGCACGAGCTCGCGCGAGATCTGGCCGAGATCGCTGGGATGGACGCCGTGTCGCTCCAGCCGGCGGCGGGCGCTCAGGGCGAGCTGGCCGGAGTGCTCATGATCCGCGCCTATCACCAGTCGCGGGGCGAGAAGCGCACGAAGGTGCTGGTGCCCGACTCCGCGCACGGGACCAACCCGGCGTCGACCGCGATCGCCGGCTACGAGGTCGTCGAGGTGAAGTCGTTGCCCAACGGCGAGGTCGACGTCGACGCGCTCGCGCGTACGCTCGACACGGACGTGGCCGCGTTCATGATCACCGTGCCGAACACGCTCGGGATGTTCGAGCCGCGCATCGTCGAGATCACCGAGCTCTGCCACGCCAAGGGCGTGCAGGTCTACATGGACGGCGCGAATCTCAACGCGATCCTCGGCATCACGCGGCCGGGCGACCTGGGCTTCGACGTCTGCCACTTCAATCTGCACAAGACCTTCACGACCCCGCACGGCGGCGGCGGGCCCGGCGCCGGCCCCGTCGGCGTCAAGGCGCATCTCGAGCCGTTCCTGCCGGTGCCCGTCGTGACGAAGGACGGCGACGAGTACGCGCTCGACTGGAAGCGGCCGCGCTCGATCGGCAAGCTGCAGGCCTTCTGGGGCAACTTCGGCATGCTCGTGCGCGCCTACACGTACATCCGCACGATGGGGCCCGACGGGCTCCGGTCGGTCTCCGACAACGCGATTATCAACGCGAACTATATTATGAAGCGCCTGGAGAACGATTACGACGTCGCGGTGCCAGGGCCCTGCATGCACGAGTGCGTGCTGTCGGCCCGGCGCCAGAAGAAGCTCGGCGTCACCGCGACCGACATCGCCAAGCGCCTCCTCGATCTCGGCTTTTATGCGCCGTCGACGTACTTCCCGCTGATCGTCGAGGAGGCGCTGATGATCGAGCCGACCGAGACCGAGGCCAAGGAGACGCTCGACGCGTTCTGCGACGCGATGATCCAGATCGCGCGCGAGGCCGAGACGAATCCCACGGTCATTCACGAGGCGCCCGTGAGCACGTCGGTGCGCCGGCTCGACCAGACCAAGGCGGCGCGCGAGCCGAATCTGAGGTGGACGCGCCGCGGCTAGCCTGAGATCGCGGTCACCATGGCCCGGCTGCGCGCAGTTCACGCCGACATCACGACGCTCTCGGTCGACGCGATCGTCAACGCGGCGAACTCGTCGCTGCTGGGTGGCGGAGGGGTCGACGGCGCGATCCACCGCGCCGCCGGACCGCAGCTGCTCGACGAGTGTCGCCTGCTCCGCGGCTGCCAGACCGGCGACGCCAAGCTCACGAAGGGGTATCGGCTGCCGGCGCGGTTCGTCATCCACACAGTCGGTCCGATCTGGCGCGACGGCGCCAGCGGCGAGCCCGACCTGCTCGCCTCGTGCTACCGGCGCTCGATCGAGCTCGCGGCGGCGAACGGCGTGCTGACGCTCGCGTTCCCGAGCATCAGCACCGGCGTCTTCGGCTATCCGATCGAGCCGGCCGCCTCCGTGGCGGTGAAGACCGTCCGGCGCGCCGCGCAGGAGTTCTCCGCGCTCCAGGAGGTCGTGTTCTGCTGCTTCTCCGCCTCCGATCTCGCGGTCTACACGAGACACTTGCGCGAGACCGAGTCCTGACGCGACCGGCCGCTCTCTTCGGCTATAGTGCCGGCGGTGATTGGATGGATCTCTTGGCTCCCTCTGGAGGCCCTCATGCGTAGACGCGCCCTGTTGCTTTCCTTGATGATGGTGCTGGTCGTCCCGATCCATGCCCGCGCGCTCCAGTCGGCGAGTCCGGAGGAGGTCGGCCTGTCCAGGGAGCGTCTGGCGAGGATCGGACAGGCGCTGAAAGGCCAGATCGAGCTCAAGAGCTTTCCGGGCGCGGTCGCGCTCGTCGCGCGCAAGGGTCGCGTCGCGTACTTCGAGGCCGTCGGGCAGCTCGACCCGAAGACAGGTGCGCCGATGACCAAGGACGCGATCTTCCGCCTCTATTCGATGACGAAGCCGTTCACATCGGTAGCGGCGATGATGCTCGTCGAAGAGGGGCGGCTGCGCCTGACGGATCCGGTCGGCACATACCTGCCGAAGCTGCTCAAGCTGGACGTGGCGATTCCGAGCACCGATTCGAACGGCAAGACCACCTACACCGTCGTCCCGGCCGATCGCCCGGTCACGGTCTACGACCTCATGCGGCACACCTCGGGGCTCGTGTACCCGGGGTCCACGCGCAACGAATACGTCAAGGAGATGTACGCCAAGGAGAACGTGGGCTGGTCGGGCGTCACCCCTGACGAGCAGCTCGACGCGCTGGCCAAGGTGCCGCTGGCTCGTCAGCCTGGGACCATGTGGGAATACGGTCTCTCGACCGACGTCGTGGGGCGCGTCGTCGAATCGGTGGCGGGCATGCCGCTCAGCCGCTTTCTCGGCGAGCGTCTCTTTCGTCCACTCGGCATGAAGGACACCGCGTTCGTCGTGCCGCCTGACAAGGTCAAGCGGCTGGCGCAGCCCCTCGCCGTCGATCGCGCGACCGGAAAACCCATCGTCCTACACGACGTCACGGTCGCGCCGAAGAACGACGCCGGGGGCGCCGGCGCTGCCGGGACCGCAATGGACTACGCTCAGTTCTCGCAAATGCTGGCGAACGGCGGCTACCTCGACAACAGCTGGATCCTGGCCGGGACGACCGTCCGGCTCATGACCGCGGATCACCTGGGCGAGATCAAGCCGGCGATCCCGCTGCTGGCGCCGGGCTACGGCTTCGGTCTGGGCTTCGCGGTCCGCCGCGCGGATGGCCTGAACGGCGTCGCCGGCGCGGCCGGCGAATACAACTGGGGCGGGGCGGGCGGCACAATGTTCTGGGTGGATCCGCGGGAGCAGCTGGTCGCCATCCTCATGACGCAGGCGCAGCCCGGACCGTGGCAGCGCGAGTTCCGCGAGCTGTTCCGTCAGCTCGTCTACCAGGCGATCGTCGACTGAACCCAGCGCTGAGCGCCGGTCTCAGTCCCGTGCGATGCTAAGGCCGTGACGGACGACGCGCGTGCCCGGAGCTGGCGCTTGCTGGTGACCGAAGCCGTCGACGGCGCCACCAACATGGCGATCGACGAGGCGGTCTGGCTCGGGCGGCGCGCCGGCGCCTCGCCCCCGACGATCCGCTGCTTCGCGTGGGCGCCGCCCACCGTCTCGCTCGGCTACGGTCAGCCGCTCGATCAGCATGTCGACGTCGCCGCCTGCCGTCGCCGCGGAATCGGGATCGTCCGCCGCCTCACCGGCGGCAGCGCGATCTACCACGATGGCCCGGAGCGCGAGCTGACGTACAGCGTCGTCGCCGCCGCCGACGACATCGGCGGAGGCGCGCGCGACCTCCTGTACAGCTACCAGTGGATCGGCCGCGCGCTGGTCGCCGGGCTTCGCGAACTGGGCGCGCCGGTCGAGATGGTCGGCGTCGCGCACGGCGACGAGCCGACGCCGGCCTTCTGCTTTGCGCGCACCGGCAGCTGCGAGATCGAGGTGCGCGGCAAGAAGCTCGTCGGCAGCGCGCAGCGACGGTACGGCCGCACGTTCCTCCAGCACGGTTCGATCCTGCTCGGCGTGGACGCAGCCCGGCTCGCCGAGATCTTTCCGACGACGGACGATCCACTGGCCACCTTGACGACGCTCGAGGCTGCGCTTGGCCATCGGCCGAAGTTCGACGACGTCGAGGCCGCGCTCGCGGCGGCGTTCGAGCGCGAGCACGGGCTCGATCTCAGGCCCGACGGGCTCGACGCGGACGAGACCGCGACGGTGGAGCGGCTCGTGCGCGACAAGTACGCGAGCGAGGCCTGGTTGACGGGGCGCGCGTGAGCCGCGAATATCCCGACTATCCGCGGGTCGGCGTCGGTGCCGTCATCCTCCACGAGGACAAGGTCCTGCTCGTGCGGCGCGGCAAGGCGCCGTCGTTCGGAAAGTGGAGCCTGCCCGGCGGCCTGGTCGAACTCGGCGAGACCACCCGCGAGGCGATCGCGCGCGAGATCCTCGAGGAGTGCGGCATCAAGATCCGGATCGTCGACGTGGCCGGTATCCTCGATCGCGTGGTGAAGGATGACGCCGGCCGCGTTCGCTATCATTACGTGCTGGTGGATTACCTGGCCTATCCCGATTCGCTGGACGTCGAGGCGGGCGACGACGCGGCGGAGGCGCAGTGGTTCGAGGTCGACCGTGTGGCCGAGCTCGACACGACCCAGGGGCTTCTGGACATGATCCGGCGCGCCGAGGCGCTGAGAGGAGGAACGCGCGGGTGAAAGTCGAGATCGTCACCAAGCGGCTGGAAGAGGTCGCGGCCGACGCGCTCGTCGTCGGTCTTTACGTCGGCGAGACGAAGCTGCCGGAGCGCCTGGCGCGCCTCGATCGCGCGGCGCAAGGACAGCTCAAGCGGGTGCTCGACCTCGAGAAGTTCTCGGCGAAGGCGGGACAGGTCACGCACGCCCACACCGACGGCCGGCGCATCGTCGTCGCCGGGCTCGGCCAGCGGAGCGAGACGAGCTCCGAGGTACTGCGCCGGGCGGGCGCCGCGGCGATCCGCCGGGCCCGCGACCTCGGCGCGCGCACGGTGGCCGCCGAGGTGCTCGGTGACCGGCTCCCCGCACGACAGCGCGCGCAGGCCGTCGTGGAAGGCGCCATCCTCGGCACCTACTCCTTCGATCGCTACAAGCGCGAGAAGTCGGACAAGAGCGTCGGCGAGCTCTCCATCGTCGAGCCCGACGCGCGCCGCGCGCGCGAGGCCGGCGAGGGCATGCGGCGAGGCGAGAGCTTCGCGCTGGCGACGTCGTTCGCGCGCGATCTGATCAACGCGCCGGCCAACGACCTGCACCCGACCGACCTCGCGCGCGCCGCCACCGAGCTCGGCAAGGAGTCACGCATCGAGGTGAAGGTGTTCGAGAAGGCCGACTGCAAGAAGATGGGCATGGGCGCCTTCCTCGGGGTCGCCGCGGGCAGCGAGCAGCCTCCGAAGTTCATCCACCTGACCTACACGCCGCCGGGACGGCCCGCCGCGGGCCGCAAGCGCAAGAAGATCGTCCTGATCGGCAAGGGCATCACGTTCGATTCCGGCGGGCTCGACCTGAAGCCGCCCGACGGCATGCTGCGCATGAAGTACGACATGGCGGGCGCCGCGGCGGTGATGGGCATCATGCGCGCGCTGCCGGCGCTCAAGCCGGTGGCCGAGGTCCACGGGCTGATCGCGGCCACCGAGAACATGCCGTCGGGCTCGGCGATCCGCCCGGGCGACGTGCTGCGCGCCATGAACGGCACGACGATCGAGATCGGCAACACGGACGCGGAGGGGCGCCTGACCCTCGCCGACGGGCTCTGCTACGCGAACACCACCATCGAGGCCGACGAGATCATCGACATGGCGACTCTGACCGGCGCCTGCGTCATCGCGCTCGGCCAGCTCTGCTCGGGGCTCATGACGAACAACCAGCCGCTGGCCAATCGCCTCATGAAGGCTGCGGAGGCGGCGGGCGAGCGGCTGTGGCAGCTGCCGCTGATCGACGAGTACCGCGACAATCTCAAGAGCGAGGTCGCGGACCTGAACAACGTCGGCCCGCGCGGCGGCGGCGCGATCACCGCCGGCCTCTTCCTGAAGGAGTTCGCCGGCAAGACGCCGTGGGTGCACCTGGACATCGCCGGACCGGCGTTCACCGAGAAGGATCTGCCGCTGGCCCCGAAGGGCGCGACCGGGTTCGCGGTGCGCACGGTCCTCACGTACTTGGGCGGCTAGCGTTGGCCGGCGCGGTCGATCTGCACTCGCACACGACCGCGTCGGACGGCACCCTGGCTCCGCGCGAGCTCGTGCGGCTGGCGGCGCGCCACGGCGTCCGCGTCCTGGCCGTGACCGATCACGATTCGACCGGCGGCGTCCGGGAGGCGATCGACGAGGCCCGAAGCCTCGCTTCAGTCGAGATCGTCCCGGGACTCGAGATCAACTGCGACGTGTCCGGTGCCGAGATCCACGTGCTCGGCTACTGTGTCGACTGGGACGCGCCGTGGTTTCAAGAATTCCTGGCCGAGCAGCGGGAGGAGCGCCGGCGGCGCATCTATCGCATCGCGGCGCGCCTGACGGAGCTCGGCATGCCGATCGAGCCCGAGGCGGTCTTCGCGCTCGTGAAGGAAGGCTCGGCCGGCCGGCCGCACGTGGCCCAGGCGATGGTGGATCGTGGCTACGTGAAGTCGATCCGCGAGGCGTTCGACCGATATCTCTCGCTGAACGGGCCCGCGAACGTGCCGCGCAAGCGGCTCACACCCGCCGACGCCGTTCGCGTCATTCGCCGCGCGCGCGGCGTGCCGGTCCTGGCGCATCCCGGGCTCGCGAACCGCGACGAGCTGATCCCCGAGCTGGTCCAGGCCGGCCTGCTCGGCATCGAGGCGTTCTATCCCGAGCACTCGGCCGGGCAGATCACCGCGTACCGCGAGATGTGCGCGCGGCTCGGCCTGATCGCCACGGGCGGCTCCGACTTCCACGGCCCCCGCGTCGGAGGCGCCAGGCACCCCGGCGCGCAGCCGGTGCCCGAGAGCGCCTGGGAGGCGCTGCGGAACCGCCTGGCCGCGCTCGCCGAAGAGACGCCGGGGGAGCCGGTCGCGCCGAGGCCGGCGCCGTGACGGCGGTGCAGGCGCAGATCTTCGGCTTCACCGACTGCCAGGACACGCGCAAGGCGCAGCGCTTCTTCAAGGAGCGCGGGATCGCCGTGCACTTCGTCGATCTCAAGGAACGGCCGGCGGCGCGCGGCGAGCTGCGACGCTTCGCCGAGAAGTACGGCGCCGGCGCCCTGATCGATCGCGAGGGCCCGCGCTACAAGGCGCTCGGGCTTCGCGTCGCGCTCGACTCGCCCGAGCGGCTGCTCGAGCGCGCGCTGACCGAGCCGCGCCTGCTCCGCACGCCGCTGGTGCGTTATGGGGGACGCGTGGCGATCGGTCATACGCCCGAGGCCTGGCAGGAGTGGGTCGACGCCGCGAAGCAGGGAGGGAGCAAGCCCGCATGACGCCACGCCCGTTCACGATCAAGGTTGCCGACGACGTGCTCGCCGATCTTCGCGCCCGGCTCGAGCGGGTGCGCTGGCCCGACGAAGTTCCGGACGCCGCGTGGCGCTACGGAACGAGCGTCGCCTACATGAAGGAGCTCGTCGAGTACTGGCGTACTCGCTACGACTGGCGGGTGCACGAGGCTCGGCTCAACCAGCTCCGGCAGTTCACGGTCGAGCTCGACGGGATCGATCTGCACTTCATCCATGAGCCCGGCGTGGGCCCCGCGCCGATGCCGCTTCTCCTCTCGCACGGCTGGCCCGGCTCGGTGGTGGAGTTCGAGCGGATCCTGCCGATGCTGACCGACCCGGCGCGCTTCGGCGGGGATCCACAAGATTCGTTCACGGTGATCGCGCCGTCCCTGCCGGGCTACGGGTTCTCGTTCCGTCCCAACCAGCCGCGCTTCGGCGTGGAGGAGATCGCCGACACGTTCGCGCGCCTGATGACCGACGTGCTCGGCTACCGCCGCTTCGCCGCTCAGGGCGGCGACTGGGGTGCATTCGTCACCTCACGCCTCGGCCTTCAGTATCCCGAGCGCCTGGCGGGCATCCACGTGAACCTCCTCGCGGTGCGCCGTGATCCGGCGCTGCCCGACAAGCCGAGCGCCGAGGAGCAGGCCTACATCAAGCAGCTCCAGACCTGGCAGCGAGAGGAAACGGGCTACCAGTGGATCCAGGGCACGCGGCCGCAGACGCTCGCCTTCGGCCTCAGCGACTCCCCGGTCGGGCTCGCGGCGTGGATCGTCGAGAAGTTCCGGACGTGGAGCGACTGCGACGGTGACGTCGAGCGCAGCTTCTCGAAGGACACGCTGCTCACCAACGTGACGGTCTACTGGGTGACCGGCGCGATCAACTCGTCGTTCTGGCCCTACTACGCCCGGTTCCACCGCCCGTGGCCCTTACCCGACGGCAAGCGCATCACGGTGCCCACGGCGTACGCCGCGTTCCCGCGCGAGATCCTGCTGCCGCCGCGCGCGTGGGCCGAGCGCAGCTACAACATCCAGCGCTGGACGACGATGCCGGCCGGCGGACACTTCGCGGCTCTCGAGCAACCCGAGGCCCTGGCCGCCGACATCCGCGCCTTCTTCCGTCCTCTACGCTGACGCCAACTGCCTAGGTCGGCGCAGTTCGAGCGCGGGCTTTGCCCGCGCAATCCTCCGTGGGGAGGCTCGGAGGGGGCCGTAGAGGCCCCCTTCGATGTGTTATCCGATGATCCGGCGCGCCTTGGCCGGATTCGAGACGGTGATGATCACGGTCGCGCCGCCGCGGCCCGCCGTCGTCGCGTAAGCCGACTTGATGTTGACGCCGCCGCGCGCGAGCTTGTCGGCCACGCGGGCCAGCGCCCCGGGCTTGTTGCTGAGCCGCTTGGCGAACGCCACTTCCTCGGCGAAGCGCACACGCGCCTTGCGAAGCGCCCGCTTGGCGAGGGTGGGCTTGTTGACGACCATGCGGATCTTGCCGCGTCCCGCGGCCTCGGCAGCCGAGAGCGAGAGGATGTTGACCTTGGCGTCGGCCAGCGCCCGGCCGATTCCCGCGAGCACACCTCGCTTGGACTGGAGCGACAGGACCAGCTGCGTCGTCTTGGGCATCGCGCGTCTCCTTCTTGCCGTCGTGAGCTGCACGCCTCAGCGCGTGTAGGCGGGAAACACGCGCCGCACGGATTCCGCATCGTTGATCGCGAGCATCCCGGCGACCAGGCGCCGCGCGGCGCCGCGCACGGCCACGAACGTGATGTGCGCGGTCGCGACGACCTCGCCGCCGGCACGCGCGACGATCTCGGTGTCCTGGTAACGCGCATCGTCGTTGCGCGGACGCACCGAGGCGCGTGCGCCGCTCAGCGTGATCAGCGCCTCGAACGGGACGGAGCGGTGAAGCGCCACGCGCAGCTCCGTCGTCATGCCCGATTCGCCGGTGGCCAAGGCACCGAGCCAGAACGCGGCCTCGTCCAGCAGGGTCGTCAGCGCCGCGGGCGCCAGCGTCCCGTCAGCCCTTCGAAACGGCGCCCGCGGCTGCCACGTGCCACGGACTGCATCGGCGTCGAACGCCAGCTGCGCCCGTAAACCGAGCTCGTTGTCGGTCCCGCACGCAAAGCACGCGCGCGAGATTGGCAACAAGCATGGCTCGGCGCCGTCGTCGTCGGTCGAGCGGGGGCGGGGCAGCCCTGCGGGGACCACGCTAGCCGCTTCCCTGGAGGCCGGTGCTGTTGCGTCGCGTCGGGCCAACCCTGACAACACGGGTCCCCGCAGGGCTGCCCCACCCCCGCTCGACCAACTGAGCGAAGCGTCGGCAACGCTCGTTGCCAATGCCGCGACGCGGCCGTCGACGAGAACGAGGTCGGTCTGGTCGCATAGGGCGAAGGTCTCGGTCGAGTCTTCGTGGTTTCGGCGGAGGGTGAGCGGGACGCCGAGGGGAACACGGCGGCGATAGATGCCCGAGACCTCGCGCGGCGTGGTGACGCCTGCGAGCGTGTCGAACACCGCGAGCACCGAGCCGCCGTGCGCGGTCTCGGGCAGGCCCTGCAGGGCGGGATCGAGCGTGAGGATCAGATCGCGGCCGCTGACCTCCAGGGCGTGACGAAGCGTGGCATCGACGGTGGTCATGCGATAATTTTCGAGTGTCGCCGCCCATTTTAGCCGACAAGGCTTTTGTCCGGGCGACGATCACCAACTTCTTTTTCTTTTTCAGCCTGAACTGCTTCATCCTGCTCCCCCTCTACATCGAGGGCATCGGCGGGACCGAAGTGGAGATCGGGCTCGTCATGGGCCTCTACAACGCGATCGGCATCCTCTGCCAGCCGCTCGTGGGCCCGATGGTCGACGCGTTCGGGCGGCGCCGATTCATGATGACGGGTACGGGCCTCGTGATCGGCGCGGCGCTCCTGGCCACGACGACGCCGTCGATACCGCTGCTCGCGCTGGTGCGCGGCCTGCAGGGGATCGGCTTCTCCGCGTTCTTCGTCGCGAACTATTCCTACGTCCTGGATCTCACGCCACCCTCGCGCCGTGGCTGGGCGCTCGGCATCTACGGCGTCGCCGGGCTCGTGGCGACCGCAATCGCCCCGCTCGTCGGCGAGGCGGTGGTCCGCCGCATGGGCTTCCGGCCGCTCTTCGTCATGTCGACCGCGATGGCGCTCGTCGCCGCCGGCTACGTTTGGAGCCTGCCGCGCGGCCGGCCGGGCACGCCGATGCCGGTCGAGGGCTCTCTGTGGCAGCGCGGCGGGCTCGACGAGCTCCGCCATCGCCACATGGTGATCACGCTGTTCTTCGGCCTCGGCGCCGGCACGATCTTCGTCTTCGTGCCGACCTTCGCCGACAGCCTGGGGATCGAGACCCTGGCCCTCTTCTACACGGCGTTCGCGGTGGCGGCGATCGGGGTGCGCGTGTTCGGCGGCCGCCTGATCGACACCCATGGCCGGCGCGCGGTCATCGTGCCCTCGATGTTCGTGCAGGTCGGCGCGACCGCGCTCCTGTCGGTCCTCGGGTTCGTGGTGACGCGGACGAGCCTCATGCCGATCGTGCCGGTACTCGTCGTGATCGGGCTGATGTCCGGCTGCGCGCACGGCTTGCTCTACCCGGGGCTGGCCGCGATGGTGACGGATCACGCGCCGGAGACGCGGCGCGGGGTCATCGTGGCGATGTTCAGCGCGGTATTCCTGGTCGGGCAGACGACGGGCTCGTTCGCCTTCGGCTACATCACGCACGCGATCGGCTACGCGTTCATGTGGATGATGCTCGCGTCGTTGCTGCTGATCGGCGCGGCGCTCAGCATGGGGCTGGTCGAGCGTCACGTGACCGGCGGGGCTATACTGGCGGCACCGCCTCGCGAACAGGAGTCGGCATGAACTCGAGTGTCCGGATCGCCGTGATCGGCGTGTTGATCGTCGTCGTGCTCACCGTGCCCCACCGCGCGTACGTCGCTCCCGACCGTCCGGAGGTGGCGCCGCCGAAGCCGACCGGCGCGCAGGAGGTCGAGGTCGTCGCGGTGATGGTCGATCAGAACACGCAGCAGCCCACGGTCCTGCTGCAGGGCAAGCGCGACAAACGCTCGGTCGCTTTGGCGATCGGACTCGCCGAGGCGACCGGCATCGCGGTGCCGCTACAGGGCGTGACGCCGCCGCGGCCGCTCACGCACGATCTTTTCCTGACGCTGTTCGGCCGGCTCAAGGTGTCGTTGACCCGCGTCGTGATCACGGATCTGCGCGACGACATTTTCTACGCGATCGTCTATCTGAACGCGGGTGGGCTCGAGTTCCAGCTCGACGCGCGCCCGTCAGACGCCATCGCGCTCGCGATCCGCGCGAAGGTGCCGGTGCTCGTCGAGGAGCGGGTGTTCGAGAAGGCCGGCACCAGCGCTGCGCCGAGACGCCCGTCGATCTGACGCCATGGCCGAGCCCGAGCGGACCGAGAAGGAGTGGGCGCGGGAGCGGCGGCTGGAGGACGTCTTCGGCAAGCTGGGTGAGAAGTACGGCGACCTCACCGGCCGCGTCGAGACGAAGATCAAGTCGACGATCACCTTCGACGAGGTCGGCGGGCTCCGCGAGGCCAAGACCATCCTCAAGGGATTCGCGCTCGCCCTCACCGAGCCGGATCTCTACCGGCAATGGGGCATCGAGCCGCCGAAGGGGCTGCTCCTCTACGGGCCTCCCGGCACCGGGAAGTCGAAGCTCGCCCAGGCGCTCGCGACCACGTCCGGCGCGATCTTCTACCACCTCAAGCTGATGAACCTCACCTCGAAGTTCGCCGCCAACACCGGCGATCTACTCCAGGAGATCCTCAAGATCGCGATGGCCGAAGGGCCGGCGGTGCTGTTCCTCGACGAGGCCGAGGCGCTCTCGCTCGAGCACCTCTTGCCGCCGCCCCAGGCGCGCGAGGCGAGCGCCCGGCT
>Ga0126369_10001558_pt1 | contig 15930 bp, 16 predicted proteins | sample PanSoiMetaPlot_1_FD_109646 | JGI IMG/M metagenome (GOLD analysis project Ga0126369, IMG submission 109646) | Tropical forest soil microbial communities from Panama - MetaG Plot_1 | ecosystem: Environmental > Terrestrial > Soil > Tropical forest > Bulk soil | place: Panama | collected 2016-02-17 | reverse complement strand
TCTTCGTTACGGTTGATGCGCTCGAGCGTGTCGAAAGGCTGCGCGATGCCCTGTTCGCCATCTGCTACCGCGAGACCAATCCTGGCGCGTCCGTAGTCCAGCGCCAGGATCTTGAATGACTTGTCTGCGCGCTCCGCCGCCGAAACTCCGCTATTTTCCAGCTTACTTTTCACTCTTTCAGTATATCGTGAACGCCTTGAATAACGCGCGGATTGGCCTTTTTTCGTTGCTAAAAGTAATGCCTAAGGCTTGCGGCCGCGTGCGCCACTTTCCCATTCATCCCACATGCCTTGTTCGCGCAGTTGCTGTTCTAAGCCGGTCTCTTTTAGCAACTGAGCGACTTGTGCGCGTGTGAGGCGCGGCCCGATCGGCTCGGCTCGGTCGGCGATCCCCCAGGCAGCGACCGCCGCAAGCACGGTGTTCAGCTTCAACTCCCGAATGTCCACCTTGTCGAAGGTGTCCGACGCGGCGTGATAGTTTTGGAGGTAGTTGGCCACCTCCTGATTAGCCACCAGGTTTGGCACACCTTCCAGCAAGAAATCGAAATGATCCGTGCCCCAGGTTGCGTCGAAGGAGTGTTCCTCCACCCCCCACCCGGCGAACGGCTTGAGGATTTGGCGCACCGCTGGCTCGATGTCATGGCGTCCGCCAAGGGAAAAGCCGGTCGTGCGACCGACGCCGGAATCGAAAACGACCACGCCGCGATATTTGTCTAGTTCGTCACGATGTGCCTTCACGTAGGCCCACGAGCCCAGCAGCCCCTCTTCCTCACCGCTGAACAGGATGAAGCGAATGGTCCGCCGCGGCAGCAGCCCGCTGGCTTTGATGGCGCGCGCCGCTTCGACGACCAGCGCCGCGTTGCAGCCGTTATCCAGCGCGCCGGTTCCTAGTTCCCAGGAATCCAGGTGCGCGGCCAGCACCACAATCTCATCCGGTTTTTCGTAGCCGCGAATCTCGCCGATTACGTTCTGCTGATCCAAGGGGCCGCCAATCTTGTTCGGCATCGTCAGCCGAACCCGGATCTTCCCAGGATTTGCCGACGCCGCTCGCTCCAGCCGTAGCCCGTCTTCGCGCGCCAACACAGCCTGCGGAATCCGCTCCAGCCGCCCGTCAGGGGAATTGGTGTGCCGGTAGAGCAGCTTCCGCTCGCGTTCGCCCGTCCACAAAATGGCTAGCGCCCCGGCTCGCACCGCACGGTCAATGATTGCTGGCGGATAGCGGTATTCATTGAAGAGGTCCGACCATGTATAGCTCACTTCGGTGTGCACGATCAGAATCGCGGCCTTCGTGTCGCCGCCAACACGCGCAAAATCCGCCTCGGTGCCCGTTCCGACGGGGACCAGCGGCCCTTCCAGTCCGCCCGCGGGCGTAGCTGGCGAAAGCCCCAGCGAGACTAGCGAAACGGCGAACGAATCCGGTCCCAACACCTCGAGTCGGGTCGCACCCTCGCTCCAGGTGACCGGCAGGCGGTAGCTTTCTGTCCGCACATCGACGCCGGAAGTCCGGAATCCCGCCACGCCCCACTCCACGGCCTTCGCCATTTCGGGCGAACCGGTCACGCGCCCGCCAATCCCATCCGTTAATCGCCGAAGATTTTCTTCCAGTGGGGACTCACCCATCACAATCGGCGTTATCTTCGCTGCTGCCTGCGCGCATGAAGATACTTCGGCGGGGGAACACCCCGCCGCCTGGGTCATCTGTCCCGGACGCAGGTCGGTCTTCACCTGCGGCAGCTGCGCGAAAATGGGACCAGCCGGCATCAAACAAAACAGGGCGGCGCTCCGGACGAGCAAACTATGGTTGGACACAGAAAAGTTCCTTCGCGTGAAATAATAACAACCCGCGCGAATTATAGCGCAGGCAAAAAAAGCGAATTACATTTCAGCTGGTTGGAGATATGCTGACGGCAAGTCTGTCCTCGAGGAAGTCCCATGGATCAAAATCCAGATCGCAGTGCGTGGTATTTCGCGCTGGGGATTGCGGTAATCTTGGCTGGCACCGGCCTGTTTGTATATTTTCTTCTGAGTGGCATCTTCCATATCACTGACAATATCACGCAAATCGTCGTTCCTGGCGAAGCTGACCTCAGCCTCGAAGGGAACGTCAAATACACGGTTTTCCTGGAAAAAGAATCGGTTGTGAACGGTCGGATTTTCGCGGCCCACGATCCCCTCGACGGTCTAACTTGCCGCCTGCGCGAGCAGGCGACGGGGACCGAAGTGACGTTTCAACGGGCTCAGACCAATTTCACTTACAACGTCAACGGGCGCTCCGGGCGTTCCGTTCTCGAATTTACACCACATGCCAAGGATGTCTATCACATCACTTGTGGGTACGACGAACAGAAAGAGGGCCCGCAGGCGGTGCTGGCCATCGGTTCCCGCTTCGGTGAAAAGATGGTTTCCCTGTTGTCCCGGTGCTTTGCTTCCATTTTTGGCGGTGGGATTGTCGGGGCGTTTTTCCTCATTTATGCGTACCACGTACGCAAGCGCACGAAGTTGCAGACAAGTCCGGGACAGCAACCCGGCCCGCAGCTGTTCCTGTGACCCGAAAGACCGGCCCGTTCACCGTCAAAGTCCATCGGGACGCCAATACCTTGAAAGGTCGGATCACTGCGCCGCAACTACGGCGTCGGTTACGCGCGCCACTTGTGCCATCTCCGCCACGTCGTGGACGCGCACGATATGCGCCCCGTTCAAGATGCTGGCGGCCACGGTTGCCGCAGTACCCCAGATTCGTTCCTGGGGCGGCAGAGGTTTTCCGGTTTGTGACAGTGTCGCGCCGAGAAATCTTTTTCGCGAAGTGCCCACAAGCAGCGGGTATCCCAGTTTTGCTAGTTCCGGGAGCCGTGCCAGCAACTCATAGTTCTGCCCGAAATTCTTCCCGAATCCGATTCCCGGGTCCAAAACGATTCTCGATTTTTGCACTCCGGCCCGTCTTGCCGTCTCGATCGACTCCCGAAGCCCACGCACTACGTCGGCAATCGCATCCTTCGAAAAAGGCAGTTTCTGCATCGTCTGCGGTGTTCCGCGCATGTGCATCAGAATCAGCGGGGCTGCAAAATCTGCCGCAACGTTCGCGATGCGAGGATCATTCCGAAGGCCCGAAATGTCGTTGACCATCGCCGCCCCGGCGCGCAGCGCCATTTCCGCCACGCTCGACTTCTGCGTGTCCACCGAAATGGAAATCTTCAAGCGCCCATGCAGTGCCCGCAGCACTGGAAGCAGGCGCGCCAATTCCTCGGCGGCCGAGATTCCCTCCGAACCCGGCCGCGTCGACTCTGCCCCGATGTCCAGAATGTCTGCGCCCGCCCGCTCTATGGCCAGCGCTGCATTTACAGCGTCGGCCGTGCGGAAAAACTTCCCGCCATCGGAAAAGCTGTCCGGCGTTACATTCAACACGCCCATCAGCAGCGTCCGCTCTCCAAGCACAACGGTCCGCTTGCCAACTTTCAAACGATAAGGTTTTCGTGGAATCATTTATCCAGCAGTTGATCTCACACAGAACGATTTGCCTGAAGTTAAACGAGCATCGCTACGCGCTTTGTGGTTATCGCCAGTCACCGGGCGCCAATCACTGGCCCCTTGTTCGGCTTAATCCAAATCGAAATCGCGAATCGGTTTCTCCGCCGGTGCGTCCTTGGCCTTCTTCATGGCCTCTTCGAACTTCTTTGCCAGGATATCTTCCTTGTGCGTCTCCTGGAAGAACGAATCGGCAAACTTGTCCTCTCGCGTTTTCTTTTGTTGTTCCAGGATGGTTTGGGCCTGAGTCAGATCCACATCGGGTCCGGGCTTTACATGCGCCTCATGCGAAAGCACGCTACCAAAAATAGGATCGATCACAAGCTTGGCCTGGCAGCACGGGCAAGTCACATTCAGGTTTTCGCCGTCTTTGCGTCCCATAAAGGTATTTTACTCGCTCGCTTCCCCCATGTCATCGTCTCCAGTCCGGCATTGCTGATTGCAGCAAAGCACCTGCCGCCTTCACTGCCTCGGCCTCGTCAGAGCGCATTGAGGATGCATGGGAACTCAAACCTTGACAGCGCTTTATTGCAAAAACAAAGACGCCGCCCGAAAGCGGCGTCTGTCAAAAAATCTAAAAGCTAGCTCTTGGCTGGCTTACGCTTTTGCTGGTGAATCACCGCGAGTGAAGCCGGGTGCTGGTCGCATCTCTGGCCGGACCACCTTCGGATCCGCCGCGGGCGCCGCTGCAGTTGGAGGCGGCGTAGGAGGTGTCCGCGGCTTCTCTGGGAGCGGCTTACCTTCCATTAGCAAACGCACCTCGTTCGCGTCGAGCACCTCGCGCTCGAGCAACGCCTGCGCGATGCGGTCCAGGGTTTCCTTGTTTGAATTTAGAATATTCTTGGCCTTCTCGTAGCCCGTGCTGACAATCCGCTTCACTTCACGGTCAATTTGCAGCGCGGTGTCTTCGCTGAAGTCACGGTGCTGCGCGATTTCGCGGCCGAGGAAGATCGCTTCTTCCTTCTTGCCAAAAGCCAGCGGGCCGAGATCGCTCATGCCCCATTCGCAGACCATGTTGCGCGCAATATCGGTAGCGCGTTCGATGTCGTTGCCCGCACCGGTCGTGATGTGGCCGAGGAAGATTTCTTCGGCCGTGCGGCCGCCCATCAACACGGCCAGCATGCCTTCCAGATAGTCCTTCGTATAAGTGTGCTTGTCCGCTTCCGGCAGTTGCATGGTCAGGCCTAGCGCCATGCCGCGTGGAATGATCGTCACCTTGTGCACGGGGTCGGTGCCCGGCGTTATCGCCGCCACCAAGGCGTGTCCCGCCTCATGGTACGCGGTGTTGCGCTTCTCCTCGTCCGACAGAATCATGGACTTGCGCTCCACTCCCATCAGCACCTTGTCCTTGGACATTTCAAAATCGTCCATAGCCACAAACTTACGGTTCTGCCGCGCGGCCCACAGTGCCGCTTCGTTCACAAGGTTGGCCAGATCGGCGCCCGAAAAGCCGGGAGTGCCACGGGCGATGATCGACAGATCGACGTCGTCTGCCAAAGGTACTTTGCGCGTATGCACCCGCAAGATTTCCTCGCGGCCTTTCACATCGGGACGCGCGACCACCACGCGCCGGTCAAAACGGCCGGGGCGCAGCAGCGCCGGGTCAAGCACGTCGGGCCGGTTCGTCGCGGCGATCAGGATCACGCCTTCGTTCGATTCGAAGCCGTCCATTTCCACCAGCAACGCGTTCAACGTCTGCTCACGCTCGTCATGACCGCCGCCCAGGCCGGCCCCGCGATGGCGGCCCACGGCGTCAATTTCGTCAATGAAAATGATGCAGGGCGCATTCTTCTTGCCCTGCTCGAAAAGATCGCGCACGCGGCTTGCGCCCACGCCGACAAACATTTCCACGAAGTCCGAACCGGAAATCGAGAAGAACGGTACGTTAGCTTCACCGGCAATCGCACGTGCCAGCAAGGTTTTGCCCGTTCCCGGAGGTCCGACAAGCAACACACCCTTCGGAATGCGACCCCCCAGTTTTTGGAACTTCTGGGGATCCTTCAAGAACTCGATGATTTCCTGCAACTCCTCCTTGGCTTCGTCGCTTCCCGCCACGTCTTTGAAGGTGGCCTTTTTCTGTTGCGCCGAAAGCAGCCTCGCCCGTGATTTGCCAAAACTCAGCGCCTTGTTGCCCCCAGCTTGCATCTGGCGCATTAGGAAGAACACGAAGCCGGCTAACAACAGCAAGGGCAGAGCATTGAGAAGGATGAGAACCCAGTCGCCGCTGCGCACCTCCTTCACACTCAGTTGAACCGCCTTGTCGCGCAGCGTCTTGGTAATTTCCGGCGCGTTTTCCTTCGGTACCGTCACGCGAAACTTGCGGTTGGCCGGGCGCACATACTCGCCCTGCAACTCGTAGCTGTTGGGCGATAGATACATGGTCACTTCCTTGACGTCGCCTTCGTCGACTTTGGCCATGAACTCGCTGTAGCTGGGCGTTTCCTCTCGCGCGGCTGGGCCGTTGGCCGACACCAGTTTCCAGAGCATCACTCCCAGGAATACGATAGAAATCCAGAATAAAATTGTTTTTGCCGTCGAATTCACTTTACCCTCTCTAGTGCAGCCCCTGCCGCCGAAAACTCAAGAAAATCGCCGCCCGCTTCTACCGCCTGCGCTTCCTCGCCTTGCGAGCTCCTACTTGCGGCCGCTTGCCGCTCACTAGGGCTGTGCCATTCCGCCCCAACCCGTTTGCCGCTGCCAGCCCGTAACCAGACCACAACAAGTTAGATGCGGTCTGGAAGCCAAAGTAATCGGGCTCCAACGGTACCCGGCGCTTGGAAGTCTTGTCGAGCAGCACCGCCAGTCGCAGCGATCGCGGCTTGCTTTCGCCGATCCGCCGCAGAAGAAAATCCTGGGTTACGCCGCTGTCGAGCACTGCGTCTACCAACAAGACGTCGCGCCCCTTGAATCCAGCCGGCTCTTTCGCGGCGCTGGTCGTTTCGCGACCAGCAAAAAACACTTCACGCCGCGATTTGCCTCCCCATTCAACGTCCCGCACATTCTCGCGCACAAAGTGCATCACAACCGAGCCTTCTATCTCCCGCACCAGGTCCGCAGCAAACACAAACGAGCGGTCCATGGTCACCACAATGTCGAGCCGCCGGCCCCGGTAAGCTTGCGAAATGGCCCGGCCAAGTTCCTTCACGCGTTTCGCGATGCGCGCACCAGTGTATAGCGTCGCCTTCGCTCGGCTCACGTTGAGGATTCCTCGGTGATCACCACGCCAACCCGGCTCCCTTCGCTCACGGCAAACTCTTCATCCACGGGCAAGCCCAAGGCCCAAGCGACTTTTCCGCCGCTGGTAAGCACGGGCCACGACTGTTTCTCCCATCTTGTGCGGCCGAGCTCATTCAACAGACGCGCCAAGGTATGACGCTTCTGGCGCCCAACGGGTCGTATTGCGTCGCCTGATCGCCAATGACGCAGAACGAGCGGAGACCGTAAACATACACGGTCCAGAACCGCCCCACTCCTTGTAGTTTCTCGCCCTTCCGGGGGCCAGTCAATCACCCGCAAGTGCAAGATGCGAGAAAGTGCATCAAGGCGCAAGGCGTCGCCTGTTGCCGGAAGACTTACTGCCAAAGCGAACTCCGGCGTTGCGATCTTGCCTTTCCGGCCCGCGCGGAACACCAGCGTGTCGCGTTCGCGCCGCACCTCCACGCCGCCCGGCAGTTGCAGCACGTTACCCGAATGTCCCCGGGCTGCCAACTGCAACACCGCCTCCACGTGCTTCGCGCCCGACTCTCCGACGTGGGTCTTTACCTTTTTCAACAAGTGACGAACCAAGCGTTTTGCGATTGCCAGTGGCGCAGCCATTCCTGGGTCTGGTGTCGAGGGGGACACCTTTAGGCGATGTATGCTGCGGGCAGTCGGAAAAACCGAAATCGAAACCGCAATTCCGTCCTGCGTTTCCCCGGAACTCTCTTTGACGCGCTTGTGGGTTTCCATTTCCAAATACTGGTTGTCTTCCCGCGCCAATTCCGCCAACTGGCAAAGATGCTCGACCACCGCCGGCTGAAACTCTTTCTCCAGCATCGGCAGCAAGCGGAAGCGAATGCGCGCTCTGGTTCGCGTGACATCCTTATTTGACGCATCCTCCCGCCAAGGTTGTTGCTTGTCTCGCAAGTACCGGCGCAAATTGGCGCGTCGCACCTCGAGCAGCGGTCGGAACACGCAACCCGCGACCGGGTGGATCCCGCCAAGCCCCGCCAGTCCGGTGCTACGCAGAATATGCGCTAGCACGGTCTCGGCCTGATCGTCGGCCGTATGGGCCACGGCAACACGCTTTACTCGTCCCGTGCTCACCAGCCTTTCGAAAAACGCGTACCGTGAGCGGCGCGCCGCATCCTCCAAATTTGTCCGTTCTCTCTTTGCCTTGGCGAGGACATCCTGGCGTTCTGAAAAAAACTCCAGGTCATACCGCACGGCGAGCTTCGCCACGAATTTCTCATCTGCATCGGAGGCGCGCTTACGCAATTTGTGATTGAAGTGCACCACGCAAGGCACGATCCCCAACTCCTCGCGTAACTCCAGAAGCAAAACCAGCAGCGCCACCGAATCCGCCCCACCGGAGACACCAATTCCGATGCGCTCGCCTGGCGCCACGCCGAACTTCTCGCGAAGCGTCTGCTTCAGCGCCTCGGCAACTTCACTGCGTCTCTGTGCCAGGTTGTTTTTGTGTTTCTTCGAAGGCATAGCGCTATGCCGTATCCTAGCAACGCCCGCCGACCGGGTCATCGTTGCCAAAATCCGAAGGGTGTCCGCTTCGGATGGCCTGCGGGCTAATTTTCTTTTGCCTCGCTGCCCACCAGTTTTTCGATGTCTGCTATTTCCTTTGGGATCGCGGAACTCAGAATTTCCGGCTCACCACTAGTGATCAGCACGGTGTCTTCGACGCGGAAGTGCATCTGCTTGTCGGGAAACTCCACGATGGGTTCGACGGTGATGACCTGGCCCGGCTTGATCGGGCCGCTCGGATGCATCACGTCATGCGTTGCCAGCCCCACAAAGTGGCCGGGAAATCCGTACCACTGGTTGGCGATGCCCGCCTTTTCGAAGACCGCCTTGCCTGCAGCTTCCGCTTCTTCGTAGGTATGCCCCGGCTTGAGCAGCGCAATGGTGGCCTTCTGCGATTCCAGATCAACGGCGTACCACTTCGCCTGCTCCGGCGTAAATTTTCCGCTGATATTGAATGTGCGCGTGATGTCCATAGTCAGATGGTCCAACGAAGCGCCATAGTCAAACACTACCAGTTGGTTTGGCTCGATCACTTCGCGGTTCGAAAAGTAGTGCCAAGTGTTGATGTCTTTCCCCGATCCGACGATCGCCAGATATGCCACCCCTTGCGCCCCGTGGCTGTAAAAATATTCGAAGGCCCTCGCTTCTATCTCGTACTGGTGCATTCCCGGCCGCGCGTGTGCAATTGCCGTGCGATCACCCTCTGAGCTGATTTTCCCGTTACGCCGCAATACTTCAATCTCTTTTGGGCGTTTGATATTGCGCATCGCGTCGATCAGCGATGTTACGTCTTGCAGCTTCGCCATCGGGTAGCGTTCCGCCAGCAGTTTGCCTGGCGCCAAATCCTGAGGCACGTCTTCGTGATATGGGTGGGCGAATTTCCAGGCATGATCGCGCCCCACCTCCGGCCGCGCACCATCGGCTTTGTCTGGAAAGCCGAGCCGTACCCACAAGTCCGCTGGTGGATGCGCGCTCAGCGCGTAACTAAGCCAGATGTCGAGGTTGCCGATCGGTTGCACGCTCGTAAAGCCCAGCCGCTTGGCTTCTTCGGGTTGCGAAAGTAAATTCGCGCCATACACCTGCGCCGTTCGCCCTGCTTGCTGCGGCTCAAACAGCATCACGTGCCCATTCGCGTTGTCCATGGCCAACACTGCGCCAGGGTCCTGCAATCCGGTGAAATAGTAAAAGTCATTGTCCTCGCGGTAATGCGTGGCTTCCGGAATATCGTTACGCGCGAACAAAAGCGTGTATCCGGTCTTTGCCTGCGCCATCAGTTCCGAGCGTCGCGCCGCAAACTCCTGCGGGCCACCCAAATCCTCAATTGCCAGCTTGTCTGTGTACTGCGGGGTCGCTGGCGCTGCGAAGATGGAAGCCATCAAACAGAAAAATGCAAGACCAACAGACAACCGACTGACCGTGCGCTTCATAAATAAGACTCCCCCCGCAGATGAATACCGGACGGCACCGAGCCTACCCCATGCACCGGTATCGAAGCAAAGCCGGCAAGGGGCCCGTGAAGTGCCCTTCATTGGCGGACTTCCCGGTCAAGACTGGCTCGGGCACCGAGCCGCAGGCGATTCGGGAGTTCGCGCGGTACGTGATCCGAAACGGCCACGGCCTGGCCCCCAGAGCCTTCCGTACGCCAAGCGGATCCGCCGGCCGCCGCATCGGTCGGTTCTAATTCGACACGCCACCGGCGCGTAGGTTAGTTCAACAATTTGGCTTGTTCGAGGATCTGCTCCGGCCGGGCGCGAACGCGAATATCGCCGGTCAGGTTTACCCACCGCACGATTCCCGAAGCGTCCACCAAAAATTCCGCCGGCCGCGCAATGTCATGCCCGTTCACGCCTGCGCCGCGGTGCAGCACATCATACTTGCGAATCGCATCCGTATTCGGATCCGAAAGAAATGTATATGTGTAAGCCGCCTTCTTGCACAGTTCGCGCGATTCCTGCGGCGAATCCACACTGATTGCTACCGGCCGCACTCCCAATTGTTGAATCTGGTTCAGATTTTCCTGGATACCCCGCAACTCGGAGTTGCAGAACGGTCACCAGTATCCGCGATAGAAGATCAACAGCACGCCCTTGGGAGGCGCCTGCGAATTTGGCAGGGGCGTCGAAAGCAGGCTGCCCAGGGAGATTTCTTTGTTGTTTGAGTCCACCAGCGTGAAGTCCGGGGCTTTTTCTCCCACGTGTGGAGCACTCGCCGACACCGGGATCTGCTTCGCGCCATAAAAAACGGCGAAGCAGAATAAGCCGGCCGCCGCCAGGCCCATCACACCGAGAATCGGCCCGGCGATTTTTCCACGATATTCCTCGGGCTGCCGGAACGCCCGGCGCACTCCGGAGGCGAGCAGGGCCAGTCCAACGCCAAAAATTAGAAAATTCACCCATGGAACATCCCGGGTCACGGGGAATCTTGTGAAAACCAAGAGGTAAAATGGGATGCTCAACAAGCAGAAAAGAAATCCCACCCAAAGATGCCAATTTCGTCGTCGCTCGTTCATACCATTCACCGCAAAGTGACGCGGAGCCCCGGATCGGAAGCAAGCGACAGGTGGGCAATCGCGCAACTGTCGCCGACAAGCGTCTGCGTTTAGCAACCCCGCCACTCTACCTCATGGCGGCCGCACCTGTGTAGAGAGAACTCGTATGAACCGGTCACCTTTCTGAGGTGCTTCCCCGCGAGAAGTCGATCTTTTCAGTGGACCTCTTGCTCGCCGATGTTGCGTTTCACGTTAGAATCGCGCATGTCTATGGCCCCATTCCGCATCGCGCTCGCAAATCTCCGCTTTCCGGATTCTCACGGCGAATCGGTCACGCTGGTTACAAAAGCTATCCTGCAGGCCGCCAGTGACAAGGCCGGCATCGTTTGTTTCCCGGAATGCTACGTCCCCGGCTACCGCAGCCGCACCAAGAATGTGCCGCCACCCGATCAGGCGTTTCTCGAGCAGGCATGGTCGACCATCGCCCGTGCCGCCAGCAAGGCCAACATTGGCGTCATCCTTGGCACCGAGCGTTTGGAAGCGAGCAAGTTGTTCCTAACCGCCGTCGTCATCAACCCGGATGGCTCCATTGCCGGCTTTCAAGACAAGGTGCAACTTGATCCTTCTGAGGAAAGCACCTACGTCTTCGGCTCCGGCCGGCGCGTTTTTCGCATCGGCCTGCTTACCTTCGCCATTGTGATTTGCCACGAAGGCTGGCGCTATCCGGAAACGGTTCGTTGGGCCGCGCGCAACGGCGCGCAAGTTGTGTTCCATCCCCACTTTCACGAAGCGGAACCCGGCGGCTACGCGCCCTCTACCTTCGCCGATCCGGCTAATACCTTTCACGAAAAAGCCATGCTCTGTCGCGCGGCCGAAAACACCTGCTACTTTGCCAGCGTCAATTACGCCAGTCCCGGCTCGCCGACCACCTCGACCATCGTGCACCCCGATGGCACTCTGCTCGGCTATCAGCCTTACGGCAAGCAAGGCCTACTTGTGGCCGACCTCGACCTTTCTCTCGCCACAGGTCTGCTGGCCTCCCGTTGCAGATCCTGATTGAGCGGCGAATGCGACTCGCTGCGCGAGGGAATCGATTGTCCGCGAGTTTCAATCAAGTTCTGCCGTCGCACTGGCTAGAAGACCATGCCAGCTGTTAGCGGTTGCATTCATGACAACCTTCGCGCGCACGCTCGCAAGGTGGCACCCCTAGAGGGCGAATCGCCTATCGTGGTCACGAGACGATGGGACTTGCCTTTTTCGGTGCCAGCGCGATCAGCGCCATACCAATCAGCGCGAATCCCGTAACGCCGACCAGCAGGTGCACGCGTTCTCCGACGTCGTGAATGGATTGCACGGCCATCACCGTCGCATGCGCCAGGCTCGACCACGCCGCAAAGGCGATCAAGCTGCGGTGCCCCGGCGGATTCCAAGCTGCGAGCAGTAGGAAAATTCCGAGCGTGACATAAATGCTCAGCATCATTTGCAGCGTTTGATCCAGGCCCATCGCCACCAGCGGATAAGCTGTCGTGGTAAACAACAGTCCTACTAAAACAAGCACCGCTCTCGTCGCCCGTTCTCGAATCATGGTGCACCCCCTCGGCCTAGCAAGCCCGATTTACAGCGCATATCACAAATACGCGTCAGACATCCAAAAAGTCGCCGAGCCCCGGGGCCCCGTTACATCCATCCCTTCTCCGAGCGGCACCAATCTTATTAAACCGTTTCAATCTTGACATAACATACACAGGCGTGATGTTCTTTCGTTGCTGTTACCAGCCGGGAGCCGCTCCCCATGACCAAAACCCGTCGCTTTCTAACTACCCGCGTCTGTTTCGCGATTTCCCGCGCCGTAATTGCCTGCTCGCTGGTTCTTGCGGCTCTGCCTTTTGCAGGGCAGCTTGCGGCGCAAACCATTCGCGTGGACGCCGCGTCTTCCCACGTGGCCAACACCTTCAGCCCCCCCAATGCCCTGGGCTCGACAGTGGACCGCGTTCCTAGCAACGCCACCGATCCGTTTTTCGCCCCGGATTCCATCCGGCAAATCCTCTCGGCCGGTTGGGGAGCCATCAGCTACCGCCAGAACACGGAACTGTTTGTTCAAGCCTGGCATTGGAATCCGAAAGGCGCTTGGAGCGACCCGGCGGGCAAAGGTTACTTCACTGGTGATGCCAATCCCGCCGAGACGATCCGCCATTCCTATGGCTACTCTTTGCCCCATCGCGGTTTCACGCGGAACCAGGGCAGTGAAGACGACGGATACTCGCGCTTGACCGATGGCGACCCGACTTCTTACTGGAAGAGCAATCCTTATCTCACGCGCCTCTTCACGCAGGAAGATGACGCCCTCCATCCGCAGTGGATTGTGATTGACCTGGCTTCGGCGCAATCGGTTAACGCGATTCGCATTGCCTGGGCCGAGCCCTACGCGAAACTTTACCGCGTGGAATATTGGGTGGGCAAAGGCGACGCCATGGATGAACAAGGTTCCGGCGACTGGAAACTGTTTCCGTCGGGCAACGTCATCGGCGGCAATGGGGGAGATACAACCTTGCGCCTGATTGAGCAGCCGATACAGGTGAGATATATCCGCATCCTGATGATGCAATCCTCCAATACCTGCGATACCCACGGCTCCGCAGACCCGCGCAACTGCGTTGGCTACGCCATCAAGGAACTCTACCTGGGGACGCTCGACGAAAAAAAGAACCTCAAAGACTTGCTTGTGCATTCTCCCGATCAAAAGCAATCCGCCACGTTCTGCTCTTCGGTCGATCCTTGGCACGAACCTTCAGACCTCTATGTTGCGCCCGACCGCATGGAATCCGGCGATCAACCAGGCTTCGATCTTTTCTACACAAGTGGTATCACGCGCGGCCTGCCTGCATTGATTCCCGTTGCCATGCTCTATGGTATTCCGGAAGATTCCGTTGCCCAGATTGCCTACATCGAGAAGCGCGGCTATCCCATCGCCGTGATCGAAATGGGCGAGGAGCCTGATGGTCAATACATGGTTCCCGAAGACTACGCCTCTCTATATCTACAGTGGGCGTCAGCACTGCACGCGCTCGATCCATCGTTGAAACTCGGCGGCCCGGTCTTTGAAGGCGTGGACGAAGACATCAAAACCTGGCGGAACGCGCAGGGAGAAGATTCCTGGTTCGGCCGCTTCCTCAGTTACCTCAAATCGCACGGCCGCCTCACCGATCTTTCCTTTATGTCCTTTGAGCATTATCCTTACGACGGCTGCGAGACACCCTGGGAGAATCTCTACAAAGAGCCGCAGCTCATCACTCACATCATGCAGGTCTGGCGCGACGATGGGCTCCCTGCCGGCGTGCCCATGTACAACACGGAAACCAACGCGCATGGCGGCGAAGCGGCGGTTGACGTCTTCGGCGCGCTCTGGCTAGCCGATTCCTTCGCGGGCTTCCTCACCGCGGGCGGCAAGGGTGTCTTTTACTATCACGACTTGCCGTATTCTCCGGCTCATTCGAATTGTTCCAACAGCTGGGGCACCTATCACATGTTTATGGTGGACAAGGACTACAAGATTCGCAGCAAAACTTCGCAGTACTTTGGCGCGCAACTGATCACCCAGGAGTGGGTCGAGCCGAACGCAGCCGAGCACCGCTTATTCCGCGCCGCGAGCGACGTCAACGACGTCGCCGGCCATGTGCTGGTCACTGCTTATGCGGTTCTTCGACCCGACGGCCAATGGTCGCTGCTTGCAATCAACAAGGATCACGAGAACGCACATCCGGTACGTATTCAATTCGACGACCTCGACACCAAACCCCCCAGCGCCTTCGCCGGTCAGGTCACCATGGTCACCTTTGGGAAGAACCAATATAGGTGGCACCCGAACCGTAAACAAGGCTACGCCGACCCCGCCGGCCCAGCTGCTCGGTCCACAATTGCCGCCACGGCCGATACCATCTTCACCCTGCCGCCCGCGTCGGTGACGGTTCTACGTGGCAAGACCGCCCCACTAGCCGCGACAAAATAATCGCTCCGCCTCTCGGCGCGAGCGTTGGTCAACGCAAATGCGCTTTAGTCATTCCGGAGGCCTATAGCGCCGGTCGGAACATCGGAAACCGCACAAATTAAGGATACGGAGGATTTTTGTGTCGTTCTCCGCTGGAGAACTCCGACGCGTGGGTGTCTGATAGAATCGGCAGCAAATGGCAGATACGAAGGAGTTGCGTTTTACGGTAGAGGGAGCGGGCGAGGTCTCGGCGCTGTTGTGGCAGCCTGCGAAGGCGCACTCGATGCTGGCGCTTGCGCATGGCGCGGGAGCGGGTATGCGCCACGCCTTCTTGGAACAGCTCGCCGACGAACTGGCCAAGGTCGGCGTCGCAACTCTGCGCTACCAGTTCCCCTACATGGAGCAGCGCCGTAAAGCGCCGGACAAGCCCACCGTGCTCACCGCTGCCGTGCAATCCGCCGCGCGTCGAGCGGCGCAAGCTATGCCGAAACTGCCACTCTTTGCCGGCGGAAAATCCATGGGTGGCCGCATGACCTCGCAAGCTGCCGCTGCCGGACTGCTGACCGAGGTCCGCGGCATCGTGTTCTACGGTTTTCCGCTGCATCCTCCGAAGCAACCCGACACCAAGCGCGCCGACCATCTCGCCCAACTCACCGCGCCGATGCTGTTTCTGCAAGGCACACGCGACCCGCTCGCACCCGCTGAATCCATCCGTTCCGTGTGCAAAAAACTCGGGCCGCGCGCGACGCTTATCATTTTCGAAGGTGCCGACCATTCCTTTCACGTCCCAAGAAGTTCGGGCAAAACCGACTCCGAGATAATCCGTGAACTGGCGCAATCTACTGCCGAATGGATGAGGAAGTAGCTTCTTTCGTGCCGAGGATGCTGACTTGGTTGAGATGCAGGAGACCAATCCTGGCTCACGACGCGTGACGCAACCCGAACGCATTTGTTTTTGATGAGCTGCGTTTTTGCTTTTTGACAATGTGACTCCTCTTTCTGTTCATGAACGGGAAAAGGAAAAGCGAACTGGCTTACGATCCAGGACTTGGAACCGTTGCTGGTTTCTCGGCAACAGGCAGGGGACCCTGACAGAATGCCGGTTTCTACGAGCTCGACGCTTTGCCCGACGCGGTCGGGTATCCTGCTCGACGGCCAAAAGCCGTTCGCGCTCTCTCGGTCGAAACGGTTGCACCCGG
>Ga0126369_10001557_pt1 | contig 15935 bp, 19 predicted proteins | sample PanSoiMetaPlot_1_FD_109646 | JGI IMG/M metagenome (GOLD analysis project Ga0126369, IMG submission 109646) | Tropical forest soil microbial communities from Panama - MetaG Plot_1 | ecosystem: Environmental > Terrestrial > Soil > Tropical forest > Bulk soil | place: Panama | collected 2016-02-17 | reverse complement strand
TAGGGCCGCCGCGCGAAGAACCGTGATCTGGCTCCCCGGCAGGCCGGGCCCAGGCTGATGCCAGGGCCGGCCAGCCCCGCCATCTTTTCGTGATAGTTTAACTCTCTCCATAAGAGTAGTACTATCATCAACATGGCTGAGGCTGTCAAGAGGCGCTACGACAACTCCCGCCGCCAGGCTCAGGTAGGAGCCACGCGCCGGAAGCTGATCGAGGCCGCCAAGCACCTGTTCACCGAGCACGGCTACCCCGCGACGACCATCGAGGCGATCGCCGACGCGGCGGACGTCTCGCTGCCGACCCTGTACCGGCTGTTCGGCTCCAAGAGGGCGCTGCTGGCCGCGGTACTTGACGTCTCCTTCGGCGGCGACGATCAGCCCATCGAGTTCAGGGACCGGCCTGCCGTTCGTGCCGCACGGGACGAGCCCGACCCGGCAAAAATGGTGAAGGCGTTCGCCCGAATCGTGCGCGAGCTGATGGATCGGGCCTCAGCCATGCAGTACGTCCTGGCCACCGCCGCCCAGGTCGACGCCGACGCCGCCGAGCTTCTGGCTGAGACCCGTCGGCAACGTCACACCGGCCAGTCCAGGATCGTCCGCGCCATGGACGCCACGGGCGCACTCGACCCTGACCTGGACAGGTCCGAGGCCGCTGATTTCGTGTACGCCTTGCTGTCCCCCGACGTGCACAGGATCCTGACTGTCGAGCGAGGCTGGCCTGCCGACCGCTACGAGCGGTGGATCGCCCGATCCCTCGCCGGCTTGCTCCGGACTGGCTCGGTCAGCCCTGGAGCCCGCTCGGCGCGTCCCAAGAGTGAGCCGAGGGTTTAGCGGCCGCTGCCGATTTGGCCCCGGTCGCGCATGCGCCTGATCCGCTTGCGCTGATCGGGGTCCAGCATCCGGTAGCCGATCAGCGGGATGGCGAGCGCCGCGAGTATGAGCACGATCGGGATCCACAACGGGATTTGCAAGATCAACAGGATGATGGCGACCGCGAATCCGGCGACTGCCCACCGCCATTTGCTCGACATGACCGGACTCCTCTGCTACCGGGACTACCCTGGCCCGCCCGGGGCCGTAGCTGTCACGTCCACACTAGCTCCCCGCCTGCGGTCCTCGGTCGGGTGCGAGATGATGAGCGCAACGCCTAGGCGCGGGCAGCCCCCGCGGACCGCCCACGCCACAACGGAGGAAAGCGATGCCGCTGTCACTGCCGATCGAGCCCGAAGCGAACGAGCTGTTGACCCGCGACCCGTTCGCGCTGCTGCTCGCCATGATGCTGGACCAGCAGGTCCCGTTCGAGAAGGCATTCGGCTCGCCATATGAGCTCGCGCTCAGGCTCGGGCACGAGCCGACGACGCGCGAGATTGCCGACTACGATCCGGGAGCGCTCGTCGCGCTGTTCGCCGAGCGGCCGGCACTGCACCGGTTCCCTCGTGCGATGGCCCTCAGGGCGCAGGAACTCGCCCGGGTCATCACCGAACGCTACGACGGCGACGCGAGCGAGATCTGGAAGGGCGCAGCCGACGGCGCGGACCTGAAGGCCCGCCTGGCCGAGCTGCCCGGTTTCGGGGAATACAAGGCGCAGATCACGATCGCGCTGATTGGCAAGCAACTGGGCGTGCGCCCGGCAGGCTGGCGCGAGGCCGCGGGCCACTTCGGGGAGCAGGACTCCCGCTACTCGGTCGCCGACATCACCGATGAGGAGTCGCTCGCCGAGGTCCGGTCGCACAAAAGGCAGATGAAGGCCGCGCGGGCGGCCGCGGCGAGGTAGGCGGCGCGGTCATGCCCGGCACCGAACCGCAGCCTGGCATTCCCGCCACCGGGACAGCACGCGTCCACGTGCTGCACGATGGCTACCTCCGCGAGGGTGACGACGGTGACCACGTCGGAAGCTCCGTCACGCTGATCATCGACGGCGACGTCATCGTCGTGGTCGACCCGGGCCTGGTGTCCTCGCGCGGCGACGTGCTCGCCGCGCTAGCGGCGCACGGCTTGACCCCCGAAGCCGTGACTGACGTGGTGTTCAGCCATCATCACCCCGACCACACCGTGAACGCGGCGCTTTTCCCCGCGGCGCGCGTGCACGACTTCTGGGCGATCTACGACGGCGACGTGTGGATCAGCCGCGATGCCGAGGGGGCCGAGCTGAGCCCGTCGATCCGGCTGATCGCTACGCCGGGCCACACCGAGCAGGACATCAGCACCGCGGCCGCAACCGCCGACGGTGTCTACGTCTGCACGCACGCATGGTGGACGGCGCGGGGCCCGGCGGACGATCCCTTCAGCCCCGATCCGGCCGCGCTGGCCCGCAGCCGGGCGCGGATCCTGGACATCGCCACCGTGATCATTCCGGGTCACGGGCCACGCTTCCGGCCGGGACCGGACACGCCGCGCTGACACGGCCGCCCGATCGGCCTCTCCACCACGAGTAAGAGTCGTTGCGGGGCGGGTGAGGACATGGACCCCGCGTCGCGGGGCAGGTGAGGACATGGATCCCGGGTCGCGGGGCAGGTGAGGACATGGATCCCGGGTTGCGGGGCAGGTGAGGATCGAGATCCGCGTCGCGAGCACAGCGTCAGGCGGCTCGGGCGGCGATCGGTCGTCACTTCAGCCCCGCCCGTTTACTTGGTACGCGTTGGGTAACCACATAACGTCACATATCGCTTGCTGTCGTGACTGTACCGCGTACCAAGTCGCTGCCGGAGGCCTGCGCGCGAAGGTCAGCTGGTGCTGGCGTGACGTCAGGGACTTCAGGGACTTCTGAGACGTTCGTATCCCGCTTCGGCCAGCCGGTCGGCCAGGTTCGGTGGGCCGGAGCCGACGGCCGCGGCTCTCCCTTCCGGTCGAGTCCGCCCGACCGGTGCGGCAAGCGGACCGGCGCCACGGAAGCGCTCTCGCTGATGCCGCCAGGATGGCGTCCGTTAGCTGCTCCTCAGACCGCGTCGCCCTTGAGCGAGAAGGACGACAGTCTCCGGCCGGCGACGGCCAGCGAGGCGATGGTGACAATGACCGCCATTACCGTTGCCGTGCCCGTGGTCAGGTGCGCGTTGAGCGCCGAGGTCTTGGCAATCGCGTTGGCGGCGCTGACCGAGTACTGGCCGACCGACAGCACCCGCACGCCGCCCACGAAGTTGCCCAGCAGCCCCTCCCAGACCAGCAGGTACAGCAGGCCCACCGCGATCGCCCTGGTCGTCAGCACCGACAGCAACACGAACACCGCGTTGTAGGCCACGCTGGCCACGATCGCGCCGACGAGCAGGCCGATTGTCAGCCGGTCGGTGAAGCCCTTGGCGATGGCGCCCGCGAGGAATTCCGGCAGCGCGCCGAACGCGAGCGTGAGCACCACCGCCGCGGCGAACTTGCTGGTCACCACCGACAGCCGACTGACCGGTGTGGCGAGCAGATGGATGACGGCGCCGTCGTCGATCTCGGCGCCGAGCGCGCTGGTGCCGATGATCAGGGCCGTCAGCGGCAGCACGACGGAGAGCCCGAAATCGCCGAGGAACTCGGCCGGCCACGCCGGACTCGTGGCGACCGCCCGCAGCAGCGCGGTGATCGCCAGCAACAGGACAGGCGTGAGGATGAAGACGAAAGCTCGCTTGCGGCCGAGCGTGGCGCGCAGCGTGATACGGAACACGACCGGGTTGAACATGCCGGGTACGGGGCTCGCCGTCCTCTTACGCATCGCCGTGCCTTCCTCGCGCGACTCCGTCGTGCTCATGACGCCACCAGGTAGGCGAAGACGCTCTCGAGCGACTCGTCAGACGGCAGCACCTCGCGCAGGCTGATGTCGCCATCCCGGCACAACCCGGCAAGCTCCCGGGTGAACGTGCCGAAGTCGGCGGCTCGCACCTGCAGGCCGCGCGGGCTGAGCTCCACGCCCGTCACCGCCGGGCGGCCGATGAGTGCCGCCCCAAGCTCCCGATCGGCCGAGGACCGGACCAGGAACACGTGCGGCCTGCTCGTCATCAGCCTGCGGATGGCGCGGAAGTCGCCGGAGGCGGCCAGGCGCCCGCCGACCATCACCTCGATGGTCCCGGACATCCGCTCGACCTCTTCCAGGATGTGCGAGCTGAACAGGATGGTCCGCCCCTGCTCGGCCATCTGCTCGAGCAGGTCCATCATCTGGAGTCGCTGCCGCGGATCCATTCCGTTGAACGGCTCGTCGAGCAGCAGGATCGCCGGGTCGTGCACGAGCGCGGCCGCGACCTTAATTCGCTGCCGCATGCCCTTGGAGTACGTGGCGATCCTGCGATCCTGCGCGTCGGCCATCTCGACGATCGCAATCGCGCGGTGCGCGGCGGCGTCAGGATCGGCCAGCCGGTGCAGCCGCGCTGTCGAGCGCACGAAGTCAAGGCCGGAAAGGAACCCGTACACCGAGTCGCGCTCGGGCACCAGGCCCAGCGTTCTGAATACCTCCGGGTTGCGCCAGCTCGGGCGCCCGTCGACGGTCAGCTCGCCGCGCGATGGCGGCAGGAACCCGGCCATCATGTTCAGCAGCGTGGTCTTCCCGGCGCCGTTCGGCCCGAGCAGCCCGGTGATCCCCGGCCCGAGCGACATCGAGATGTCGTTGACCGCGACCACGTTCCCGTACCAGCGCGATACATTGCTCAGTTCGATCAAGCCGGTGCCGTTCATGCCACATCCGCCCGTGCGTACCGGAGGAACAAGCCCGCCAGGCCCGCGCCGAGGAAGGCAAGCAGCGCGATCCCATATGCCGCGCCATACTGGCCGGGGTTCGCGACGATGCCGCAATTGGTGCCGCCCAGCCACTGGCGCACGCCATCGAGCACGTTGAACGGGCTGATGATGCCGAGCAGGTGCGCCGCCGCTGAGTGGCCAACCTGCAGGTCGGCGCTGCACACGGGGCCCTTCGTCGGGCCCGGCGGAGCGCCCGGTCCGCCCGGGCCTTGCTGCGCCGCGATCGTGACGAGCACGTGCCCCAAGATCCAGGTCATGAACAAGAAGATGGCCACGGCTCCGGTCGAGAACGCCCGCCGGCCGCTGACGCTGGCCAGGGCAAGCCCGATCGCGGCTAGCACCACCGCCCACATGAGCCCGACCAGCAACCCGGGGATGAACGCCCGGGTCTGTGCCCACACCGCGCTGAACCCGTGCACCTGGAACACCGTGCCGAGGTAGAGCAGCAGCACAGGTATGTCGAGCATCGCCAGGCAGGCGAGCGTGAACGCCGCGTACTTGGCCGCCGGGTAGTCCAGGCGGCGCATCGGCTTGGCGAAGTACAGCGGCAGCACCTTGCTGCGCAGGTCCCGAGCCACGAGCTCGGGTGCCTGGGCGGCGATGAACACCAGCATGATGATCACGCGGAGCGTTGGCGTGTAGGTGTCGTACTCGACGATCCTGGCGTGCGATGAGCTCAGCGCCATGGCCACCGCATTGATCACGGCCGGCGCGCACATGATCACAAAGGTGATCACCGGCACGATCTTGGCCTTGGCGCCGCGCCTGATGCCGAACGCGGACCGCAGGCTGTGCCAGCACAGGGCGGCCGCGATGTGCCAGCGGCCGAGCCTCGGGCCGTCATATCGCTGGTACCCGATGTCGTGGATGACTCCAGCCGCGGCACCCCCGCCTGTGGCAGCGCCGGTGCTCATCATGCCCTCCCGTCCGCCGCCAGCGCACCGCCCAGCTCCGCTGGCTCGGCTGGCGCCCGGAACAGCTCCTCCACCCGGTGCCGCCGCTGCTCCATCCGGTTCAGCGGTAGACCCAGGTCGGCGACCGCGTCGCGCACCGCGTCGAATGTGGCGGCCGAGGTTATGGGCACCAGCAGCTCGCGCTCGGCGGGAACCGGGTGCAGCCCGCGCCTGGCAAGCTCTGCCGCGAGCGCCTCGATTCCCTCGTCCACCTCGATCGCGAGCACCTGGCTCGCGGTTGTGAACGACGTAATCGACGCGGCCCGGAGCAGTCGGCCGCCGTCGATGGCGATGAGGTGATCGCAGATCTGCTCGACCTCGCCGAGCAAGTGCGATGCGACGACGACGGAGATCCCGAAGTCGCCGCCGATCCGGCCGATCCGGGCGATCAGCTCCAGCATGGAAGCCCGGCCAGCCGGGTCGAGCCCGTTCGTCGGCTCGTCGAGCAGCAGCAGCCGTGGATCGCCCACCAGCGCCTGCGCGAGCTTGACCCGCTGCTTCATCCCGGTCGAGTAGGTCCCGATCTGCCGGTACCGCTCCTCATACAGCCCAACGTGCCGCAGCGACTCGGCTGCGCGCTCCTTGGCAGCGGTGGGCGGTATTCCCGACATGCGGCCCATGTGGGTGACGAACTCGGTGGCCGACACGTCCGGCGGCAGGCAGTCGTGCTCGGGCATGTACCCGGTCAGCGCACGGATCCGTTCCGGCTGACTGGTCGTGTCGCAGCCGAGCACGCTCGCCTTGCCACTGGTCGCGGGCAGCAGCCCGAGCAGGATCTTGATCAGTGTGGACTTGCCCGCCCCATTGGCGCCCACCAGCCCGGTGATGCCAGGCTCGACGGCCACAGTGAGTTGGTCCAGCGCGGTCACCGCCACGCCGAACCGCTTCGTCAGAGCGGTTGTCGCGATCACGGGGTCGTCGGTCACGATCACACCCTTGCAGCTTGGTGCTTGCGTTGTCGTCATCCGTACGGCTGATCCGCCGGGCCGGGAGGATAGACCGTAGGCGGATGCCCGGCGCCGGGCGGATACGTCGCACCGGGCGGCGCGGGCCAGGGCGGTACCTGGCCGGGCGGATAGGGCGGGAAGGTCGGGCCCGCGAACGGCCCTGCGCCAGGCGGCGGCCGCGAGCTCACCTTCCGGTTCAGCACCTCCACCAGCCAGGTGATCCCGGCAGCGACCGGCAGCACCACGAACGCGAGCAGCGCCGCGAGGCCGAATGCGGTCCGCAGCGCGTGCTGCTCGCCAACGAAGATCCACGCGTCCCACAACGCATGCACCACGATCAGCGGAATCACGCTTCCTGTGCGCAGGAACAGCCAGATGAACACGGCCGCCCAGACCGCAATGCCGACCACGCCCGGGCCGTAGTAATCGTGATAGGCGCATCGCAGCAGCACCGCGACGACGAGGATCTCCGGGACCGGCCTGCGGGCTTGGCGCAGCGTGGTCACCACGAACGCCAGGGCGATCGTCTCCTCGACGATCCCCGCCGTCATCGAGGACGCGACGCCGTACAAGACGTAGCTGAGGTCCTGATGGGCCGGCTGCGGGAAGTGTCCCGTCTCGAGGGCTCCCGTGATCAGGCTGCCCGCTAGGAGTGCCATGAGCGCCCAGACGCCCGCGCGGAAGGTGCTCCCGACAGCCGCCTTGCCCGTTCTCCGCCTGGGCAGGCTGAACCCGAGCATCCGCGGCGTGATGCCCCTGCTCGCGGACAGCGGTATCGCAACCAGGATCGCCAGCGTGCCGAGGGCGAGCTGGCTGACGGCACCGGGAACGAAGACCGCCCAGCTGCCTGAGGGGCCCGACAGGCGCAAGGCGAGCGTCTCGCCGCCCTCGATGATGGGAGCGAGGAAGAAGGCCGCGTAGACAATGAGAACTTGCGCGTAGCCACGGCGGGCCGAGATTGGCTCGGCAGGCGGTGGCGGCTGGATGGACCACCAGTGCCGCTTGGCCGGCCGGTCGGCCGGCTCAGGCCAACCGACGCCGGTGGGCTGAACGCTCAATGCAGCCTCCGCTCGCTACCTGCCGGCCGCGTATCCCTGCATGCCGCGCGGGTTGGCGGCCGCGTACACGAATCCCCGGTCCCGCATCACTGCGCTGATCCGGCCAAGCGACCAGGCCGGCGACACGGTCACCTCATGACCGTGCGCCCGCAGCGCCGTGACCACGTCCGGGCCGACCCGCTCCTCGACGGTCAGCGAGCGCGGGACGCTGCCGCGGGGGTAGAACGACGACGGGAAGTGGTCGGTATGAAACGCCGGAGCGTCGATGGCTTCCTGCAGGTTCATCCCGAACAGCACGTGGTTGAGGAAGAACCCCATCGTCCACTGGTCCTGCTGGTCGCCGCCGGGCGTGCCGAAGGCCAGGTACGGCTCGCCGTCCCGGAGCGCCAGGCCCGGCGACAGCGTGGTCCGCGGGCGGCGCCCTGGCGCTAGCGTGCTGGCCAGGCCCGCGGTCAGGGTGAACATCTGGCCGCGCGTTCCGAGGCAGAAGCCGAGCCCCGGCACGACGGGCGAGCTCTGCAGCCAGCCGCCGCTCGGGGTCGCCGAGACCAGGTTGCCGAACTTGTCGGCGACATCCAGGTGACAGGTGTCGCCTGCGGGAATGGCCGCGGCGTCGGCGGAGCCGCGCGTGGGGTCCCCCGTTCCGGCGGCGCCATCGGCGCCGCTAACTCCCGTCGCGTGCCCTGGCAGCTTCGGGGCGCGCCCGGACGGCGCGCCGGGCACCAGATCGGCTGACGCGCGATCGCCGACAAGTGCCCGGCGCGCAGCCGCGTACTCTGCCGAGAGCAGCTCAGCGATCGGTACGTCGGTGTCGCGCGGGTCGCCGTACCACGCCTCGCGGTCCGCGAAGGCCAGCTTGGCGCACTCGGTCACCGTGTGCACAAACTCCGCGCTGCCCGGGCCCATCGCCGTCAGGTCGAAGCCGTCGAGCAGCGCGAGCTGCTGGCAGAACACGGGCCCCTGGCCCCACGGGCCGGTCTTGCACACCGTCAGGCCTCGGTAGTCGAACCGGACCGGGGCCTCCACGCCGGCGCGCCAGCGGGCCATGTCAGCGCCATCGAGCAGGCCCCGATGGCGATGCCCGGTGACGTCCATGACCTCGGCCCGGGCCAGGTAGGAGTCGATCGCCTCGGCCACGAAACCCTCGTACCAGGTCCGCCTGGCCGCCTCAAGCTGGCCCTCACGGTCGGCCGTGGCGGCCTCGGCTTCGGCCAGCACCCGGGCATACGTGCCCGCGAGCGCCTCGTTGCGGAACCGGGACCCTGGCGCCGGCCGGCCCGCGCCGAGGTAGATCTCGGCCGAGGTGGGCCAGTGCGATTCGAACGTCGGCTCCATGGCCGCGATCACCATGCAGGCTCCGGGGCCGATCGGGTAGCCGTCACCCGCGTACCCGATCGCGTAGCTCACGACGTCGCGCAGGGGCATGGTGCCGTACCTGGCGAGCAGTAGCATCCAGGTGCCGAACGCCGCGGGCACGGTCGCCGGGAGCAGCCCATCGCCCGGGATCACATCGATGCCGAGATCAGCGAATGCGGCCGGCGTGGCCGCGGCGGGCGCCGGGCCCTGGCCGTCGAGCACGAAGACCTCACGGTCCGCCTCGCTCCAGCCGATGACAGGAACCTCGCCGCCTGGCCCGTTCATGTGCGGCTCGGTCACCTGCAAGACGAACCCGGCCGCCGCAGCCGCGTCGAACGCGTTGCCGCCCGCCTCGAGCACGGCCATCCCCGCGGCAGAGGCGAGCCAGTGGGTGGACGCGACCATGCCGAACGTCCCGCAGAGCTGCGGTCTCGTGGTGAACCGCTCCTGGCCGACCACGACAGCTCCAATCTGGGGCGCTGGCGCCCACGATGCGCAGGCGGCCACATGCGCCCGCCCAAGAAGGATAATCGGCACGACATCACGTGACATTGCCCCCGGTGGCACGGTGATCCATCACACTGAGCCCGTGGCCGCACGCTGGCCGCCCAACCGCTGGACACTAGCCTGTCACGACCGCACGAGGATCGCGCCATGAGGACCGACCGCATTGCCACCTGCGCCGGGCGCGTGCTCGCGGCCCTGGCGCTCGGAGCAATCGGCGCGCTCGCCGCCGCTTGCTCGTCGGCACAGTCCACGACGACCGTGACGGTGCCGCCGCCTAGCGGCGGAGCCAGCCCGACCGTGGCGGCCTCGCAGGGCACCTCACCGACCGCGTCCGCCTCCTCCACCACCGCGGCTGGTCCCGCGGAGTGCTCGTCGGCGGCCCTGCGGCTCAGCCTCGGCGGTGGCGGTGCGGCCGCAGGCACCTCCTACACTCACCTCGACTTCACCAACATTTCGAGCGCCAGCTGCTTCATGCAGGGGTATCCGGGCGTCTCGCTGGTCACCGCGGGCAGCACCGCCGGCAGCCAGGTCGGGTCGGACGCCAAGCGCGATCCGGTATACCCATCCACCGCCGTCACGCTGGCGCCGGGTCAGACGGCGCACGCGCTGCTCGGCGTCGCCGCCGCGGCCAACTTCCCGCCGTCGAAGTGCCAGCCGGTGACCGCGCACTGGCTCAAGGTGTTTCCGCCGGACTCCACGGTCGCCCTATACGTCCATTTCACGACGCAGACGTGCTCGTCGACCTCGGAGCCCACCATGCACATCTCTACGGTCGTCGCCAAGGCCTGAGGAACAGAACGCGCCCGACGCTCAATTGCACGTCAAGAACTTGGCGTTCCCTGGCAAAATGAGCTAGCGGACAACTCTGGCAGGGCGCGCTGCGTCGTTATTGATGAAAGCCAAATTTACTCTGCCAGCCCGACTTCGACATGTGCAGCGAAATCATCTCTAGAGCTTTCCGTCGGCGACGGCAAGCTATAGACGTGTTGACTAAATGCGCGATCATCTTCGCAGCCGCTATTGTGCTGGCCGCGTGCGGCTTGCAACGGGATGCGGCCAAGTGCTCGTCCGGCCATACCAAGCGGGCGGCCGGGCGGGAGTGTGCGCCATCGGGACTGCGGATCCGGCTTGACGCGCACGCCTCGGGCCGCGCGGCGGGCACTGAGTACTTCACCGGCACCTCCGCGGCCGCCTGCCCGCTCAGGGGCGTTCAGGCGGTCTGGCTCGCCACCGGCCAGGCACGCCGTGCCACGGCGCACTAGGCCACCTCGGTAACATCCCGAAGCCCCGCAGATCATCCCAGGCCGATAAGGTGCCTAGGCATGAGTGACGCGGATCCAACTCACGCGGACCCCCTGGACGCGCTGTCCTCTCGCGAGCTGCACGACATGGCCCTGCACCGGGCCAGGCGCCACCTGGACGTCCCGTTCCTCTGGAAGCTGCTGCGGGCCATCCCGGCCGGCGAGGCGGTAGCCGGGCATCCCGACCATGCGCGCGCCGATGCCACCCACTTGTCGTTCCTGATCGCCGACATCGTGGACTCGGCCGACTCGGCTGACGTCTTGGACGCGCTTCGTCCGCTCTACCTCGACTACCTGCGTCAGCACCACCCGGATCAGCAGGGCTAGCCGCGGCAAAGGCGAGGCCGGCCCGAAGCGTAGCCTCGGGCCGGCCTGGATTACGGCCGCATTCTCACACCTGCAGGACGGCCTCGATCTCTAGCTGGATCACGACCTTGTCGGACACGGCGACCCCGCCGGCCTCAAGGGCGGCGTTCCAGGTCACGCCGAAGTGCTGCCTGTTGATCTCGCCGGTGGCGGTGAACCCCGCTCTGGTGCCGCCGTAAGCGTCCGGCCCGAAGCCGTTGACCGTCAGGTTCAGGGGAACGCTGCGCGTGACGCCCTTCAGCGTCAGCTCGCCGTCCAGGACGTAGTCGTCGCCGTCCTGGCGCAGCCCGGTGGACCGGTAGGTCATCAGCGGGTGGTTCTCCACGTCGAAGAAGTCCATGGAGCGCAGGTGCCCATCGCGCTGCTCGTTCCCCGTGTCGATCGACGATAGGTCGATCTCCGCCGTGACCGCAGAGCTGAGCACGTCGTCACTGGTGACGAGCTCGCCAGAGAACTTCGAGAACTTGCCACGTACCTTGCTCACCATCATGTGCCGCACCGAGAAACCCACCTCTGAGTGGACCGGGTCGATGGTCCAGGTGCCCGCGACGTATCCGGGCAGGGTGCGCGCCGCCGTCATGGTCATGTCGTCCTCCGAAGATCGGTGATCCCGCCGCCGCTTCCCGGCGGCTAGGAAGTTGAACAATCAACTACTATCACTCTCGGCCGCGACTTGTCAAATGTTCAACTACTTCGGGTATCCTGTGCGCATGGCCCTGCCCACGCGCTGGCTCAGCGCGCACGAACAGCAGTGCTGGCGTGCGTTCCTGATCGCGTGCCAGTCACTGATCAGTGGCATAGATGCCCAGCTCCTGCGCGACTCGGGGCTGCCGCACGGGTATTACGAGATCCTCGTTCACCTGTCGGAAGCGCCCGGCAGGGCGCTACGGATGAGCGAGCTGGCCCGAGCATCCACCTACAGCAAGAGCCGCCTCTCGCACGCCGTGGCCCGGCTTGAGGACCGCGGCTGGGTCAAGCGGCTGGAGTGCCCGACCGACCGTCGCGGCCAGATCGCGCAGCTGACGGACCAGGGATTCGCGGCGCTCGCTGCTGCCGCGCCCGGCCACGTCGAGCATGTGCGGCAGGCACTCATTGACGTGCTGACGCCGGAGCAGCTGACCCAGCTTGGCGAGATCAGCGCCGCGATTATTGCGGCCGCCAAGGAGGGTACGGGACAGGGTCACGGCGTTTGCGAGCCTCCGGAGTGCGAGCAGGATCCCGCCGCCGACGTGGCCTAGCCGCCCGTGACCATTGCGTGGTGGGGCGCATTTGCGCCTGCGCGTGGTTGCGATATATCGTCTTGCCGTCGGCAGGAAAGCTGGCGGCCGAGGACGGCAACCGGGGGTTGCGATGACCACACCATCGGGCGTGCGAATCGGCGATGCCGACCGAGAGGCGGCAGCCACGAGCCTCCGCGAGCACTTCGCGCTCGGGAGGCTGACGCTCGATGAGTTCCGGCAACGCCTGGACGCGGTGTTCGCTGCCAAGACCGACCGCGACCGCGCCGGAATCAGCCGCGATCTGCCGCGCCTGATCATGAGTCCGGCGCCGTGGCCGCAAGCTCGCCGACCGGTGCCCGCTGGACGGCGGCACCGGGACGGCTACGGCCAGAACTCCGGGCAGGGCCGCCGGTCCCGGCCGTGGCCTGCGCTGAACATCGCCCTGCTGGTCCTTGCCGTCGCGCTCATCGTGGCGCTTGCCCGGCCGTTCGGCTGGCTCACCGATTTCCTGCCCAGGCCGCTGATCATCCTGGCTCTCGTGCTCGCCTTCGTCCTCCGCATGGTGCGCAGGATCACTTGTGGCCGGGGCCGGGCAGGCCGCGGCGGGTGCGGCCGTCATTTCTGACGGCCCGGCCGCACTAGGCGCGTGGCTGGACCCGCTGCGGCACGAGCAGGTACCTGAACGGCGGGTCGGCGTGGTCCGGCCCTCCCGGACCGCCGCGGCTAGGGCGTGATCCGGCGGCGATCCAGGTAATCAACGCGGGCTTGGCGGGGCTGGAGAACTGGAGCCTGATCCGGCCGTGCTCTCGCGCCGCGACATGTTGCGATGACGCTGCAGCAGCCGCGGCGTCGTCGCCAGGGCCGTCGGGGCCGCCTGCCTCCTCGGCATCGCCGCCAGTCGCGCCATCAGCCGCCGCCGCGCCCGCTGCAGCCGCGGTCAGCCCGTCAAGCAGGAAATACGGACTGAATGAGATCACCGGCTGCTCGCCAGCGAAGCTCGCGGCCACAGTCTCCGCGGCCCGCGCCCTGCCTTCGGCGTGCGCCTCGATCAGCACCTGGTCAGGCTGAAACGACAGCCGCACCGGCCCGGCTCTTTCAGCGATCAGCGCCGCGCGCCTGACCGCCTCGATCATCAGGTCGGCCGGCAGCTCCGCGCGGCAGTCGAACTCCTCGGGGAACCTGTTCCGGTAGCGGATGTACTCGCCGCCGATCAGTCGCGCGGTCAGCCGCTTGCCGCGTGACTCCAGGCTGATCAGGCCCTCCGCCGGACGTGGCTGCGCGCTGCCACGGCCTGCCGGATCCTCGTCCGCGGCGAACCCCACGGTGGCTGGCACGCCAGCCGCCAGCATCCGCGCGGCCTCGACGATGATCCTGGCCGGTACCAAGGCGAGGGCTCGCAGGCCGGGCTCGGCTGGCTGAAACGCCAGGTCCCTGGCCGCGAGCCGGTACCTGTCGGTCGCCGCCAGCGTCAGGACATCGCCGCTGACGTCGACGCAGACGGCGGTCAGCATCGGCACCGAGTCGTCTCTCGCCGCTGCCGGGGCGACCTGGCCGATGGCGGAGGCAAGCAGGCCCCCGTCGACCGTCCCGACTGGCGGGGGCGACTCGGGCAGCGCCGGGTATTCCGCGGCTGGCAGGCAGACCAGGCCGAACTCGGCATGGCCGCAGGTCAGGGTCACCATCTCGCCATCGGCGGAGAAGCTGGCGTCCAAGCGCGGCAGGCTCCGGGTGATCTCCGCAAGCAGCCGGCCGGGAACTAGCGCCATGCCGGGCTCCGAAACCTCGGCGTCCACCAAAGCCCGCGCCGATACCTCGTAGTCGAAGCACGACAGGCTCAGCCCGTCCGGGCCGGCCTGAATCAGCATCGCGGACAACTGCGGTACCACCGGCCTGGGCGGCAGCGCCCTGGCCACGAACGCCACCGCGTCGCCGAGGACCTCCCGCCCGACGGTGAATTTCACTGTGTCTCCTGCCTCCTGCCGTTCGCTGGCTTCATCCCGATCCTCACACTGGATACCGACAACGGGAACGGCCCGCCGGGCTGGCCGCCGCGCGCAGCCCGACCCGGACGGTGCCGCCTGGGACGGCCCGCCGCTAGGTGAGGCCCGCGGGGGCGGCGGCCAGCGTGGCCATGATTGCGCGCGCGAGCGCACGAGCAGTGTCGGCGGTGAGCTCCACGGCCACCCGGGCGGAGGGGCCAAGCTCTGCGTTCCGGAAGTCAATGTTGAGCGTGTGGTCCGCCAGAGCGTGCGCCGGATGATCGAAGTAGACGCTGACCTCGCTCAGCCTGAACCAGCCCGCCGCGCCCTTGCCGCTGCCGCCGGCCGGGATGCTTTCGGTGAGATAAGTGCACATGACTGCCGCCTCTCAGCTGGCCAGATGCGTGCCGAAGAAAGCCCAGACTTTCTCCCAGCCATCGACCGCCGCCTCGACCCGGTACGAGGGCCCGTCGACGCGGAAGAAGGCATGGCCCGCGCCGTCGTAGGTGTGGAATTCGTGCGGCTTGCCGAAGGAGTCGAGCACCCCGGACAGCTCGGCGGTCTCGGCGGGTGTCGGAAAGGAGTCGTCGGCGCCGAACAAGCCGAGCAAGGGGCACGACAGCTGCTCGGCGAACCGGACAACCGGCTTGAAGAACCCTGACATGCTCTCCGGCACGTGCACCACGGCGCCGCCGTAGCAGTCCACCGCCGCGTCCAGGGTCAGGCTGCAGGCGGCCAGGAACGCCTGGCGGCCGCCCGAGCAATATCCGATCACGCCGATCTTGCCATTGCAGCCGGGCAGGCTGCGCAGGTAATCCGCCGCCCCCGAGACGTCGCCGACGAGCCGGTCGTCCGGCACCCCGCCCTTGGCCCTACTGGCGGCGGCGGCGTCGTCCGGGCTTGCCCCGGGCGCCTCCCGGTAATGCAGGTTCGGCATCAGCGCGGCATAGCCGTGCGCGGCGAATTTCCTGGCGATCTCCTTGGAGGCCGTGTCGTAACCGGGCATGTGGTGAATCACAACCACACCGCCGAATGAATCCGCGTCAAGCGGGCGGGCGAGGTACGCCTCGATCTCGTCGCCGCCGTCACCGGTGATCGTGATCGTCTGCGCGGTGAGCGCTTCGTTCATGAAAGCATTCTCCTTGCGATAGTCAAATCATTGGCTAGTAAACCCGTTCTGTCGGCAATTCCACTGGTGCCGTCACTCGTCGTTGGGGGACGCTGTCTGGTGCAGGGCTCCGGGGGACCGTCCCTCGGGAGCTCGGCGCAGGTGACGCCTTCGCCGAAGGCGCCATGGCGGACGATGCCGTGGGGAGGCGCTCGATGAGTTCATCCTCCTACGGACTCGTGCTGGTATTTCTCATTGCCGGCTGCTCGCTCGGCTGGTACGCGAACAAGGCCATCGCATCTCACGGCGATGTCAAGTCGACGAAGCCAAAGATGCGCGGGTACCGCAAGTCCCGGCACCGCAATGGCTTCATCACCGTCGTGCTCGCCTTCGTCATCGGGGTTGTGGTCTTCGACCTGCTCCGCCCGCACCCCTAGCT